>Ga0307511_10001123_pt1 | contig 28507 bp, 23 predicted proteins | sample 13_EM_MG_FD_200266 | JGI IMG/M metagenome (GOLD analysis project Ga0307511, IMG submission 200266) | Populus trichocarpa ectomycorrhiza microbial communities from riparian zone in the Pacific Northwest, United States - 13_EM | ecosystem: Host-associated > Plants > Roots > Unclassified | place...
TACAACCCGAGGGTCTCGCGCTCGCCCTGCAGGCGAACGGCCTCGCTCCAGTCGGGGGCTTCCGGCGTTCGCAACGGAACAATGACCGGCGCGCGATCATCGGCCGCCAGCCCGAACATGTCGTTCTGGCCGGCCTGGTGGGCCTTCGAATTCTGGTCCCCGAGTTGCATGGCCGTGGGCAGCCGTTGCATGAGGGTGGCGCGATTGGCGCCCAGGCCATCCAGGCTCCCCGAGCGGATGAGAGCTTCGAGCACCCGCCGGTTGACCTTCTGCAGATCCAACCGCCGGCACAGGTCTTCGATGCTCTTGTAGGGTCCGTGAGCCGTGCGCTGCGCCAGCAACTCCTCCACCGCGCCCCGGCCCACACCTCGTACCGCGCCCAAGCCGTACCGGATGGTCCGCGCACCGCCGACGGCAAACTCGTAGAGCGAGTGATTGACATCCGGCGGCCTCACCTGCAGCCCGATGTCGGCACATTCCATGATCAGCGTGACCACCTTGTCGGTGTGGTCCATGTCGGCCGACAACACGGCAGCCATGAAGGCGGCCGGATAGTGGGCCTTGAGGAAGCCGGTCTGGTAGGACAGCAGCGCGTAGGCCGCGGAATGTGACTTGTTGAATCCGTAGCCGGCGAACTTCTCCATGAGATCGAAGATGTGCGCGGCGAGCTTCGGATCGACGCCCCGGGACACCGAGCCGTCCACGAAGATGGAGCGCTGTTTCGCCATCTCCTCCGGCTTCTTCTTGCCCATCGCGCGCCGCAGCAGGTCGGCGCCGCCGAGGGTGTAGCCCGCCAGCACCTGGGCGATCTGCATGACCTGCTCCTGGTACAGGATCACGCCATAGGTGGGCTCGAGCACCGGCTTCAGACTCGGATGCAGATAGTCGATCGGGCCATCGATTTTGCCGTGCTTGCGGTCGATGAAGTCATCGACCATGCCCGACTGCAGCGGGCCCGGCCGGAACAACGCGACGAGCGCCACGATGTCGCCGAATCTGTCCGGCTGGAGGCGGCGCACGAGATCCTTCATGCCACGCGACTCGAGTTGGAAGACCGCCGTCGTACTGCAGGCCTTGAGCAGCGCGAACGTCTTCGGGTCGTCCATGGGCACGGTGTTCACATCGAGCGGCGGCTCGCCACGCTCCGCACGGACGCCATTGATGATCTTGAGCGCCCAATCGATGATGGTGAGCGTGCGCAGGCCCAGGAAGTCGAACTTCACCAGTCCCGCGGCTTCCACGTCGTCCTTGTCGAACTGCGTGACCACGTTGGTGCCAGCTTCGTCGCAGTACAGAGGCGCGAAGTCAGTCAGCACGGAGGGCGCGATGACGACACCGCCGGCGTGCATGCCCGCGTTGCGAGTCAGGCCTTCGAGGGAGCGCGCAAGATCAATCATGTTCTTGATCTCCTCCTCCGTGTCGTACAGGCGTTTGAGCTCGGGCTCCTTGGTCAGTGCATCATCCAGGGTGATGCCGAGCTCGAAGGGAATGAGCTTCGCAATCTTGTCGACGTAGCCATAGCTCATGCCCAGAACACGGCCGACGTCGCGCACGACCGCCTTCGCCGCCATCGTGCCGTACGTGATGATCTGGGAGACACGCTCGCGGCCGTATTTCACAGCCACGTAGTCGATGACCCGGTCGCGGCCATCCATGCAGAAGTCGACGTCGAAGTCGGGCATGGAGACGCGTTCTGGATTGAGGAAGCGCTCGAACAGCAGGTCGTGCGCGATCGGATCCAGATCGGTGATGCCGAGGCTGTAAGCGACCAGCGAGCCGGCGCCCGAGCCGCGCCCCGGACCTACGGGTACGCCGTTCTCACGGGCCCAGCGGATGAAGTCCGCAACGATGAGGAAATAACCCTCGAAGCCCATCTGGCAGATGACATCGAGCTCGAGGCGCAACCGCTCGCCGTATTCGGATCGATCGGTCCCCGGTGGGTCCGCCATTGCGGCCAGCCGCTGCTGCAGCCCGCGATCACTCTCATCGCGCAGGAACTGTGCCGTGGTGAGCCCTTCGGGCACCGGGTATTGCGGCAGGCGCACCTCACCCAGCTTGAGCACCAGGCTGCAGCGTTGTGCAATGCCAACCGAGTTCGCCAGCGCTTCGGGCACATCCGCAAACAGCGCCGCCATCTCCTGGGGCGTGCGCAGATACTGTTGTTGTGTATAACGCCGCTGCCTGCCCGAATCGGCGAGCAGCGCGCCGTCATGAATACAAACCCGCGCCTCGTGCGATTCAAAATCGTCGCCCTTCAGAAAGCGCACGTCGTTGGTTGCGACGACGGGCACACCACGGCGGCTCGCGAGCGAGACGGCTGCCGCAATGTAAGCCTCCTCTTGCGGACGCCCGATCCGTTGCAGCTCGATATAGAAGCGGTTGTGGAACAGCTCGATCCAATGATCGAGCGCTTTCTCGGCATCACGCTCACGCGCATTGACGAGTGAACGGCCTATGTCACCCTCAGTGGCGCACGACAGTGCGATGAGACCATCAACACTCTCGCGCGACAACCAACTGCGATCAACCGTAGGGATGCCTCGCTGTTGGCCTTCGAGATACGCGCGACTGACGAGGCGCGTGATGTTTCGATAGCCGGATTGCGACTGACATAGCAGTGTCAGCCGCGATGGCTGTTGGCGTTCGCCCGTTTCGCGGACGAGGAGGTCGACACCGATGATGGGCTTCACACCACGCGCCAGCGCCGCACGGTAGAACTTCACCATCGCGAACAGGTTGTTCTGGTCGGTCACGGCGACCGCCCTCATGCCCGCCGCCGCTACGCCATCGACGAGCTCCGGCACGCGCACCACACTGTCGATGAGCGAGTATTCGGTGTGCAGCCGCAGGTGAACGAACTCAGCCATCAATCGTCCACTTCGGCGGCGAAGGCGAGCTTGACGGGGCTGAACGACTTACGATGCAGCGCCGAAGGCTCCTTGCGCCTCAGCACCTTCAGATGTGCCGGCGTGCTGTAGCCTTTATGGGCCGCCAGCTCGAAACCCGGATAGCACACATCGAGCTGCGTCATCATCGCATCCCGGTGGGTTTTTGCGAGGATGGAGGCGGCGCTGATGGCGGAAACGCATGCGTCGCCACCGATGATGGCTTCGACGGTGCAACCAAGCCGCAAGTCATCGATGCGTGGCAGCTGATTTCCATCGACCTGGATATGCGTCGGGCATACGGGCAGGCGCAACAGTGCGCGGCGCATCGCGAGAAAGGTCGCGCCGAGAATGTTGAGACTGTCGATCTCGTCGCGATCCGACCAGGCCACTGCCCAGGCCAACGCGCGCTCGCGGATGATTGGTGCGAGTCGCTCGCGCTCCTCAACGGGCAGGACCTTCGAGTCTGCGAGGCCGTGGATGCGGCGGCGCGGATTTAGAATCACGGCCGCGGCGACGACCGGCCCGGCAAGCGGTCCCCTGCCGGCCTCATCGACACCCGCGCAGCGTACCCCCTCGCCGCGCCTTCGAATGGGGAACAGCTTCACGGAGCACCCAACAATGACGGACCCCGGACGAGTTCGAGAACCGCGGTAGCTGCGCGCTCGGCACCGCCGCGACGCAACAGTTCGTGCACCTTGCGAAATTCGCGGCTGAGCTCGCTCACATGCCGAGGATCTTCGATCTCATGCAGCAAGGCCGCGCCGAGCGCGGCGCCGCTCACTTCTTCCTGCAAGAATTCAGGCACCAGCCGCCGCCCCACGAGAAGGTTGGGTTGCGAGAAGTATGGCACCTTGACCAGCCCGAGTGTACGTAGCAGGAACGCCGTGGCGGCACTGAACCGATAGGCAACCACCATCGGCCGCCCGGTGAGTAGCGTCTCGAGTGTTGCCGTCCCCGAAGCGACGATGACGGCATCAGCCGCAGCGAGGGCGTGCTGTGCCCGCCCGTCCAGCAAAGTGATCGCCAGTGCGAAAGCGCTCGGAAGCGCGGCGACCTGGCGCTCGAATACAGCGCGGACGCGAGCAGACGCCATGGGCGCCACGAACCGGATGTCCGGCCTGCGGCTCGCTATCCAGGCGGCCGCGGCGGCGAAGTCACCTCCAAGCCGCTCGACCTCGCCCATGCGACTGCCCGGCAGCAGGGCCACGAGCGTCGCTTCGGAGGCGATTCCCAATTCCCCGCGAGCCGCCTGGCGGTCTACTTCGAGTGGAATCTGATCCGCGAGCGGGTGGCCCACGAACACTGCCTGCACACCATGCTGCGAATAGAAATCGGTTTCGAACGGCAGCAGGCACAACACCAGGTCGCAGGCTTTGCCCATGGTACGGACCCGGCCCTGGCGCCAGGCCCAGACCTGCGGGCTGACGTACTGAACGGTCTTGAGCCCGTACGCCTTGAGCCGCTTCTCGAGGCCCAGATTGAATGCTGGCGCGTCGATTCCGACGAACACGTCAGGACGCAGCGCGCGGAAACGCGACGTCAACATGGAACGTAACTTGAGAAGTCGCGGCAGGTGACGCAGCGGTTCCGTGAAACCCATCATGGCGAGCTCTTCCGAAGACGCCCACGCCTCACATCCTGCGGCGATCATCTTCGGGCCGGCGACACCAAAACACTTCAACTCAGGAACGCGCGCGCGCAGGGCGCCGATCAAGGCCGCCCCGAGCGTGTCGCCGGAGGATTCCCCCGCGACTATGCCGACGCTCAGAGACGCCTCGGCGGCCGACCCGCCATCCTGGCCCTGCGCGTGCGACGCGTGCGTCGCACTTCCGCTCATCGCACGATGCTACGGGTCGAGCTGGTGATGAAGTCGGTGAACGCCTTGATCTCGACGCGAGTCTCCGAGAGGGGCCTCAATTTCTCGAGGGCCTCTGAGAGCTTGAGGTCCGAGCGATACAGAACGCGATACGCGTTGCGGATGTTCTTGACCTGCTCCTCATCGAAGCCGCGTCGCTTCAAGCCTGCGGAGTTCACCATGTGAGGCTGAGCAGGGTTACCTGCGACCATCACGTACGGAGGTACATCGCGTTGAACAATGGCGCCACCCGCAAGGAAAGCGTGCGCCCCGATCTTCACGTGCTGGTGCACCGCGGTCAGACCGCCGAGGATGACCCAATCGCCGATCTCGACATGTCCAGCCAACGCAGCGCAGTTGGCGAACACTACGTTGTCACCGACGCTGCAGTCGTGTGCGACATGCGAGTACGCCATGAAGAGATTGTCGTTACCGACGCGCGTGACGCCCGCGTCCTGCACCGTGCCGCGGTTGACCGTGCAACTCTCTCGAAACACGTTTCGGTCGCCAATCTCGAGTCGTGTGGGCTCGCCGTTGTATTTCTTGTCCTGGGGCGCATCGCCAATGGAAGCGAACTGAAAGAACCTATTATCGGCGCCGATTCGCGTCGGGCCATTGATGACGACGTGAGGACCTACGACCGTGCGCGGACCGATCTGCACGTCCGGACCGATGATGCTGAAGGGTCCCACGGTCACATCCGCCGCGAGCTGTGCCTGCGGCGAAACCAAGGCATGCGGATCGATCACTTCCCGGTCTCCGGTGCGACCATCATGTCCGCGTGCGCCACTTCCGTATCGCCGACGAGCGCGGTCGTGGAAAAACGCCAGATGCCTTTCAGGGCGCGTTCGAGGTTGGCGATCAGCACGAGCTGATCGCCCGGCTCGACCGGCTTGCGGAAGCGGGCCTTGTCGATCCCGACGAAATAGAATTTGGTCTCGTGATTGGGTACGACGCCCGCGGTCACGAAGGCGAGTATGCCCGCCGACTGCGCCAGCGCCTCGACGATCATCACACCCGGCATCAAGGGACGCCCGGGAAAATGCCCGGGAAAAAACGGCTCGTTATACGTTACGTTCTTGAGCGCGCGAATGCTCTTTCCGGGGATGCATTCGAGCACCCGGTCCACCAGCAGAAAGGGGTAGCGGTGCGGCAGCAGCCGCACGATCTCGTTGATATCAAGTGTTATCGGGTCGGTCATCATCCTCATCCTGTTCGGTGCCAGCAACGCCTTCGAGTTTCTTGACCCGTTGCACCAGTGACTCGAGATTGCGAACGCGAGCGACCTGCCGGCGCCAAACCTTGGATTCTGTAATGGGAAGACCACTGGAGTAAACGCCCGGACCTGCGAGCGAGCGGCTGACCATGCCGAAGCCGGTGATGACCACCTGATCGCCGATCGTGAGGTGACCGGCGATTCCACAGGCCCCGCCGATGATGCAGTGCTTCCCGATCACTGTGCTGCCGGAAATCCCGGTGCAGCCTGCAATCACGGTGTGAGCGCCCACGCGAACGTTGTGACCCAGCTGAATCTGATTGTCGAGCTTGACGCCTTCCTCGACCACCGTATCTTCAATGGCCCCACGGTCAATCGTCGTGTTGGCTCCGATCTCCACATCGGGGCCGATCCGCACCGAGCCGACCTGCGGCACCTTGACCCACCTGCCCTGCTCCGGCGCGAATCCAAACCCATCGCCACCGATCACGGCGCCGGGCTGAATCACCGTGCGGGCACCGATGGTCACGCCGTAGCACAACGTCACGCTCGCTACCAGACGTACGTCTTCCGCCAACGTCACGTCCTCTTCGACGATGCATCTCGGCCCGACATAAACGCGCGGGCCGACAACCGCACGATCTCCAATCATCGCGAGTGGGCCTACGTGAGCGGTCGAATCAACACGTGCAGTAGGGGATACGACCGCGGAAGCGTGTACGCCCGGAGGGCGCGCAGGCCCCGGGTGCAACAACGTCGTAATTCGCGCAAAGGTCGCACGCGGGTTGTTACAGATCAACGCGGCCGTTGGGCAGCTATCGGCAGCCGAGCGGTCGAGCACGACAACGGCCGCTCCCGTTCCAGATAACTCGCGCCTGTTACGCGACTCCGATAAATACGCCACCGACTGGCTGTCGGCATTCGCAAGCGTACCGACACGCTCGACCAGCGTGTCGGGATTGCCGCGAAGCTCACAGCCAAATCGAAGAGCGAGTTCCCCGAGCGAGACGGCCATAGCGCCGCGAGCGGCTTAGCCCTATTTACCGGGGGGCTTCGCCGGCGGCGCCGGCGCCGCAGCAGGCGCTGCCGCCTTGGGACGCGAGACCGCCGAAGTGCCGGGATTGGCCTGAAGCTGCGCCAGAATGGCCGGCGTAATGTCGATGGTCGGGGTCGTGTAAATCACCCCGTCCGCAATGACCAGGTCGAAATTTTGCGCCTTGGCATAGATGCGCACCTGCTCGATGAGCGTCTTCTGCAGACGCGACATCTCTTCGTTGCGGCGAGCATTGAAATCGTCCTGCACTTCCTGCTGCTTTCGTTGCAGCTCGCGATAACCATCGCGCAGATCCTTTTCGGAATTCGTGCGCTGGTCCTGCGACATGGTCGCGCCGTCTTTCTGCAGCCTGTCTTCCTTGGACTTCAAGGAGGCCTGCTGATTCTGCAGGTCCCGCTGCCGGGGTGTGAACTCCGTCCGGATCGAATCCAGCGCGGACTTGGCCTGCGGCGATTCCTCGACCAGCCGGCCATAATCCACGACGCCGATTTTCAGCTCCGCCCATGCAGGGGTGGCACTCAATGCCCCGACCACTGCCACGAACCCAATTGTGCACCGACCGAGCCCTGCGGCCCGTTGTCTGACCCATTTAAAACTCATCGCGCCGTACCCACCTCGAATGGAATCCGCCTATTGTGGCCTAAAACGCCTGTCCAATGGAGAATTGGAAGACTTCTGTTTCGTCGCCCCACGACGTGTTGTCCGCTGGGGCGTGCTTGGCATTGAGCGGCAGGCCCAGGCTGAATCGGAACAGCCCGAGCGGAGCCAGCCACTGCACGGAAAGGCCCGCGGAGCGCTTTATGTCCTTGAAACTGAAATTGTAATTCTGCAGGGTGGCCCCATCCGGACCATAGAATTTCAGGTCCTTGCTGGTGGAAAACACGTTACCCATGTCGAAGAACAGGCTCACCCGTGCCGTGCTGCGCCACTTGGCGGGCATCGGCAGGATGATCTCGTTCCGGTTGACCACCTTCATGTTGCCGCCGTACGGATTGCCGAACTGGTCCTTGGGGCCCAGGCGGCTCTCGCGGTAGCCCCGGATGTCGTCCGGGCCGCCGGCAAAGTAATTGCGGTAGGGAGGCAAGGCGGTGGTGCTGCCCAGCGGGGCGCCATAATCCAGCGCGAAGCTGAAAGAATAGATGATGGGTCCGTAAACCGGCACGTATTGCAGGAAGTTGTAGTTGCCGACCCAGTACTTCACCTGGCTGCCCGGGATGGTGGCTGAGAGGGAGACCGTCTGCCGCATGCCATGGTCCGCGAAGAGCGTGCGGTTGCGGGTATCCCAGCCCCATCCCACCAACGCCTCGGCGGCCTTGAAGTTGGTTCCGTAGAACACGTACTCGTTGTTCGTCTGATCCTGGTGCGCGATACGCTGGTACGGCCGGCCGTTCTGCTGCACCCACTGCTGGGCCTGCAGGGCGCTGCCCAGCGAATTGGTCAGCAGCTGTGAGCTGTCCACCGTGCCACCGACGCGCAGGTACTGGTACTCGGTCAGCGGGTAGTCGAAGTTCACTCCGGCGCTGACGGTCTTCGATGAGAAGTTGGACGATGACGATACGAACTGCGTGACGTCACGGTAGGTCAGGGACTCGGTCCGCGACACGCCATCGATGCTCGTGTACGGGTTCGTGTGCGACAGGCTGTATACCTTGCTGAAGGCGCCGCCATTCAACTCCACGGAGATGCGCTGCCCGGTGCCGAGAAAGTTGGCATCGGCATAGCTGCCGTTGAGCTGGAATTTGTACGTCTCTGAATAACCGATACCGCCGCCCAGCTGCGCGCTCGGCCCCTCCTCCACCTTGAAGTCCACGTCCACCATATCGGGCGAGCCCGCCACCGGAGTCGTTTCGAACTTTACGTCCTTCACGTACGGCAGACGCTGCACGCGCTGCTTGGAGCGCTCCAGCGAGGTGTTGGAAAGCCAGCCGCCCTCGAGCTGCCGCATCTCGCGGCGCAGCACTTCGTCGTTGATGCGGTTCGAGCCGGAGAACGTGATGTTGCGAACATACACGCGGTTGCCCGGATCCACGAAGAACGTCAGGGACACCTCGTGGGTGGCGTTGTTGGGCGTCGGTACGGGATCCACCTTCGCGAACGCATAGCCATCCTGGCCGAGGCGATTCTGGATGAGCTCCTGGGTGGTGGTGATCAGCTTGTGATTGAACGTCTGTCCCGGCTGCACCAGCAGCAGTTTCTCGAGCTCCGCCTTGGGCACGACGAAGGTGCCGGCGAGCTTCACCTCGGACACCTTGAACACCTCGCCTTCCTCGAGGTTCACGGTGATGAAGATGTCGTCCTTCTCGGGGGCGATGGCCACCTGGGTGGAATCGATCTGGAAGTTCGCGTAGCCGCGATCCATGTAGTAGTTACGCAGCTTCTCGAGGTCGCCCTGCAGGGACTCGCGCGAGTAGCGGTCATCCTGTTTGTACCAGGACTTCCAGTTCGGGGTCTTCAGCTCGAAGGAATCCAGCACGTCCTTCTGCTTGTAGGTGTGGTTGCCGACGAGATTGATCTGGCGGATCTTGGCGCGCTTGCCTTCCTTGATCTCGATCTTGATCTTCACCCGGTTGCCGGTCTCCTCCTCGACGTGCGTATTCACGCGCACCGCGTACTTTCCGCGGCTGTAGTACTGATCGGTCAGGTACTGCGTGACGTCCTCGAGCACCGAGCGGTCGAACGTCTTGCCCGTGGCAAGACCGACATTGCGCAGTGATTTCTGCAGATCCTCGGTCTTGATGTCCTTGTTGCCCGTGATCTCGAAGCTCTCGATGGAGGGCCGCTCGAGAACGACGACGACCAGCGTGTTGCCATCGCGGCGCAGCTGCACGTCGCGGAAGAATCCGGTCGCATACAGCGCACGAATGGCTTCACGCACGCGCGTACCGCTCAGGTGATCGCCGATGTTGACCGGCAGATAGTTGTAGACGGTACCTTCAGATACGCGCTGCAGACCTTCGACGCGGATATCCCCGACGGTGAAATCGGCATCATTCGCTGCCTGTGCAAGCGCCAGTGCGCAATGCGTAAACAGGGCAACGGAGGCCAGGACGGCGCGAGCCTTCATGCTTCACTCACAGATAACTTTCTTTCGCGCGCGGTGCGCGCCGTTGGTTTTAGGAACCGAGGCTCCCTCGGCTTGTTCAACTTAGCTGGCGTGCGATGTCGTTGAACAAAGCGACACCCATCAACAGGATGAGCAGCGCAATACCAACTTGCTGTCCGAACGCCTGGGCCCGCTCCGAGAGCGGGCTGCCCTTCAACCATTCCACCAGCTGAAAGACGATCTGCCCACCATCGAGGATCGGAATGGGCAGCAGGTTGAGAAACCCCAGCGACAGCGATATCAGCACCAGGAAACTCAGGAACGAGGCGACCCCCGCCTCGGCCGAATCGCCCGCGTACTCGGCGATCGACAATGGGCCGTTGAGATTCTTCATCGAGAACTGTCCCAGCACCATGCGCCAGAACAAACGGCCCTGCAGCGCGGTCATGCTCCACGCTTCGCCGGCGGCGCGGCCGAGGGCCGCGGTCGGTGACAGCTCTATCTGCAGAATCATGTTATCCGGGTAGCGGATGCCCGTGGGTTGCGCGACGCGGATCCGGCCCAACACCTGGTCGCCAACCTTGTCGCTCGCGACCGGGATGCGGATGGTGCGCTCAGCGCCGCCACGCCTATATGTAAACGACAGTGTCTCGCCGGGACGGGCGCTGACGCGCGTGACGATCTGCCGAAAATCGGATACCGGCTCGCCGTTGATGGCGGTGATCTGGTCCCCGGTCCGCAAGCCCGCACGGGCTGCGGGGCCGTCGGCGGTCACGTCCCCGAGAACCGCCGGCAGCGGCGGCAACCAGAATTCGAAACCCAGGCCGCGCAACAAGGCGGCGGGCTCGGTCAGACGCACCCGCTCTTCGCGGTCCGGTACATTCAGGTTTGCAGAGCGGGTCGTACCGTCCTTGCCGCGCACGCGCAGGCCAGCCTCGCCGCGCGAGCTCACGGCATCCAGCAGATCAAACATCACATCGCGCTGGCCGACGACGGCCGCGCCGTTGATGGAGAGGATTTCGTCGCCGGAGCGCAGACCGCCGTGGGCGGCAACCGAGTTCTGCAGCACATCCCCGACGACCGGCTTCAGCTCGGTGATGCCCTTGGCCCAGAACATGCCCCAGAGCACGAGGATGGCAAAAATAATGTTGAATGCAGGCCCCGCCAGCAATACCACGATCCGCTGCCAGGGCGGCTTGCGAGTGAAGGAGCGCTCCAAGTCCGCGGGTGGGACGGGCCCTTCGCGCTCATCGAGCAGCTTCACATAGCCACCCAGCGGAATGGCCGCGACCACGTATTCCGTGCGGTCGGCGCCGGCCACGCGGCTGATGAGGGGCCGCCCGAAGCCCACCGAGAACCGCAGCACTTTGAAGCCGAGCCGCCGGGCCACCCAGTAGTGCCCGAACTCGTGCACCGTGACGAGCAGGCTCACGGCAACGACAAACCACAGCGCCTGCCAGATCACATTCATGCGTGAGCGTCCCTCACTACCCCACTGTGTGCCATTCGTCCGCCGCCCTGCGACGTGCTCAACTGTTCGCGCGCAAGCTGTCGCGCCTCATTGTCGGCGGCCAGCACGTCGTCGAGACCGCCGATCTTGCCGCCGGTACTCTTTGTTATCACGGCTTCAATGACCGCTGCGATGCCGATAAAGTTCAATTGGCCATCCAGGAACGCCTGCACCGCAACCTCGTTGGCGGCATTCAGTGTGGCCGGCTGCAAACCGCCGGCCCGTGCCGCGGCCTGCGCCAGTACCAGGCAGCGGAATTTATCGTAATCAGGCGCACGGAAGTCCAACCGGCCGGCGCGGACCAAATCGAGGAAGTCTACACCGGAGGAGATTCGCTCGGGCCACGCAAGTGCGTGTGCGATCGGCGTGCGCATGTCGGGCGAGCCGAGCTGCGCGAGAACGGAGCCGTCCAGGTATTCGACCATCGAGTGCACGATGCTCTGAGGGTGCACGACGATCTCGACCTGCGCGGGCGGCAGTCCGAACAGAAAACAGGCCTCGATGAGCTCGAGACCCTTGTTCATCAGCGTGGCCGAATCGACCGAGATCTTGCGACCCATCACCCAGTTGGGATGGGCACACGCCGCTTCCGGAGTAACCGCGGAGAGTGCCTCGCGGGGCGTGTCCCGAAACGGACCGCCCGATGCGGTGAGCAGAATCTTGCGCACACCCGGCGCCGGCTCTCCCGTGCGCGCCTGCGCCGGCATGCACTGGAAAATCGCGTTGTGCTCACTGTCGATGGGCAGCAGAGTCGCGCCGGACGAGCGCACCGCTGACATCAACAGCGGCCCGGCCATGACGAGTGATTCCTTGTTTGCGAGCAGCAGTCGCTTGCCAGCCTGCGCGGCTGCGAGCGTGGAGCGAAGTCCGGCGCCCCCGACGATCGCCGCCATGACGCAATCGGTTTCGCGCAGCGTCGCGATCTCAACGAGGCCATCCGCGCCGGCGAGCACGCGTGTTTCCGGCACCCGTCCACCTAACGTCTGCACGAGCTCACGAGCTGCATTCTCATCCGCGAGCACGGCATACGCCGGACGCCAACGCAACACTTGGGCGGCCAGCTTGGCAACATTCCGGTTGGCCCCGAGGGCAACCAGTTTGAATCGGTCCGGATGACGCGCCAGCACATCGAGGGTGCTTTCGCCAATCGAGCCGGTAGAACCCAGAACGGCGACGCCGATCATGCCGCGACTCCCAGTACGGTTAAACCAAACAGCAGGACGGGCGCTGCGCCGGTCACGCTGTCGATGCGGTCCATGACACCACCGTGTCCGGGAAACAGCGTACCGCTGTCCTTGACGCCGGCAAACCTCTTCAAGAGGCTTTCGGTCAAATCGCCCACGACGGAGAACGCTACCGCTGCCAGGCACAGCGGCAGAAATGTGTACAGCGGCACGCCGAACCACGCGCTGCCTGCAATCGCGACCAGCGCGCTCGCGGCGGCGCCGCCCAATACGCCCTCCCAGGTTTTACCGGGGGAGACGGCCGGAGCCAGGCGCAACCGGCCGAACCGGCGGCCGGCGAAGAATGCGCCAATGTCCGCGGCAAACACCAGGAGCAGCGCGAAGATCATCCACTCCGCGCCGCGTGGCAGGTCGAAACGCAGTCGTACGAGCGCGAGCCAGGCCGGCACCAGCGCGAGCAGGCCGGCAAGGGCGGCCGACCACGGCGAGACCCGCTGGGGGGCGAAGGCTATCCAGACGAGCGCCACCAGCCACCAGAGGACCGCAACAGCCAGTACGATTTCCCGGCCCTCCGGCGTCTCAGTCACATGCCATACGATGGGCATCATCATCGCCAGGAACGCAACATACAGCGACCGGGTTATGAACCCGGGCGCACGCAAAAATGCCGACCACTCCCAGGCACCCGCCAGAACCAACACCGTCAGCAGGACGAGCGTCGCTACCGGGGGCAGGAACAACACGATCGCCATCGTCATCGCGCCGAGCACGATTGCGGTGACGATCCGCTTGCGCAGGCCTTCGTTCACGGTTCGCGGACTTTCATCGCGCCCGCGCCTGTCAGCTGCGCCTGCGTGAGGCCAAAGCGCCGCTCGCGGCTGCCAAAGAACGCGAAAGCCGCTTCGAGCTCGGCCACATCGAACTCGGGCCACAGTACGGGGCTGAAATACAGCTCCGCATAGGCTCCATGCCACAGCAGGAAATTGCTGATCCGCTGCTCGCCACCGGTGCGGATCATGAGATCCGCGTCCGGCACGTCCGCCAGCTGCAGCGCCCCTGCAAAACGGGCTTCATCGATGTCGGCCGCGCGTATGGATCCACTTGAGCATTGCCGTGCAAGTTCTTGAGCAGCCTGCACTATATCCCAGCGCCCGCCATAACTCATGGCGATCTGTAATTTCAGGCCGTCGTTGCCGCCGGTGCGCTGCTCGGCGGCCGCGATGCGTGACTGCAGGCGGACCGACAGCAGCTTGCGATCGCCGATGAAGCGCACCCGCACCCGGTTGGCGTGCAGCTCGTCGATCTCGCGGTCGAGCGAGTCCACGAACAGGGTCATGAGGCTCGAGACTTCGTCCGGGGGTCGATTCCAGTTCTCGCTCGAGAAAGCAAACAGTGTCAGCGCCTCGACTCCGCGGCGGGCGCATTCCTGTATGGCCATCCGCGTGGGCTTGAGCCCTGCCCTGTGTCCGGCGACGCGCGGCACGCCGTGGGACGTGGCCCAGCGCCCGTTCCCGTCCATCGTGATAGCGACATGCCGCGGAAGATTCGTCAAACCTGCATGACCTCTTTTTCCTTCGCGGTCAGCAGCTGCTCGATCTCGGCAATATGCTTGTCGGTCAGCTTCTGGATGTCGCCTTCGGCCTTGCGCTCCTCGTCCTGCGAAACGAGCTTCTCTTTCAACATGTCCTTAACGTCGCTCATGACGTCTCGACGGACGTTGCGGATGGCGACACGTGCGCCCTCGGCGTCCTGGCGCAAGACCTTGGTGATGTCACGACGACGCTCTTCGGTCAGCGGTGGCATTGGAATGCGAATGACAGTGCCCGCGGTCATGGGCGTGAGTCCGAGATCAGACTTGTAGATAGCCTTCTCGATCGGCTGCACCATGGTCTTTTCCCAGGGCGAGACGACGAGCGTCCGCCCGTCCTCCACGGCGATGTTGGCTACTTGCTGCAGCGGCGTCTCGTTGCCGTAGTAGTCCACCTTCAGATGTTCGATCAGGCTGGGATGCGCACGCCCCGTACGCAGTTTTTTCATATCCGTCTGGAAGGTCTGGACGCACTTCGCCATGCGCACTTGGGCGTCCTTTTTTATGTCGTCGAGCATGGTTTGGCTCCTGGCTATTCGAACGTAACCGTTGTCCCGAGGTCCTCACCCTTCACGATGCGCGTCAGGTCGCCCGAATTGTTGAGATTGAACACCCGCAAAGGCAAGCGGTTGTCACGGCACATGACGATCGCGGTCGCATCCATCACGTTCAGCTTGTCGGTGAGGACCCTGTCGAAGGTCAGTGTGGCATAACGAACGGCGGCCGGATTCCGCACCGGATCATCGGAATACACACCATTCACCTTGGTCGCCTTCAAGAGCACATCGGCATTGATTTCGATCGCGCGCAACGACGCGGCCGTATCGGTGGTGAAGAAGGGATTGCCCGTGCCCGCTGCAAATATCACCACCCGTCCTTTCTCGAGATGGCGCATGGCCCGCCGGCGAATGTAGTCCTCGCAGACCTCGTTGATACGAATGGCCGACATGACTCGCGCGTACATCCCCAAAGCCTCGAGCGCGTCCTGCATGGCGAGCGAGTTCATGACAGTGGCCAGCATGCCCATGTGATCGGCCGCGACGCGATCCATTCCCGCCCGGGCGAGCCCGGCGCCACGAAAGATATTGCCACCGCCGATGACGACGGCGGTCTGCACGCCCATCGCGACTATGTCCTGCAGCTCTCCGGCGATGCGCTTGAGCACGGCCGGGTCCACGCCGTAGTCGGCGGAGCCTAGCAGCGCCTCACCGGACAGTTTGACGAGGATCCTGGAGAAGCGCGGCTTGGGTGCATCGTTCATCGCTATCTAACCTCGATCTGCAACCGGTGCGTCGTTGAAAAAAACCCCGCGCGAGGCGGGGTTTTTCTTGGGTAGTCGCACACCCTCAGTGGGTGGCTCCCTTGACCTGCGCCATCACCTCGGCAACGAAGTCGTCCTGCTTCTTCTCAATGCCGGCGCCCACCTCGAAACGCTCATAGGCGGTCACTTCCGCTGGGGGCGCCCCAGCCTTCGCGCCCTTCAGGAGCTTCTCGATCGTAACATCGGGATCCTTCACGAACGGCTGGCCCAGCAGCGTGATCTCCCCGAGGGACTTGCGCAGCCGTCCTTCTACCATCTTCGCAACGATCTCCGGCGGCTTGCCCTCGCCCTGTGCCTGCTCCGTGAGAATCTCACGCTCCTTCGCGACCACCTCAGCGGGAACATCGGCCATCGTACGGTACTTGGGATTGCTCGCAGCAACGTGCATGGCGAGGTCGTGCGCAAGGCTCGCGTCCCCGCCCTTCACTGCTACCAGCGCACCAATCCGCGTCCCGTGCACATACGCGCCGAGACTACCTTCGGAGCTGAGCACCACCGAACGGCGCACGCTGATGTTCTCCCCGATCTTCGCAATCAGCGCCCGGCGCCGTTCCTCGACCGTCTCGCCGCTGTCCAGCTTGGCAGCCAGCACGGCCTCCAGGGAGCCCGACCCAGTGGCCAGCGCCTTGGCAGCTACAGCTTGGGCGAAGCCACGGAAGTCCTGCTCGCGCGCCACGAAGTCCGTTTCGCAGTTGATCTCGACCATGGCGGCCGTACGGCCGTCCGCCGACTTCTCGACCACGACCACGCCCTCAGCGGCAATTCGCGTTGCCTTCTTGTCGGCCTTGGCCAGCCCCTGCTTGCGCATGAGCTCGGCCGCGGCATCCAGGTCGCCCTTGGTTTCGACCAAGGCCTTCTTGCATTCCATCATCCCCGCGCCCGTTCGCTCGCGGAGCTGTTTTACCGTATCTGCCGTTATGTTCATTGATCTGAGTCCTTGCTAGTCGCGAGCACCACGGCCGCCGCCACCCTTGCCACCACCGCGCCTTGCACCACCGGAGGGCCGACGATCGGTGTTCACCGGGGCAACCGGCGGAATTCCGACGACGGCTGCGGCGACTGCCGGATCCTCGACGTCCAGATCGTCCACGTCCGGCAGTTCGGTCGCCTCGACGCCAGCGGGGCTCGGAATCGCTGCCGGCCTGCGGCGCGCGGCGGCTTTCTTCCGCACGGCAGCCGAGGGTCGGGGCCGACCGCCACCACCACCACCACGGGCAGACTTCTTTCGCGGGTTACCGGCTTCATCCAGCTCCACGAACTCGTCCTCGCCAACCGCAACCGTGGGCACGGACTCCCTGCCCTCGATCACAGCATCCGCCATTCCCGTTGCGTACAGCTGAATTGCACGCATCGCATCGTCGTTGCCCGGAACGACGTAATCGATACCGTCCGGGGAACAGTTCGTATCCACGATCGCGACCACAGGGATCCCAAGTTTCCTGGCCTCGTGGATTGCAATCTTCTCGTGCCCGACGTCGACCACGAACATGGCATCCGGGAGGGACTCCATGTTCTTGATGCCGCCCAGGCTTCTTTCGAGCTTGTCCATTTCGCGGCGCAGCTGCGTCGCTTCCTTCTTGCCGCGCTTGTCGAGCGCGCCGGAGGTGGCCAGCTCCGTGATCTCGCTCAGCCGCTTGATTGACTGGCGAATAGTCTTGAAGTTGGTCAGCATGCCGCCGAGCCAGCGCTGGTTGACGAACGGCTGACCGGAGCGCACGGCTTCGCGCTGCACGGCCTCGCGCGCGGAGCGCTTGGTGCCGACGAAGAGCACGGTGCCGCCATCGGCAATCACGCTCTTAACGAAGCCCGCCGCCTCTGAATACAGTGGCTGAGTCTTCTCGAGGTTGATGATATGGATTTTGTTGCGTTCGCCAAAGATGAAAGGGGCCATCTTCGGGTTCCAGAAGCGGGTCTGATGTCCAAAATGGACACCCGCCTCCAGCATCTGTCTCATGGACACGCCGGGCATAATTAATTTCCTTCAGTTTGGGTTGGGCCTCCGCGCATCCCTGGTAGCCACCCTTGACGTTCGGCCTCAAAGGCTCAATTGACGTCTCGGGCACCCAGCCACCAGGTTCAATGCGATGCGCGTGTGGGGTTGCGTTGCCAAAAAAGGCCGCGCTTTATAGCATGCCGGTCGAGCCTGAACAATGCCTTACGCGCGCGCAGGAGAGGCGCCCCGCCAAATAAACTGATATGCATGTCACTATAAAAACTGCTGAAGAGCAGGAAAAGATGCGCGTGGCCGGACGCTTGGCCGCAGAGGTACTCGACATTATCGGGGAGCACGTCGTCCCAGGCGTGACCACCGAGGATCTCGACCGTATCTGCCACGACTATATCGTAGAGGTGCAGAAGTCGATTCCCGCGAACCTCAATTATCGTGGGTTCCCGAAGACCATCTGCACTTCCGTCAACCACGTGGTGTGTCACGGCATACCGAATGACAAGCGGCTCAAAGCTGGCGACATCGTCAACATTGACGTCACAGTTATCCGGGACGGTTTCCACGGTGACACCAGCCGCATGTATTTCGTCGGCAAGCCGCCTACTCATGCGCAGCGACTGGCAGAAACGTGCTTTGAGGCCATGTGGCGCGGGATAGAGACTGTGAAACCGGGCACTCGGCTCGGCGATATCGGCCACGCCATTCAATCCTTCGTCGAGGAGCGGAACTACTCGGTGGTGCGCGAGTACTGCGGCCATGGCATCGGCCGCGTGTATCACGAGGACCCTCAGGTTCTGCACTACGGCGAGCCAGGTACGGGCTTCGAGCTGAAACGGGGTATGACGTTCACAGTCGAACCCATGGTCAACGCAGGCAAACGGCACGTGCGATTACTGCCCGACGGCTGGACCGTGATCACGAAAGACCACTCTTTGTCGGCCCAGTGGGAGCACACGGTGCTCGTAACTGATACAGGCGTCGAGGTTTTGACCCTCGGCGCTGCCGGCCGCCATTAGCCTGCAAGAAATCCCTGACTACGGATTTCGGTCCGGCACGGCATAATGGACTCATGCCGGTCGGTGACATAGACATCCTCGAAGAGCCACTGCCGCTACCTACGCGTAGCGCGCCGTGGCCGTTGCTCACCCGTCTGCCGACACTGCTGGCGGAGGCAAACGGCTCCCCTGCCGTTTACCGCGAGTATCTACGGCAGGGTCATGAAGAGCTCAAAGCGCGTTTTCTCGCGGAAGATTCTATTGAGGATCTTGTCCACGCGCGGGCCGCGCTCGTCGACGTCGTCCTTCGCGAAGCCTGGCGGACTCAGCATCTGGTCGATGTCGAGTCATGGGCGCTGGTTGCGGTCGGAGGTTATGGGCGCGGCGAACTGCATCCCTGTTCCGATATCGACATCATGCTGTTGGTCCCGGAACCACCTGACGCCAACGGCCGTGGCAATGTCGAGCGCCTGGTTACTTTCCTCTGGGATATCGGCCTCGAGGTTGGCCACAGCGTCAGGACCGTCGACGAGTGTGTGCAGGAGAGTACTGCCGATGTCAGCGTGATGACGACGCTGCTCGAGGCTCGCCAGCTTGCGGGAAGCTCCAGCCTCGTCGCACAGATCCGCGACGCGCTGTCGGCCGAGCATGTCTGGCCCGTCAAGGAGTTCTTCGAGGCCAAGGTGCGGGAGCAAGCGGAACGCCACATGAAGGCGCACGACACCGCCTACAACCTGGAACCGAACGTGAAAACGGGCCCCGGGGGGCTGCGGGACATTCAGACCATCGCCTGGGTGGCCAAGCGGCACTTCGGCTCGGACACGCTCGACGGGTTGGCCACCCGCGGATTCCTGTCTGTAGCCGAGCTGCGTCGCCTCAAACAGGCCCAGGCCTTCCTGTGGAAAGTACGGTTCGGACTGCATGTGCTCACCGGCAGGCGCGAAGACCGGTTGCTATTCGACCACCAGATCCGGCTCGCACAGACATTCGGCTACGAGGATGCCTCCTACACGCTCGCCGTTGAGCAGTTCATGCAGCGGTACTACCGGACTGTCATGGACGTCAGCCTGCTGAACGAGCTGTTGCTGCAGTTGTTCCGCGAGGCCATTCTCACAGAGAGCGAGCCGCCGAGGCCGCTGAACGCACGATTCCAGGTTCGCAACGGATCACTCGAAGCCGTCAGCAGCGATGTGTTTGCCCGGACGCCGTCGGCCATCCTCGAGTTGTTCGTCCTGCTGCAACAGAACCCCGAGATCAACGGTGTCCGGGCTTCTACGATGCGTGCGGTCGCTCGCAGCCTTTGGCTGATGGATGAGGAATTCCGCCAGAACCCGCGCAACCATCGGTTGTTCCTCGAGATCGTGCGCTCGCCCGTTGGTGTGACGCACGAGCTTCGGCGTATGAATACGTACGGCGTACTGGGCCGGTATATCCCGGCCTTCGGCAGAATCGTCGGACGCATGCAGTACGATCTGTTTCACGCCTATACGGTTGACGCTCATACGCTGTTCGTTGTCAGCAACCTGCGGCGGTTCGCGATTCCCCGGTATGACCATGAGCTGCCGGCGGCATCGCGCATCATGCAGTCGCTGCCACGAACCGAGATTGCCTATCTCGCCGCCCTCTTCCATGACATAGCAAAGGGGCGCGGTGGAGACCACTCCGAGCTGGGCGCCGTCGATGCGGAAGCCTTCTGCCTGGAGCAGGGACTGTCGCCGTACGACGCGCGGCTCGTAGCCTGGCTGGTCCGCAATCACCTGGAGCTGTCCATTACGGCTCAGAAGCAGGACATCGCGGATCCGCAGGTTATCAATGCGTTTGCGCGCAAAGTTGGGGACGAGAACCATCTCGACTACCTGTATGTGCTGACCTGTGCGGACGTGCGCGGGACAAATCCGAAGCTGTGGAATTCATGGAAGGCATCGCTGTTCCATGACTTCTACGACCGCGTGAAGCGCGCTCTGCGCCGCGGCCTCGAAAGTCCGATCGATCAGGACCAGCTCGTGCGCGAGACGCAGGAGGCTGCTCGGAAGCTCGTCGTGGAGCATGGCGTGTCGGATGCCGATGTCGAAAAGACGTGGGCCCGATTCTCGCCGCCCTACTTCCTGCGACACACGCCGGAGGAAGTTGCGTGGCATACGCGATTGCTGGCTGAGCGCGATGCGGGTTCGGACGAGCCGTTGGTTGCTCTCGATCCGCACGGGGTGCGCGGCACGACGTCTGTATTGATTTTCGCGCGCGCGCATCGCCACGGATTTGCGCGGACGACCGCCGTTCTGGATCAGTTGGGCTTGAACATCGTGGATGCCCGGATCACGCCAACAGGCGATGGCTTCAGCCTGGACCTGTACCACGTGCTCGAGGACGACGGGGCGCCGATTACCGACAATGACCGCAAGAACGAGATCGAGCATGCGATCTGGCGCTCTCTGCAGCGGCCGGAGGACACTCCTTTCGCGGTCTCGCGCCGGGCGCCGAGACAGGCGCGCATGTTCAACACACCCACGCAGATCCAGATCAGCGTGGATGAGCGCAACCGCCGTTCGGTGTTGGAGCTGACCGCCGGGGACCGCCCCGGCCTGCTGAGCGACATCGGTAAGGTACTGATGGAGCAGCATCTGCAGTTGCACGATGCCAAGATCATGACGGTGGGCGAGCGGGCCGAGGACGTTTTCTATATCACGGACTTCGAACAGCGCCCGCTCGGTGGGGCTGCCGCACAGACCCTGCGTGAAAAGCTGATGCAGGCGCTCGATCGCCGGCGCCCCGCATGACCCGTCACATTATTGGCCGGGCTGCCCGGGCCTGCACCGCCGGTGGGCGCCGGCTTTACGCCAAGGCGTGCACGCCTCGCCCTGAAACACACGGCCACGCCGGCTGGCTAGCCGACTGCGATTGCAGGACCCCGCGGTGAATCCGCGACTCGATCGCCTCCACGCCTATCCCTTTGAGCGTCTCGCTCGCCTCAAGGCTGGCGTCACTCCTGCAGCAGGACTTGCGCATATCGCGATGTCGATCGGCGAGCCGCAACACTCACCGCCCGCTTTCGTGCTCGACTGCCTGCGCGACAACCTGCATCGCCTGGGCAGCTACCCGGCGACAGCCGGATTGCCCGAAATGCGCGCTGCGGCCGCCCGCTGGCTCGAAAGACGCTTCGGGCTGCAACCGGACCGGGTCAATCCCGACACGATGGTATTGCCGGTCAACGGGACTCGCGAAGCCCTGTTCTCCTTCGTGCAAGCGGTTGTCGATGACAGCACCACGCCCGTCGTCGCAATGCCCAATCCCTTCTATCAGATCTACGAAGGGGCAGCGCTGCTGGCTGGCGCCGAACCCCACTTTCTCAACACCACCTCGGCCACTGGCTACCTGCCCGACCTGGATGCCGTGGACGAATCCGCCTGGCGCCGCTGCCAGGTTTTATTTCTATGCAGCCCCGGCAATCCAACAGGCGCGGTGCTGCCTTTGGATTTTCTGCGGTATGCGCTCGAGCTCGCGGAACGTCATGACTTCATCATTGCCGCGGATGAGTGTTACACGGAGATCTACCTGGATGAGGGTTCACCTTCTCCGGGATTGTTGCAAGCGGCCATTGCCGCAGGACACGACAGCTTCGAGCGCTGCGTGGTGTTCCACAGTCTTTCCAAGCGCTCCAGCGTTCCCGGACTGCGTTCAGGATTTGTCGCAGGCGACCCCAAGGTCATGGCGCGGTTTCTGTTGTATCGCACTTATCATGGCAGCGCGATGGCCGTCCCGACGCAGCTCGCCAGCGTCGCTGCCTGGGACGATGATGCGCATGCGGCAGCGAACCGCCGCCTGTACCAGGAGAAATTCGACAAGGTCATTCCCATCCTGTCGGACGTGTTGGATGTAGAGCGGCCTTCGGGCGGCTTCTACTTGTGGACTGACATCCGGGGAGATGACGAGCGATTCACGCGGGATTTGTTCGCAAGTCAGAATGTCACTGTACTGCCCGGAAGCTACCTGGCCCGCGGCGCGGGCTCTGCAGCGGGCACGGGCACCGGTGCGGGTGCGGGCACTGGCGCCGGCGACCCGGCAAGCCGCTCGAACCCCGGTGCCGGCCGTGTACGAATCTCCCTGGTACCCACCGTTGGGCAATGCATCGAAGCGGCCGAGCGTATTCGAGAATTCATCCGAGGACACCGTTGAACCATGGCTGACATTGAAAAACTCCGACCTGTCATCGAAGCCGCTTTCGAGCGCCGGGCCGAGCTGACTCCGAAGAGCCTGCCGGCCGATCTCGCAGCGGCGATCGATGACTGCATCGAGCTGCTCGATAGCGGCGCGGCCCGGGTTGCGCAGCCCACGGAACGGGGCTGGGTGGTCAATGAGTGGCTGAAGAAAGCGGTACTGCTGTATTTCCGATCGCACGACAACATCGTGATGGATGCCGGCTACACACGCTTTTATGACAAGGTGCCGCTCAAATACGGCCAGGCCACCGAAGCTGACTTACGGGAAGGTGGAGTACGGGTCGTGCCCCACGCCGTCGTTCGTAGAGGCTCATACATCGCACGGAACGTGGTTCTGATGCCTAGCTACGTGAACATTGGTGCGTACGTTGGTTCCGGGACGATGGTCGATACTTGGGCGACCGTGGGCTCATGCGCGCAGATTGGCCGCAATGTTCACTTGTCAGGTGGAGTTGGCATCGGTGGCGTCCTCGAGCCGCTCCAGGCGAGCCCCACCATCATCGAGGATGACTGCTTCATCGGCGCACGTTCCGAAGTAGTGGAAGGCGTGGTCGTCGAGGCCGGCTCGGTCATTTCCATGGGCGTGTTCATCGGGCAGAGCACCCGGATCTACGACCGCACCACGGGGCAGATCCTGCAAGGGCGTGTTCCGGCCGGCTCGGTCGTTGTGCCGGGCACTCTTCCCTCAGCCGACGGCAAGTACGGTCTGTACTGCGCCGTCATCGTAAAGCGCGTCGACGCTCAAACCCGCGCAAAGACTTCCATCAACGAGCTGCTGCGCACCGTCGACTGATGCGCCGACACAACAACCGTCCATTAGAAGTTGAATCGGACGCCAATCATCGGAGCCCACGCCACATTGTAGATGAAGCCCGATGCGAGACCATCCGAGCCGCTGGAGTAATTGAAGCCAGCGTAGGTGTCGAAGCGCCGCGTCCAGCGATAATCCGCCACGACGGATGCATCGTGGAAGATTCCGGAACACGAGCCGGCGCTGGTGTCGGAACAATGATTAGCCGCATAGCTGTTCTGCTTGAAATGATAGTACGCGCCTGTCACATCGAACTTCTGTGTGAACGCGTAACGCACCCCGGCCCAGCTGTATTCCAACACCTTGTTGATCGTGAAAGCAGTATTGTTGACGTTGCTCAACACGTAACCGCCGATCGTTACTGTGCCCACCGGAAGCGGGTCCTCCGGATTGGCATACTTCATGTGCTCGTAGCCGGCGTAGACTTTGATCGCCTTCATGGTGTAACTGGCCATGAACGAGTACGTGGTGTTGTCGGAGATCGTTGCGGCCAGCGTGCCCGGCGCTGCGGTGTTCTGGGCGGCGCTCAGTGAAGCAGCGGCCACCGCGCCGCGCACCTTCCCGTACAACGCATCGATTGACAGGCCGGCGTAGTCAGCGCCGATGTCGAACGACTCGGAACCCTCGGGCACGAATCCACGGCTGCCAAATTGGTATAGCACCGCAAGACGAGCCGGACCATAGGCGAAGGTGTACTTAAGCACGTCATCCAGGGCTTTGTCTTCCGTATCGCCGAGACCGCCGGAGGTTCCGGAATAGGCAATCGGCGAGAAAGCCTGCGCTTGCAGTTGTGGATCGTACTTGAGCAAGTCGTCGGCCATCAGTGAGTTCTGGCGGCCGAAAGTCAGGGTACCCAGCTTGTTGGAGCTGATACCCACATAAGCTCCTCCCTGGAACGGCTGGCCCGCGCGGCTCGAATCGGAAGCCGTGACCTTGTTGTTGTTCGGTCGGCCGTTGTTGTCGATCAATGACTTCGGACCGTCGGTCAACCGGCCCGAGGTCGGGTTGAATCCAGTTTCCAGCTTGAAAATGCCCTTGAGGTCCCCCACTCCGAGCGGCTCGACGCCGGAGATTCCGACCTTCGACTGGCTGAGCCCGTTGGGTGCCAGCGATGTGATCGGATGATTGCTGTAGTTCTGCAGCGTGAACGGCAACCCGGGTCCGTATGTGGGACTAAGCGGCGCACCATGGCTTATGTACGCGACGCCTACATCGATCGTTCCGTAGAAGGTGATGCCATTCCAGGTTATGGGCGTTGGCCCGGAGGTCTTCGGCGCCGCCGTCGCTTCCTTCGCCGACTTCGGAGCGTCGGTGCTTCCGGACTTGTCGCCGTTGACCTGCTTGCTCAATTCCTCGACTTTTTGCTGCAGAGCACGGACCTGATCCTTCAGGGCCTGATCCGAAGTGTCATCGGCCAGAGCCTGGCCGGCGTAGCCGGCAACAGTCCACAGTCCTGCAAGCGCTGCGACCAATCGTTTGGACGCTTTCATATCAATCATGACGGCCCCCTCAAAGGTGGATTTATTTGATCAAGTCAGTCCCGACACCGCGCCGGATGGGCAAGCACGCTCCGCAACGTGAACGGGGCCTTGGGTCACGCTGCAAGGTCGGTAGCTGAAGTTGCGGTAAGGCTACAGACCCCCACCCCGTCGAACTTTGATGCCCCGCACAAAGCCAGGAAGTCATGCTCTTCGTTCGCTAGATATGCAGACTTCGGATATATCATATATAGAGCAGCGGAAGCTACAAGCTATCTGTGGTAGCAGATGCGGCAAGCTAGGGATTCCGCTCCCCATGGAGGCTGCCGCGCGGGGTTAGTTAAACCGCGGATCGCCGATTACAGATATATGTGCAGTCGCTAAACAGCGGCTGGTTCCGGGTCGGCCCGTGGCATACCCCAGACCCGCATTGGCGGCCCCAATACGTAGCATTTTTACAACGTATACGCAGAATGAAACCCGTCAAACCACTTCTTCCGGTGATCCATGCCGCAATCCTGACGGCAACACTTTGCGGGTGCGTGGCGTACAGACAGTGCGGATTTTCGGGCTGCCGGGGGGATGCGACAATCACCGCCAACGTCGAAGCTCGATTTGCCCGTTACCCTCCTCTGACGGCTAATTCCGTTCGAATCCAAACTCTAAACAGAGTGGTTTACCTGACCGGTCAGGTTGATACTGATGTTGAGCGCCTCGTCGCCGTTTCAGTTGCCAGCGACGTCACGGGCGTGTCGCGAGTGGTGGACTCGATCAGTGTAAATAACGTCAGCCGGTAGGCGTTCGCGTTGGATGCGCGGGTACAAGATGCGGCCCTGAAAGGATATCGAACGCTCGCAGTGGCGCGTGGCTTGGAATCAGGCCCCACTTCCCTGCTCGGGTTGGTGACTTTGTACGACCCGCCTCGACCGGACGCCCGACAACTCATCGCGACGCTCCAGGGCCTTGGGATCTCAGTCAAGATGCTCACAGGAGACGCGCTCGCCGTGGCCGGCGAAATTGCCCGTGACCTGGGCTTGCAAAACATCAAGCGAATGGCCGACTTAAAGGCTGCGAGCGTGCAGGACGGCGGCAAAGTACTTGATCTTTTCGAGGGCGCCGATGGGTTCGCGGAGGTATTTCCCGAGGACAAATATGTCGTCGTGAAGCACCTGCAGGCCGCCGGAAATGTGACCGGCATGACGGGCGACGGCGTCAATGATGCGCCCGCGCTGCGGCAGGCCGAAGTGGGCATCGCCGTCAGCACGGCAACTGACGTCGCAAAGGGCGCCGCGAGCGTCGTTTTGACCGAACCGGGACTGACGAACATCGTGACGCTGGTCGAGCAAGGACGAATGATCTATCAGCGCATCCTTACCTGGATCATCAACAAAATCAGCCGCACCATCCTGAAGTCCGCTTTCGTGGCCGTCGCATTCGTCGTTACGGGAAAGTTCGTGGTATCTGCGCTCGCAATGTTGCTGCTGGTCTTCATGACTGACTTCGCGAAGATCGCCCTTGCTACCGACCGCATGCGACAGTCCAAGCATCCGGAGAGCTGGATTGTCGTGTTCGCTGCGGCGGCGGAGCGTGAGCGCGCCAATGACTATCATGACTGCGCCGAACAGCGCCAGGAGTCGTTGGCCGTCCGTTGCTCGTCCCAGGGTCGATCCCGTCCATGCCCCGACAACTCCCGCGAAGGCAAAGAGCAGCGCGCACCGCCACTTTACCGTCCCTCGACGGGCATGCAGCACAAGGTTTATCGCAGCGCTGAATGCCACCCCGACGGAACTGGTTCCGATCGCAACGTGCGGCGAACTAACGCCGACCAAATATACCAACAGCGGCACGGCAAGGATCGATCCGCCACCGCCGATCAGTCCGAGAACGAGGCCCACGATCGCCCCCGAGCCGAGGCCTGACGCCAACGTATCCATGCGTCAGGGAGTCCGCGCGGACTGGGGCACGATCGTCAAGCACTCAGTTCGATTTCGGCGGGTCCTGTTTCGCCTGTCCACCACCCATGCCGCCCCCCATTCCCTTGCCTGCGCCGGAACCTTTGCCCATCCCCCTACCGGGGGGCATGTCGGGAAGCGTAACGCCGCGCTCCTTCGCGCGCGCTTGCATCATCTTGTGATGCTCCGCTCGAAACGCGTCGCGCTCCTCCTGGGTCTTGAGAGATCGCATCTTGGAACGATACTCAGCGCGCTCCGCTGGGGTCATGAGCTGAGATCCGTAGAGGACTTGCTGCGACTGCGTCGCGCCGGGCTGCTTCGCAGTCGCCACCTGGGTGGTTGATGAGCTCTGGGGCTGAGAGGGCTGTTGGCTGGGCGTAGTCTGCGGGCTCTGTGCGCCAGCAATCGCAGCGAGCCCAATCAACACGCCCAATACTGCTACCGTCCGTTTCATATGTCTGGATTCCTTTTGTTGGATTCGAAGCCGTTCGATTACAGCTGAATCATTGCACTCACAGTGGATAGCGGCCATCAGCAGTTCTACTTACCCAGGGTCGCCGCTCTTATTCCCGCTCTCGCGAACCTCATACCAGATGACTTCGACATTCCGGCCGTGAAGCAGATACCACGCGCTGATCGCGAGGACGAACACTGAACCGACGACGTATCCCGCAGCCACCGTGTGAACAAATTTTGCCTGTGCCACTGGATTGAACAGCACGTCCGAAAACGATGCGAGCTCCATTCGCATGGTTTCGTAGTTGAACTTCGCACCCACGGGATTCTGCATCCAGGCGTTCGCGATCAGGATCCAGAGGGCCGACAGGCTCGATCCGAGCGCAACGAGGCCCGTGACGATGAGATGCCCGACCTTGGACAGACGATCCCAGCCAAAGAAGAACAGACCGACGAACGTGGACTCGAGGAAGAACGCCATCAGCCCTTCGATGGCGAGCGGCGCCCCGAAGATGTCGCCGACGTAGTGCGAGTAGTAGGCCCAGTTGGTGCCGAACTGGAACTCCATGGTAATGCCGGTGGCAACACCCATCGCGAAGTTGATACCGAACAGCAACCCCCAGAACCTGGTCATCCGTTTCCAGATCTCACGTCCCGTCATGACATACACGAACTCCATGATCACCAGAATCATGGACAGCCCAAGAGTCAGCGGGACGAACAGGAAGTGATACAACGCCGTAAGCGCAAACTGCAGGCGTGACAGATGAACCACGGCAAAGTCAATCACGAGTAGTCTCCCTAAGGTTGCGGCTTCGTGCCGGAAACGCTCATCGCCTGCACGACTGCCAGGCGCTCGCTGGTAGCTTCGCCGTCAATGTGCTGCCGATGTGAAGGTGAAAAAAACAGCCACCACAGCAATATGAGTGCAGCGAACTTGACCGCCAGAAGCGACACCATCCGAAATCGCATGCCGCGACGCCAGTCCGCTTCG
>Ga0307511_10001124_pt1 | contig 28501 bp, 27 predicted proteins | sample 13_EM_MG_FD_200266 | JGI IMG/M metagenome (GOLD analysis project Ga0307511, IMG submission 200266) | Populus trichocarpa ectomycorrhiza microbial communities from riparian zone in the Pacific Northwest, United States - 13_EM | ecosystem: Host-associated > Plants > Roots > Unclassified | place...
ATGTTGCCCAGGCTGAGGAACGTCGCGTTCATGGACTGGAACACGATCACCAGCACGACCAGGCCGATCAGCGCCGCCCAGTCCGCCCAGAAGCCGCCGTCGCGCAGCCGCACGGTCCACGATTCGGGGGCCGGCGCCGCGAGGAGGGTGTCTGCCATCGGATGTCCTACTGCAGAAGGGACTTGAACGGGTCGTCGTAGCTGCCGAACGGCTTGGGCGTCACGGCCAGCGCCTGGTCGGCGTTGTCCTTGGTGATGACCGCGATCGGCGCGTCCACCTTGGCCGGCAGCGTCTTGCCGGCGGCCGCCGCCTGGCACGCTTCCACGCCCATCTGCCCGATCGCGTACGGGTACTGGGCGACGACGGCGTCCAGCGAGCCGGCCTTGACCGCCGTGAGGGCGTCCTTGATGCCGTCGACGCTGACGATCCTGACCTGGCCGGTCTTGCCGGCGTCGGCCACCGCGCGGGCGATGCCCAGCGCCATGTCGTCGTTGGCGGAGAAGAACCCGGCGAGGTCGGGGTGGGCGCGCAGGATGTCGGTGGCCTTGGTCAGCGCCACCTGTCGGTCCCAGTCGGCAGCGACGGTCTGCACGACCTTGATGCCGCCGCCCACGCCCTGGCCGAACCCGGTGATCCGGGCGCCGCTGGTGACGTCGCCGGAGATGCCGCCGATCACCGCCACATCGCCGCCGTTCGGCAGCAGCTTGGCCATCTGCTGACCCGCCGTCTTGCCGGCCGTCGCGTTGTCCGTGCCGATGTACGTGGCGGGCGCGGCGTTGGCGGCCTTGGCCGCGGCGTCGTCGATCGGGCTGTCGATGTTGACGATCGTCTTGTGCTGGGCGGCGACCCGCGCCAGGCCCTGCACCAGGTTCGTGCCGGAGATCGGGTTGACCACGAAGCAGGAGTAGGACTGCCCGGCCAGGCCGGTGAGTTTGTCGGCCTGCCCGGTGGTGTCGGTGATGGAGCTGGCGGCCTGCACGGTGGTCTGCACGCCCGCGGATTTCGACTGGTCGTCGATGCCCTGCCGCATGCTCTGGAAGAACGGGTTGTCCAGGCCCTTGATGACGGCGGCGATCGAGGCGGAACCGCCGGCCGAGCCCGTCGAGGTGGTGGAGCCGCACGCGGCGAGCAGCAGCGCCGCGGTGCTCGTGACCGCGGCGGCTGCGATGGCGCGGCGGCCGATGCTCAGGTGCATTGGCTGGTCCTTTCGACTCGCGTGGCACGACCGTACGACGACTTACGTCGGGGAGCAACAGATCTTTTGACTTTTGTCGTCGTAAGAGGAGAGACTTCTGTCGGAAAAGCTCCTGGGTAGGGTGATCGCATGGAGGCAGTGGGCCGTGGGGCCGTCAGCGCGGGCGACATCCTCGCGGTGTTCCGGGAGGTCGGCGGCGGGCTGACCAAGGCGGACGTGATGGGCCGGACCGGGCTCTCGCGCACCACCGTCAACCAGCGGATCGACGGCCTGCTGGCGGCGCGCCTGCTGGTGCCGGCGCCGGAGGAGGCACGCACCAAGGGCCGGCCGGCCGGGCAGTTCGTGGTCAACAGGGACCGCGGCGTGCTGCTGGTCGCCGACATCGGCGCCACCGGGCTGCGCGCCGCCCTGTGCGACCTGGGCGGGGACGTGCTGGCCGAGCGGCAGGTGACCGCCGAGGTGACCGCCGGGCCCGAGCGGATCCTGGGCATCGTCTCCGACCTGTACGCCGAGCTGCTGGCCGAGCGCGGCCTCGGCCCGGCCGACGTGCTCGGGGTCGGCGTCGACGTGCCCGGCCCGGTCGACTTCGCCTCCGGCCGGGTGGTCAGCCCCCCGATCATGACCGGCTGGGACCGCTACGACATCCCCGGCTGGTTCGCGCCGCGCTACCGGTGTCCGGTGCTGGTCGACAAGGACGTCAACGCCATGGCGTTCGGCGAGCAGCGGCTGCGCTACCCCGAGGTCGAGCACCTGCTCATGGTCAAGATCGGCACCGGCGTCGGCACCGGCCTGATCGCCTCCGGCCGCGTCCACCGCGGCGCCGACGGCGCCGCCGGCGACGTCGGCCACATCCAGGTGCATGTCGACGACGTCGCGCAGCCACCCCTGTGCCGCTGTGGCAACGTGGGCTGCGTCGAGGCCTACGCCGGCGGCTGGGCCATGGTCCGCGACCTCCGGCAGGCCGGCCACGACGTGTCCACTGTGGACGACGCCGTCGGTCTCATCCGCGCCGGCGACCTCGCCGCCGTCCGCCTCGCCCGCCGCGCCGCGCGGATCCTCGGCGGCGCGCTCGCCGACGTCGTGAACCTGTTCAATCCCAGGGTGATCGCCATCGGCGGCCAGCTCGCCCACACCGACGAGCAGCTGTTCGCCGGCATCCGCGAGGTCGTGTACCGGCGGTCCCTGCCGCTGGCGACCCGGAACCTGCAGATCGTGGCCAGCCAGCTCGATCCGCACGCCGGCCTGCTCGGCGTGGCCCAACTGGTCGCCGACGAGATCTACGCCCCGCGCCGGGTCCAGCGCCTCGTGGAGGAAGCCGCCGGCTGACAACGGGCTCAGGGGTAGACGATCCCGTCGAAGATCTTCCGGGCCGCTCGCACCACGGAGGTGCGGGTCACCACGGGGCCCGAGTCGACGGTGACGGTGACGGTGAGCGTTCCCGCCGGCGCCTCGATCCGGCACGGGGTCAGCGGCGGCACGGCCAGATCCGCGGCCACGGTGCCGGCGATGTGGCAGGCGGCGGCGACGCCGGCCGCGGCCAGCACGCCGATGGAAGCGTGGCAGCGCACCGGAATGAAGGTCCGGGTGCTGATCGTTCCGCCGAGGAGCGGTGGTGCGATCAGACAGACCTTCGGGATGGTCAGTGCGCCGACAGCTCCGAGGCCCATGGCTTCGCCGGCGGCGAGGCGCAGCCGTGCCAGTCCCGCCCGCAAGCGGTGGTCGGATTCCAGCTCCCCGATGGTCTCGTGCCCGGTGACGCCGAGGTCGTCGGCGAGCGCCAGCACGATCGGCATCCCGTTGTCGACACAGGTCGCCGCGATGCCGTCGAAGACGTCGACGGGGGATCCGGTGGGGAGCAACGCGCCGCACACCGAGCCGGCCGTGTCGATGAAATCGATCTCGCACCGCGCGCCGGCAAAGGGAACGCCGACGGTGTCCACCGCACGTCGGTAGTCCACCTTCCCGCCGCGCAGCGGGAAGGTGGACCGGGCGTAGCCGGTCGAGTTGACCATCCTGACCCGCACGCTGGCCTGCCGGCCGCGCACGGCCACCAGTCCGCGCTCCACCGCGAACTGACCGACCGCCGCGAGCAGATTCCCGCAGTTCTGCCGGTCGCTCACGGTCGCGTCGTCCACCCCGACCTGAAGGAACAGATAGTCGACGTCCGCGCGTGGATCGGCGGAGCGCGACACGATCGCGACCTTGCTGGTGAGCGGATGGCCGCCGCCGATGCCGTCGGTCTGCCGGCTGTCGGGACTGCCCATCACGCTTGCGAGCAGAGCGTCCCGTTCCGCGACTGCGACCGGTAGGTCGTCGGCGAGAAAGAACGCGCCCCGTGACGTGCCGCCCCGCATGATCATGCACGGCAGGCCGGCGCTGGTCGACTCTCGCATGCCGTTGGCACCTCCGGGAATTCTCACGTCAAGGCGGTGGGCACCGCCACTGCCGTGCGATGCTCACCGCGACCTCGGCGAGCATGGACAGGTCGCTCGACACGGCGACGAAGGTGGCGCCGCGCTGGGCCCACCATCGCGCTTCTCTCATGGTGGCGCAGAAAATGCCGAGGGCGGCGCCGCTGGCCAGGATTCGCTCGGCGGCGGCGTCGAGTTCGGTGTGGACGGTCGGATGCAGCGGGGCGCCCGGATGCCCCAGGCCGATCGACAGATCGGTGGAGCCGAGAAACAGGACGTCGAACACGGCCGAGTCGAGCGTCGCCGGCAGGCCGGTGAGGCCGTCGGCGGACTCGATCTGGCCGACGAGCACGGTGCGGCCCGCCGCGTCGGCCAGATGGTCACGGACCGGGATCGTGCCGAACCCGGCGGCCCGGGTGGCCAGCGACAGGCTGCGCGCGCCCCGCGGCGGGTAGTGCGCGGCCGCCTCGACGGCCGACGCGGTGTCGGGGCCGGTCACGTCGCTGACCTGGATGCCGGACACGCCGACGTCGAGCAGCGCGCCCACACGCTCGGTCATCGCGCGCTCGATTCTGGCCACCACGGGGACGTCGTGGCGGTCGCAGGCCCGGACGATGTTCTCCACGTCGGCCAGGGCCAGCGAGGAGTGCTCGAGATCGGCGATCACGAAGTCGTATCCCGCGACTGCGATGGCCTCGGTCGTGGTCGGGTCGCGGGACTTCACGAACGTGCCGATCAACCGGTGCTGGCGGATTCGGTCGGCCAGGCCGATACCGGGCATGGTCAGTACTCCGCGTTCGCGGCCCGCGCCTCGGGTTCGTCGGCGGCGAGGTAGTCGTCGCGACGGGGATTGAACACGCTCAGGTCGACCAGTTCCTCGTCGCCGGTCGTCTCGACGTGGTGCAGCACGCCCGGCGGCACGACCAGCACATCCCCGGCCTCGACGTCGGCGCTCTCGTCGCCGACGCGGAACCGGCCCCGCCCGGAGAGGATGTAGACGATCTGCTCATGGGGATGGGTGTGCGGGCGCGGCTCGTGCCCCGGCGCGAGCGTGGTCCAGGCCAGGGTGGCGCCCGCGCCGGAGAACGACCGGCGCACCACGCCGGGACGCACTTCGGTCGTCCGCATCGCGGACAGGGAACGCTTCTTCATCGGTTCCTCCACATGCGACAGTTCAGTGCGCGAAGAACAGCTTTTCCGGGCCGTCCACCAGAATGTGCCGGCGGTCCCGCTCGTCCGGGGCCCAGTCGGCCAGCAGGTTCAGCAGTTCGCCGGTGTCCAGTCCGGAGGACGAGAGGTGGGGCCAGTCCGAGCCCCAGACCAGCCGGTCCGGCCGGGCCCGCACGAGGGCCCGGCCCAGCGGCCCGACCGTGGACAGCGGCTTGTTCTTGGCGATCCGGTACGGGCCGGAGAGCTTGATCCAGCAGCTGCCCTGCTTCAGCACGTCCAGCAGCCGGCCGAAGTCGTCCTCGGTCAGGCCGTCGGACTCCTTCATGTAGCCCATGTGGTCGATGACGAAGGTGTCCTCGAGGTGGGCGAGGAACGGCAGCAGGTTCCGGATGACCGTGCCCGGCGAGTAGAACTGGAGGTGCCAGCCGCGGGGCCGGGTCCGGTCGGCCATGTGCCGGATGTAGTCGACGAGTTCCTCGTTCGACCAGTGCTGGCGGGCGAACAGGTCCAGCCTGACGGCGCGGACCCCGAGTTCGTCGTAGCGGTCGAGTTCGTTGTCCGTGGTGTCGTCGGTGATCCGCACGACGGCGCGGCACTGGGAGCCGAGCGTGCGCAGCACGTGGAGGGTCAGGCGGTTGTCGGTCCCGTAGTACGTCGGCTGCACCAGGACCATGCGGTCGATGCCGAGCACCTCGGTGACCTGTCGGTACTGCTGGAGAGTGGCCTGCGGAAACGGGTACTGCGCCTCGGAGATGTGCGGGAAGCCCGGTTCGAACACGTGGAAGTGGGTGTCGCAGCTCAGCGGCGGCACCGCGAACACCGGCTTGGTGTTGGTCTCCGGGTCCCGAACCGTTGTCACGTAGGGGTCGTACGCCATGGATGCCTACCCTTCGTTTCGGGTCTCGTGCCAGGTGGTGAACGCGTTCGCCCGCGTCTGCGCGCCGGAGAACAACAGGTCGGTGTCGTTGCCGGTCAGGTGCAGGGGGCAGATGCCCAGCGGCAGCAGGGAGTCGACGATGGACAGGTCGCCGATGCCGCCGAGCTGGAGCAGCTTGCCGTGCCGCAGACAGGCCTTGGCCGCGGTGGCCACCGCCAGGCGGAAGAGCGGATGGTCGTAGTCGCCGGGCACACCGAGTTCGGCGGTGAGGTCGTTCGCGCCGATGGCCAGGATGTCGACCTCGTCGAGTTCGGCGATGGCCTCCGCGTTGTCGATCCCGGCGGGCGTCTCCAGCAGGATCTGCACGATGGTCAGCTCGTCGAGCGCGGCGTTGAGGGACTTGGCGGCGGTGGGACGCATGCCCAGCTGCGGCACCATGGTGAGCGCCGAGCGCTGCCCGGCCGGCGGGAACCGACAGGCCCGGCTGACCAGGCGGGCCTGCGCCGCGGTCTCGATCCGGGGAAAGACGATGCCGTGGGCGCCGCCGTCCAGCAGCCGGCCGATCGCGCCGTACTCGCGCTCCGGGACCCGAACCAGCGGGGTCAGACCCAGATCCGCGGCGGTGGCGCAGAGTTGGGCGGCGGTGTCGATCGGCATCGTCGAGTGCTCGAGGTCGATCATGACCGCGTGATGGCCGGTGGTGGCGGCGATCCGGATGATCTCGGCGCCGCGGCTGGACCGGACCGCGAGCATCAGCGTCAGCTCGCTGGCCCGGAGCCGATCGAGGAACGGGTTGTGCCGCAAGGATTCCGCTGCCGATGTCATGATGTCTCCCTGTCCTGGCCGTTCCGCACGCGGATCAGGACCAGTGCGATGGCGATCGAGACGACGGAGAAGACGCCGCACCAGACGAAGCCCAGCGAGTAGCCGTGCCAGAGGGCGTTCTGCGCGGCCGGCATCGCCCGGGCGGAGATCGGCCCGAGATCGGCGTGGGCGACCGCGATCGGGCCGCCGGCCTCGGCGACGTGCTGAACGACGGCCAGCGCGTTGCCGGTGACGCCGAACCGGGCCAGGAAGTCGGGCAGCACCGAGCCGGCGTTGGCCAGCGCGATCGCGCCGATGGCGGCGATGCCGATGGCCGCGCCGGTGTCCCGGGCCATGCTGATGGTGCCGCTGGCGATGCCCTCCTTGTGCACGGGCACGTCGACCATGCAGGCCGAGGTGCTCGACACCACGGCGACGAAGCCGAAACCGGCCAGCAGCAGCGACGGCGTCAGGTCGAGCAGGGCCGTGTCGGAGATCGGCACGGCGGCCAGCCAGAACTGGCCGATCGCCATGGCGGACAGCCCGCCGACCATCACCCAGCGGGGCGCCAGGCGGTAGAGGAACCGGTCGAACACCGGCCAGATCAGCAGCGGCACCGCGACCTGGATGGTGCTGGCCAGCCCGACGGTGAGGCTGTCCTGGCCCTGGATGACCCCGATCCGGATGGAGACGCAGTAGTTGTAGGCGAAGAAGCCGACCGCGTTGACCAGCCCGACCAGGGCGGCCCCGGTGTAGGTCGGGCTGCGGAACAGTTCGGTGTGGATCAGCGGGAACCGGGACCGCAGTTCGATGACCACGAACACGACCAGCAACGCCGCGCCGCCGGCGAGGCAGGCGATGATCGGCGGCGAGGTGTAGCCGACGTCCGCGCCCTGGATCACGCCGAACAGGATCGTGGTCAGCGCGACGGCGAAGGTGATCTGGCCGGCGATGTCCAGCCCGCGTCCCTCCGGCGCGCGTGAGTCGACCATGGCGAGGACGTTGATCACGGCACAGGCGATGGCGGCCAGGAACACCACCGCGTACGCCCAGTGGAAGCTGGCGTGCAGGCCGATGGCTCCGCTGATGGCCGGCCCGGACGCGGCGCCGATGGCCATGGCCATGGTCCACGTGGCGATGCCGCGGGCCCGGCTGCGCGGATCCGGGGTGAGCGCGGCGACGGCCGCCAGCGAGGTGGGGAACAGGATCGCGGCGCCGATGCCGGCGATGGCCTGCCCGACCATCAGCACGGGCACGGCCGGGGCCGCCACGTTGATCGCCTCGCCCAGCGCGAGCACCAGGGTGCCGATCACCAGCAGGCGCTTGCGGCCGACGAGGTCGCCGACCACGCCGAAGGTGAGCTCGAGGGCGGCCGTGGGAATGAAGAAGATCGCCGAGATCCACCCCAGCTGCGAGCCGGAGGCCTGTAGGTCGGACTGGATGACGCCGCTGAGGGCGGCGGGCATGACCATCGCGAAGTTGGCCAGGAACACCGCGCTGAACACGGCCACCAGCGCGCCGCGGGGAGCCGGGTTCGTCGGGTCCGGGCCGCCGGCTAAGAGCGGGTCCGGGTTCTTCTTGATCGCGTCGAACATGGGTCTACCAACTCTCCGATGAGTTGAGACACGGGGGGATCGCCGAACCGGAGCCGGCGGTCAGGTCAGTCGCGGATAGCGGACTAGGTCGAGCCCGGGGACGACGACCGCGGTGGGATCGTTGTCGTGCTTGACAAGTTGGGCCACCGCGTAGTCGGTGACGCAGCCGGACAGCAGCTGGCGGGCGTCCTCCAGCACGACCCGCAGCCGGGTGACCAGGGCCCGCAGGTCGTCCGGGCCGTGGATCACCGGCATCTCGCCGACCTCGGTGACCCGAGGATCGGACACGTCCGGAAACTGCTGGGCGTCGGGGGAGTAGCGGGGATATCCGGCGAACATGATCTCGCCGAGCTCCTGCATGCCCCGCATGCCGGCCCACAGCGTGCGCAGCGGCTCCTCGAGCGCCACCACCTCCGAGAGGTCGCCGTACTTCGGCGTGGCGAACACCGGCGCGTGCGGCGCGATGTACATGCGGGCCAACGGAAGCCGGTATTCGCTGGCCCCCAGCATCATCGTCGCGACGCTGCTGGTGTTCCAGGTGACGCCGGCGGTGGGGCGGCCCTGCCGGCCGGCGACCACGACCATGGCCCGTTCCCAGTCGATCCGCTGCGTGCGGAACCACCGGATCAGCCGGAACGAGGTGTCCAGGCCGGCCAGGAAGAACGTCGCGACCATCATGTCGTTGATCAGGCCGCTGCCGTCCTCCCCCGGGTCACGGTGGAGGAAGTCGGCCCGGAGGGTCTCGGCGCTCAGATAGCCGGGTGTGGTCAGGGCGCGCCGCAGGTACTCCGCGGTGGCGGCGCAGGAGTAGTCGCACATCTCGGCGATCGAGGACTCCCGGCCGCGAAAGGCTTCCACGGCAATGACATCTCGCCACAGCGCGGGGCTGTTGGCCGCCCGGGCCCGCTCCGTCGCGGCGAGCAGGCGTTCAGCCTCCGGGCGCCAGGAGTCGTCCCCGGTGTGGTCCCTGATGCTGACCAGGCTCGCGACCGCCGGCCCGACGTGGGAGACGCCGGAGAGTTCCTTGAAGCCCCGGATGGACATCCGGAACCCCTCGACCATGGGCGGCCGTCCCCGGCCGGGGTAGAGCGCGACGTCGAATCCCGTCGCCACGACGAGTGGGTCGGTCAGCAGGCTCTGGTGCTTCACCCGGGACAGCAGCGGACCGATGCCCAGGGGGTTCGACGTGTAGGTGGTGAACAGATCCACCATCTCGGGACTGGAGTGACTCCCGGTAGCCATGGCTGAACGGTAGCGTGCGAACGATAACGTCACAAGTATGGTGAACGAAATCGTTGACGATTTCTGCGACGTGTCCGTAGGGTGGTGGCATGCCGGCGGGAGGGGCGAGATGACATCACAGACAGGCGAGGCCGCGAAGCGGATCGCGGTGGACGCGCTGCGCAAGGCGCTGCTGGACGGAGACCTGGTGGCCGGGCAGCGGCTCATCGAACCCGATCTGGCCGAGGCGCTCGGGGTGAGCCGGTCGAGCATCCGGGCCGCGCTGATCGACCTGGCCGCGGACGGACTGGTCGAGCGCGTGCCGAACAAGGGCGCGCGGGTCCGGGTGGTGCCGCTCGAGGAGGCCATCGCGATCAACGAGTGCCGGATGGTGCTGGACGGCCTGTGCGCGGCCAAGGCGGCCGAGCGGGCCACCGCGGCGGAGACCGAGGAGCTGCGGGCGCTCGGCCGCCAGCTGAGCGGCGCGGTCGAGGACGGCGAACCGCTCAAGTTCTCCTCGCTCAACATCGAGCTGCACCGGGCCATTCGGCGGATCTCCGGGCACACCGTCGCCACCGGTCTGCTCGAGCGGCTGCACGAACAGGTCACCCGGCACCAGTTCCGGCTCGCCCTGCAGCCGCAGGGTCCGCAGACCTGGCTGCCCGAGCACCTCGCCATCATCGAGGCGATCGCCCGGCACGACCCCGCGGCCGCCGAGTCGGCGGCGCGGGCGCACATGGCCAACATCATCGCCGTGCTCCGGGCCAGCGCGGACCAGCAACCATGACGAGAAAGGCTCTCCCGTGTCCACCAAGTCGCTGACCGAAACCCAGCGGATCCCCACCTCCGGCGCCCGCGCCGTCATGCCGTTCGAGCTGGACGGCCAGGCTTTCCTCGCCGTGCCACAGCTGTCCTCCGACTCACCCGGCACCCCGCCCGGCATGAACGGCGGCGACAGCGACACCGACCTGCTCCTGTTCCGCCGGGAAGACGACGGCTACGCCCTCTACCAACGACTGCCGGCGCCCGGCGGCGAGGACGCGGAGTTCTTCCGCATCGGCGAGCAGGCGTTCCTCGCCACCGCCAGCATCCGCTCCGGCCGGGGCCCGTACACGTACCAGATCGACTCGGTGATCTACCGCTGGGACGGCGAGAAGTTCACCGAGTTCCAGCGCGTCCCGACCTTCGCGGCCAAGCAGTGGCGGCACTTCAGCATCGGCGACCGGCACTTCCTCGCGCTCGCGCAGGGCGTTTTCCTGCCGCACACCGTGCAGGACAACCGGCCGTCGGTCGTGTTCGAATGGGACGGCGCCAAGTTCCAGCCGTTCCAGGAGATTCCGTCCAAGTGGGCGTACAACTGGCACTTCTTCGAGCTCGAGGGCCAGTGCTATCTCGCGCACGCCGACAACCGGGATCCGTCGCGACTGTACCGCTGGGACGGCGAGCGCTTCGTCGAGTTCCAGACGCTGACCGAGTCGGAGGGGCGGGCGTTCGCCACCTTCTCGGTCGACGGCCGGACCTATCTCGCCTGCGCGGTGATCGACGCGGACTCCCTGCTCTACCGGTGGGAGGGCGGCAAGTTCGTCCGCCACCAGGTGCTCACCGGCAAGGGCGGCCGAGAGTTCGCCTTGGTCCAGGACGACGCCGGGCTCTACCTGATCAGGGTCAACTTCATCATCGGCCCCCGCGAGAACCCGACCACCGCGCTCCAGTCCCAGGTGTACCGGTGGGAGGACGGCCAGTTCGCGGTGGCGGCGGAGTTCCCGACCGCGGGCGGCACCGATGTCGCGGTGATCGCCGACGGCGACGACACGCTGGTCGCCGTGGCCAACAGCCTGACGCCCGACATCCAGTTCAGCACCGAGACCGTCATCTACCGCTTCGGTGGTGAGGAGACGGCATGAGAGTGGCGATCGTCGGGACTGGCGCGATCGGCGGATTTCTGGGCGCCAGGCTGGCCCTGGCCGGCGTGGCCACCTCGGCCCTCGCGCGCGGCGACACAGTGAAAGCGTTGCGCGCCAACGGATGGCGTCTGCGGGACGAGGACGGTGAGCGCCGCGCGCCGACCCGGGTCAGCGCCGACGCGACCGAACTCGGCCCGCAGGACCTCGTTGTGGTCGCGGTCAAGGCGCAGTCGCTGCGCGGGGCCGTCGCGTCCATCGGTCCGCTGCTCGGGCCGGACACGATCGTGCTGCCCGCGATGAACGGAATGCCCTGGTGGTTCTTCAACGACGTGGCCGGGCCCTGTCGCGGACTCAGTCTGGCCAGCGTGGATCCCGATGGGACGATCGCCGCGGCCATCGAGGGCCGGCGGGTTCTCGGCGGCGTCGTGCACCTGAGCTGTGACCGGCCCGAGCCCGGCGTGGTCGCGCACCACCGCGGCCGCGAACTGATCATCGGCGAGCCGGACCACACCGAATCGGTCCGCGTGCGCGCGGTCGCCGACCTGTTCACCGCGGCCGGCCTGGACGTGACCGTCTCGTCGGACATCCACTCCGATGTCTGGTACAAGCTGTGGGGCACCATGACCATCAATCCGGTCTCGGCGCTGACCGGCGCGACCGTCGACGCCATCCTGGACGACGACCTGGTGCGGACGTGGTGCGAGACGGCGATGGTCGAGGTGCGGCGCGTCGGCGACCGCATCGGCTGCCCGATCGCGCAGACACCCGCCGAACGCAACGACGTCGCCCGGAAACTCGGCGCGTTCCGGACCTCGATGCTCCAGGACGCGGACGCCGGGCGGAGCCTGGAGCTGGACGCGCTCGTCGGCGCGGTGCGCGAGATCGGCGCGATCGTCGACGTGCCGACCCCCACCGTCGACGCCCTGTTCGGGTTGACCAGGCTCAGCGCCCGGGTCCGCCACCTGCTCGGGTGAGCAGGTGCGAGTGAGAAGTCTGTTGGGCAAACGAGCCATCGGAGGCACCCATGACCAGCCAGCTCAGTGCCGACGCCGCCGCGCGGGGCAGCCGTCCCCGCGACATCTCCGCGCGGGAGTGGCAGGCGCGCGTCGAACTCGCCGCGTGCTACCGGATCTTCGACCGCCTCGGCTGGGCGGAACTGATCTTCAACCACATCACGGTGCGGGTCCCGGGCGAACATGACCAGCTGCTGATGAACCCGTTCGGGCTCGCCTACCGCGAGGTCACCGCGTCCAACCTGGTCAAGATCGACTTGGCCGGCAACATCCTCAGCCCCAGCGACTGGCCGGTGAACGAGGCCGGACTGGTGATTCACAGCGCCGTCCACGCCGCCCGGCCGGACGCGCACTGCGTCATGCACACCCACACCACCGCGGGAACCGCCGTGGCCTGCCTGGCCGACGGGCTGGACTGGAACAACTTCTACTCGGCCCAGATCTACCAGCGGGTGGCCTACCACGACTTCGAGGGCATCACCGTCGATCCCGACGAGAAGCCGAGGCTGGTCGCGGACCTCGGGGACCTGAACCTGATGATCCTGCGCAGTCACGGACTGCTCGCCGTCGGCCCCGACCTGCCGGCCACCTTCTCCCTGCTGTGGACCCTCCAGCGCGCCTGCGAGATCCAGCTCGCCGCCCAGCAGACCGGGCTGCCGCTGCGACCGGTGACCGAACAGGTCGCGCTTCGGTGCACGCGGGAGTCCTTCCAGACCGGCGACCGCACCAACGCCGGCCAGGACGTGTTCAACGCGCTCTGGCGGGCCCTCGACCGGGACGACCGCGACTACCTCGCCTGACCACCCTGAGGAGCTGACATGGCGTTGTTGGACACCGGCCTGGACCCGGCGATCGCCGCCTACATCGCCGAGTTCACCGTCGAGCCGTACCCCGAGCTGACGCGGCTGCGCGAATGGATCGACCGGCACGACGACCCGATCCAGATCTCCCCGGAGCAGGGCGCGTTCCTGGCGTTCCTGGTGCGGATCACCAAGGCGCGCCGGGTTTTCGAGATCGGCTCCCACCACGGCTACGCGGCGGTCTGGATCGGCTCGGCGCTGCCCGCGGACGGCCGGCTCACCACCGTCGAGATCGACCCGGAACGGGCGGCCAGCGCCCGCTCCTGGATCGACCGGGTCGGCCTGACGCGCCGGATCGAGGTCGTCGCCGACGACGCGCGGCGCGTGCTCGAGGATGTGCCCGACGACGGCCAGGACATCGTGTTCATCGACGCCTTCAAGGTCGACTACCCGGAGTACCTCGACCACGCGGTGCGGATCACCAGGCCCGGCGGGCTGATCGTCGCCGACAACACCCTGCACAAGGGCCGGGTCGCGCTGGCCAACCCGCGGAGGGCGCAGACGGTCAGCATCAAGTCGTACAACGAGACGGTGTTCGGCCGTGCCGACCTGGTCTCCGTGCTCATCCCGATCGGCGACGGCTTCACCCTGAGCGCCGTCGTCGCGAAGTGGTGATCACTGCATGCGGATCACGGTCGTGAGCGTGCCGCCGTGGGGTATGCGGAGGACGTGCAGGCGTCGGCCGCCGCTACTCAGCATCGTGACGGTGGTCGCCTCGACGGTTGCCGCCAGTGCCGTGCCCCAACTGACCGAGATGATCACCGATCCCCGGCGCAAGGTCAGGCCGGTCGCCGTGGCGCCGGCGTTCCGGCCGTAGGCCACCGGCGTGCCGTTGGTGAAGGCGACCTGGTCGGATGGCTTGAGCACCAGCGGAATCTGCTCGGTCAGCGCGCTGGCGCCCTGCACGGCGCGGGCGACCGAATTGGGCGTGATGGTCAGCGTCGTCTTGATCCGACCGTCGGGCAGCTGGTAGTTGACGGTCACCGGCGCGGAGCCCGGCGCCACCTGCTGGCCGTTCCAGGCCTGGCCGCCGATGAGGAAAGTGGCGTCGAGATCGCTGTGGGCGTCGGCGTTTCCGTTGGGCAGCAGGCTGGCCCAGCACTGGGTGTCGACCTGCTGCGACTGGATGACGGCGCCCGCGACCGGGTGCCAGAGCAGGCCGGGCGAGCTGCGCACCTCCGCCGACGGTCGGGTGCCGAAGAAGCCGGCGAGGTAGAGCAGCGGCCGGCGGATGTAGGTGTAGATCTGATTCAGTGCGGTGTCACGGCGCTGGACGGCGAAGTCGTCGCTGCGGATGTACGGCAGCTGCGCGATCGCGGCGGCCTTGGTCGCCTCGCACGGCAGGGCCTCGCCGTACGGGGCGTGCGCGATGATCCGTGGCGAGGTGTCCTGTTTGGCCAGTCCCGGCGCCGGCCCGGCCGCGGCGGCCCAGGCGGCCCGGGTCGCGGCGCGGTCCTCGGCCGTGGTGTAGAACGCGGCCAGGTTCGGAATCGCCGGCACGAAGAAGGACGCCAGGTTGGTGCGATCGGGATCGGGGATGACGTTGTCGTAGCCGGTGACGGTGGTTCGCGCGGACATGGCGACATAGGTCAGCGAGCCGGCGCCGTCGGGCTCGCGGACGACGTTGTAGCCGAACCAGTCGGTGAACTTGCGGGCCATCGACAACACCGTCTGGTTGCCCGTCAGCAGGTAGATCTCGGCGATCTCCGACAGCATGACCTCGAAGTTGTAGTCGATGTCCATGCCGGTCGGCTCGTAGAAGAAGCCGGCCGGGCTCTGGCCGTGCGCGGCGAGGTAGTCGATCCGGTCCCGGAGTTGGCTCTGCAGCGTGGAATCCGGGGTCAGAGAGAGCGCGACGGTGGAGCCGGACAGACCGGCGGCGTTCTGGTTGGCGAACACCACCGGCGCGTTCCAGATGGGGTTGGCCGGGTTGAGGAACCACGTCATGGCGGTGTGCAGGGCCGTGCCGATCTGGCCGCGACGCGCGGGCAACGCGTTGGCACGGCGCAGGTTCGACAGCGTCTTGGCCAGGTAGCCGATGCCGAATCCGGTGGCGGCCTTGGACTCCTCGGTGCTGCTGTACTCGGGGAAGGAGCCGTCGGCGTGTTGCAGGTCGAGGTAGTGCGCGATGGCGGCTTCGAGTCGGTTGCGCAGTGCCGTGTCGCCGGCGTACGGATTCCAGGCTCGCGCGTTGGCGTGGAACCAGCTCAGCGTGAAGACGTGCTCCTGGACGCGGGCATTGGTCGGCACGCTCGGCGTGCGCCACCAGCCGCCGTCCATGTAGCCGATCGTGGCCGGGTCGGTGACCACGATGTCGTTGGTCATGCCGGGCAGGATCGCCAGGTAGCCGGCGAAGCGCTGCTCCAGCGGCGCGAAGAGCTTGCGGACGGGTGCGCCCGGCGGAAGCGGCGGCAGCGGAGGGAAGGGGCCGCCCGGCGGCGGCACCGCGGCGGAGGCGGGCACGGCGGGTAACGCGGCCAAGCCGGCGGCGGCGATGGCGGCGCCGAGAACGGCGCGCCGGCTGACCGGTCCGGGACGTTTGCTCATGGCTCTAGCCTTTCAAGCCGGTCTGGGCAAGGCTTTCCACGAACTGCCGCTGCGCCACCGCAAAAACGGCGAGCACGGGCAGCACGGTGGTGACGGCGGCGGCGAGCTGGATGTTCCACAGGTGGCCGCCGTAGGCGTCCACGTACTGGGTCAGGGCCAGCGGCAGGGTGAACAGGTTCTTGTCGCTGAGGTACACCAGCGGCTCGAGAAACATGTTCCAGCTGTTGAGAAAGGTGAAGATGGCGACGGCGGCCAGCGCGGGCCGGGCGATCGGCAGCGCGATCCGCCGGAACAGGCCGAACCGGCCGAGGCCGTCCAGCCGGCCGGCCTCCTCCAGCTCGTCCGGAACGGCGAGGAAGAACTGCCGCATGACGAACGTGCCGAGCACGCCGGGAGCGCCGAAGACGGGAACGATGATCAGCGGCCAGTGCGTGTCGGTGAGCCCGAGCGCGTCCACCATCCGGAACATCGGGATGATGGTGACCTCGCTCGGGATCAGCAGTCCACTGAGGACGAGGACGAACAGCTTCTCGCCGTGGAACCGGATCCGGGCGAAGGCGTAGCCGGCGAACGAGGCCACGACCATGGTGCCGGCGGTGACGGCCGCGGCGATGTAGAGACTGTTGAAGTACTGCCGGGCCAGCGGGTACTCGCCGAACGCCTGGGCGTAGTTGACCCACTGCGGCGAGGTCGGGAACAGCTTCGGCGGGAACGACAGCACCTCGTTGGCCGGCAGCAGCGAGGCCGTGATCATCCACCAGGTGGGGAACAGGAACGGCACGGCCAGCAGCACGAGCCCGGTGTAGAGCAGCACCTTACGACTCATGGAACACCCACCTCCGGCGCAGCCGCCACTGCGCCAGCGTGAGCGCCAGGATGATCAGGAACAGCACCACGGCCAGCGCGCTGCCGTAGCCGAAGTCGTGGTTCTGGAACGCCTGCTGGTAGAAGTAGTAGACGAGCACGTTGGTGCTGTCGGCCGGGCCGCCGCCGGTGAGGATCTGGATCTGGGCGAACACCTGGAGCGAGCCGCTGACGGTGACGATGGCGGCCAGCAGCGTGGTCGGGCTGATCATCGGGAACACGATGCTGCGGAACCGCCGCCACGGCCCGGCGCCGTCGATCTCGGCCGCCTCCAGCAGCGGTCGGGGAACTCCTCGCAGCGCGGCCAGGAACAGGACCATGTTCAGGCCGACGTTCTTGATCACCTGGACGACGATCACCGACACCAGCGCGGTCGTGTCGCCGCGCAGCCAGTTCGGGCCGTCGACGCCGACCACGTGCAGCAGCGAGTTGATGCCGCCGTTGTCCTGCAACAGGAAGTTCCACACGATCGTCCAGGCCACCAGCGAGACCACGACCGGCGAGAAGAAGACCGTGCGGAACACGGCCGCGCCGCGCAGTCTCTGGTTCAACAGCACCGCGAGCAGCATCGCGAGGCCCAGATTGAGGACCACCAGGCCGATGCAGAAGAAGAACGTGACGCGCGCGACCGTCGGCGACACCGGGTCGGTCACCAGCTGCTGGTAGTTGCCCACGCCGGCGAACGTGGAGATGCCGGACAGCAGGTTGGTGCGGTAGAAGCTGTTCCAGAACACCGAGATGAGCGGCCACAGCACAAAGGCCGCGAAGCCGAGCACCTGCGGCGCGATGAACAGCCAGCCGATCAGCGCGTCGTTGCGCCTCACTGGCCGAGCACCGGATCGATCGCCCGGCACACGCCGGCGAGCACGGAGCTCACGTTCGCGTCGGCCTTCCACAGTGGATCCAGCGCCGACTGCACGAGTGTCTGGAGCTTGGCGCTGTTGGTGTGCGGCGCGAGCACGGTGCCAGTCCTGATGCCGTCGACCACCACCTGTTGCAGCTGCCCCGGCGTGAACAGCGGGTTGACCTTGGCCAGGTCGGCGGCGTTGATCAGGCTGGTGCGGGCGGGCGGGAAGTACTGCGCGAGCTTGGCCGAGTTGGCCTTGTCGGAGAAGAAGGCGAGGAAGTCGGCGGCCTGCTGGGCGTGCTTTCCCTTGGCCAGCACGCCGATGCCGGCCTGGCCGAACACCTGGGCGTCGCCGGCCGGCCCGGCCGGCAGCGGCACGACGCCCCAGGCGAACGGCTTGGACTTGAGCAGGCTGGCCCGGCTGATCTGCGTGACGGTCAGACCCGAGTCACCGGCGAAGAAGTCGGCGGTGGTGCCGGGTCCGGGCAACGCCTTGTCGGTGAAGATGGCGTTGTGCAGGAACGTCATCGCGGCGACCATCTGCGGACTGGCGAACTCGCACGTCTTGCCGTCGGCCGACCAGCCGTTGGCGCCGAAGCCACCCCACAGCGTGCCCAGGACCGTCCATGTCTTGTATTCCCAGTCGCGCAGCACGAGGCCGGACTTGCCGGACACCCTCGCCGCGACCTGCGCGGCCATCTGCTCCGCGTGCTGCCACGTCCACTGGCCGGCGGCCAGCAGCTGCGACGGATCCTCGGTGACACCGGCCCGCGCGAGCAGATCCTTGTTGTAGAACAGGCCGAACGGGGAGGTGGAGAACGGATAGGCGTAGAGGTCGCCGTCCTTCTGCCACAGCTTCTTCGCGGTCGGCGTCAGCTCGCCGAGATCATAACCGTTGGTGGCCTTGAAGGTCGGTGTGAGATCGGCGAGCGCCCCGGAGCTGACGAAGTCGGGCGCGTCGCGTTCCAGCACCCAGGCCAGGTCCGGCGGGTTGCTGCTGGCGACCTGGGTGGTGAGCGCCGTGGTGTAGCCGTCGACCGGGATCACGTCGAAGGTGATGGACTTGATGTCCGGATGCGACCTGCGGTAGTCGTCGGCGATGCCGTTGAACAGCGCCAGCTGGGACTTATCCGCGGTTCACACGGTCATCCGCAGGTTCACGTTGGTGTCCGAGGCCGCGCCACCGGAGCAGCCGGCGAGCAGCAGCGCCGCACAGGCGACGGTGAGCAGGCGGGCTTTGCTCATCGAGGTTCTCCGTTCGTCCGGTCAGTAGCCGCGGATCTCGGGCCAGGCGAGTTCCACGCCGCGTCGGGTCAGCGTCGACTGGAGGTCCTGTAGCAGGTCGGGCGTCGCGCGGACCGCATGGGGAGGTTCTCCCGTCCGCAGGCACAACGCGGCGAGCGTGCCCGCGGACTCGCCGATGTTCCACTCCACCGGGTGCAGCCGGTACGCCCCGTTGGTGATGTGCGTGGTGCCGATGTTCTTGTTCGCCGGCAACAGGTTGCGCATGCGGACCGGGAGCAGCGCGCCGAGCGGGATCTGGAACGGTGTCGACGCGATGTCGAGGTAGTTGTCGCAGCCGGTCGACGGGTGCAGGTCGATCCGGTACATGCCGACGCCGACCGAGTCCTTGTACCGCGTCGCGCCGTGCGTGCCGCGGATCGCCATCGAGACATCGGTTTCCTTGACGGTCTCGACGGCGACGACGCGCCGCGACTCGCGGATGTACGGCTCCTGGGCGAGGCCGTCGAGCGAGCCGAGCACGTCGGGACGCAGCCGCAGGCCCGGGAAGCCGGTGCCGCCATCCGGGCGCGGCGCCTCCGTCTGCATCCAGTACAGCGCCGACAGCGACAGTTCCTTCATGGCGGCGCGGTGTTTCGCCGCCTCGAATTCGTCCACCGCGAACAGTGGGCCGTCCAGGTAGTCGATCATCGGCCAGTTGACCAGCGTGATGTCGCTGTCGTAGCTGCCGGGCTCGAAGACGTTGCGGGCGGCGATCCGGCGGAACCGCCACAGGTCGAGCGTGCCGGGTTCCTTGCTCTGGTCGGCGATCACGGCCAGCGGGTCGTCGTCGGGGTTGGGCGCGAGCCAGCCCTGCGCCGGCTCCAGCGTTCGGGGATCGGGCCAGCGGAACGACAACAGGTCCCCGGGCCACACCTTCGGCCGCGCGGCCCGCCAGTAGTCGTACGTCGCCGGCCGGTCGGTGACGTGGTTGCCGTCGACGTGTTCCATCGCGAAGCACCAGGACGCCGCCTGCATGTTCAGCGGCTGCGCCTCCTTCGGCGCGCTCGGCTCGCCGGTGTCGTCACGGGACTCGAAGCCGGTCACGTATTCGGTGCCGGACAAGGGAAGCAGCTCGCCGGTCTCGGTGGCGTCGATGACGTACGCCGCCGTGACCGTGATCGCCGGACGATCGGACCACTCCGGCATGAGATGCACGGCGCTGACCCGGTCGCCGTCGGTGTCGACACCGATCGCCCGGTAGGGCTGGAGCACTTCGATGCGGCCGGACGACCGGTACGGCGCGAGCATCGCCTCGATCACGGCGACCGCGACGCGCGGTTCGTGGCAGAGCGGGCTGACGAGTCCGCCGCCCGGATTGAGCCGGCGGTGTCGGCGGGCGGCGGCGGTCAGCGGGTAGTGCGCACGGTAGTAGCCGCGAATTCCTTCACGCAGACGACGATATGTGGCCGTGAGCCCGAACTGCTCGCTCCACGGATGCTCGTCCGGCGGCACCGCCTGGGCTGTCAGCTGGCCGCCGAGCCAGCGGTCCCCCTCGACGAGCAGCACCCAGGCGCCGGCCTGAGCCGCCGCGAGCGCCGCCGCCACACCGCCGAGTCCGGCGCCGACGACGAGGACCTCCGTGCTGCGTTCCACTCCGGCTCCCGCCCGCTGATTATTCGAATTAGCAAACGGTAAGCACCACGCTTCGGGTGTGTCAACAGTCACGTCCGGTCAGACCTGTGGATCGGACACCGTGGCGCCGCGGTGCAGCTCGCAGGGCAGCAGTGTCTGCCGCTCGGCGCCGCCGGCCAGCAGCTCGGTGAGCGTCCGGATGGCGTCGGCACCCATCTGCCGCCTGGGGATGCGGAACATCGACCAGTCGGTGTCCGATCGGGACGCCGCCCGTGCCGACGACGGCTGCTGGGTCGGGTCGCTGTCACCCAGCACGGCGATCGACAGGCCGCCCGGCACGGCGATCCCGTCGGCCTCGGCGAGCGCCTTGATGCCCTCGGCCATCGCCGTGCTCTCCACGAGCAGGGCGGTCACCTGCTGCGCCAGCGCTTCCCGCAGCGCTGCGGCCGGGTCGTCACCGACGATCACGATCGGCTTGCGTCGGCGCCGGCGGGCGGCGAGCCGGTAGCCGTCGCGGCGGTCGAGCGTCGGCTCGAACTCCTCGGCCACGCTGACCAGCGCGATCCTGCGGTGCCCCAGTTCCCAGACCCAGTCGTGGACCGCACGGGTGGAGCTCACGTAGTCGGCGCCGACGTAGCTGATCGGGCCGGCGGGCGACTCGCGGCGGCCGATGAACACGAACGGGAAGCGCTCCTCGACCAGCCGGGCCAGCTCCTGCGGGTCGTTGTGCCGGCCGAGCAGCACGCATCCGTCGGCGATGCGCAGCCGGTTGGTGCCCTCGACGTACACGTGCCGGCGGCCGTCGCGGCGGCCGGCGCTGGTGAACAGCAACAGGTCGAAGCCCTGCGCCTCGGCCTCCTCCTCGATGCCCATCAGGAACGGCCGGTAGAAGTCGGCGACACCGGACGGGAACACCGACTCGTAGGTGAAGACGCCGAGGATCCGGTTGGACTTGCCGCGCAGCCGGCGGCCCATGATGTCCACGGTGTACCCGGTGGCGCGCAGCGCGTCCTCGACGCGGCTGCGGGTCTCGGGCGCCACCCGGACCGTGTCGGACCCGTTGAGCACCAGGGAGACGATCGCCTGCGACACACCGGCGATCCGCGCCACCTCGGCCTGCGTGACGCGCCTCGGCGTTGGCGGCATCGGCGACCCCTTCCCGCTGCGACCCGACCGGTCTGGGCCAGATCCTAGCCGTGGGCCGGTCGGTGGCCGCGACGCGTCACCAGGTCAGGGGCAGCGACTTCAGGCCGTACACCGGCGACAGAACCCGGAAGTCGACCTCCTCGAACGGGATGGCCAGCCGCAACGTGGGGAACCGGCGCAGCAGCGCCGGCAGCGCGACTCGAAGCTCGATGCGGGCCAGCTGCTGCCCGAGGCATTGGTGGGGGCCGAAGCCGAACGCCAGGTGCGCGACGGGCTTGCGGCGCACGTTGAGACTCGCGTCGTCGCCGATCAGCTCGACGTCCTGATTGGCCGCCAGCACCGACAACGACAGCAGTTCGCCGGCCTCGACCGGCTGGCCGTTGATCTCCAGATCTTCGACGGCCCGGCGGTTGAGCTGGGTGACGATGGACAGGTACCGCAGCAGTTCCTCGACCGCGGTGTTCGTCACGGTGTCGTCGTCGCGGACCGCGGCCAGCTGGTCGGGGTCGCGCAGCAGCGCCAGGGTGCTCAGCGCGATCATGTTCGAGGTGGTCTCGTGGCCGGCCACCAGCAGCAGGTTGCCGAAGCCGACGACTTCCTCGTCGGTGAGCTCGTCGCCGTGCTCGCGGATCACCGACCCGAGCAGGCTGTCGCCGGACTGAGTCCGCAAGGCCGCGACGAGCTCGGCCATGTACGAGTGCATGGCGGCATAGTTGTCCAGCTGCTGCTGGGCCGTCCTGGTCACGTCGAGCAGGACCGCGCTCTGGTGCTGGAACTGGGCGCGGTCGGCGTAGGGCACGCCGAGCAGCTCGCAGATCACGAGCGAGGGGATCGGCAGCGCGAACTCCTGCACCAGGTCGACCACCGGGCCGGCCGCCGTCATCGCCGTGAGCCGGTCGTCGACGATCTTCTCGATCCACGGCTGCATCTGCTGGAGGCGGCGCACGGTGAACGCGCTGGTCAGCATCCGGCGCAGCCGGACGTGTTCGGGTCCGTCGTAGCCGAGCAGGAAGCCGGGCTGGTTGAACAGGGTCCGCGGGCCGTCGGGGTCCCGGTTGGCGCCGGACATCGCGTGCTGGTGCCCGAAGGCGGCCCGGACGTCGGCATAGCGGGTGACGGCGCGGACCTCGAACGGTCCGAACGCGGGGTGCCGTCCGGAGACGCGCGGCAGGTCCTGCTGCTCGCGCAACGCGACCAGGTCGGGCGACGGCTCGAAGGGACAGCGCCCGGACCGTTGGCTGGTCACCAGCATGGCCGGCTCCTGGGGCTGCGTCATGGTCGACTCCTTACTTCGGTGGCGCGGTGTGCGAACCCGACTGGGACGTCGAGGCTTTCCTCATGATGCGGCTCGCCGCGCTCAGCACCAGGGACTCCGGCAGGCGGGAGCCGACTCGGGCGATGATCGCGTTGACACGTCCGTCCACAACGGACGCCTTGCGGGTGCGGAGGGCCTTGAAGGCGGTGGCGACCACTTGTTCGGTGGTGCGCATCCGGCCGAACGTGGTGCTCAGGCCGTTCGTCATGGGCGTGTCCGTCAGCCCGGGGCACAGGGCGAGCACCCGGACACCCGTGTCGGCGGTCTCCGCGCTCACCGCTTGGGTGAACGACAGTGCGAAAGCCGCGCTCGCGGTGCGGGTCGCCATGTACGGGCCGGGTTGGAACGCTCCGGTGCCCGCGACGTTGACGATCACGCCGCCGCCCCGTTCGACCATGCCGGGCAGGAACCGGACGGTGTTCTCCAGGACCACCTTGACGTGCAGGTTGACCGCCGGAGTCACCTCGTCCGGGTTCATCGCCGCGACCGGCCCGATGGCGCCGGAGCCCGCGTTGTTGACGAGGAAGTCGACGGTCAAGCCACGTTCGGCGACGCGGTGGAAGAGTTGTTCCGACGCGTCGGGCGCGGACAGGTCGAGCTGCTCGGTGACGACATCGACGTGGTGCCTGGCCCGCAGCGACGTCGCCAGCGCGTCGAGCTTGTCGAGCGATCGGGCCACGAGCACCAGCTCTGCGCCACGGGCCGCGAGCTGGCGCGCGAACTCGGCGCCGATGCCACTGGAGGCGCCGGTGACCAGGGCCGTCCGGCCGGGCATGCGGGATCGGGGGTGCATGGCTGTCCCTCGCGGTCGATGTGCTTGAGGCGCTCAACTAACACGATACTTGAGCAACTCAAGCAAGCTGTCAAGCGCGGGGCGTTTGGCGAGAATCCGGTGGAACGTGGCACTGACGCCGCTGTGCGCGGCGCGGGTCGCTCGCTACCGTCGGTCGGGCCGGTCGCCCTCGTCCGCTCTGTGCACTGTGGACACAGGCAATGCCGTTGACCTGAAAGGGATCACCATGACCACTCCGGATCGCCCCAAGGTGGGGATGTTGCTGTACCCCGGCCTCACCCTGCTCGACCTCGTCGCGCCGCACGCCGCCTTCGCTCACACGACGGAGACCCACCTCGTGTGGAAGACGACCGAACCGGTGCGGTCCGACTCCGCGGTCGCCATGGTGCCGACGACCACGATGGCGGAGTGTCCGGCGGACCTGGATGTCCTGTTCGTGCCGGGTGGGCAGGGACAGGCGCCGGTCGCCGCGGACGAGGAGGTGCTGGAGTTCCTCGCCGACCGTGGTGCGCGAGCGCGGTACGTCACCTCCGTGTGCGGTGGCTCGCTGATCCTCGGTGCGGCCGGTCTGCTGCGCGGCTACCGGGCGACGACACACTGGACCGGCATCGATGTGCTGGCTCGGTTCGGCGCCGAGTACGCCGAGGGTCGTGTGGTCGTCGACCGCAACCGGATCACCGGCGGCGGCGTGACCGCGGGACTCGACTTCGGACTCGTCGTGCTCGCGCGACTGCTCGGCGAGGATGTGGCCAAGGTGACGCAGCTGATGCTCGAGTACGCGCCGATGCCGCCCTTCGACGCGGGCACGCCGGAGGCCGCCGGACCGCGGCTCACCGCCATGGCTCGTGCCGGCAGCGAAGCCGTGAACGAGGCGATGGCCGCCGTCGCCGAGGAACTCGCGGCGAAGGGCTGGGGCCGCGCCGCCTGACCGTCCACAATAGTTGAGTTCCTCAAGCAATCGGGTACGCTCGGGGCATGGGTTCGCACGAGACGCACGCGTTGCTGGTGGATCAGCTGATCAGCCTGGGTCCGCTGGTCACCGGGATCATGAAGGGCGTGCTCGACGAGGACGGGTTGACCGAGTCGCAGGGCAACCTGCTCTGGCTGCTGGCGCCCGAGGCGGGCCCGGTGCCGCTGAAGCAGGTGGCCACCCGGCTGCACTGCGACCCGTCCAACGTCACCCTGCTCAGTGCCAAGTTGGAGGAGCGCGGCCTGGCGCGGCGGGTGCCGGATCCGGCGGACGGGCGCGTCCGCACCCTGGTGCTCACCGCGGCCGGGCGGAAGATGCGCCAGCGGATGCTGGCCAAGGCGTACGCGCGCTCGCCGTTCGGAGCCCTCAACGACAGGGAGCAGTCACAGCTGCATCGCCTGATGGCGAAGGTGCTGACGGGAAAGGCCAACAGCTGAGCAGTGCTCGCGATTGAGAGCGGAGAATCGTCATGTACGACCTGTCCCAAGTCTCCGGCCGCACGGCCCTGATCACCGGTGCGTCGACCGGCATCGGCGCGGAGTTCGCCCGCCAGCTCGCCGCGCGTGGCGCGAACCTGGTGCTCGTCGCCCGGTCGGTCGACAAGCTGGAGCAGACGGCCGCGACACTGCGCGCCGAGTACCACGTCGACGTGGTCACTGAGCAGCTGGACCTGGCCGTGCCCGATGCGCCGAAGCGGCTCTTCGAACGGGTCGCCGAACTCGGGCTTGCCGTTGATCTGCTCGTCAACAACGCGGGACTCGGCTGGTCCGGCCCGTCGGCGGAGCTTGCCCCGGCCGGCGCGGCGGCGCTCGTCGATCTCAACGTCAAGGCGGTCGTGGAGAACACGGTCAGATTCCTGCCGGCGATGGTGGCGCGGGGTCGCGGGGCGATTGTCAACGTCGCCAGCACCGCCGCGTTCCAGCCGGCCCCGTACCTGGCCGCGTACGCGGCGACCAAGGCGTTCGTGCTGTCCTTCACACAGGCGGTGAGCGCCGAGAACGCCGACACCGGCGTTCGGGTGCTGGCCCTGTGCCCGGGGCCGACCGAGACGCCCATGATGAGCGGCCAGAAGTCTCCGCTGGGCCGGATGCGGACGCCGGAGCAGGTGGTGGCCACGGCGCTCAGGGCGCTCGGCGGGCGGCGGCCCTCCGTGGTGGACGGGCGCCTGAACGCCTTTGTCGCCAGAATTGTGTCCAGGTTGCCGGAGTCGATGCTGCTGACCATGGCCGCGCGGATGATGAAGAGGAACGCGGCGGCCCACTAGCTCGAGGAGCACGATGAGGACGATCGTCATGACGGGTGCCACCTCGGGGCTGGGCGCGGTCGCCGCCCAGATCCTCGTGGCGGCTCCGGACACCCGGGTGCTGGTCGGCACCCGGGGCAAACAGGTGGACGGCGCGGAGCTGGCGCCGCTGGACCTCGCTCGGCTGGACAGCGTCCGGGAGTTCGCGCGGACCGTGCGCGAGCGGCTGGGCGACACCAAGATCGACGCCTTGGCGCTCAACGCCGGGATCGGTTCGTCCGGCAAGCACGGGACCACGGAGGACGGCTACGAGGAGGTGTTCGCGACCAACCACCTCGCGCACTACCTGCTCCTACGACTGCTCGCGCCGCAGCTGTCCTCGGCGGCAACTGTGGTCGTGACGACCAGTGACACGCACGACCCGAGAATCAACAAGGTCGCGGGCCCTCGGCACGCCTACGCCGACCTGCTCGCCTTCCCGCCCGCTGGCGGACGCCGGTCGGCCCTCGACGGGTTCCGGGCCTACTCGTCCTCCAAACTCTGCAACCTGCTCACCGCGCGCGGCTTCGCCCGCAGGGCCGAGGCTGAGGGACACCACCTCTGCGTCGTCGCCTACAACCCCGGACTGACACCCGAGACACAGCTCAACCGCGATGCGAGTCCCGTGGTCCACACACTCAGCCGCACCTTGGTGCCGCTGGTCCGGCGATTCGTGCACATCAACACCGTCGACGAGGCCGGCCGGACGCTCGCGGACCTCACGCTCGGCGTGGCCCGTCCACCGCGGGGCCGCATCTACGCATCGCTCGTGCGGGGCGAGCTGACCTGGCCCGATCCATCCCGAGTGGCGCAGAGCGATGACGCGATGACCTCACTGTGGACGGAGAGTGCGTCCCTCGTGGGGCTGGACTAGCTGTGGTGGCCCGGCCCGGTCTGATCGACCGCCACGAGCTGGTCGCCGAGCTCGAGCATGTCGCGGCGAAGAAGGTGGCGGTCGTGTCGGCCCCGGCGGGCAGCGGGAAGACGTCGCTGCTGCGGCTGTGGGTTGAGCGGTTCGGCCAGGGGCGGCGAGTCGCGTTCGTGTCGGTGCGGCCGGGGGAGCGGGATGCCCAGCGGTTCTGGCTGACGGTGTCGGGGGCGGTTCGGGGCACGCCGCCGCCGGCGGCGACGCCGGACTTTGACGGCGCGGCAACGGTCGAGGAGCTGTTGACCGAGATCTCCCAGCACGGCGAACCGTTCTATCTGCTGGTGGACGACCTGCACGAGCTGAACTCCGTCGAGGCGGCGGAGGGTCTCGGGTGGCTGCTGACGAACCTGCCGCCCGGGGCGCACGCGATCGTGGCGACCCGCCGGGACCCGCTGCACCTGCACAAGCTGCGGCTGACGGGGGAGTTGGGCGAGATCCGAGACGTCCAGCTGCGGTTCACGGAGCAGGAGACGCGCGAACTGGTGGCGGCGGAGCGGTTGGCGCTGCCCGACGACGCGGCGGCGGCGCTGCACCAGCGGACGGAGGGCTGGGCGGCGGGGCTGCGGCTCGCGGTGCTGGCGCTGGCCGGTCACCCGGCGCCGGAGCGGTTCGTGGCGGAATTCTCCGGCAGTGACAGGACGGTGGGGGAGTACCTGACGGCGGAGATGCTGGACCGGCAGCCGCCGGACGTGCAGCGGCTGCTGCTGCGAACCTCGGTGCTGGACCGGGTGAACGGCGAGCTCGCGCAGCTGCTCAGCGGGGTGGCGGGGGCCGAGCGCATGCTGCTGGAGTTGGAGGACGAGCACGCGTTCGTGGTGTCGCTGGACGCCGACCGCACCTGGTTCCGCTACCACCACCTGTTCGCGGGGCTGCTGCGGCTGATGCTGCGCCGCTCCCAGGCCGAGGACGTGCCGGCGCTGCACCGGCTGGCCGCCCGCTGGTTCGCCGACCACGCGTTGCCGGCCGACGCCATCCGGCACTGGCAGGCCGCGGGCGACTGGGACGAGGCGGCGCGGTCGCTCAGCGAGCAGGCCCTGACCATGACGCTCGACGGTCAGGGGGAGACGGCGGAAGAGTTGCTGCGCTCCTTCCCGGCGGCGGCCGGGGAGGTCCCGGAGCTCGCGCTGGTGCACGCCATCGCCGACCTCAACCACGTGCGCCTCGACGAGGCGGCGGCCCACCTCGCCCTGGCGGAGTCCTGCGTCGACGAGGCGCCGGCGGAGCACCGTCACCGGCTCCAGATGGCGATCGCGGCCGTGCGGATGCTGTGGGCGAGGCTGCGCGGCCAGTTCGACATGCCGGTCGCGCTGCCGCCGGCCGGGCCGTCCAACGCCGAGATCGCGCTCGGCAGCGATCTGCGGGCCGTCGCCCTGCTCAATCTCGGCGTCGCCGAGGGGTGGTCCCTGCGGCTGGCCGAGAGTGAGCGCCACCTGCGGGAGGCCGTCGCCCTGGCCCGCGACGTCGACCGGCCCTACCTGGAGGTGGCGGCCCTGTCCCAGCTCGGGTTCGCCGCGTTGGCGCATTCGCCGGCGCTGGCCGTCCGGCAGAGCGAAGAAGCCGTCGCGGCGGCCGCCCGGCACGGCTGGGACGGCCAGCCGGTGGTCGCGCCCGCGCTGGTGACGCTGGCCGCGGCGATGATCTGGACCGGCGAGTTCGACCAGGGCGAGCAGTGGCTGGCCCGCGCCCGGCACGCCACCCGGTCCGGCGGCGAACCCGGCATCCGGCTGCTCGTGCACACGGCCGCCGCGATGCTGCCGGCCGTTCGCGGCGAACACGATGAGGCGCTCCGGGAGTTCGCCGCGGCCGCGCGGGTGCAGGAACGCATGACCGGGCGGCACGCGGTGTTCCTGCGGGTCCTCGGCTGGACGATGGCCACCCAGGTCCGCGCCGGCTCGACCGACCA
>Ga0307511_10001125_pt1 | contig 28500 bp, 29 predicted proteins | sample 13_EM_MG_FD_200266 | JGI IMG/M metagenome (GOLD analysis project Ga0307511, IMG submission 200266) | Populus trichocarpa ectomycorrhiza microbial communities from riparian zone in the Pacific Northwest, United States - 13_EM | ecosystem: Host-associated > Plants > Roots > Unclassified | place...
TTAAAGATCTTAGGTTTTCCATCTTGATTGAAGAGTTGTTTGGTTCCTTGATTATTATCCCCCTCATCTTCTCTATCTCTAACTCTTTTTACTTCAACTTCAACATTAAGTTCCGTTGAAACCTCATAAACCACTAGCTCCCAATTGAACTTTTCAGCTTCTTTGACTAAGTTGTAGGATACACCCGCCTTGGAATCTTCAACTAACATTGTCTGGGTATGATATTGATTCACTTCTTTCACTAGCATGTGCTCCTGTACCCACTCTTTTTGCAATTTAATTCTTCTTTCTACCTCTGGCAGAATAGTAATGAGAATGGCATCTCCGACGCCTTCTTGATCCATATATGTAAATCTGTCTCCCTGATGAACTTGTCCTCTAGCTATTACCTACTTGAGATCTTAGCATTCCTCCTTGCGATATATTAACGCATCCCAATAGCAACCTCAAATGGGGTTCATCTGAGCACTCTGGTTCAGGGGGTACTCTCTGTTCTTGTATTGGCGTGGCAGATAGTACGGTGCAGGAGTATACGCAGTTGCCGGTGGAGGTACTTTGTTGAACACGTCCCTTAAAAAGGCTAGTTCATGCTCAAATCTTGTCTGTGCTTCTACTTGACTTAGATGAAAGTTCTTTATCATCTTCGTGACTACGTCCAACGAGCCACCCAACCTTCCCCTACTCAACAAGGTAGGACGGACCTCTTCTAATCTCACTTGCTTCTCTTCTTGTATCTTGGGAATTGGCTTAACTGGACTAGTTTCTAGTTGCTTATTGGTTTTCCAGACCTTGCTCATCTGGGAATCCTATTTTGTGCAGATGTTAAGTGCCTCCTTTTTCAGTTCCGACCACACATGAGCAGTGGGGCTAGTATCATCAATATAGATCTTACATTTCTTGCATAACTTGTTCTCAATTTTGTCTAAAATAGCTTGTAAAAACAAGACTATATGGGTATGTTCATTAAGCACTAACTTGTCAACAAGGAAATTAGATCTGCATGCAAATTCAAAAATAAAAGTTCTATGTGCAGCAAGAGAAGGATCGTTCTCCTTCCTTATCCTTTGAACTAGGCTCTGAAGATAAGTGTCAGTGTTGCGCAAATGCTCCGAATCATCTTCTCTGAATTCTGACTTACGCACAATGATGTTCATCCAAACTCTGACCTTGACGATATATATCTACCTCTTTGATATACAAACCTAAGGTAGTCTTACAGTACAAAGGCATCTCTTTGATACACTGTCCGTCAGTCCAGTCCATAGTTAGATCTTCCTAACATGCTCAAATTTCAGTAATCTTAATTCTGTCAAAATACAGGGATCCTAATTGATGAGGTAGAGGCAAAAGAGACAGTACGGAAGTCATTGCACAAGCCTGAACACGGAGAATTTTCGTCATAGTTTCACCCGCCCTAGCTGCCATCTTACCTTCTCTCGAAAACTGTTCTTGCTCTGGCATTATTTTGTGAGTTTTTGGAGATTGTATGTCACTGGCTGAATTTTCCTGATAAGAACTACACGAAATAAAGAAGATAGAAGGTTCTCAATGTTCTTGAAGTGCGAAAGGAATATAATTCCCAAAGGATTGCCTTTTTGAGATGCAATAGTTACTGGTTCTGCAATAAATGCTAAAAGATCGATTGTCAATTTTTCTTCAATCTTTTTTTCTATCATGATCCTCTCCACCCTTGGCCTATTGCCCCATTGTCATGTACAACATTATCTTTATTCCAAAAGTACCTACACCAACCTAAATAATAAAGACAACTAAGGATAAAATAGAAATCCTAGCAAGTAATTGTTCTATTAAGGCTATTTGCATCATGACAATAGCTACAAGAACAAAGGCAGGCAACAATAGAACAATAATGATTGCCAAAAGCACCACAATGTCATGTGTTGAAGAAGGTGCGAGATGGATATGCTTCATGGCTATAAGGTATGTTCCGCGATCCCCATAATGAAAGCAAATTCATTATTCGATTATGCGTACTGTAGTAAGCTTTGTATGGGTTTCTCAAAAGATTGAATATTCCTGGCTGGCAATGTGGATTTTATTCAATCACAGCTCTCTAGTCATGGGGACCAATGTGATGAAGCCGCTATTTATATAAGCATACTAGAGCAACTGAGTATAGAGCCGCAGAGTCGAGAGGAGGCCGAATAACTGAATCACTGTGGGAAACTGGTATAAACAGAGTAAAAGTGAGTAATGGCCCCGGAATTCAAATCACTCTCATAGCTTTTACTGTCATATATTACGTGAGTGATGGAGATCTGGAAATCTCTACCTATTGTCTAGAATTCTGTAGAAGTAGATAAGAAACGTTTTTTGCTGCAAAACGCAAAATACATGAAAAAGAAGTTTGCTAGCTCATGTGAAATCGGCAGGATTGCCAGCTTTGCATCGAGATTTTCTTACGAGGTCTGATAGTTTTCGGATGATGGCCTAGAATCTCATAAACCATTCTTTCTAAAAAAACACTTCTAACAAAGATACTAAAATTCACACGACTTTTGCTGGTTTTCGCTGTTCGGTGTACATATACCAAGTTACCTTGATTGCTATATTATACTTAACCTCACCACACTGCCAAGCGCTCTAAAGTGTGAAAAATATGTTTTCTGGCCTTTCCAGGAAACCTGCTTCCTGGCAGTTCCAGAAAGCACTCCTCTATGACTATAACTACAGCTGTAGGAGGTCAGGCCTCCGGTACTCAGAAATACAGGTGTGGAAGCATAATGTGTCTATATATGTGAAAATACATCAGCACCGGATACGCTTAAGCCAGTAGTACATAAGATACTCTGCTTGAGCCATCTGATTTATATGATATGTGCTAGGAAATGTATACTAAGACAATTATGAGAAACTGTCATCTGTTACACTTCCCCTCTTAAAAGCATATACTACTCTTATTGTCTTGCTTAAGTTAGAGACAGTCCAAAATAATAAGTACAAGCACTACAACTATGAAAATCGCCATAGTTCCAATGAACACGAGAACACCAATTTGGCTTCCAAATCGTCTATAGTAAGCATTCGTACCATAAGGAACAATGAAACTATCCAATAGATACCTTGTTTGCCATGCCTTCCTCCATTGTTAGTTCAGAACAACAGTTAACACAACAGGAAAGAACCTGGAATGGCCAAGTTAATTCAACCGGTGCAAATCAATACTTTGGGAAAACAATAAAGATATGTTCTGCAATATATATAACAGTGGAGGTGCGGTCTTGATCATCAGGACTAAGGGCGAGAACCCTTTTTCGTTCAGTTTGAACAATTGCTTTGCGGGTTTCTGGAAATTTACGATTCCAGTTTTTCTTTGAGATTCTTCATTGCTTGAAGGTGTTGGAATAGTTTCACCTTGTCCAAAAGTCTTGCATGATTTTAGGGCTAATGTCTTTGAAATTGATCCACTTATTGTTATTACTTCTGTAGGCTCTCCAGCATACCATGTATTGGTTCTTACCAGTATAAGTAGCAGTACAGTATTCGAGTACCCTTTCGATTTCCCTTCTGCCTTGCCTTTGTTCGCCAGGTTGTTCCCTCTAACGACCTGGAAAGTTGCTTGAATAGTTCTATATGCAAGGTTTGATCTTGCTAATATGGAAGGTATTGTATATAAGAGAAAGTCCCCTGTTCCTTGAGAGGTTAAGGATATAGTTATTCCCCTTCTGGTTGCCATGTTCAATGCAGAACCGTCTGACCCGTCCAGGCTTGAGTTTTCTAGATATGTTCAAGTTGTTGATATTCTTTGTCGAGAGAAAAACCTTTTGGCTAGCTGAAAGAACTGGTGTAACAGACCACTTTATGTAGGCTTATTTTGCCTGCTTGACTTTGGAAGAGTACAGGTTACGTCAGGTATCAAGATGACACTCCTCTGCAGAAGTGTAAGAAGTAACCGGGTAGTGGAAGGAAAAGGGACCTAGCTTTGCTTCTAAGCTTAGGAGTGAAAAGAATAGGCTGTATTATTTTCCAGTGCTATCTGGTGAATTCAGCTTCAGCTGAATATCACAAAGTTTGTGCAACCATTTGTTTCCTTCAATCTTGTACACTGATGCAGCATAAAGGATTCCCTTGTTGGCAATTTCTGACTGACCGTCTGTGTGAAGGTGATATGCAGTAGATGGTTCCAAATTGATTCCCGCTCCTGCTGCTTAATCTTTGAAATGTTCTGATATAAAGAGAGTGTCTTAATCAAATCAATATAATTGATGTACCTAATAATACAAGCAATGTACGTATTAAAGTTTTTAGGGTATTTCTCCACTGTATAATTATTAGAAACTGGAATGAGCTACATATGCCTTGAATGTCTTCAGAAAATCATCTTAAGTCTCGAAAAGCAAATTATATGATCATCTTCTAAAGGAATATTAGTGTATAAGGTGGAGGAGCACTTAGTAAAAATGGGAGACATCTTCAGAAAATCCCCAGTAATATCTGTTGGGGCTCTTGCAGGAACATGTAACATCTTTACTTTCCTAGTGGTTACTTGTTACAATACTTCGTCCGTTGGCAAGTATTGCAACCTGTCAAATATTCCTTAACAAGCCTGGAAAGTTGAGGGTCAATAAAGTTATTAGTCAACCATTTCAAAGTTTATTCAACTCCGCCATGTGCTGTAGGTTCATAAGCTTCCTTAATCGTGGCTTCGAAGTAATTCTTACCATTCATGTCGAACGTGCTTGCGTGAACCAGCCTCCACTTACTTTTCCTATTCTTCCTATACAAGAACCCATTATCATTACTTACTCTTTTCTTTCCTTGTGGAGGATGGTAGAGCCGGCCCCACATGGGGCATAGCCTGATGCATGCGATATAGGCACTCCTCATTCTATCATTGTTGTCAGCATCAGCAGTGAGATAGAAGTCAAGGTCTTCTTTAAGCCCGTCTTCAAGATTGATGTACATCTTTGCCACATAGGTTGCTGGCAAAACTCTATGCCTGAAGTCTGCATCTGCTCTATGTTTGACCTTGTATATTGATATATAGTATTTTTTGCCTTTTTAGAAGTTGCAACGACAAGTGGCAGAAGCTATTGAAGGAATTTATGACTACTCCTATAGTTGAGGATCATTAACAGCATTGTTTTCATTGGTGGTTGTGTTATGTTGGTGGTGCATAAATCCCACTTCTGGCACATATCTAACAGGATTAGTGGGGGATAGGAGGGTGTTATAAAGTTGATGAGATCTGCTAGCTTCTGTAGATGCTGCATTGTATTATGATCTAGTAGTGACTGCACCAGAGAGAAAGCAGGATATTTTCTCATCTGGTACAATCTTGATGTTATAGTTCCTGGGATTGTTTTGCCTGGTTGCTGATCCCATAGGTCATGGCAAGTAACAGGAGCGTTCCTAATCTTCCATTCTTCTGCAGTCCACATGTTGGTACAGTTAGGAGTATCTTAGATATTAAGTTTAGGAATATCAATATTGGGAGTCTCAGAGGAGGGGGTATTGTCAGGAGGAATAGGGGTAGCTTTCAATATTCATGAGTCTCACTGATTCGAGTGGAATTCCTTATCCTTCTGATTAACTGCCTTGGCCAGAGTGCAGTCTAAACATCTATGTCCGTACGTTCTGCAAACTGAGTAACTGATGGTGGGAAAGTAGTGGCTCCCATTTTGGTGCGAGCTACCATACCAGTGGTAGTAGTAGTCGTGACAGTCCATATTATGTTGCTTTCGACATTGGTAGTAGTATTCTCAGAGGTTCTTGACGATGGCTACAAAGATGGCAGGAATGTTGTCATCATTGGTGATAGAAGAGGTATCATCTGCAGGAGTGCTGATATGATGATAACCATTTCATTGATCTTGTTTCACAAGGTTGGAATAAGGATCAAACTCATACCCGGCAAAGAAAATTTCGAGGATGGTGAAGAGAGTAACTTCATATGATTGAATTTCTACTTCCTTGATATCATCATACTCTTCATCAAACTCTTTGTAGTCTCCGTCATTCTCTTCGTCGAAATAATGACAAGAGAGGTGGTGACTGAGGCTTTCATTATGGCCTGCGCATTTGTTGTAGTCATGTTCCGCATGCTCGAAGTTAATCTAGCGGTAGGAAATCATTGTGAAGTTTTCTAGAACGGTAGAGATAGCAAGGTTGTTGATAATAATGGAAGTGTTCTGAAGTTCATTGTTTTCTTCTATAGGATCGATACGCTGTTGAATGAAGTCTTGCCCTTCGCTGGGATCAAGGGAGTATTTATCCTTCCTTGATAGAGCATCTGTCAACAGATTGTCTTTTCCGGCTGTGTGTTCAATGACTAAGTCGAATTTTCGCATATAAATTTGGCAAAGAGCTAGCTTCTGAGATGTTTGTTATAGTCTGATGAAGAAGAGTAGTAGTTGGTGATCCGTAGGAACTGTAAATTTGTGCTCTTTGTGCTGAGCCTCATAAAATTCCAGGGAGTCCACTATAGTAAGTAACTCTTTTTGGTAGGTAGAGTACTTCAACTATGCCAAACTAAATTTCTGAGAATGAAATCGATAGGATTGATTTGATCCTAGTTCTCCTTATCCTATCTATGAACCTAGTCTAAAATCACTAGCATTACATACCAAATATTTGGCTTCTTCCCAGAAGCGCTTCCGTAGTTAGAAAATCTGTGGAGAATTCACAATTCCCTTGATTTCCTTGAGTGCTATGGCATGGGTCTCCGTCTATCTCTAGGGTACGTTTTCACCTTACAGTTCTGACAGGGTGCTTTATGAAAATGCAACCTCCAGAGAGAACTTGCTTATGAATATGACAATGCCGAGTATACCTCATAATTCCTTGCGGTAATTGGGAACCTTGTAGTCCAATACTTTCTTGCACTTCTTAGGATCCATATATAGTCCATCTGGAGTCAATATGTATTATAAAATATATATACATTTGATGAAGAACTTGCATTTGCTGGGCTTCAACCAAAACTTCTTGTATAGAAGTTGTTCTAGATCCTTTCATAAGGTAGCTACATGTTCATCGTAGGTATCCGCAAAGATCATGATATTATCAATATATATCACAAGATCATTGAAGAGTGCATCTTTAAAGATTTGGTACACAGCTCATACAACGATAGGAGGAGTATTGCAGTCACCTTGTTGTATGATGTGACTCTAGTAAGGACCCATGTATGTGAGAAAGGTGGAGTCTTTTTACGAGGTTTCTTCGATTCTTATGTTCTAGTATCCATCCGCTAGGTTAATCTTGCTCCAATATTTGTAAGGGGCAACTAGCTCCATGAGTTCCTTAATGCTTGATAGAATTGTCTGGTTGGAGTCAACTGTATTGTTCCGATCCCTAGCATCCAGAAGACATCTTGGTTTGGTGGGTTCATCTCGTTTAACTTGTAAGCATAAAACTACTATATTAGTATCATGGTCTGCATGAAAAATCTCCTCTTGGAGTTCTTCCTCATCGAGCTGTTGAGTGAGGCCCGGTTTGAATTCGAAGCATGAGGGTCGCCATTTTGGTATGGATATAGTGCTAGGTTTCAAGCAGATTCGAACTTTAATATTTCTGAGGGGTAGTACCTCGTTGGGTGTGGTTGGCGGAAATAATTGTGCGATTTTAACAAGGGGGTTGAATTCCCGAATTTCTCTGAGATTTATAGCTGAGACCATAAATTTGAAGAGTGGTAGAAGATAATATAGTACCTCATCTTCAATAGAGAGAGTAGCAGAGGTGACTTGCACTAATGCAAGCCCTGCTTTTCTCCATTCCTTGAGAGTGAACTGTGCTATTCCTTTGAATTGGATAGTAACAGGCTTTGGTCCTGCTGCAATTAAGGCGTTTAGTGCTGTAAGCGCTGGCTTGCTTAGGATAATGTCCCCGCCTGCTAGGTGCCCTACATAGAGGGTTTTTGTTACTGTGTATCCTCCGTAGTTAATTTAAACATCACATACATTTTCCATCACAACCTTCGATTCCTTGATTGTGGTGTTTAGGGAGTTCTTATCAATACCACAGGTAGGTAGGCTGTATAGGTACATGAATTGTTCCTTAATAACATCTCCGCTGGTGGTATGTAAGTTGACAAGAGCTAATGTAGGGTGGCCCTTAACCTTGACTGGAACCCTACTGTAGTCTAATTCTTCGTTAGATTATGCCTTTCCCCTGGTTTTACCCTTGTAGATATTCTTGGCCATAACTGGTTTAGAGGAGTATTGCAGGAATATAGCTTATACAGCAGTATGCATGGGTTATTTGGATATTCGCTTCTTGCATTCTTAAAAGATATGCCCAGATGCAAGGCACCATAAGTACTTCCAATCTTTTATCAACTTCATCTTATCTTGTGATGTTAACATCTTGTTAACTACTTCCTAGTCAGGACCCTTGTTGCTAGTTGTTTTCATAACAAGGGTCCTTCCAGGATTAAAAATATTTTTCTTGCTATCTGTCTTCCGATCCCTCTGAGTATTGTAACTGGGGTTGGGAGCTGGGGCAGTAGTTGGTTAGCGTGCAAGTTTAGATGTGATTGAGGCACGCCGATGTTTTTAGTATAGGCTTGTATGAATCCGCCTTCGTGGTAAGGTCATTTTATGTACAAGAATCAAGTATTTGAAGAACTCTGGTGGTTTCTATGTATTCCAGTAGAAGGTTCAGGAATTTCCTGCATTTGACTTCTTCCAAAAAACATTGGTTTCTATTCTTATCGATGAGTTTAATCTGAAGTCTCTTCCTACCAGTTGGCAAAGGTTTTGATACGCATATGTTGTCCAACCTTGTATAGTAATGCAGCATCCCAATCCTCCTATAGAAGGTCTTTGCTGGTGGAGGGGATAAGAAATTCCTGTAGTACCAACATGAAGCTGAAAAAGGATTCCTTGTCTTTTTCCTTGATGTGATGGAGGTTATAACTAGAAAGTACACTGCCTTGCAGTTTGAATTCAATGAAGTTTAATGCTTCCTTTGATTTCAAGCTTTAACCCTTAATGCTTAACCATAACTGTATCGCATTGATCCAAGTGTCAAGATACTATGAGTCTGTCCATTAGTCCTCTTCGCTGTTGAGATTTGCTAAAGGATCAATCTTCATACTCTTCATTATTTTCCACATTTTTGACGATGTTTCAGGTGTCACAATTCCTGTTGTCATTTCCCATTGTTATGGTTCTAGTGTCTTACCACGATCTGTCTGTTTCTTAATCTTCTTGACCTTCTTTGGTTTGCGTCTTCTTCTTTGACTGTGCACTAATGATCCGCCGCTAGAAACATCAATGCTAAAGGTAATATTGTCTTAGTCGTCATCTCCTCTACCTGCTGTTGTTCCATATCCTAAGGGGATGGTATTATCGTCATCATCTTCTTTATTGTTTGCATAGCCAGCTTCCTAGTTATGTTCCACGATGTCCTTCTCCTGTACAATGCCAGTTTGAGATCCTATACTGACTTCTGATACGAAACATTGTTTGGTTGGCATCTTAGGAGGGTTCCTCCTATCTTGTCCTTTTGAACATTTAGCTATAGGTGGGTCATCAAGCTGTTCTCGTACAATGGGTTGAAGTAGGTGCTGATCGCATTGTATAAAGAACAGAATATCTCCCTATTCCTTATGAACCCACAGAGGTTCTGTCAGCGGTGGAATGTAGGGGTGTTTTAGAGGCTACATAAGCACTGTACTAAGCTCCAAGTCCTTGCTTTCGAATAAAATAGCCGTGTTCCAAACGAAGTATTTTGTTATTGCTTTGAGTAGCAATTGGGGGTCTTTTGGTTGAAAGCAAGGAATGTATCCAAGGGTTTGTGAGAAGGCAAGGATATCACGTATTTCTGGTTGAACTTGATTCCAATTTGCTTCCATTATTGGAGGTGACTCAAATATTCATGTTGTGAGGGGAGAGCCTTCTTCTAGTTTCAGGATGTCGATAGTGTAAAGACTGAGTGGTGGTAGTTTAACTGATTTGTTGATTCTTTCTAGTTTAGAAGTATCTTTTTTTTTCGTGGTGTATTAGAGATTTACTGCTTAATATCTTAGGAAATTATAGCTAATCTATACGACTTGTTGTGGGTATATGGCTTGTCCTTCTTGGAAGCTATAATGTCTGTTTGTATTTCTAATATTGGAAGTTTTTTTCCCTCTTATCCGTATATTGTGGGGACAAGTACCTCTATGCGGATGTGAGTGATTTCTGTTTGACTTCGGATGCCTGTAGCTCGGCTGCTTGCAAGAAATTTAGGCGGGCTAGTAGAAACAAGAAGAGCACAGATACTGGTTTGTCGTTTTCTTCAGCTCCTACGATAGTAGCAACTCCTGAGGCATAGGTAATACCAACGATCCCTAAGATTCCCTTCTGAAGAAATGGTTTTGAGAGCTTGTGGCTGGTGGCAGGAAGACCATAAAGTGCTCTCCTTAGATGCAGGAATTGGGTAGCTCAATCTCCTCGAGTTTTGAGCTGATCCCAACCAATGCTAGTTCAACTGCAAAGGAGGGTAGAAGTGCCTCGCTTGTAAGTAATCTGGTATTGGATAAAATAGGTAGTAGGTATATAGTTCCTACTGTTCTTTTGTATGTTTCTTCTAATGGTGAGAAGAATGAAAATGATACTTAGGATAGTAATGCATGCGTGTATGGTGCGATTCTTCTAGGGATGAACCGTACTGCAAGGTCTTATGGTCTCTGGAATAAGAAGATAAATGGTGATTGTAGTTGTCAGGAATGCCAGAGGTGGTAGTAATATTGGTGGGATAAGATGATGGAAGGAGGGTTGAATCATTTAATATTGTATACTACTATCCATTAGAGCTCTGCCTTGTCTTGCACAAGGTTTTCTGTTGACTGTAGGTTAAGAATATCTCTGGCTCAATAGTAGATTCTTGTTGCTAGCTTTCGTTAAATGAAGTGTGTTTTTATTGAGTTGTAGATGTCTGAAAAGGTAATACAGGCAAAAGTGTTACAAAGATACCAACGAGTGATCAGTTTGTAGTAGTAGTTTTAACAGTTAGATTATGGGGTGTGTTAAAAAAAATGTAATAGGCAATGCCAATATTAGCACTGTGGGCCTATTAACCGACTCTATACTATCACTCCAGTGATAGTGCATGTGCATTATTGGTTCCACTAAGTCGAGGACTCAAAGGGTCTTTAAGAGTTTACAGATTTCGCAAGCAGAAGGAGAATTAAAAGGTGTAATATCTCTGTATTGAAGCTATCTAAGGCTTGTCAGAACCCTATATGAAGTGATCTGGTCTGAGGATCCACCTCCAGAAGGGCAGGACAGCTCTATACTTATACTAGCTGCCACATGTTCTGAAGTCTGAAAAACATGTTTTCTAGTCTTTCCAGAAAACATGTTTTCTAGTCTTTCCAGAAAACCTGCTTTCTGGCCGTTCAAGAAAGTACTCCTCTATGACTATAACTACAGGTTTGGGAGATTAGGCCTCCAGTATTTAGAAATACAGGTGTGGAGGCGTAATGCAACCCTATATAAGAAAATACATAAGGACTAAATACGCTTAATGCAGTAGTATATAAGGTACTCCACCCGAGCAATGTGATGAACATGATATGTACTAGGAAATGCATACTAAGACAATTCTAAAACACAATCTAAAAGTACCCACAAGCACTAAACCTTAAATCCTTTATAGTGAAAGCGAGATCCCTTATGTAGGTGCTAATGATTTGGGATATTGCATTGACTTAATTATTCTGACAGTTAGTGTCCATAAATTGCTTGTATATAGATTCACTGATATCCGTAGAATATTGAGTGAGTGCACCAAACTTTGGTATCTCCTCAGCCTAATAAGAAATTAGATAAATCTTCGAGAAATTGCAGCATGCTCCTTCTCGTAAGACCTTATCTACCATCTCCTGATATTCTAAACGATTTTTCTAATGCATTTTGATATTTCCCGACATAGTGAGGTCTGCAACTGACACTTGTAATTGTTTCCTCAATATATTCTTGTACACCTCTGCCACTGCCTTCTTTGCTTTCTTGTCTCTACGAAAACGTAAGAACACATCTTTGGTCTCATGAAAGTTCCGCATGTATTGTTGTAAGTAAGAAACCATTTGGTCTATTTGGCTAAAATATTGAGCCATAAAGTAGAAGTATATAATACTATGGATACAAAGGATTGCTTTATAGAACTCTTGTAGCTGGCCCACAGTCGGAAGTGCTTGATTGGTATTTCGATGGCAAGCAGTAGCAAAACCTCCCAGAATAACCTTGGCAAAGTTCCGCATCTCCTTCCCTAAGGATTATAAAACTACTTTATATAGTTTTCTAGGAATACGGAAGCCGAAATAGGATGGTAAACTAGATCAGCCTATGTTAAATGCATTTATTCACTCGTGAGAATACAGGAAACTTTGAATTCAATCCATTAAATGATTCAATACTGTGAGAAGAACATTGTACAAGATATCTGCGCCGACTTGCTCTGGTGGGATCAAATTAGGTATTGTTGACAAAGTGTTTTTCATATTCTTCACTCTATGAGGAGTCAGACTCCCTTTGTCGAATTTATTATATGCTATAGCATATGCTGCGTAGCAGTGACTAGTATAGCCAGTATATGTTTACTCGCCTAGCTTCTCAGTAGGGGTTATACAAGTGTGACAGCAGTTTGTAGTAATAGCATGTATTATAGCATTCTCAATGTAGTCAGCCATCTAACAAAAGAGCTCAGGAAATCATAATCGAATATTGCTATTAGCTTAAACCATTTCATATCCTTCCTGACATGCCACATCAGGAAATATTTGACTTTGCCTAATTGGCGTCAGACGTCCTGAGAGACACTGGAGCCATTGTGTCAATCCTGGACGCCCTCCTTCGGATCAGCTGTCTCCTGGAGGGATTAGAGACTATTGGGAGGCACTGGGAGGGCTTCAGAAGGCACATAGAGGCACTTAAAGGACAAAAGAGACATATATATATTAGCCAGAGGATGTCATCGGGCAGTCACCAGCATGGCATCAGGACGCCACTATTTTCTTTTCTGATGCACGTCAGATAAAGCCTTTATTAAAGCTGTTAAAATATCTTCAATATTTTGCAAAGCCTGTGTTTTTTAAGTTTCCATTCAAAACCCAGGTATTTTGTTAACTTGTTTGGGCCCAATTAGTTAAAGAGGGATTAGTATTCAGGCATACATAGTATGAGTATTTCATATAGAGCTTAGAATGTTTCCTTTACTTATATACACAGGACATAGCTTTTTATCTCCTGAAATATGGGTGATCTGGATTTCATATGACACTAAGAGGATGAGTTCAAGTTTTGCACCATCTGGGAGTAATTTCTAGTATGTAAAATTAGCCTGAAATCCGACACAAAATGTGCAATGTACTCACCTGTTGGTTATCCCACTATATTGCAGTATAGATCTCACTATATACGCAGTTTCTTTCCTTATTATATTCTTGCTGAGGCCTCCGCATTATGTTGGATGTATATAGTGGAAATGAGGAAAGCACAGATGGTGGTTTGTCATGTTCTTCCGCTCCTATGATAGTATATACTTCTGAAACATTGGTTATATCAACAATACCTAAGCTGCTCTTCCAGATTGAAGGGTTAGGAGATAGTGAGGGTGGTGCCAGGAAAACTGAGGAGTGGTCTCCTTATGTGGAATAGTTAGGTAGCTCAAACTCTTTAAGTTTTGAACTGATACTAACTGAAGGTAGTTCAGTTGGGCAAGAGGATAGATGTGCCTGACCTGTGAGGAAGCTAGTATTGGATAGGACAGGAATATAACGGAAGACCGTTTCTTATAATTGTCTTAGTACGCAATTCCTAGCACCTATCATATATACCAGATCGCTCAAGCATAGTACCTTACATACTATTGTGATAAGCGTATCCAGTCCTTATGTACTTTTCATGTAGTATAATGCATTACATATCTATACCTGTATATCTGAGTACTGTAGGCCTGACCTCCTACAGCCGTATTTATGGTCATAGAGAAGTGCACTCTGGAACGGCCAGAAAGCAAGTTTTCTGGAAAGGCCTAAAAACAGGTTTTTTAGACTTCAGAAGGCTTGGCGGCTAGTATAAGTGTAAGGATGTGATAATCTCAGTATGCTGATCTATCACCACCTCACAACTTACCCTGAACCAACATCTATTATGTAATTTCATATTAAGTTATACTAACCTGCCTGGTTAATTATGTTGGAAGAATCACATGTAATTTCTTTAATTTCACATGTTAACTATGAGTCACCTATGACTCAATAATTTCCTATGACTCATGTATGACTCTAAGGTTATAACTTACTTAAGGAGTCAGAGATGGATTTCAAATCATGTATGACTTCCTACTATGGCACAGCCACAATAGTAAGTTATAGCTAGTCTTCGTATATAATGCTTAAGGGCTGAAGGTCTGTATCCAGAGAAGGGGAGCAGACCTGGAGAAGACAGATACAGAATAGTTAGCTACAACAAATTAAAGAGTTCCACTGGTTAATTCTAGTCCCATGTTGATTCTTACTCAGAACTTAGTAATCCAATACTAGAAACTAAACACTTAACCCTTTAAAGTACTTACTAATTCTGGAATATTACTTCAGGGTAATATTGTACCCTAAACAATTTAGGTCCCCATTTACATTTTTTTAACCTAAGAAAGACTTATATATCAAGACAGGCTTGTTCACTCTGGCCTATAATCTTATTTACAAGTAGTAAAGAAACTACTTACCAAGTACTACAACTTTATAGTGGATAAGAAACCATAGTAGAACAAAGCCCGATAGTCAGCAAAAGAAACACATACAATAAGAAATAGTACAACAGAACCTGCATAAGAAATAGAACAGAAACCTGCAACTGCATGAGTAGACAATATAAAATCAACCAAGCAGTATCAAAAAGAAAAGAAACTAAGTAGACCTTCAAAGGAAAGCCCACAATATCTACCCAAGAAGAATTGTAGTAAACTATATATTCTACAAATCAAGAAAGTTAAGAACAAAGCAGTAGGTAGAACCTACAACATACCTTTTTCCCCTAATACCATTTGGAAAGAATAAACCAGTTGGTAAAAACATCACATTAGTAGATATTTAAAAATAAACCAATACCAGAACAAAAGAAACAAAAAGAACTAGTTACCTAAACTAGTAAGACTCAGTACCAAGGAAAGGCTCATCAACAAACCTAGTAGGAAATATTAGCAAAGAGCCAATAAAGATAAAACAGCAATTAAGAAACTTACTTGCAACACTAACTGCATTCCAAACAGGCAGAAGGGTAGTACTCCTCCAAAAGATACCTAGTATCCCAACCCCAAGAAAACCTCAAGGAAAACTACCAGTCACACCTGTCCTTACACTCCCAGCAAGGACACCACCTATACCTCTCCTGCCAGAAAGAGTAGGCCTCCCTGGCAGTCCAACCCCTAAGCCTCCAAGAAGTACTACTATTGTAAGCAGGAGGAATACCCCTAAGAGTGGTATTGAGGCTATCAACAAACTTGACCTCCTTAACCTTCTTTGCCCCACCAAAAGAAGGATCTGACTTGACAGAAGAAGGCTTTGGTCTAGCCCCCATCTACCCAAAGAAATAGTCCTTAGGACTATCATAGGAAACTGAAAAGGATTCCTCCTCATCAGGATCCACAAAAGAAGGAATAGCAGGAAGGAAACAAAGCCTTCTCATATCATCAGTGGTATAATTCCGGAAGATAGACATGTTTGCTACCCCCAGAAAAGGAAAGAAAGGTGCTAACGGTGGCACCAGGGGAAGAAGGAAGGCCTTAACTCCTAATGAGGCAAAAGAACTACTTAAAGAATTAGCACCTCCAGAAACACCTAAAAAAGCTATTCCAACAGGATTAGACATTCCAGAAAAAGATGCTGTTCAGAAAACAATTACACTTGAAGAAAAGGGATTAATACCAACAAGAATAATTAGAACCCCAGTAGCAACAAAACAATACTGGGATAGTAACCTGAACAAATGGAATCAATACATAAATCAAGTTCAAACATATTGCCTTCTCAACCAATATGAACTAGCTATTGAAGAAATAGGATTAATCTTTCAAGCATGTTTGAACTATCTGACCTACCAAAGGCATCAGAATTAAGCAACAATGCATTAGAAAATATGGAACTAAATGTAGGATTCAAATCAAGACTACCCCAACCAACATATAATCCAGTAAAAGGAATACCATAGTTGTTAAAGAACTGGCCAGAAATAGAACAATACCTTATGCTAGGAACCCTATATGAAATAGGAACTCTAGAAATAATAAACCCACATGACAAAGAACTAACTGAGGAACAAGAGAAGGAAATAGAATGGATAGATGAAGACCCATTTATCATAAAACCTTAGACCCAACTAAAAGGATCAGGAAGGGGATCAAAAGATAGACCACAAACACCTCAGAAAAAGGGTAAAGAAACAGGAAAACAACCGGACCTCAGAAACAAAAGAAAGATAAACCCTTACCTCAAAAGAAGAAGGTTCAAATAAATCCAGAAACAGACCCAGACCCAAACAGTATCTCAAGTAGTGATGATGAATCTGGACCTGAATTAGATAAGTCTGATAGAACAGACTCTGAAGAATCTGGAACAGAAACAAATAGGTCAGTAAGAGAAATAACACCAGGCCAGAAGGAATGGGAAAAAGTCACTGGAATCAAACAACATGACAATAAAATCAAAGAAGATATCATCAAAAAGGCAACCAGGCTTGTAAAAATAAAAGAGCCAGAAACCTTTGATGGCAATGCAGAGAAATGGAAGGACACAATTACCTTTAATAAATATATGGAACAATTGGTAAGATGGCTTAAATAGCAAGGCTGGGATGTGGATAAGGAAGAAGCTTTGGTAAGGGCAAGCTTTCAATTCACTGGTATGGCTGCCAGATGGTTGAAAGACTATAGTGAGAAAACCAAACCAAGGAAGAGGAATATGCATAGTTTTATAGTTTTCCTGAGAAAAAAGATCATTCCATCCACAGCAAGAGAAGAACTATACAACAGATATTAAGGTTTCCACCAAGCACATTTTGGACAAGACAGCCCTGTCAACACATTTGCACAACATCTACAAGACTACCAACTCAGATGCAGAGACAATAAGGGTTAAGCCCTTATCTCAGACCATGTACTCAAAATGAAATTTGTAAATGGTCTGAGCTCCCTAATTAAACAACAAGTTAAATTAGCAGTTGATTGGTATATGTCATTGGAACAAATTGTCAACAAGGTAGAGCAAGTACAAGCTACTATGAAACAGACTCATAAACCCCCACCAATGATAAACCAAAATAGGAAACCAAGTCCACCTAGTAAACAATGGTCAGCAGGAAAACCAATGGAGTTTGTTAAATCAAATTACAAATTCCCAAATGAAAAGAAAAAGATTGCAGCTCCTGCAGCCAAGGCAAAAGGAGGACCCGGGAGACTATATGGCAACTTCCCTAGTCCCAGAAAAAGAAAACATGATATGGCAAATGTCTTATCTTTTGAGGAAAGAGAAAAACTCAAACACGAAGGTAAATGCTATCACTGCAAACACACTAGTCATATGGTATCACAGTGCCCACAAAAGAAACCTATGACTTCATCATACCAAAAGATTAACCAACAGCAATACCAAAACAGGAATAGAAATCCCAAGCTCAAAACTGCAGCCCTTAATATAAAAACACAGTCAGTACTAATGCAAGTAATGAAAGGCCCTACCCAAAGCAGAAGCTTCATTATACCTGAAGCAAGAAAAGAAACCATGGCTACAGAAATCACAATTAATGGATATAAGGCTCATGTGTTACTATACCCATATACACAAGGAGGAGACCTAATATCCAATAACTTCTGTACACTATTCAAACTTCCATTAACACAAATGGAAAAGAAACCTCTAGGAACAGCAATCCAAGGAAGCAGATCACCAATGACAAATAAAACAACAGTGCTTATCAATGTACAAGGATTTGAAGAAGAAAGAACCTTCTATGCAGCCAATCTCAGAAATTCGGATGCTATACTAGGTGAACCAGTATTAAAGACACTAAAAGCAATAATGAACATCCATGACAACATGATAAGCATCCAGCCACCAGGAATGGCCAAATATGACATCATAATGCTATAGAAAACTGGAAATAACTTAATAAGATCTGCAGCAATGTGGATACAACCAACATGTGAAACAGCAAGTGAATCATCAGCACAACCACATTCAAATGCAGAATCTGATAGAACATCTGACTCAGAATCAATCAAAGACTATGCATATGATGAAACATATTATAAAGACTCCTCAAAAAATGAGTCAATTACTAACCTGGATGAACAATTAAGATAACTAGATGAGGAAAATAGATCCCTCAGCAGAACCCTAAATGAAATAATAGATAATCTAGAAGCAAGGATGGGAGATAATAATATGATCAGAAGCCAACAAGCTGAGATACATGCATGGTTAGACTATAAATTTGATGAACTTATGGAAAGCATGGAAGCAGAAAGAAGAAGAATATTGGGGCAAGATGCCCTATACACTATTTGGGAAGAAGAAGAAGAAATTAATCCAGGATCATGGGAAACATGGTCTGACTCAGAATATGAACCTGAACCAGACCCAGTCATGTATGAAGGTGGAGACCTGATCTGCAACCACCTAACCATACAATAAGGATTTGACCCCTACTCAGAATTCCCACATTTATTCCCAACAGAGAAACCCACAGAACTACTACCATTAAGGGAACCAATGGAAATTATACAACACAAAATAGAGGTAATAGAAGGGGCAGAATGGCACCCTAACTATATCCCTAGTTATGATAGGTTCCAGGATCAAATCACAGAAAAAATAAACAAGAAATTAGAAACTGGTAGAATCATACCATCTAAATCTCTCAATACAATAATAATGTTTATACAACCAAAGAAGGATGGTAAGAAAGCAAGGTTCATCCTAAACTGTATACCAAGGAACCTCACAACATACAAGGATAGAATACCTATGCCTAGCATTAATCAAATTATTGATTAGCTAGCCAGTAAGAAATTTAAATCCAAACTAGACCTTACAGATGGATACCATAATATTAGGCACCACCCTGACTCAGTCAAAAACTCTATATTCTCATGTCACATGGGAAAATTTGACTCTCTAGTAATGCAGCAAGGTGATTGCCATGCACCTGCAACAACGCTGAGGGCAATGAATTGGCTCCTCAAGGAATTCATTGGAAAAACAGTAATGGTATACTTAAATGATATCCTTATTGGGAATAATACATATGAAGAACATGTACAAACAGTAAGAGAAGTATTAAAAACACTAAAAAAAGCCAAAATGTGGTTCAACAAAGACAAATGCCAAATAATGCCACAAAAAATGGAATTACTTGTGCATGTCCTACACAATAATGGACTGGAAGCTGATCCTGAAAAATTCAAGAAGATAGTAGATTTCAAGACACCCACCAACAGAAGAGAAATACAAAGATTCATGGGGTGGTAAACTACCTTGCAAGATTCTGCAAGGACCTAGCAACCCAAGGAAGATATCTATATGAACTACAAGGATCAACAAAACAATTCAAATGGACTCACCTGCATGATGAGGCATTTAAGCAAGCCAAAGAATTAATAATGAGTAATGCAGTACTCAAACTAATCAATCATGACTCAAATGAACAAATATATTTAATAACAGATGCAAGTAATATAGGGCTATCAGCATGGATTGGTTAGAAAGAAGATGCTGTGATCAGGCCAGCAGCTTTCCACTCAAGATGCCTGAACAAGGGTCAGACAAATTACACAACAACTGATAAGGAACTATTAGCAATTGTTGACTCACTGGGGCATTTCAGGGGAGAGTTGCAAGGCCATAAAGTGATAGTACTAACAAATCACAAACCTCTGGTAAAATTTATGACTATATGGCAAGATAAGCAAAGGAAGATTAAGTGGCAGCAAGTAATGAGTGAGTTTGACATCACCATAGAACACATAGAAGGAAAGGATAACTTCATAGCAGACACACTAAGCAGAGCAGGAACATATAAGGGCTCTGCCTCCCCCTCTAGCTCTGTCTTCTCCTCCTCACCAAACCACACTCATACACTATCACCTCCAGTAGTAGTAAACCCCATCTTTATTTCACACCTACATCTTCTACCACCAAATACCAATATCAACCACCCAAACAGCATGCCTCCCAGAAGAACCATGAGTGGAATGGCTGGGAAACCAGTCTGCCCACCATCTTCTGCAACTAGCCCATACCCCAGGCCACAATATCCCAACTCTGCTAGCAGTAGCAGCAGCACTGGGCTGGGAGACATCTTCTAGCAAGAAAGGTATGCAAGACAACCAGATTCAGACTACAGTGATCTCAAGAATAACAACATGCAAAGGGACAGGAGACACCAGGGGCTCCAACAAAGGACTGCCAGGAATGAAAGAGAGCAGGCCATAGTAACTGCTGCTGCTACAACTAGGGCACAAGCTCAGTAGCAGCAGGAACAACAGGAACAACTGGAATTGGGTAAGTCAGTAAAGTATAAACCCAAGATACCCAACTTCAGCATAATTATTAACAAAAAACCTAGTAAATCTACTACTATTGTGCCTCCTGCTGCTCCTCCTTCGCCACAATCAGAATGGACCCTTGAAGGGCCATCAAACAGTGATCAGGTGGAAACTGACACTGAAGAAGAAGAGTGGATGAGAGTCAACCCTGGACCTAGCCAGAAAGAAATGGTGAGACAGATTGGGGCAACTGACAAGGGAAAAATGAAGTATAACCAGATGCAAGAATGGAACCCTACTCTTGCTGGAATACTTAGAAGAAGGCAGCACTCACCAACAGGGTGCAACGGTGAAGTACCACAGGAACTCAAGTTCCATCATCCTTCTCCTCCTCCTCCAGCCCCACAAACAGTCAGTAGTGAGTGGAAGCAAAAATATAGCAAAATCTTTCCTCACCAAAATAACCCTATGATTGATACCACCAGACTAAATCCACAAGAATGGCCTAAGCCAGCAGAAGCAAGCACCATAGCAGCATGGCAAGAAGAATAAAGGAAAATGGAGGAACACATTCACAGATAACTCCAAATACCCAATAATAGCTGGAATGCAACCCAGCTAAACCATATGCAACAAACCTACAAAGTTATGCCACCTCCACTTGACAATGGCTCCAACATCCCACACACCACTATCAGAATCTGTATCAAATGTGGACAGCAAGGACATTGGAGAGTCATTTGCAAAAACCTCACTTCCAAACCAGAATCCTCCATTGGTAAATGCACTTTCTGTAAAGGATACCACAAAACAAGCAGTTGCAAACTCAGGAAAAAATTAATGACAGGAAGTGGTCATGCTAATGTGCAATGTGTCAAAGACACTATGGCACTGGAAGAGGATGAGAATGACCCTATGCATCCTGACCTTATAGTAGCAAACTGGCTACAAGACAAAGACCTTACTCAGCAGTATATAAAATGTATAGAAAAAGACAACTTGTATAAAGACATATTCAAGAGAGCAAGAGATGGAGAAAAGATCTTCACTATCCAGTACAAAGACAAGTTCTGGTACATTCTTAAGAGAGCAACATGGAAGTTGGTAATCCCAACAGGACTCAAAATCAGAAGTAAGTCAGTACAAGAATACCTCCTACAACTAGCCCATGCTTATACAGGATATGGAGGACTAGAAAGAACATACCAGGAACTAACCAGCAAATATTACTAGTAGAACTCCTACAGTGACACCCAAGATTATATCAGGAGTTGTGGAATTTGTTAATCCACAAAAGGCTCCACCCAATTACCAATTGTGTGCCTGATATCATTGAATATACCAACCCAACCATTGGCAAGTATTGCAATGGATTTACTTAGTATGGAACCTGTCACTATGCCCTATTCTGAATTAATTCCAGGTTACCACAAGTTGAAAGAAGAAGGATCTCATAATATTTCCTTTGATAAGTTATTCGTCATTTCTAGCAGACACAGTGATTTTACTTTCCTTATACCTTGCATTAAAGAACTTAATGCTAAGGATGTTATTGATATTTTTGAGAAATGGATCAAACCTACTGTTGGACTTCCTTATAAGATTATTACAGATCAAGATGTTCTTTTTATGTCAGCAACATTCCAAGATTGGGCAAATTCAGTTGGAGTTAGGCATAAAGACTCCTCTGCATATCACCCACAAACTGATGGAGCCTCTGAAAGGAAAAACAAGACTATTATTCCTATGTTTGCTGCTAAGAAGTTAGAAGATGGTATAAATTGAGTACATGCAGCACTTTCTGTTCAAATAGAGGTGAATACTGCTGTTAGTAGACCCACAGGGAAATCTCCTTGGCATATCCTCCTAGGCTTTGACCCAAAGCTAGGATCTACACCACTCCCCATACCAATACCCATCTTTTCCAACTCAGCCAAAAGATTCTATAAGGCTGCAGAAAATCTTACCAAAGCCTAGATCCAGCAAAGACAACAAGCTAACAAAAAGAGAAGAGCATCCCCTGCCTACTCTATTAGATCTCAAGTCATGCTGTCAATAAAGAACCTTCCAGCCAGATACAACTCCTCCAAACTATCCCCGAAATAGATAGGACACTTTAAAGACACCAAAGAGTTAACATTCACCCAAAATGCTGAACTTGACCTTTCAGAAAACCCTGACCTCTCAAATATTAGTCCAGTCTCCCACACCTCCCTCATTAAACCCTATTTCCCAAACCCTATAAAATTCACTGGCAGAGAAAAAACCAAGCCAGGACCTGTTGATGAAAAAGAAAATAGGTATTAGGTAGAAAGAGTGATAGAATATAGCAGCCAACCAGGTACTGGACTCCCCCAATACAAAGTCAGATGGAAGGGATATGACTACCACCAAGATGAATGGGTAATGGACAAAGACATTGCCCACTCAGGGGAAAAAAACTTCTGGCTAAATGGGAACAAAGGTACTACTTACAGTAAAAGACCTGTAAACAAACATATGTGGCAAAATGGTAAAGGAAAAAGCAGGGAAGAAACACTCAAAATGATTGCAGCAGAAAGAGATAGAATTCTAAACCCCCCTGTTACCTCTCATGCTACTATTGTTAAACCCCCTGTTAAGAAACTTGTTATATTGATAATACCTTTGGTTATGATCATGTCAAGAAAGCTTATGTCATGCACTAAGAAGATGGATTTCAATTTTAAGTAAGGAGGAATGTAAGGAAGTGATAATCTCAGTATGCTGATCTATCACCACCTCACAACTTACTCTGAACCAACATCTACTATGTAATTTCTTACTAAGTTATACTAACCTGCCTGGTTAATTATATTGGCAGAATCACATGTAATTTCTTTAATTTCACATGTTAACTATTAGTCACCTGTGACTCAATAATTTCCTATAACTCATGTATGACTCTAAGGTTATGACTCACTTAATAAGTCAGAGATGGATTTCAAATCATGTATGACTCACTACTATGTCACAGCCACAATAGTGAGTCACAGCTGGTCTTGGCATGTAATACTTAAGGGCTGAAAATCTGTATTTAGAGAAGGGGAGCAGACCTGGAGAAGACAGACATAGAATAGTTAGCTACAACAAATATAAGAGTTCCACTGGTTAATTCTAGTCCCATGAGGACTCTTACTCAGAACTTAGTAATCCAATACAAGAAACCAAACACTTAAGCCTTTAAAGTACTTAGTAGTTCTGGAATATGACTTCAGGGTAATATTCCACCCTAAATACTTTAGGTCCCCATTTACAATAAGTACTGAGCCCTTCTGCTATTTTGGAGGAGAGTTCTCAGATCAGATCACTTCAGAAACAGTTCCGACAAGCTTTAGATAGCTTTAATATAGAGAGATTACACCTATTAATTCTAATCCCGTTTGAGAAATCTGTATGCTCTTAAAGACCCTCTAAGTCCTCAACTTAGTATAACCAATAACAGACATATACTATGACTCCGGTGGTAGTATAGACTTTGTTAAACGGCCCGTAGTGCTACTATTGGTATCACCCATTACACTAGCCATATGGTAGTAGTATTAACAAAACCGAGCATTATGGAGATATTTTGACTTAAATGGGCAGTAGGTTTGCAAAAGCATATCGAGACTATAGCTATACCAAATGCAAGAGTGTAACTATAATCCTGTAGGAATTACAGCTTGTATATACTATATAGTAAATATGGATTAGACTTGAATGTACCTTGCCAGTTGGCAGCCCCTAAAGTGCTATAGCTATTATATGGTAAAACTGTCAAGATTATTACACAAGCACTTCATATGTATAGAACACTTTAACTATTGATAAGGCCCTAATGAAATAAGGACTTGGGCAGAGACAGAAGAGGCATAAGTATGCAAATTCTACTATAAAAATCTTGTTGTACCCACAATGTTATTTAATAGGTGCCCCTGTCATCCCCAAAACCCCATTATTTACCAACATTAGTGGAAAACAAAGGAATGGGGAACACCCAAAAAAGAAATTAATCATAAGGCTCTCAAAAGCGATCACAATCGTATCATGAGCTTGGCATGGCCAAAAAGACCTCTATGCACATAGGATCCTCACAGTCTACTACTATCTCTATATCCTCTGGCATAACTTCAATAGCACTAGCAGTCTTCCCATGTTTGTACCTGAAACATGGGATTTTAGAGTCAAAGTAAATATTCTCAAGGCAATGGCCTGTCAAAGATATAAATTAATAACTATATAACTAATAATATTGCTGTTAGTCACAGATTACAACAGCTGCAAACCCCTCATAATCTGTGAGAAAGTCCTCTTTATTAGTAGGCTGTACCTCAAAGGGACTTCTGACTCTAAAGAGTAGGTAGGCTTTGCCCACAGTCCTCAAAGGATCTCACAGCGTAAGAGCAGATAACATAAAATGAGCTTGAGGAGCCTAAACTAACAAGGGCAGTTTCTTGGATAACCTGTACACTCTGTACTACCCTCACCTCTGCGTAGGTCATTCTCGTTATAATCATCTCCTATAGGATTATCTGCAAGTGCTTAATACTACAATGACAGAGAACTAGAAATGGATAGAGAAGACCCTTTTAAGGACATCTATATATTAGAGAGGCACAAAGTCACTAGAGGATCGGTGAGCAACAGAGGCATAAACCAGTTTTCAGGTCTGCTCTAAATCATGGTGACAGACACCCTAATGACATTAAATCAATCACCCTCTTTTAGGATCCTTTTCTAGAACCTTGGTGGGCACAGGTAATACTAGGGAATATATGGACTAATATGGAAGTCAAGTTGGCAGCAGGTATTATTTAGAGCAATAAAATTAATGTATATATATGAAGTTCAATGGTACATGGATATGACAAGATACTCTAAGCTACTGTGTAGCAACGAAGTATCCAGTTAAGAACACATGCCCACTTTATATATTATATGAAAAATAAGTAACTAAATTTTGTAGGTTTGACCAGAATTGCTAACCTTAATATATTTGGACCCATATCAAGTGGCTATGCACAAATGCCTGATTCACAAGTAAAAAACCATAATACAAGGTATGAACATCTTTCGGAAAACTGGTGTTAGACACTAAGGATCTTATTGCAGTTACGAATTCAGCTTTCAATTTCAGGCAGCCGAAGTAGTGGAATTCATCTATGATAACTTTAATACTAAGGCAAAAGAGTTTGGAAACTTATACATGTCCTTCTTCATTAGGATCAGTTGTCCATTCATGTGTCTCATTTGTACAGTACTGTATCAAGGCATTAAATACTACGAAGTGGCAAATATGTCATATCTGATAACTGCCACTCAAATGGCTCGAACAGTTGGTGGAAGATGCTATATGATAACGTGGGGATGCTAACAATCTGAATGGCTTACTCAATGAGGCTGCTAAAGGCAGGGAAATTCTTCCTTACCTAAACTCAAGAGACCTTGTTATGTATTATTTAAGTTGTTGTCATAAAGAAGTGTTATCAATTAGTCCAATGGTGGTGGGGGGCACCAGAGTTTCCCTACAAGGTAGATGAGAGGCAATTAAAGGCCTACACTGAACCACTATAGAAGGACCCTGAGACGGCAGAGGCAGAAAACTCAATTCTGCAAATTGAGAATGTGGAAGACAATGTCACTAACAGGGACCCAAGCGATGATGAGATCAATTCAACAAGAATCAATGTGGCTTCTCGGAAGACTAAAGAGGACTATGAGAATATGCAGGAGGCTGTCAAGAGCCCAACGAGGCAAGAGGAGAAGGAGGAGTACGAGAACCAGAGTGAAAAAGAGAGGAGATAAGAGAATAAGGAGGCAGATAATAGTAGTGGTAGTGGATAGGATCTCTCATTTGTTTGGTTGGAGTTATAAAGTAGAGGTGGAGCTGTAGAAGAGCTTGAAAAGAATCATGATGGGACATGATCATTACAATATGTAGTGACATTAGACTTTTGTTGGTTTTTTCATTTTGTTTCATTTCATGAATTTTCTTTAATTTTTTATAATTTTTGCATTGACCTGTATTTGTTTGTTTGTGGAGTAGGAACACTAGGTGACCAGATATTTTGTTTGTGTTTTGCGTGCCTGCGATCATAATTGAGATTGAATGTAGGTTACAATAGTTATTTCAAACGTTTTTTTTTAGTGTGCTAAATGCTTATCAATTGAGTTTGTAATAGGATAAGAGTAGTTGCTCTGGTCCTAAGGGGATGATAAATGTATAGTAGAGGTATTGGCTTAGAGAAGCTGGCGGGTAAGGCATAGTGGAGATAGGATAGGGACAACAATAAAAGAGTAGTCTGGAGAAGGAGCCATAAGGTACAAATCTTAGGAAATGAGTTTGTAGCAAAGTGTCAAGTAGGAAAGCATACAGGATACATTACAAAGAATGATCCCTAGCTATCTAACTGAGGTGCAAATAATAGGGATAGCAAGGTAGAAGTAAGAGAACATCTACAATCTAGAGAGACTCGGTTAGGAGTTAGGTATAATGGCCTGAGAAGGTGGCTCAATAGAGGGGACATCAGCAAAAATAAATCTGTGTTAGGACGCTGGAGTGCGTCTGGTGCGACATGTGCGTCAGGTCAATCGGACTGCGTCCTGTCACGTCCCACATGCTTCACATGTACTATACATCGTCCAGTGCGTCTCCAACCATGTCGTGTATCAGGTGCATCAAGTACCAGAAGAAATATTCTGAGTCATTATGTAGCTTACAAAGTGCAATTGTTATGAATGCATTTGGGTAAATCATATATATCCATTAGCACCACAAGATATTCTCATAATGTAGAGATTCTGTTTTGCATGCAATTCTTTTATAAATAACTATATACATAATTCTAGGCTCCCACGATAACCGTAAAATAGCAAAATCTTGCGCTACCTAAACTGCGTCCGCAACACCCCAACACCCAGCCATGGCTTCCGCATCCCATAGTTCCCACTTCTGGCGGCAATGTCTGGGTTGAAAATGATTAGCGATGCCCACAATAGTAGTGGGCTGGCAATGGTTACCTAGGGTGGTCGCTGGCACAAGATAGGTCAGTAACGCTGGCGTGGTTGCTTGCCCTGGCCTGGTCGCTCGCGCTGTCCTGGAGGCTCGCGCTGGCCTAGTCGCTCGCGCCGAGTAGGTCGCTGCCGCTGGGTATGGGGCTGCCACTGGTGAAGTGCCTGGGACTCCATTGAATAACTAATATTTATAATACGTCCTGATGCCGGGTAGGCACTTACCTAGACCTGTTTCCTGCTACCAACCGCCATTGCTTGCCACAGGTGAGGTGGGAGATCGCTGCTGCTAGTGAAGTGCGAGATCGCTGCTCCTGGTGAAGTGGGAGAACTCTGCTGCTGGTGAAGTGGGAGATCGCTGCTGCTGGTGAAGTGTCAACGACTCTTCTAAACAATTAATACTTGTAATACCTGCAGATGCCAGGTAGATACTCACCTTAGTCTGCTACTACCAACCGCCCATGGATTACATGCGGCCTACCTGTGGGCAAGTCGCTGCCTCTGGTGCGGTCGCTGCCTCTGGTGCGGTCGCTGCCTCTGGTGCGGTCGCTGCCTGTGGTGAAGTCACTGGCATTTATTGGAGGTGTACTTGCGGTTCAAGGCCTCCGGCTTAAGAGAAAGATTGCTTGCCTGGGGTTGTAGTTGACTACCATACTTTTTTAAGTGAGTTGGGTGCTGGTAACATAGTGTGACTCGTAAGACATGATCGACACTCCCTACTAGCCTCCCGATGCCAGAACTCCTAGCAACGGGCATCACTGAAACAGGAAATAATAGGGGGCACTAATCCATATGAATGTCTTGTCCATATACATATATATATACATATGTACCCGTAATATGCATGAACTGGCTAGATATAGAGATATTCCCCTGCAATATGCATGAATTCCATATATATATATATATATATATATTCACCCACGATATGCATGAACTGGCTAGATATAGAGGTATTCGCCTGCAATCTGAAAGAATTCCATATATATATATGTA
>Ga0307511_10001126_pt1 | contig 28495 bp, 33 predicted proteins | sample 13_EM_MG_FD_200266 | JGI IMG/M metagenome (GOLD analysis project Ga0307511, IMG submission 200266) | Populus trichocarpa ectomycorrhiza microbial communities from riparian zone in the Pacific Northwest, United States - 13_EM | ecosystem: Host-associated > Plants > Roots > Unclassified | place...
ACCGTGAACGCCAGAACGGTATCCTCAAGACCCCCCTTCCTCCTATACGTTTTCGCCGAGTCCTCCCTCTGGCGCGCCACTGTGAAGTTGTAAGTTGTAGTTTCCCCTGATGCCACGGAACCAATCAGAACTTCAATTTTACCTCGAAACTCGAGATCAAGGTCCAGAAGTGGGCCGAAACCAAGAAGAGAGGCAGGGACGGCCGACCCCTTATAACTTTCGGAGGACTGTCAAGGTTTCTGTGTCATCCCCGCGGATCATCGATTATAGTTTGACGAAAGCAGTGTATTGGAACTGAAACCTAACCATCCCGGTGGAATGGGCAAAAAGATCGTCACTAGCCATGCGCTGATATTCACCGTCGCTCTTCTTCGTGCACCCGGTTCGCAGCTATTGTGTCGACTTCGACGAGCCCGGAGGTGGCTATCGAAGGTTTGGATGACGATTTCAGCGGATGTACGCCCAAAAATTCCCCCATCGCCTCCTCTTCCGTGAACAATTCTAATCCCACATTAGACGACGCCTTGCCGAAATCGCACATGTTACATATGGCGGAACACAAAATATCAATTATGAACCCGTTTCTAACTGCGAGGACGGTGTCCGGGGAAGGCAAGGTTGTATAGCTACTGACGAAACCGTTCTTTCGATGATCCACAGGGAGCCACCGTGTACTCCGAAGATTTTAGCATTTTGCGATAGCATGCTACCGGGTGAAGCATGGGTTGAATAGGAGGAAGAAACGGCAGTAATCAGGATGGGACCCGCGTCATGGGTCGCGGCGCAGATCCTCCCGTATTACCGTGGTCAAGAGGAGACAGCGAATGTCGAACTGACCGCACTCGAAGACGCGATTGGTCGGGACTCTCCATACGCGGAGTTTAGGAATGCTGTATGCGGTGCGGATTTCCAGAAGAGCCTGGAATGAAGTCTTGAGCGGGTCGCAAGGGCAGGGGTAAGCATTGTCCAAAGTGCTTCGGAAATGCTGATCGCGTCCGGGACTCATCACCCTGTAGGCACGATGATCGCGCCGAAGGTTATGTGTCTTTGTCACTGGCAACGTTACGAACCAGCTGAGAGGCATCGTCACCGCGCTGGAGTCTGGTTGGCAATGAAGCGCTGACGTTCTAATATCGTCCCTTCACGGCGGAATAGCCGCTACCAGACTCCAAGTCAATTCCTGATCCCCTGCCCTCGTCAACCTCTTAATGCTGACCGCTTCGTGCAAGGTCCAAGTCCGCAAGGCCTTCGACAGCTGTCCTCTATTTTGTCCCCGCCGTCGGCTCTCAAGTTCCTCCACGCTGATAATTTCAATCACGCTCCTCGCTTTCATGCCCTTCCTTTCCTTCCGAGTGTGACCGCGGGCCATCTCGCTCGTCTATTTCCTGGCCGAGACCAAGGTCACCCAGCGGTGACCCTTGTCGGAGGAGCATCGGGTCATACTCGATACCCCGTTGGTGCTGAAGAAGGAAGATTGATGCAGACGTTGCCCGATTATGATATCGTGGGGCGAAAGAGAACAATAATGATTCACCAAAACTGATTACTGATGTTACAAAAGACAAGATCATCGGAGGTGAGGACAGGGGGAATTGGAAACAAGCATAGTGCGGCCCCGCTCAGAAATGTACTATCCATAACTGTACAACAGAAATGCTATCCTACATACATCTTGCATGTACCTCACAAGCCTGGGTCTTTGAAAGTAACCTTCCTCACAACGCCATCACCTCCTACCATAACAAGTGAAGAACCGGCCCAAAAGTGTCCACCGTTGCCTCTCCGTATATCCCCTGGTGAAATCCAACAGACCTTCCTGGATTTGGCATCGAGTACCCATTCACAGTTCGCATCTAGAGTGTATGGTGGTGTTTCCCGGGGCTTTAACAAAGGTACCGGTCCCCCCTTGGTTATCGTGTGTGAATAGCATCCCGACCGAGATGCGGTTATGATGTGGGGGATTTTGACATGCCACCCTGGCCCATCAATCTTGAGGTGGAACCTTGTTTCTGAGTCAAAGATGATATCGTAAACATCCCCCACCCCCAGATTGCTGTCTCCCAGAGGTAGGCTTGCGAGTGTAATTCCTTCTTTTGGGTCCTCGATACAAAGCTCCCAGCGGGGTGAACCATAGACTTTGACAACCCGTGTACGCTCTGGTGACCACCCACGCAATGGTGCATCCTCCTCAGTTGCCTCTGTTCGTTCGGGGAGTGGAGTACCCGATTGCCACATCTTTACAACCTCAGAGATTCCAAACTCTGCAGCTAATCCACGACCAAATAGTGTATGGGGAGAGGTTGATTGACCCTGAAGAAGTGACTTGAGTGGCAAGGTGTTGTCATCAGGGTGGAGTTCTCGCAGGGTCTCCAATTTGAGTAGGGCAAGATTCCTGGTTGATTGGAGGACACAGATGATGTGGTTTTCACCCAGGGGGTAAAGATGAGACAGGTGAACATTGTCAGCCCAACCACTTTCCAGAGCAGTAGCAGCAAAAATTTGGATGGAATCTTTGGTCTGCACCACAAGATTTCTATTAGATAACACAGCCACAGATACAGCTGCACTCAGGGATGAGGGGCTGTTTGTCCAAATGTTAAGAGCTGGGCCAAACAACTTTACTCCATTTGCTGGGGTGCTACACACAATCTTATCTTGTATAAAAATGGGACTTGATAGTTGTCCACTGTATGCTGGTGACTGCTGGACATGTATGAACTTCCCATCAAAATCAGATGACCCTGGCCTCATAAGTGTGAGCGCGTGCACATATTTGGTAGTTATGAAGAGGGACTCCTCCTGGCCTACCCCTGGGCTTGACTGTGAGGTTCCCACCAGAAATTCACGCCTATAATTCAAATAAACCATTCCCCATGCACACCCAGGAATGGGGAAGGTATCTGAGTTTCTACCAGTAATAACATTGTGAACAGAAAGAGTCTTCTGAGTCACAACTATAAGTCTCTGAGGTGACAACCAACCAATGGTTACAACTGGGTCACCCCTCCAAAAGTGCTTTTCCTTCACTTTGGTAAAGATCCCCCAGAATGTGACAGAACCATCAGATGAGCCACATGCAATGGAAGCTACAGAAATTGCAACATCACTGATCTTGGATTGGACGGAGAAGGTATGGATGTGTCCACCTGTCTGAACATCCCACATGGTCACAGAGGAAGAATGGACAAAAAACAAGATAGATCCATCCAGTGAGTGTTGTATCTTTGTAACTGGTTCTGGGGCACACAGAGACTGCAGAAGCACACCTGTCACTACACTATAGACTTCCACAATGTTTTCACATGCAGAGATAATACCATGGACAGAAGTTGTAATGTATGTAAGCTGTCTTGGTCTGAAATCAATTGTCCTTAGGAGTGACCCCCAAGTGCTGGGAGCTCCTGAGAAGGCAGCCACATAGGATAGTTTGTTATTTATAACACTTTGGAGGCAGGACTGATGCAGTGGTGAGGAGGTTGGTAAGAGAGGCACAGCAGTATGGTACACCTGTTGTGCACATTGTTGGATAGGGTAGAAGAAGTGCATCAACAGCCTGAGGCAGTCTGTTGCAAAGTCATGCAGGGCAGTGGCAAACTTGTGTTCAGAAGTGGCATTCATATACTCAGCAGTAGCATGGTCATGCTCAGTATTAGCACACTCATGCTCAACAGTGGCTTGTGCATGCTCAGTGGTAATAGCATTGTGATCAGAAGTGACATACTGGTGCTTGGGAGTGGAAAGCTTTAGCTTAGAAATGGCAAGCTTTCTCCTGGTGGGGACAAACTCCTCTGTAGTGGCAGGTACCTCCTTTGTAGTGGCAAGCTTCTTCTCAATGGTGGCAAGCTTCTTCTCAGTGGTGGCAACCTTGTTCTCAGCAGCAGAAAGCTTGTCCCGGATGGCAGGAATCACCTTTTATTTATTGGATTATCAACAAAAGCTCCATACATTAAGCTATAAAAATAGCCACTTACTTTGTCTCGCCAGTCTAGCAGACTATATATTGAATGAATTGCTTCCCCTAAGTGATCATCGAGGCTCATTACCTCAATCCATGGAAGGGGGTTATTGAGTAGACCAGCTGTTGAACTGATGATCTGATTGAGATCACCAGATGTTGGAGAAAGTCCTAGGTGCCTGACCCAATAGGTACATGCATATCGTACTGCACCACCAAGTTTGTCCTCTACCAGCTTCGGGAGGTTAACTATGTCTTGATTCATTGTAAATGGTGGCAGGGAGCAAGGGTTCCTCTCCAACTTCTTCACCAGGTTCAAGCAGTTGAGGGCCAAGTCACTATGATAGGCTGTTTGGTTGATGTGGAATCTAGGATCAGTACACCTTGTACTATCCTGGAGGAAATCTGGAAATGATTTGTGAAAAATTCGGATTTCCTTGGATTCATCAGTGGGTATGAGAATCACAGAGTGCAGGTGGCGCAGAGTGGTTGCTATGAGGGTTGTGGGGGTGCTAAGAATTGTTGAAAGCTCCTTGCGAGATAATGGGTTGAATGCAAGTACAATTGCCCCCAAAACACTTCTCATGCTGGCAAATATCTCCATTTCATGGACATCTGAGAAGGCATGTAGCAAGATTTCAGAGTAGAGGGAGTCAATACCAGCACGTCCTTCATGTGTTGTACTGTTGATTTCTGAAACAAGAAGTTGAAGCCGTTTATTTGGCTCATGGTGTGCTGATTCAATGAACCTGACTAGGGTTGAAGCAAAGATGAACAGCCCAGATGATTTTGTGGTCAGAGCCATAATTTCATCATCATTGGGCCATGGGTCAGGGAGCTCAAGGTCACTTCTTTGTTTGGAAATCATGGTCAACCTCTGTCTCAGATACAATTGAATATCATTGTTGACACTGGACAATTCCACCTCATGGAGTAAGAAGACCTGGGTGAGGGGTTGTAGAAGGGGGAGGCGAAATCCAGTGCGGATCCGTGGCTCAGGTCTACCAGTGATGAAAAACTTCATCAGTGGCAACTGGTTGACAAATCGGCCCAGGACAGAAAGGATTGCAGAGGCTGGCTGGTCATCAATACACTCATCCAATGCATCAATGATGATGGTGCATGAGATGCCTTTTCCTGAGAGTGGATTGACAAGGAGGTTCTCAAGTTGAGAAATGAGGGAGGAATGGGCTATAGCAGGATCCTTCTTGATGACTTTGATGAGGGTTTGTTGGAAGTGGGGGTAATTGTGTGCAAGCTGGAATGCAAGGGTTGGAAATATATTCTTGAGTTCCCTTCGGTTGAGGTAATCCCGGGAACAGAAAAAGCTAGCACCAAGAATCCCCTCCTTGGCAGCCAATTCTGAGAATGACTGAGTTATTGTTGATTTCCCAGTGCCTGCCAACCCATTCAACCAATACACATTTTGGCCCTGAGGGTTCTTAGCCCAATCAATAATGTCCTGAAGGATAGACTCTCGGGTCCCAGGAAGGCATGTATCATGATGACCAGCCTGGTATCCTGCATTACACACAGGCTCCAGTTTTGCCAAAATTTCAAGCTCTGTGGCTTTCTATAAGAAGCTCAACTCATCAGCACAGGTCATAACCAGGCAGTGGGTTCCCTTACTAGGACATCACCTGCCCTCATCAGGATGTCACCCACCCTCTCATATGTTCCTTGTTGTAGTGAAACCTAAACAGATGTTCATTAAAGGTCACACTTGGGACTGAGAGTTCATACTTGGTAATCTGTGATGGCATCAGCTAGCTCTTGAATAAATCCCATCAAGGTTTTGGCATTATCAACATTCCGTAAAAACTTGATGAGCATATGTTGGTCAGAGAGTGGTTCCAACCTTGTGATAACCACATCAAGTTTTCTGAGAGGAAGATAAGTGGACTGGCATGTATTTGTGTAAGGACAAACCTCCGGAGCTCCATTCTCCTCCTTTTCTCTGCATGATCATCCTCGTTCACAGGGGAGGTAAGTGTGTTTGACAATGACTGTACCCTCCGTTCTATCTCCCTGGCGTTGTCCGCATTATCCACTGTTTGCTGGAGCGGGAAAAAGGATGAAGGGCTGTTCAGTTCGTGAACGGGGCTTCACACTCACATCGTAATTCTTCATTAAGGCGGACACGGCGCCGACGACTGCCTTTAGTGGTAGAAACATATCGGAGGTTTCCTTGGCGATTTCTATGGCCATCCTGACCGTACCGTACGTCGTTTGCCAGCCTGCACCACTCCCTCGAACATCAGCCCCATCGCCGGACACATCACCGGTATCATAGAATGGGGAGGCGATGGAGAGAGCGATGGCGGTCGACGACGCAGCGAGCGCCCTGGGGTCCCCTCGAGGTAGAGATGTGAGCCTTTGTGCCAGTTCTCCAGAAGACCTAGGAGTCGAAACCCCCGGTGACTTGGATTTGCGAAAAAGGGGCATCGCGATGGTAGATGGGGAGATCAGCTCGGATCGCGGGTTCGGCCGCGAGGATGATAAGCAACGTGGCCACGGCGCCTAGCATCGCGTTTGGGTTCACCCCTCCCCGCTCTCCGGGCTGAAACCTGGTGGTTCGGAAGACCCATAGTAATAGCGGTTTTGAGGCCGGCATGGAGTTTGGCACCAAGTCGTCAGCGGTACCGGCACATATACGCGGCGTGGCACCCTACGATGAGCCGGGCATACCCTTATGATGCGAATGATCGCCAGACTAGTTGGGGTTCAGGAAAGGGTATTTCTATTTGGTTGGAGGCCATTCCATTATTACAAGCCTACCTACGCTAGGTCTACCTTCCCAAACATCCCCTGGGTATTTGTTTACACATGTTTACAATCACAGGCTTAGAGACATCGGCTGGGGCGCACAGCACATGGAAGATCCGGTGGTACACAATTACGGCACATATGTGGTCCCCCTAACGATCCCCAAAGAGGTATATGTAGAACGATCTGACCGTACGATCCTGAGGGGGTTCGTGCCTGATGGCGTTCCTTCGATTCGCAAGTGAGCGGCGCGCTGGCGACCTCGATGGCGACGAACTATTCCGCGGTCTCCTGTCCCAGACTCTCGACAACGGGGTCTGTCGGATAGACCGAATGCCCTCGTTGTAAAGGATTGGATTCGGCCGTGGGGTCGCATCCACGCCGTCCTCCGTAGTGAGGCTTTCCGAACCAGCTTCTTCCGGAATCCCATCCACGGCAGGTCCCCTTCGTCGTCCACCTCCCTCGTTCTCCGAAGGTTCCGCATCCGCTTCTAGCTCGTCCCCAACCACAGACCAATCGTCGTCGGAGTCAGCTTCGCGTGGCCGGGCCTGAGTCGTTGATGGAGTTTCTGGGACAGGTGGGAGGCCGGGAGGAGGAGGAGGGAGTGAACTGATAGAATCAGCGAGTTCGCGGTCGGATAGGACAATGTCGGAATCGTGTTCGAGGTCTCCCTGGGAAGAATAACCAAAATCGGTGGCAGGGGGCGTATCCAAATTCGTGGTTTCGTGGCTTGGACGGCTGACGTTGGGCTGTAAGAGGTAGGTGAGGCGTCGTCCCGAGGTATTCTTACCTGGGAATCGTCAGCACACACCCTCTGGTTACGATGCGAAGGAGGAACTCACTGAAGCTGACCACGTCGTGGTACCTGGCACAGCAGTGTACCACATATCGGGCAAACCCATCCTCCGAGATCGCCCAAACGAGCTGCAAGGGCGTCCTTGCAACCTCGTGGATAGCACCCGAGCCCCCAACAGGTTTCCCGGGAAATTCAAGATCGTTAGGATCTTTCTCATCTGGGGAGAGGAACACCGTCCCGTCACGCAACCAGCTGACGATCTCGGATTCGACGTCCTTGACAAGATGTTGGGCTCTAGCACCGGCCTTCCGTAACTCCTTCCGCATTCCTTTGATGCTCAACGAAAACCTCCCCGCGCTGGATGAGTTCGGATCCGGTTTGCTCGCGGGCGTTAAGATGGAAATGGGGGCGTTCCGGGAAAGATAAGTTGGCAGAGGTTCCGGGAATGTGGATTTCACGTCGGGTGGGGGGATTTGGTAGTCATTCTTGGTCGCGGCTACGACGTGAGGGTTGCCCACGAATCGTGCTGACGAAACACTGTCAGTGAACCCCGTACGCTCACGCGTTGTGCCAGCGAAACCTACCGTTCTCCTTCCGCCTGACCCAACGCTTCCCTTCCCGATCCTCCCTCTTATCCTTCTTTGCCACGAGCTTGGTGACATCGGAAGTGGGTTCCCCCGACCCGCTCGCCAGCCTCAAATGGGCAAATCTATCCGTGACTTTTGGCGCGCGAAGAATAGCTGGGAACGACATCGGGATGGGGCCCGTGCTGGTAACAGGCGGTTCACCCGTCTCCAACGTGGTATCAGGGATTATAGAAGCCATAGCGCCTGTGTATGAAAGAGCTTCGAAGAAGTTGAGGTGGAGAGCCGTCCTTTGCGCGGGGTCGACTTGAAAAGGGAGGCTCAGCGGCTCCGGGGCTTATCGTAAACTTAGTCTATCTGACTTGATGTCGGCTAACCGCTGGCGGCCCCGACCGGTCACCCAAGTCAAAGCGATAGTTGGCCTGAGATACTTTTTACAGCTGTTTCTATATCCACTGGCCGACGATCTGCCCGAATCTCCTGTTCGGGGCTCGGATCCTCCCAGATTGCCAGTGCGTCGCTTGGTACTGTCAACGCCATCCCGCCAGCGCTCACGAACCTAGACCAACTCTTCTCCTGTCTCGGACTTGGGGGGGCAGCCATGCGCTTGACCCCGAAAAGCTGGACAGATGAATTGACAGAGCTCGAGCATCCGCAAAAATTTCCTGCGTGCGCACAGTTCTCATATCGACACTCGCGAGTCATACCTTGCATCAGTAATCAGCAAATCTAGCTTTCTCTCGAGCTCTCGGAGTAGGTCGAAGATGGAGGGTACAGATCCAGGATACCTGGTCATGGGCAATCGAGGTATGTTTAGTTGGGGGTCTTGTGTTGGGGGGGGGGTCGCAATATCTCACCGTCTGTCTATATCATCCATGGTGGAATCTTGGCGTCAAACCAGGGAGGTCAGATGGCTATATGTTTCGTGGTGATTATGGACAGGTGCGGCACAGCATGGCCCACCTACCGCGGTGGCGTTGACCAGTGAAAAAATATGTATCAGGGTACAATAAACATTAGATCCACATGTAAATGGGTATAAGATAACGGTAAAGCACGACGACAGATAATTCTACATGGACCTTCCCTCATGGGTTGATACTCGAAAGGGGCATGCGAGTTACACGGGTCATCGTCGTCCGTGGTTTCTCGCGTGTGGGCACCGTCACCGCCGTGTACATCCCCAGTTCCTTCTGTAGAGTCTCGTTGGATGTCAAGGCATTGTCCCGTTCTCTCATCACGAGCAAGAGTTGCTAGAGGGCACGATGGTCAGGATTCAGATCGACCCGAATGCATTGGTGTATTGCCCACCTGCTTCGCGTCTGCAAGTTCTTGCCGAATCCTGTCGACGTACATGATCTTCTGTGCTGGGTTCTTGTGGCTGAGTAGCTCCGCGTTGAATTTACTCAGTTGCTGAGCCTCTTCTTCCGCTAACGCGTTCCTATCCACCAACGCGTTAACTTCGTCAACGAGGGTCTGATATGCGTGTGCGTAATCCTCAGATTCCGCGAGGGCTCTTGATAACCTGAAAGTGTCTTTGTCAGCGACTGTCAAGGCGAGATGGAGGGTGAAACGACGTACGTGGAGATCTCGCTCCTCATCTCATCTTCTGCGAACCGTTGTCTCTCCATTGACGTCTGGAGGTGGTTGACCATTTCTTTCTCCCTTTGTAACCTTTCCTTCGCCGCTTGTTTCTCTGCTTTGACGTCCTTTTCACGTTTCGTCATCTCATCCTTCAAGGAAGCCTCCCTGGCCTTGCCTACTTCCAGCTGCTCCGATAACTCGACGGCCTGTCGTCGAATCGAGTCGGTTTGAAGTTTGGCGGCCTCAAGTTGCGTGGATATGGTGGAAACATGTGTCGTGGCTACCGTGGTGGCGTTTTGGTGGGCCTGGTTTTCTTCAGCCGCGGCGGAGAGTTCTGTGCAGGCCAGGGAGTAGTCATGAAGCAGCGTTCGTCCGAGAGTCTTGTACCAATGAACGAAGAGTTCAGTACTAGTCAGTTGAGCGGCAATGGTGTCGGCACGGCGTGTAGACTCGTCCAAAGCGACGCTGAGGAGGAGTGATTCAAGTCGGGCGTATTCGTTTGGTGGGATGTCGTCGACCACAAGGAGAGTGTCCGAAAGGAAGTCAGTGTGGGAGTCCAGATCTGCCCACACTCCCCTGAGGATGTGCTCCAAAGCGCGACTTTGGTCCCGGGAAACTTTGAGAAGGTCGACCATCTCGTGGACCTCGGAATCCGCAATCGCGAACTTCCTCTGGAGTCTGGAGACATTAAGTTGCAAAGTGAGGTTTTCCCGTTTCACGGCATCGTAATTCGCTTTGGGGACGGTTGAGGAGGCAAGCCTTCCGTATTCTTCGGCGACCCGTTGGACCATGGTGCGGGCAGATTCGAGCTGCGCGATGAGGTCTTCCTCGCGTTGACCAGCTCCGGTACGAGCTGACGCAATGTGTTCTTCGGCAACCACGACCTTGCTCCGTAGGTTGGAGATAGTTTTCCGGGCTTCATCGAGTTCTTGTTGGGTTCTTCCCCTCGACTCAAGGAGTTTGCCCTCTAAGACCTGGTTTCGTTTCTCCTCGTCCGCAACAAACTTCTCGAGCTCAGCGATACGTTTGTCCCGTTCCCGAAGTTCCTCCTTCCTCTTCGCCTCGAGAGCAGCGGTCGACTTCTTCACATCGCCACCTTCTTCGGACTTCAATGCTAAACGCCCTCGCTCGTTATCGGACACCCGGAGTTTGGCTCGGAGTTCCTTGATCTCGGCTTGGTCCACGAGGTTTTGTTTCCGGGATTCCTGTAGTTTGGTGTCGAAAGAATCATTCTGTTTCTTGAGCTTGTCGAGTTGAGAGGTTTGGTCGGAGTTGAGCTCCTGAGCGCGCGACAGTTCTTGTTTGACGCGTTCCATCTCTACTTTATGCTTCGAATCAAGTCAGAGGGCCGAAGGGGGTCGCCATTTCAGAAGGAGCACGTACAGTCTTACGGCTTTCAGCATGCATACGTTCGAGCTCCTCCAGTTGACGTTGAAGGGTGGCATATCGTTCGTTGGTAGCGCCCGTGACGCGCTTCGCGGGTGGTTTGTTGGCGACATCATAGTCGGATTGTGGATACGAGCCCGGTCCTTCGAGAGTGCGTCAGGAAATACCAGGTGTGACGCGAGCAGTGTGGCCCACCAGGAACATCGGACGGTTTGGCTTCCGCGAAACGATCCGCTTTCTCAAGGAAGGCACCGTGCTTGTAAGGGTCAAGTTGGGAATCTGTGGTGGACATTCTGATGCGGTGCGCAACCGGATGACTGAGGCAACGGACCTGTATTCACGTTGTACGAGTTTGGGCCTGGTACGTCTGGGACTGCGACCGTTATCAGCCCGGAAATGGCGAAAGTTTATAACCGATCACACCTTTGGCCGGCGGGAATCGCGCTCCTCTTGGAAACATCTTGGGCGGAAATTGAACAAAAGTTCGCGGATCCAGATACGGAAATGTTCAACCAAATAACCACGTGATTAGTATATATTATGTAATGAATAGGGATTTGTCTACGTTTTTAGATTGACGAACTGGGACCGTTTGTACTTGCCAACACCGTCCCGGTAGGTATTAAAGGGGGATTTCTCAGGGACTGGATGAGCCTCGCTCTCTCCCCCAGTATCGATGAAGGCCCGCAAGGGTCTATCGACCTTGTAACCACACTCCTTCAACTCCTCCACCGCCAGCTTGTAACGCGTGTCTCCCGCCGTCACACACTTACGAATCAGGGACTCGTAAACGTTGTGACTGGGGACCATCTTCTGCTCCTTCATTTCCTCCAGGTAGAAAAACGCGTCTTCGTAGTTGGTCTGTGTCAGACACAGCACGATCAGGCGTTCGTAAGTCCGAGCATCAGGAAGAACATGGGCCTCCTTCATCTCCAGCAACAGTTTGTCCCCAAGATCCCTATGCGCGGTGGCTATACAACCTCCGAGTAAGAGGTTGAACGTATCCACATCCGGTTTGACTTTGAACTCTGGCAAGGAGTTGTACAAGCCAATCGCCCGCTGCAGATCACCCAAACTAATCGAAGTCCGGATGAGGCAATTGAACGCAGCCACATGGAAGGGTGTTTTGGCCTCCTGTTGGAGACTCTCCAAATGATTGCACGCAGTTTCGAGCCGCTCCGCGTCTGCAACGATGTACTTGAAGATGGGGTACGTGGTTTCTGTCGTTGGCACGATACCGACTGTGTCCATCCGCATGATCGCTAGGAAAGCATCCTTGATTAGGGCTTGGTGGCATAAAGCTTCCATCAGTGGACCGAAGTGGTGCTCCTCGAGGGCTACTCCCTGTTCTGTGAGAAGTGAGAGTACCTCGCTCGCAAGAGCAGGCATGCCGTTGCGACCGCACGTGTGCAGAACGTCGAGACAGAGTCCTTCGTCCGGGATCACGTTGAGGTCTCCTACGGTTTTGCGCCACGCAATGTCGACACCTTCTCCCTGGGTGATCGATCAGTACTACTCCGGCGACATTGATCATTTTGACTTACGAACAAGTACTCCGCACACGAAGCCAGAACGTGTACCCAGACCGCAGTTGGCAACGGTCGTACTGATACATCTTCATACGAGGTAGCAAGATCGAGGGCAAGTCGAGGGTTCCCTTGTTTGGTGGCGAGAAGAACGATACTCTTCGCAGTTTTGGTGGATGGTGAGAGATCCCGTTTCTCCATTTCTGAGAGGGCCGCCAGTGCCATTTCGAGGTTCTCCTCCCCCGCGAGATGGGTAATGAGAATTTCATAGCTTGTGGCATTGGGGGTAATTCCGCTCTCCAACATTTTCTTCCACAACCCCAGCACCGTGGTCGAAATTTCTTGCGAATGGGCCTATCTCATCATCAGCGATCGCCCTGGAGTTAATCCGTGCTGGAAGGCTGACCTTGAAGAGTAAATGGAACGTTTCCCTCTCTGGCTGTAGGCCCATAGTGAGCATGTCTTCGTAAATGGCGATGGCGTGCCTCCAGATGCCGTCCTTTCCGCATGCGCGAATCAAACAATTGTATGTGAGCACATTGGGTTTAACACCTTGTGTCTTCATTCGCGCCGCCGTTTCGATGCATTGGGTAAGGTTTCCCTTGTCCGCAAAGTGACCCAGAGCAAGGTTATACCGGGTGATCAATCCTGCGCGTGGAAACACGGCCCCCCCGGCAACTGGATAGGGAGAAAATTGCTGAGCATCGAAATGGGGACTCGACCGGCCAACGTCTGTCGAGAGTGTCCGCGCCGAAGCACCGCGCCGCTGGTGACGCGGGATTTGGTCTACCGCCATATCGTCAACGTCCGAAATGGTCGCGAGGTCCAAGAAAATTAAGTACTTGCGGAGGCACTGGTCACGACTAAGGACCGCAGGGGGTAGGCTGCCTTAGACCTGGCCAAATTGAAGGCATTTTTCGACAGAGGCGCGGCCATGGTCCGGCCAGAGACAACGGAGCAAACGGAAGCGGATTTGTTGAGGGGGTCACACAGCGGTCACGCGTCACGCGTCACCTACCTCCCCTAATTGGTTCAACGACCGGCCCACCTCCTGCCACAACCGCGTCTCGTGCAGACCACACACTATGGTAACCTACATACCTTCGCCTCCCCCCAAACACTTCTGACCGCGCCTCGTTACCCAGTTCTACTCGGAGGCTATCCTGTCCAGGCGTGGACCGCTGGCCAAAGTATGGCTTGCGGCACACATGGAGCGCAAGTTGTCCAAGACACAGACCCTCCAGACCGATATCGAGAAATCCGTTGGTGTGTTTCGCGTGTTTGGCGTGGCCAGATAGATGCTGAAAGTGCTTGCTTTAGATGCCATCGTTGGACAGGAAGTGGAAGTCATGGCTCTCCGTCTCAGCGGACAACTCCTCTTGGGTGTCGTTAGGATCTACAGCCGCAAGGCAAAGTATCTCTTGGATGATTGTAACGATGCTCTACTAAGGATTAAGATGGTGCGCCCCCTCCTACCCCTCCGTTCTTTGGTTTCCGACACGGACTAACGCGTTTTCTTTGGTAAGGCGTTCCGACCTGGTATCGTCGATATGACCGAGGAACAACTCGCTGTCAACAAGAACGCCATCACACTCCAAGGGAATGACCTGGATCTCCTACTTCCAGACCTCGACTGGTAGAAATGTCTCATATCGCCTTCCTAACAATGACCCTGAACGTTTGTTTCAACAGGGACCAAGACTTCCAATACCGCCCCACACCATTACAAGGCCAACACATTGCTCGAAGGGCCGATGTTACTCTTGCTGCCTTCGACGATTTCCAGATGGAGTACGCCGGTTATTATGACCTTGACCTCGGTCCAGACGACGGTATCGGTTCTCAAGATTACGACCTTCCCTTGGACTTCGGCCCTCAGCCTGGAGCTGAAGAGCCCGCTGAAGAGCCCACCGAAGGACCTGAAGCCCCCGGTCCCGAAGATGACACCATGAGTGTCGAAGTTGGACGAGAAGCTGCCCCCCCGCGTGCTCCGAGAGAATCCCTCGATTCCCGACTCCTTGGCCGTGGCCGCGACGACGTGGACATCCTGTCAGCTGCCAGCCGAGCTGTTTCGCAGCAACCTTTCGATGACGACTTTGGGCTCGGTGCTGGGGGCATGATCATCGAAGGTCTCTCGTTTGAGCCCGTGGTAAGCGATCATGAAAAGACTCCGGGACAAACAACACGTGCATGTGGGTTTAACCCATCCCGCCCTTACGTCACATCACTCATACATCTTCCAGCTTCCCCCCTCACCGAACCACCTCAGACTCCCCCCGACATTCAAGCTACCCCTCAGCCTGTAGAGAAAGCCAAGCGAAGAACCAAGGAAAAGAAAGCCATTGTCGATGAGGAGACTGAGATGCCTGGCGCTCGCACTGGTCGCGGTGCCGGAGTGTTCGCCCGAAACGACCGAGATATCAGCGATATTCTTACTCAACACCAATACCTCCCGCGGTCTGCTCTTGTCATGCAACTCATGGAAATCCGAAATGATCCTTTGGCCTACTTCATGCCCACCAAAGTCACTCCTCAGGGTACCTTCGTATACGCTGGACCCCCCGGACTATCAGGAGAACTTACGGAGATGTTCATGCGCCCAGCCCTTCCCGCACCTGGGAAGAAACAGCAGAAGCCCCCCTCCGCAGGCAAGAAACGTAAGGTCTCCGGTCGAGAGTCCGAGGGGGACGAGGAAGAAATGGAGAGGATGAGGAAGAGGGCCCACGTCCCAGAGAGCGTCGGCGTCCCATCTGAAGCCCTCGGACGTGTGAGCTTGGAGCCCGGACTTGAGTTCGGGATCAGTGCTCCCGTCGAGGAGTTCCAGATCCCTGTGGTGGAAGACGTACCCATGCCAGACGTCTCTGTCGAACAGGAAGAGATACCCCGGGGCAGGTCTGTATCCATCGCGCCCTCACACAGAAGCCGAATCCCTACTCCAGGGTTGGAAACCGAAGACCTACCCTTTGACGAAACCGAACCAACCTATGCTGATTCAACTTGCCCAATTGCGATGTTTGATGAAAGGGGGGCTGCGTCCCAAGCCCCTCCCGAAGCCGAGGGCCAACCCGACGATAAGGGGTACAGCAGGAACACCATCAAGGCACTGGGCCTCATTCGAGGGGAGCTGCAGACGGAAGAGACCGGTGCCGAGAAGGTTATGAGCTTCAACGAGATGGCAAATAAGGTTGGTTCATTTCTGACTATTCGAAATTTCCATAATTACTAACCCACCTCACTAGGCATCGAGGCGCGCTGCGTCTGCTTTCTTCTTCGAACTGCTTCTTTTGAGCACAAAGGACTGCATCAAGGTCACCCAAGAGGCGCCATTCGAAAATATTGAAATTCGCGCGAAGGAGAAATTGTGGGCGGACCCGCGGGGCTTCTCCGTTGCCCCAGTGTCATCTGTTGGCGGAAGTGGAAGCCAGAGCCAGATCTGAGCGCTGGCGTTTTTTTTGTTTCATTCACTCTACACATACACATCCGCTATCTCCTACCAAATCTTCCCCCCTGGTTCATCTTTTCTACCCGATATCTACCTTTACTTCTTGCATAGTTGCACATTTGTTGTATACACAGACTTTCCCCTCGTAGATAGCAGAACTGTATCGCCATCTCGTTTGTTAAGATATTGAATCTTTTCGTCGTGTGTTCGAGTTCCGGAATTTCAAATATCCTTGTCGAGGGTCGCCTGGGCCGACCATTGCCGATGGCTCAAAACAACAACGTGAACCACGACGACTGGTATTCTCAGGTACTCTTGTGGAACCACAAACCACTCTTCAAGTTGTAGATGTCCCACGGTAAAGCTCGATCATCGTCGATCAGAACCTCGCACCTTGTTTGATTTTGACCACCACCGTCACAAGGCGTAGGGCTGGCAACCTGCAGAACCCAGGATTGTGGCTAGGGTAACATCGCAGCGAGATAAGGGCTCGCACAAGGATGACGATCGAAAGCCGGTAGGGTATTGTTCGATGGCAGCCAATGATACTATCCGGGGTGTCATATTTATGAGCCTATCTGGCGTACTCGCTGCCTCCACGATACCCACGAACCATCCGTTCATTCAGTCTTGCGGGTCGCTGCCCTAGCTATACGTCCCTATGGTCCTGCACAACCTCCAAGAAGAACTCCGCAAATTGGACAAAACTTCACCACAGTTTCACGAGCAGCTCAGCGACCTCCTTCGTGCGAAAGTGTACCGGGATGCTGTTCAAAACCTACAAGTCGAGGATTCGACACGGCTCATCGAGGACCTTAGTAGCGTGAGTTTCTAAACCGTCTCTCCCCACTCTGCGCTCAGTGCTGGCGCAGGCTCTCGCCGGTATTTCCGACTCCACGAGTGTCCCACTCCGGGAACTCGGAAGGCTATGCGGTATCGGGAGGGTTTTACCGGAATCGTGTACGTTTCGGATTAGACGCTTCAATATGTGCCTGAAGGGGAACCAGGGGAAGGCCATGGAGGTACGTTCTCGATATCATCTCCCATTCTCAGGCGCCGACAAGCCCATAGACACTCTACCAGGCGGTTGTTGTGTGGAAGAACTTGGTGCATCCAAACATCGTCCCCTTTCTGGGCATTACCGTTGACCCCCCGCATCTCATTTCGAACCGAATGTCTGGTGGGGACCTGACACAATATCTCACGAGCCACCCAGAAACGGCCAGGCGTGTACTTGTGTGTATCTCTTCCGCCAGGTTACGCGACATACTCACTCCTTCACCAGTTGTTTGATGTTGCTAAAGGCCTCGAATACCTCCACGCCTGCAACGTGATTCACGGAGGTCTCAAAGGGGTACGCTATCGTGCTATTCCTCATTCCGTCACTGTATTGACGCACAAGCAGTCGAACGTCCTCGTGGACACCACTGGGCACGCACGGATCACAGACTTTGGTCTTGCCATGCTCACTCAAAACCTGGATTCAATGCGGAGGGCCCCAGCCGAACATGGCCACGGTATGCGGTGGATTGCGCCAGAGATTTTAGTTGATGGGGGGACATACAGCAAGGAGGGAGATGTTTTCTCATTCGCGATGGTTGTAATCGAGGTCCGTTGTAGACCACAACTCGGACTGACATCAACCGACCTATTATTTCCCCGGACAAGGCTTTCACTGGTGCGGTTCCGTTTAGCTGCGAACCCCCTCACACGGTTATGACGGCAATCGTCGGCGGTGGGCGTCCGCCGCGGCCAGCCCATCCGACACTTACCGGAGGATTATGGGCATTGACACAATGGTGCTGGAATCAGGAAGCTCACCTGCGCCCACGAATGCTAGAAATCGTGCTCAACTTGTGGGTCCCGATTATGGAACCACGTTTCCCTTACCTGGCCTAACCGGTTTCTCGCCTACAGGAAAGTTCCGGTATGGAAAGAATTGATCGACCCCGCACTGGTCACAGAAGAGCGCATCCCCATAATTACAGCCATCTTCTCCGACCCCAAGGAAACCAAGGAGGTTGGGCACCTACCTGAGGCTGATGCTCAGGCATTCGTTGATGCGATAGATGAGGTATTTCCCTTTTGTTTTATTTGACCAGACCGTGCCGAACCACCACGATGTGTAGACATTGGATGCCCTCGCCCCATTGCTCCGGAAAAGCTGCCGAAAGGTTTTGCGTAAGATATGCGGTCGCCGGGCCTCGCTCCCGAGTTCATTGCAAATCCCACCCTACTACAAACGGTCGGGCGCCCAGGTTCACGTCGGCTTTTATGGCGAGCTGCGGAAAGGTGAACATCAGGGTCGCCACATTGCAGTTAGGGTTACCCAACCAAAGCCCCGCGACTTCAGACCAGTCGCAAATGTGCGTCCTACATCTATCGAACTTCTATATTGGTCAGCTGGCACTAATCCACGTAGAGAATCTGTAGGGCGGCTATCAGGTGGAAAGCTCTCCACCACCCAAATGTGATGCCACTGCTGGGAGCTGCAAAAAGTGACGACAAACTCGTGATGGCATGGCCGTGGATGGAAAATGGGAACATAATGGAGTATATCAAGGCCCATGAAGGTGCCAATCGGATCGAACTCGTAGGGTCCCACTCCTACCGACGGGAAACTGTCGCTCATGATCCCCGCTGATAGCTTGGGGACGTTGCCCGTGGGTTAGCGTATCTGCATGACCGGGGGATTGTGCACGAGGATTTGAGAGGGGTATGGTTTGAGCACTAGCCACTATCCTATCCCTGACACGCTTTTTTTATCAAGGCAAATATCCTGATCGACGAACATGGCCACGCGCGCCTAGCAGACTTCGGGCTTGCGACCGTTTTCTTTCTGTGCGAACTTACGCTCTCTACTCCGCTCAGAGCAATAGGGTGGATGAGCCCGGAGCGCTTCGACCCGGATATCGTCAAGCCGGGCAAAAAGGATGATCGGCGAACGGAGGAATGGAAAGGTCAGCCAACAAAGGAATCCGATTGTTACTCATTGGGAATGGTGATATTCGAGGTGCTCACTGGTGGCCGGGCTCCCTTCGAGAACCTTGACTCTAAAGGTCGTAACATTTACAACGTTGGGACAACGCGTAGGATCATACGCGGTGAACGCCCAGGAAGACCGCAAGGGGCAGAAGGGGCATGGTTCACGGATGACATTTGGGAGATGTTGGAATTATGTTGGTCACTCCAGCCGAAAAACCGCCCTACCGCTAGAGCCATACTCGAACGCCTTGAACGGATTTCTATGGCTTTGGAACCGCTATCTCCTAGCCAATGTGGTGATACGAAGACGGGTACTGGTGGCGGGTTGTGTTCCACGACGGGCGATCCTGGTATGTTTTCCCGTTCTATCCCGAATCCGGGGCTCACCGTCTGTCAGCCGGCGTGCGACCGCTGGTGGTCGTGTTGTGCGAGTGGCTCTGGCACCGTGTCTGGGGGAAGGAGGGCGGGGAGAATAACGTTGGGGGGAGTCGAGAAGGGCAGTGAACTTAAGGACTCCTGTTCGCCGCGCTACGTGTTTATAGCCAGATATAGATGTTAGTGGAGCCCGTAAAGCCGTGTGGATAATTTGACGAATGGTTCAGCAGATCCACGCTCAGTCTAGTACGCGGTCGCGCTGAATAGGTCCTCTTCGCCTCCCGTATCCTCAACAACCACCTCACCGTCCGAGCCTGGTGGAGGAGGCAGGAGCGGTACAGGTCGCATAAACCACCGCCACTCCGAGTAGGCCGCCGTTCTTCCCGAAAGGAAGGTTATGATCGGGGCGAGGATGGGAGGGAAGCAGCTGATTTTGGTCCTTGGAGGAAGAGGCTCACAAAACCCACAAGAGAAGGACGGCGGTGGGGCTCCGTCACTGACCTCGTAGTGTTAAATTATGTCAGGCTCTCAGTAACGCTGAACCCGTCCTTCAGAATGCGATTTGATTTCGAACGGTTGGGTGAACCGCGCACGCCCCAATATATGTGTACCTCGACCTGCGGTTCAGGGCGTGTATCACCCCGTGACGGCCAGACCAACCGCTGCTGATGGCGAATTTGACGTTACCCGCTCGTAGCGGGCTTGGAAAAAGGCACGGGAGTTTTTTGGTACCCGTCTTGCTAACATTACTTACTACAAACCTGCGACATTGGAGGGAATCCTGCACTTGGACTCCTCCTTGGCGGGGTCGACTTCGCCATTCGACCAATCCGCCAGCCATGGTCATCCCCGTCCCGCGTACAAGGAGAGAAAGTAGTGATCCGGAAAACCCAAATCCTGCCTTTCTACACGACAAACTTGACTCGCTTGCCCGAGTACTTCGCTTCTAATTCGTCAAGGCAGGGATTAACTATCGCTTTGACTCCCCAGCGGCTCCCGCGAATATCTGCGACCAACCCATCCGTTTGTGTGAGCGGCTTCGGTGAGCAGTGTACAAGGTGGCCTTGGTGTCTACAAGACCCCCGCAGGATATTCCTTGGTTCAATGCCTCACGAAAAATAATGATGCAGGTGATTAACTGAGGACTTTTAGGCACAGTCTCACGGGGACATTTGATCGATCACATGTTCTCCCTCATCTAGAACTGACGCGACCCGATGGCACCCGACAAGGATGCACAATGGTCGACGCCGATGCGGAACCCCTGCGTTTTCCCACCGTACAGAAAGTCAAGGGTAAAGCCAGAGAGTTCATTGGCGCTGTTTCAATCTCAGGGACGTGGGCTAGCTAGTCGTGTTCCGTGAACAAGGGCTAACCAGGACGTTGACTTTCTGGAATTGCAATTGCCTCAGTTGAATCCCGATCGATCTTTTGCTATGATGGGCCACGACGAACAAAATTCATGCACTTGTTCCCGCGGTTTCCTTCCCGCCGCCCCGGGTTCTGCCGTGATGTAATGCCTCCGAAGCGATGGCTCATATTTCTGGATAAACTCACGATCCATTCAACGAACACGCTATCCGCCACCTGCCACGTTACCATTATCGGCGCCCGTTGTATGTGAGTGGATTTGGGAGGTCTAAGACGGAATGACACAGCCTGATGGCACGTTCTGATTTTCACTGCCGGCCGCCATTATCGAGAGTGCAAAGATTTGCGATATATGCAGGGTACTTTTTCGTTTTCTTCTCCGCCATTCCCACGAGCACAACTGCGATGGGACGGTATCCTTGGGCAGAGGCCCTCCTCTTCGAGGCTCTTCACATCATCTTCCTCTACCCGACGCGTCAACATGCTTATCGGGTTGTCGTCCTCATTGCAATGATCTGCGTCGCATTGCCAATCTACCTAACGCCGGAGGTCACCGACAAAATTGGAGCGATATTCACCGTGGGCTGCTCGATCGCGTTACACTTCATGTCCATGGCGTACCTTCTATTCGCAGAGGGGACCTTCCCTGATCACTGGAGACGCGTTCGTGATGAAGTCCATGGCGAGGCCGACGCGGATGGCTTGGATAAGCTACCATCAAAATTTCCCTTCGCGAAGAAAGTCTGGTGGATGGTTGACATCGCCTACAGCGCGCGTATGGTCGGTTGGGTACAGGAACCACAAGGCTGCCTCCCGCCACACCCACCACCTTCGCGCCAAACGTTCCTCTGGAAGACACTCCTCAAACTCATCAGGAATGCAATCATCGCCGATTTTACCGTTTCCATGTTTTCTTGGGACCCGGCGTTTGACAGTCGTGCACACGATCCCGCCGATGGTCCAGAAACCTACCTCTCCGCCGTCCCGCTCTTGCGTCGCGTGCCTTACATCCTGGCGTGGGGTATTGGTGCGGGAGCCTCAATAGGTATGATGCATGACGTCATAGCATTAGTATGCGTTGGCCTTGGTCGCTCGAGCCCCACGGTGTGGCCGGGCATCTGGGGCCGCTGGACCGACGCATACACCGTACGCAAACTTTGGGGGTGAGTACGCCAATAAACATCCCACCATTTCATCGAATGACCGGGCCCGTTCTAGGCAGGTATGGCATCAACGCCTGCGACCGGTACGAGCACCCGCCCTATTTTTCTGCGATGCATTGATCTGAGGATCTCATATTGATCAGACGATCGCGGGGTTGGGAAGGCTGGTCGCGAACAAGTTTTTGAAGTTCCCCCGTGGCACGAATCGGTCATCCTACACCCAACTTTATGTCGGCTTCTTCCTATCGGGGCTTATTCACGCCTCCGGTGACTTCTTGATCGAAAAACGGATGGTATATCGGTCGTTCAAATTCTTCCTCCTCCAAGCCGTCGCTATCACCTTCGAAGACTTTATCATTTATATCGCGAAGGGTTTACTTCGTCGGGGGGGAATTGAACTCAAACTGGGAAAAGGGGATGAATCGTGGTTAGAGGCGGTTGTGAGGGTTATTGGTTATTGTTGGGTGGTTCTATGGTTTTGTTTATCGTTGCCGATCTGGGTAGACGAACTCGACGCCGCAGGGTTCAACAATCTCGATAGAGGACCCATCACTCAGTTTTTCATGGACAGGTGGAAACAATGGGCTTGACGTATATACTGTAACCGCTTAGTATGCCTCGGTACACACCCCTGATTTCAGACACCTTTTCAGATAAATGGTCGGAACGCAATCACGAATCATTGAGTTTGAAATCAGATGCCCTTGCGAGCCGCATTTCGGGGTGGGGGTTCACAGGTGCAAAATGTGTACATTGGGGGTGAGGGTACATTCCCGCATTGTAATATCCAGATCGGAGGGGGCAGGTGTTCAGAGGGAGGTTGGTAAGATTCCAAGGGGTTGACCATCAGGTGGTCGTGCTCATAACCTGGTGTCTCAGGGTCTGGGAGCTTTGAACGGGTACGTTGTACTTTTTGAGAGGGTTGGGTTTGGCATCGCGAGAATCACGGTCCAGGGTCTTCGAGGTTCAGAAGTCGAGAAGTGGGACGACGTGTTACCCTAGAGACCTGGTGGACATATGAGTTCCAAGTGTCCGAAGTGTGGTTCGAAGACGGGAAGAAAAGGGGAGTTCCGGGAATTGAAGAACATCGCAAAGTTCAAAAGGGTCAGCTGAATTTGGGAACCCTCTTGGGGTTGTCGGACAGAGTATCCAAGAGCGGGCGAACCGACACGCGTACACGCGTGTTTTCGGAGGTGGATTGGGGACCGGGTGACTCTCCAACAGGCCGGTTCCTTAGCTCCCTGTGCGAACCGGGCTAATACCTTCAACCTTAGCCGCCACAGGGGTGGACAAGTGGCGTTTCGTGGTGCAGTAGCTGAATGTGCGCCGCAGACGGAGAAGTCAGAGTCAACTGGCTGCGGAGCGGGTGAGGGTGATTGTCGGTGGGGAGCCATCGGTCGAACCATCACAGACGTGGTGGTGGAAGCCAGAGGCCACCCTTCGTGTTCAGCGCCTCGCTACAGATGTTCGGAACCTGCGAGAATCTTCTCACAGTGAGAGGAATAGGTGGACTTGGAAGGCCAGACAGAATATGTGATAGGTGCGGAAACCTCGGATCATGGTCCTGGGAATTAGAGCAGGGATATCGTATACATGTGGCAATCTATATAACGTAGTGAGTTGGGATGCTATGGGTTTGGTGGTGGGGATTCTGGTGTTGGTTGGGGTGCTGGTTCTGATGAGGTGCTCTGCAGTTTGTGTTCCGCTTCGATGCGTTCCCTCGCCCGGACAACTTTTGACTGGAGGTAATGCGAGTGATACTTCACTGGTACACGTTTCCCAGCTACTGGTTTTGTGGGGGTGGTAACTTCCGGAAGCGAATTCTGTTTGAACAGGTGCTCATAACGCTGTAGAGTGGCACCACCATTCATTAGCAAACGCGAAAGGCACGGGACTGGGCACTCACAGCTAAGATTTCTTCTAAAGAATCCTCTTTCTTCGCGTTCAAGATCAAATGAGCCTCGTCTAGCGTCAGGCGGTGCTCCCGGGTGAGCTTGTCCGTCAACGAGCCTGATGTGGCTTTGCCCATGCCCACAACATCGGAACCGAGACCTTCGGGTCGATGTTTTGCATCTATGCGTGATATGTAAGTCGCCTTGTCGCGGACAAAGTCAGGAGCAGGATACTTTTTACGGCCTGCGTTCCGGCTGCAAACAACGCCTTGCCAAATATCTGGGTCCCCGTGATAAGGATCTGGATAATGGCTCTTGGAGCAGACTGGAATACGTTCCGTGAGCCTATTGAATGGAAGAGCAAGCCTGTGGATACGAACCATTGGCCGCCCGGTGGTGTGGAGGGGTCAGTGACGGTGACGGGTGAAGAGCACTCCGGAGGCACGTGATCCCTCCTCGATCAAAATTTTCGACCACCTCCGTCCGCCCGACTGGCCGCCGAGCCGTTCACATTTGTTCGGGAAAAATGTCTCAACCGTCTCAATCTCACTCGAAGAAACGCAAACAGGCCCCAGTTACGGAGACAGGAGGAGACGATGTTCAACCCGCCTTGAAAAAGTCGAAACACACTTCGGAGAAGAAACCGAAGAAAGCCAAGTCCAAGGCCGGACCCTCGACTGGACATGGCACGAGTTCCAGCTCCAAGGGGGAGTTTCAGACGATCACCTCTACCCTCAGTGTCTCTATCCCCCCGATATATGCGATGGAACCACAGAGAGGCGTTCAGGAAATGTTGGATGGAATGCTCATGAGGTACGGGTTCTGGTAAAGCAATTCTCAAACCCACATATACATGTTTCTGATTTGGTTTCTTCTCCTGAGCGCAGATACGTCCCCGCACTGAGAGGCATTCTGGTCGCCCATTCAAACGTTAAATTCCTGGGGACGGTTGCGATCATCAAGGCCGATTGCCCATTTGCGAACTGTCGCGTCTCATTCGACGCTACCGTCTGGTCGCCACTGATAGGAATGAAGCTCTGTGAGTGCCTTGTGGCAACTTTCTCAGCCGGATCAAGTGGTGTGTTCTTGGCTTATAACACTCGCAGCGGGGAAGGTCAATCTCTGTTCGCCCGATCACGTATCCCTCCTCGTTCACAACGTATTCAATGCTTCAATACCACGACATCACATACCTTCAGAAAGCTGGGAGTTCGAATATGGACCGGCGGAGAACGATCCGGAGGTTGCGGTTGAGGGACCAACAACGAAGGAGAGCTCAAACGACGGGGACGTGAAGATGATAGAGGGGGTAGTACACACACCACACCAACCGGAGCACCCGGAAGCCTCGACATCAAGTGGTGGCAGATGGGTTCACAGTTTAACAGGCGATGTGATCGGGGGGAAATCTGGTTATGTCGAGTTTACTGTCATCGGGTAGGTCCCCCCTCGACCCTGAGAGCATCGCGCCCTGCTAACGGAACGAGTTTAGGCTTACAATTGCGAACCAGATGTTGTCCGTCATCGGTTCGATTCAACTGGATCCTTTCTCACCGGAGCATGTCCCAAAGAGAACTGCACCAGCCTCACCTGAATCTGAAGAAGTAGACGAGGTTCTGAATCAACTGTTGACCGAGTCAGTCGCAACAGGTGACCTCGAGGAAGACTCTGACGAGGAGGAGGACGCCTTCCGACGACTGGGGAAGATGGCGGACGAGGCCAAACGAGCGGAGCTAAAGGCCAGGGAAGAGGCTGAAGCGGCGGCGGCGGCGGCGGCAGCAGCTAAAGCCGCGAAGGAGAAAAAGAAAAGGGACAAAAAACGGTCCGCAGAGGAGAGCATCATCCGGGAGAAGAAAGGGAAGAAAGCCAAACGGAAGAAGGTCGAGTGACCGTTCACTAGCCACTGATCCTCCTTTATTCTCTGCGCTTCAACCCTAAGGGTCACCAAGGCATCGGATCCATTATTCTCTCTGCCTCGCTCAGCCTCTTTGGTTGGTGCTAGGAGAGAGCCCTATTCTCCCCGCTCCTGCGTAGTCGAACGTTGTGTACCCTACTACGTGTCAGCTCGACCTTGGACCACGCGCTGTATCGGGCTACGCACAGGATTTAATGAACTCTGCTCCGATGATTGCCAGATTGTCTCCCAAATCTCCCAACGCCATGACCCCTCCAACGCAATCACTGTGCGCCCCGATGAGCATCAAAGACTTGCAGCCTACACGTGGAACTCACGGTGAGCCATAACCTGTCCTCCCAAGGTTGAAGTCCCTTAGATCTATTGTGAACCGATGGTCGTTGAACGTCAGGGATGGTGCGACATCCGAGGCACATGGGTAGCTATGGAAATCTATCGAAGAGTTAGCACCGGCCCGAGGCTTGGACCGAATTCTTACTTGGTCCGAACTGGACGACTTTGCGAGACCCCGGTATCTGAGCAGGGGATTCGCTGTCAGTACCTCGCTGGATTGGGAATTACACACTTGGGCGTAGAAGGCGTCAGCCACGGAGTCCGGGACGTATATTAGTGACGTCCCCGTATCGATAGCCTGGGGGTGAAAGGTTCCTGGGTTTCACAAGTACCAACTTAGGGTCCAGAAACTCACGGCTATCAAGGATGTGTTGATGGTTTTTGACTCGTCCACCGAAATTCCGTTCATAAAAACGCTCCAATAGGACTTCAAGAGGTGTTAGTAAGGTAAATATTGAATCATTCGTGGAGGTTTCACGTACTCTGGAGAGAAGCGGTACCCAGATCGTGTTCCCAATGGCCTTCGTCTCGTCGCTGCACCCAAAACACAATTCGGACCCACTCTTCTGCCTCCTTGTCAGGTGAACGGAGAACAGGGGAGGAATCCTGTTCTTCTCGACTAGATTCTCAAAGAACGTGGGCTGACCCGTCTGTGCGATATCCTGGAAGGCGAGTCCGAGGAGCCCGTTGTTTGGATCCCGAGAGAACTCTTCTGATTTCTCGGTCGCAGCCCCAAAGACTTGATCGTTGACAGAAAGACCAGAAATGGAGACAATGTCGCTGGCTACTGTGCCCGAAACGTGTCCTCGACCCTAAAACCCAATGAGAATACTAATCGGCACTGAGAGATCGAAAGGCGGACGTAATGCTCTTCGAAGGTTTCCTCCCTGCTGTGATATGTCCGACTCTGTCCGGGGTTAAACTGCTTTCCGGTGCACTTGGGACAGTTCGCTGGGACCCAAAGGTCAGCTGATCCAGTGTCCACTTGTACGGTCAGACTCTGTGCGGGGGTTCCGACCATAATCTCTCCGTAGTACAGGAGGTCTAGGTTTCGATCGAAGTGACCGGTCAGGGGCATGACGTTGCTCCTCAGAACGTCCGGAAGTGGGATTCGTATGTTCGGCACGAGGACTGTTGAAGTACCCAGTGTGATCCCGGTGAGGTGGTCGGCTGCGCCTTGGTATTTAGAAAGGACGTGCGTGATCTCGTTCGACTATGATGAGGCCGAGGGGTTCGTTCCAAGACGAGAAGATTGTGAGCGGACGAGTACCCAGATCAGTTTCGCGAGGGGTTACATACCACATAGGTTGGGTCGAAGATATCCTCGTCAAACGGAAGGGGGGTCCTGAGCCCTCGAGGGACGGTCCTCCGCGATGTAGACGCCTGCGTCAGGTCTGACCCATCCTGGGTTTGTCTGAAACTGTTATCATGGAACGCTCGCGGGATCCCGATAGCCTGGCCAGCAGACAAGAAAAAGGACAGACGAATCAAGAAGAGCATCGTCGAGGTACGGTAGCCTTGAGTTTCGGTCGGGAAATGTGGTGGTCGAAAGACCAAGATAGGGGAAACACCCACTCAGGGTCTGGAATGTGGACACCTTCCCGGCCCGGATACGGAGAAGGCGGTCCTCCCGCTCGCGTTGCATTAGAGCTGTAGACCTATTCGCCTACTCCCCGCCACGCCCGGGCCCGTCAAAGCGACGATTACCAAAACGGCCGAAACGGGGTTGGGCTAAAGACATCAGAACATCGCGAAGAGAGGGCGACGCGGGCCTTCTCATTTGGTTCACGTAAGTTCGCGCCCGAGGCCAAGTGAGGATTTCACATCAGTAGGGAGCGTTCCCCCATCCGACTGAGGACCTTTGGAGAGGTTGAGCGAACGCCTCCGGACGCTTCTTCGTGATCGTTGCCTTGCACCCGGGGAGTGTTGCTCTCGGCCTCAACTTAAGGAGTCCAGGGAATGGTTCGATGACAGTGTGATGGGACACGGATGTTTTCCCTCGCCTTGCGGGATAAACCCAGTGGAATGTGCGGCGTACATGGTAGATTTGACTCGGAGGAAGTAAGTTCTCAGCGGTATGGAATACTCACACCATTCAAGAATGCTGACTGGGTCGCCCGTAGAACGAGTACGATGGTAGTTATGGATGTGGTGTGTATCTGACCTAACCGTCGCTTTGATCGTGTGCGATAGCAGTTCTATTGAGGAAACTAGCTGGCCACTCGCGAACTTGCCGGGCGGTGCGGGGTGTAATCTGCGATTGCTGGGCAATGCATATTGGCATTGTGCCCGGGACCTGCGGCCCCGGGCACGCGCAACGTGTACGACCTTCGATACTTACAACCGCTGGTGCACCTGAGTGGACGACGGTTGGCCACATGCAATGGCTCAGTTGGTTCTCGCCAAGAACTTCGTACCTTTC
>Ga0307511_10001127_pt1 | contig 28466 bp, 21 predicted proteins | sample 13_EM_MG_FD_200266 | JGI IMG/M metagenome (GOLD analysis project Ga0307511, IMG submission 200266) | Populus trichocarpa ectomycorrhiza microbial communities from riparian zone in the Pacific Northwest, United States - 13_EM | ecosystem: Host-associated > Plants > Roots > Unclassified | place...
TCCCCATCCTCGACCAACAAAGCAGCACCCCCTTCGTCCCGATCAACAATATCCAGGCGATCCAGGTCGACGATGCGCGCGGCCGTGCCCTGCAAGGCTTCGGCGGGGCCATCGGCGAACTCGGTGACGCGCTGGACAGGCGCGGCAAGCGCGACGAACTGAACCAGGCGCGCGAACAAGCCTCGCTTGAACGCGGCGCCGCCATCTCCGAGCACGCCAAGGCCAGCGCCGACAGCTACTCGCCGATGGACTGGAGCCTGGCGCAGAACAGCAACCTGGCCGCCGTCTCCGCCGTCGCCCAGCATGGCGGCTACATGATCGGCGCCGGCGGCGTGCGCGAAGGGACGGACGATGCGGGGTCTCCCGCTTCGCCCCCCGCCAACGCCGCACTCCCGGCTTCCCTGGGTGCGGTGCTGGGTGGCGCCTTCCCGGCCTTGTCAGGTTTGGCAGGCGCCTCCGGCGTATCCGGCCCATCGAATGCCGATGCCGCTTCCAGCCTCTCTCCCGGTGCTGCCGGTGGCGATCCTGGCCCGTTCCGCTTCGCCGGCCTGCCCAGCGACGGCCTGACCGGGCGCGTGCTGGGCAGCTACGACACCACGGCCCGGCAACTGGTCTCGCAGCTGCCCCCGGGCAGCGCCGGCCCGGTCGCCGAGCAACTGAGCCTGCTGCGCCACAGCGTGGCGCGCAGCTCGATACGGCAAGAGGCCGACTTGCTCGGCAAACAACGCCAGGGCGAATTCACCAATGCCGTGCAAGGCATCGCCCGCAGCGTGGCCGCGCAACCCGATACGCTGGGTATGCAACTGCAGTTCATCGGGAACCACATGATCGACGTGGGGCCGGGCCAGGAGGGGTTCCGGGCGCAGATGCGTGCCACTGTCATCGATGCCGGCGTCAAGTCCCAGATCAGCCGTGATCCGCGCGGCATGCTGCTGGCCCTCGAACATCGGGCGGGCGCAGGCGAAGACAATGCGGACAGTGCCGGAGGCAGCCTCCCGGCCGGCCCGGAAGACCATCTGGCCGAGCATCCGGTGACGCAGGCAATCACGCCCGCCGAGGCGCGGCAGTACCTGGGCCAGGCGCGCGCGGCTGTCGCCACCGCGCAGTCCAACGAGCGCGCTGCCGCCGCGCAAGACAGCGCGGCGGCGCTCCGTTCCTATCTGGCCACCGGCAGTGCCGCGCAGGCGCCAAGCCAGGCGCAGTTGATCGGCGCCTTCGGGCTGGAGGAGGGCCAACAGCGCTACGCGCAGCTTGAGGAGGCGCGCAGCGAAGGCAACAGCTATGTCAACCTGCGGGCGTTGCCGAGTGCGGCGCTGCAGGATATGCGGGAACAGGAGACCCAAGAGCGTGGGGCGCAGGGGCAGGAAGCGCAAGTGCAGCCGGGGCAAGCGCAAGACGGGCCGCCGAACGCGGTTTCCTCCGGCGAAGTGGTGCCGGGCGCGCCGCGCTCGCCCTCGCAGCGCGCCATCGAGCGCGTCCTGCGCGAGCGGCAAGCCGATCCGATGCAGGCGGCGTTCGACTCCGCCAGTCACGGCTTGCAGCCGATCCCCTTTACCCAGACCGCGTTGCAGGATGGCGGCTTTGCCGCCGCGCTGCGTGCACGTTCACTGGCCGCCGGACAGATCGCGGGCGATTATCAGACGCAACCCGCCTTGCTCTCGCGCGCCGAAGTCAGTTCGATGGCCGATTATCTGCGCGGCGCCGCGCCGGCGCAGCAGCAGGCCGCGCTCAAGGCACTGGTCGAAGGACCGAACGACGATGCGATGACCCGGTCGGCGCTGGAAGGACTCGTCAACGCAGAGCCCGTGTTCGCGCTGGCGGGTTGGCATATGGACAACGAGGGTCGGGATGCGGGCGAACCCGGCAAGACCAGCGTGCCGGACATGCTGCTGGAAGGCTACCGGCTGATGCGCCCGGGAGAAGACGGGTCCGGCAAGAAAGCCATGCCGATGCCCGCGGACCGCGCGCTTTGGCCGGCCTTCGCCGGCCTGGACGAGGGTGTGGAAGGTGGCGGCATGCGGACCATGCGCTTCGCAGGGGCCAAGGCTTGCTATGCCGCCATGTCGGCGCATGAGGGAGATCATAGCGGCAAGCTTGATCCGGAGCGTATGGCGGCGGCTACCTTCTATGCGGCCAATGGCAGTGCTTCGCCGAGGCAGGTGGCGGATTTCCTCATGTACACAAGTTCGCGGACCGGCCAACGGTCGCAAGGCGATGCACTCGATCCAACCGCGCAAAGCACGCAAGACAATCCATTTGGGCTAAGGCCGGATGAATTGAGGAAAGCGAATTCGTTCGCGAATGATCCGGCAGGGAATGGAGGCGTGAGCATCGAAGAGTTGACGCCACGCATGCAGCAGCATGTTGACTTGCGCAGAGAAGAACTTCGAAATGATCCTTCGGCCATTCGAAATGCGGCGCCGGAATTGTTGACGAATAGTAATCAAGTGGAAAAACAGACCAGGCCGGTGGAGCCGGATGGACTTGATCCGCTTGATCCAAATGCGCAGAGCACGCAAAGAAACCCCTTTGGCCTGAGCGCGCAACAACTTCGGAAGGCAGAGGCCTATCTCCGCGACCAACGGGGACATGGGGACGTCAAGGCCGAGGAGATAACACCTCGCATGGGACAACACATCAAGTGGCGGTTTAACGAAATTCAACAGCGTGCCGAAGAACTTAAGAAAATACCTTCGATGACAGCTTTGGATAAGGATGGCAATTCGATGCTGCCGCCGGAGACGCCCTGGTCCAGGGCCATCGACTCAATCGATGCGGAACGCATGAGCAAACCAACTCAAAAAGCGGTGGCGCAAGAAAAGGAAAATCTGCAACAAGGTGCAGTTGAAACAGCGAATCTTGGAGGCAATCGCCGCTATCAAGGATTTCTGGGCGCTGCTGAGAAGCACTCCGCAATATCCCAAGCAACCCTTGAAGCATTGCTCGGCGCCGAAGCATTGCCGTTAAGCACGAATAAAGCTGCGCTACAAAGGGAAACTCTCAAGAAAATAACCGGCTCAGATCAAGTTCCCAATGAAAAGGAACTGGCCAATCTGAAAAAGACAGCCGAATGGAAGAACGCCGAACAGGAGTTGTCAGGCGTTTGGGATCCAGACTCCTACAATAAGCAAACAGGTGCCACAGGCTTAGCCCAGTTTATTGAGGGCAAATGGACCGATGAAGCGCAGCGCGCTGGCTCATATTTGAACGCGCAGATGAAAAAACAGGGGCTCGTAGATGAAAAGAACAAGATTGTAGACAGGAAAAAAGTTCTGGAACTGAGAAAGAATCCCGAGCTTTCGATCAACGCAGCCGCTGATGCTGGACGAAATGACCTGGACCTTCTCAAAAGAACAAAGCGTGCTGACGGTACGCCGCTGATACCCGAACAGCTAACTGAAGAGCAGAAGGCCTACTATATTTATACTGTTCACCATGAAGGCAGAAGGGGCGCGATTGAATTTCTGAGTGGCACATTGTCTGAGGCGAATGCCCGTAAAAAACTCCAGCAAAATGTCCCCGAACGCGCGGAAGCCCTGATTCGCGACAGCGATGGAAGTGCGTCAAAAGCTTACATGAAGTGGTTTGATGAATATGCGAAAGAACGCGTGGTGCAGCGCTTATCTAAAGGGAAGAAATAGTCATCGAAATAATGAACAGCGTTCAGTGGCGCTGGTGCCTTATTAGCTTGACCGTGCACTTCTCTGATTTGTAGGGAATAGTCACTCGTTCAGGTAGTTCCGCTCCGGCCCCGCAGAAAGGGCCGGAGTGCAACTTGCTGAAGTCGGCAATAAAGCTCTGTTTTCCCGTGAAAATGCGCAAGGAATTCTCTGGAAATTCGCTTTGATAATCGACTGCGAGGGATGACGGTGCATACCGCCAGACCTCGTCTAGCGATGGCTTCATCCGATTTCCATTCACCGAGCAACTGTAACCGAGCTTGCCAGGCAAGCCGCAATAGGAAATCGAGAAGTCAAACTTTTCGATCTGTCCTGCGGCAACGTCAACACGCATCAATCCGCTGGTACATCTTTTTTTGACCTCATAAGTGCATGAATATGAACCGTCCTTGGGCGGAGCTGCCGCCAAGGCAATCATACAAGGCAGCGCGAACAGCAACGGCCAGTAATTCATGGGCTATCTCCCTCTTCAGGCAGTAGTGGCTGATACGAGAATCTGTAATTAATTATAGTGTTCGCCCACTCGAGCGCAACGGAAGATTTCTTCACGATTCATAAAAAAGGGCCTATCGTGCAATTTCTGCGATAGGCCCCTTTATCATGTACACGACAACTAAAACAGTTCCGATTCAACAAGCGATCAATGACGACCAAGTCGTTAAAGAAGCGGCGAAGCATATTGCTTCGGGCGCCATGTCTGCCAACGCCCCAGCAGGCCTCGACAAGATTGTCTGGACGGATGCAGACGTTAAGCGCCTCGACGATGCACTAGCGAAACGCTTTGGGAAGAAGTGACCTAAAACGTCACATGTTTCCGAAAAAGGGCGACCACTTGGTCGTCCTTTTTTTTGTCCGTAAAATTAGTGAGGGCTCGCTAGAATACTTTTCTGAATCGCCCGCAACAACGCGCAAGGCGCCCAGCGCGCCGCCAACGCCAACGAAGAAGCCAGTCTCGCCGCAAGAGCGCCTACGCCCTGTCCCAGCAACGCCGCCATCGGCCAGTCCGGCGTCGCTTTTGAGGGTACCCTCGGCATTTGTCTCATGATTTTTTAATAAGAGGCGCCTATCGTCTAAATTCTTGCGATAGGCCCCTTTTACTGACCCTTCGACTGTCGCGCAGCGGCCCACTCCCCCACCTCTCCCCATGAAGATCACCTCCCGCGACTTCTACCGCGAGATGCGCGGCGCCCTCGCCGCGCAGATGAAGGTGGCCGGCTTCAGTTCGCTCAAGGGCGACCAGGCCGGCTGGCAGCGGCCGGCGGGGCAGGGGGTGCTGGCGCTCTGGTTCCAGTGCGACAAGTGGGGCTGGGAGCCGGTGTGGGGTTCGCGCTTCAATCTTGAGTTTTCGCTGCGTGAAGCCGAAGGCGGGGCCGGCGTGCCGGCTGCGCCGGGGCGGGCGGGGCAGAGCGAGCGCCTGGGCTTTCTGGTGGAGGGCTGCGCGGAGATGGAGGAGCTGCGCCTGCTCAACAACGCGGTGATCGCGCGCCTGCCGGGCACGCGCGAGGGCAAGCTGGTGCTGGGGCGGCTGCGCGACGGCCGCGAGTATGTGATGCAGGGCTGCCGCGCGGACCCGGCGCCTTTCGAGGTGGGCTTCGACTATTGGCTCGGCTATCACTCGCTGGAGGATGTGCGGGCGTGGGCCGCCTGGTTCGCGGCGAAGATGCCGCGCCTGGTCGGCATGTTCGAGAGCGGCGAGCGCAGCGAGCTGGGCCAGGGGCGCCGCCGCTTTGACCGGGTGATAGGCGCGGCGCAGGCGCTGCCCGATGGGGACGCGGCGGGCAAGCTGGCGCTGTTCGAGGCCTATCAGCGCGAGGAACCGAACCCCTACTGGAAGTCGGTGGCGGGCTACTGGATCGGCGAGTTCCGCGCCAAGGCGGGCGCGGCGTAGGCTGTGCTGCCCGGGCGGTGCCGCTCCGGTTGCGCTGCCCGGTCCGCACGCCGGTGCGCCGCCGCCCGGCAAGCCGCGCGGGAAACTATATGATGCCGCCCCTGCCGCCCGCATCCACACCCACCCTCACCTCCACCCCCAAGCCCATGCCCCTGCACCAGCGCTTCCGGATCGCGGGTCTCGCCATCTTCGTGCTGGGCCTGCTCGCCGCCGTGGTGATCTATCTCGTCGCCCCCGAGGTGGACCTGGATGAGATCGCGTATCAGGAGATGGCCACCAAGCAGTACGAGCGCCAGATCGAGATGAACGGCGGCAAGAACCTGGTGCTGGCCGCGCAGTTCACCCACTGGTTCGGCACTCTCTGGCATGGCCGCAAGCTGGCCACGAGCATCGCCGTGCTCAGCGTGCTGGCGGCGCTGCTGTGCCGCGCCCTGGCGCGCCATGCGCTGGCGGTGCAGGAGGCGGAGGGGAGTGCGGAGGCGCGTGGGGAGACGGGTGGGGAGGCGGGTGGTGACACGCGTGGGGAGATGCGTGAAGCGGCGCGTCCCGGGGGCGGGCCGGCGCGCGAAGGTTGAGGGCCTATGCTTCACGGGCCGCGCTTGATGCACGGCCGGGGCCGCCATCCCGCATTGCCCGCCCAGCATCACCCTGCCTTGCGCCCTGCCTGCATGCCCCCGCCTGCGTGCCCCGCTGCCGCCTCCGCGCTGGCGCGCGAGAATGTTAAAAACCATTAACTGCGTTTCCGGACTGTCGCGTTTCTTTACAGTCGTGCGGCGAACTGGCGAATGCGCCGCGCAAGTCCCTGAATTGCCGAGGGAAAATTTCTGGCCCGGCTCTTGCAAAGACGTCTGGTATTAAAGGACAGGCGGCTTGCGCCGCTGTCCCGAAAAAAATTCCGGGAGTGCAGTAATGCGTGTCAGCCGTATGCTTTCCACCCTCGCGTTCGCCGCCAGCGCCTTTGTCGCGCTCGCCAGCCAGAGCGCGCTTGCCTCGACCATCAGCGTCACCTACGCCGGCTCGTCCAGCTTCGGCTCGGGCGGCGTCGGCTACTACACCGGCGGCGTCGCTCCCAACCCCAGCTCGAACACCGCGCTGACCAACGTGGGCATCGGCGGCGACAGCTTCACCAGCGCCGATCACAGCTACGACTTCTCCGCCACCGGCCAGTTCAACACCTGGTGCGTCGACATCTATCACTGGATGAGCACCGGCTCGGTGACCTACCAGGTGCTGGGCGGCTCCAGCCTGGCCACCGAACTGAACACCCTGCGCCCCGGCAACCCGAGCGGCGCGCTGCGCGTCGCCCAGCTCTCGCTGCTCGCCAACGAGGTGTACAGCCTGGTCAACAACGAGAATACCTCGGCCGCCTTCCAGCTCGCCGTGTGGGCCATCACCTACGGCTCGGCCGACGTGAACGGCAAGTACCACATCGACACCACCAACAGCGGCTTCAAGGTCGACTCCAGCGTCGCCGCCAGCACCTATGGCCAGCTTGCCAACACCTGGCTGGCCAACCTGGGCATCGCTTCCAACACCGGCAACTACAAGCTCACCTACCTCTCCGACGGCACCGCCGAAACCACCCAGGACATGGTGGTGTTCTCGCGCGTGCCCGAGCCCGGCTCGATCGCGCTGGTGGCCGGCGCCCTGCTGGCCCTGGCGTGGATGCGCCGCGGCCGCGCGCGGCAATAGGAATAGGTCATAGGTCTATAGGTCATAGGTCATAGGTCATAGGTCGGCGCGTCAACGCGACACGGCAAACGAATATCAGGGAGCGCCCGAGGGGCGATACCAGGGGAGCGAAAGCTACCCTGCAGGACGGGCCGGCGCGCAAGCGCCGGCCCGTTTGTTTTGCGCCGCGCTTGTGCTGTACGTGCGTCGCACTTACAACCGCTTGCGCCGTGCCAGGGCGTACGGCCGTAGCTCGCGCGCTGCGTGCCGTCTGCCGCCTGCCGCGCGCTACTCCGATGCAAAGAAGCGCCGTTCGCCAGCTTGCGCGAGACGCTTCCGCGGCTTGCCTTCGCGCCGCGCTCCCGGCGCGCCCGCATGGCATGGCCCGCCGCGCCGCTTTACCGTTCCAGGTCGAGCGCCAGCCGGTCCACCACTTCGCAATACTCCTCGACCGCGTTGGGCTTGAAGATCAGGTCGCGGATGCCCATCGCCGCCGCCTGGGCGCGCATCTCGTCGGTGATGAACCCGGAGGCGATCGCCACCGGCAGGTCGGCGCGGATCTGGCGCGCGATCCGGGCCACGTCCAGGCCGGTCAGGCCCGGCATGTTGTAGTCCGACACCAGCAGGTCGAAGGCGGCCGGCGCCTCGCGCAGGGCCGCCAGCGCCTTGGCCGGACTGGCGAAGGCGCTTACCGCGTAGCCGCGCCGCTCCAGCAGCCGGCTCACCAGGAAGGCCAGGGCCTCGTCGTCGTCGATGTACATGACGCGGCGGCTGCGCCCCTGGCCCGCCGGCAGCGCCGCGTCGGCCGGCCCGCCCGCCGGCTCGGCCGACGAGGTGCCGGGAAAATACAGGTGGAAGACGCTGCCCTGGCCCGGCGCGCTCTCGGCGCGCACCGCGCCGCCGTGCGCCTGCATGATGCCGTACACCACCGACAGGCCCAGGCCGGTGCCGATGCCCACCGGCTTGGTGGTGAAAAAGGGTTCGAAGATGCGCTGCAGGGTGGCCGCGTCCATCCCCTGGCCGCTGTCGCGCACCGTGATGTGGGCATACAGGCCGGGCGGCAGGTCCGGCGTGCCGGCGCCGGCCAGCGCGGCGTCTTCAGGCGCGGCGGCGCCGGCCTGCGCTGTGGGGTGCGGCGCGGCGGTGCCGGCCTGTGCTGTGGGATGTGGCACGGCGATGCCGGCCTGTGAGGCGGGATGCGGCACGGTGATGCCGGCCTGTAGTGCGGAACCCGGCGCGGCACCGGCGTGCGAGGCATCGCCCGCCGTCGCGAGGGGAGGCGAGGCGTTCCCCGGCGCCGCGGCGCCGATGCGCAATGCCTGCGCGTGCACCGCGATGCGCCCGGCGCGGCCGTCCATCGCGTGGGTCGCGTTGGTGATCAGGTTGATCAGCACCTGGTCGACCTGCACCGGGTCGGCCAGGATGGCGGGCACGTCGGCCGCGAAGGAACATTCGATCGTCGCCTGGGTCAGCAGCGTGGATTGCAGCAGGCGCACCGCGTCGCGCACGCGCGCGGGCAGGGCGATCACCTGCTTGGCGGTGGGCTGGCGCCGGCTGAAGGAGAGGATCTGCCGCACCAGGTCGCGCGCCCGGCGCCCCGCCTTGCGGATCTCCTCCAGGCTCTGCAGGGCCTGGCCGCGGTTGTCGATGTCCTGGCTCGCCAGTTCGGCATTGCCCAGGATGGCGCCGACGATGTTGTTGAAGTCGTGCGCGATACCCCCGGCCAGGGTGCCGATCGCCTCCATCTTCTGCGACTCGCGCAACTGCGCCTCCAGCCGGTCGTGCTGGATCTCGGCGCGCTTGAGCGCGCTGATGTCGACGAAGGTGACGATCACCTCTTCCAGCTCGCGCTCCAGCCCGAACTTCGGGAAGGCGCTCACCAGCACCCAGGTGCGGTCGCAATCGGCGGCCTTGTCGATGCCGAGCACGTAATTGGTCAGCGGCGCGCGGCTGGCGAGCACGCGCATCACCGGGTATTCGTCCACCGGCATGCGCGAACCGTCCTCGCGGCGGAACGACCAGACCGGGTCGGGCGCCGCCTTGCCCATCATCTGCGCCTGGCTCAGCCCCAGCACCTCGCTGGCGGCCGCGTTGCCCATCACCACCGACGAATCGGCGCCGTGCACCACCACCCCGGCGGTCAGGTGGTCGATCAGCAGGCGGTAGCGCGCCTCGCTCTCCTGCAGCGCCTGCTGCGCCTGCTTGCGTTCGGTCAGGTCCATGTTGGTGCCGGAGACGCGCACCGGCCGGCCGGCGGCGTCGCGCAGGATGACGCCGCGCGAGAGCACCGGCACGTAGTGCCCGTCCCGGTGGCGCAGGCGGAACTCCACCTCGTAGATGCGCGCCGTACCGGCCAGGGCCGCATCGAAGATCGCGCGGGTGCGGGCGCGGTCGTCGGGATGCTCGATGCGTTCCCACAGCGTGGCATCGGCGGGCAGCTCGTCCGGCTCGTAGCCCAGCATCTGCCACCAGCGCGGCGAGTAGTACAGCTCGCCCGGTTCCAGCAGCAGGTCCCAGGGCGCGTCGTTCGAACCCTCGATCACCAGACGCAGGCGCTCCTCCGCCTTGCGCAGGCCCAGCTCGGCTTCCTTGCTGTCGCTGATGTCGGTGCAGCTGCCGATGTAGCCGAGGAACTGCCCGCCGGCGTCAAAGCGCGGCTGCGATTCGATGAACAGCCAGCGGTAGCGGCCCTGCGCGTTGCGCATGCGGTATTCGGTGCGGTACTTCACGCGCGCCCGCGAGGCGCGCTCGAAGCCTGCCCGCACCGCGGCCACCTCGTCCGGATGGATCAGGTTGCCCCAGCGCTGGGCCAGCGCCTCATCCAGGCTCAGCCCGGTGAAGGCCAGCCAGGCGCTGTTGCAGTAAAGCCGTTTGGCGTTCGCATCGGTGATGAAGATCATCACCGGCGCGGCGTCGGCCAGGGCGCGGAACCGGCTCTCGCTCTCGCTCAGGCTGAGCATCGCCTCCTGCTGCTGGGTGATGTCGATCTGCAGGCCGAGCATGCGCGCGGGCTTGCCTTCCGCGTCCAGCGACACGCGGCCCTTGGCCCAGAGCCAGTGGATGCGCCCGTCCGGCCAGATCACGCGGAAGCGCTCCTCGTAGAGCCCGCCGTCGTGCCTGGCCGTGTCGTAGGAGCGCGCCACCCGGGCACGGTCTTCCGGATGCACGACTTCGAGGAAGGCGGTGGTGGTCCAGTCCGGCGGCGGCCGGTCGACGCCGAACTGCGCGAACAGGGTCGGCGAGCGGAAGCCCTCGCCGCTTTGCATGTCGATGTCCCAGTGGCCGATGCTGGCCGCCTCCAGGATGAAGTGCAGGCGCTCCTGGTTCTCGCGCTGCGCGCGCTCCGTCCGCAACTGCCCGGTCACGTCGCGCACGGTGATGTTGGCGTAGGCGCCGGCTTCACCGAGGTGGAAAATGGAGGAGGAGATGTCGGCTTCGAAGCGCGCGCCGCCTTTCCTGCGCATGGTGATCCGGCCGCGCGCGCTGCCGGTGGCGGCCCGCTCGGCGACCAGCGGCGCCAGGCGCGGATCATCGAGGTCAGCCAGGTCGGCGCGCCCCAGCATGCGCATCTCCTCGCCGGAGAAGCCGAACAGCTCGCGCGCCCGCGCGTTGGCCGCGACGATGTGCCCGTCGGGACGGGTCAGCAGGCTGGCTTCCGAGCCGCGCTCGAACAGCGCCTCGAACAAATCCAGCGCCATGCCCGCCGGCGCCTCGCCGATGACTTTTTTCAGGTGTTCCACTGATCGATTGTGCCCAGAATGGTGTTCCGGAGGCTGCCAGCGTACTCCGCCTGTGCCCAAGACGTGAACCCGGACGTGAACCGCGAGGGTCCGGTCTGGCAGGCCGGCCGCATTTCTTCGTTTTTCTGGGCCTGGCGCGCCGCAGGCTGAAAGGTAACAGCAGCCGGCGCGGACCCATCATCGGAGAACGGCCTCCAAAGGTCAACAATTCGGGGCAATGGCAGGGGTGGCGGCGCGGGCCGCCACGCCGCGTTCCGGCCGTCTTTCAACCGCCTCTGGACCGCATCCAGGCCTCGCAGGTCATCGGCTTGTCATCGACCGGTACGAAAAGCCTGCTAGGCTGTGCTCCGGTTTCGTGAAGCGCCCGCCACAATATCAGAGGAGAACGCCATGGCGAACCGCGATTTGTCCACCCATCCGCGCCGCCCGTCCGCGCCCGGTAACCCTGCTGCCCGCCCACCCGCCCGCCGGCCCACGCTGGTGTGGACCCCTGTGATGACTTCCGCGTGGGGGCCCGCGTTCAGGTCCGCCGCCGCATTCAAGTTCACCTCCGGGCTCGCGCCCGGGTCCGCCGCCAAACGCGCGCCCGCCCGCATGCCGGCATCGGGTTTGGCTGCCGTGCCGGCCCAGTTACCGCCCGGCGGCGCGCGCGGCCTGGGCTTTCTCGCCAGGCTGCCGCGTCGCCTCCTGATCTGCCTGCTGCTGCCCATGCTCGCCCTGTCCAGCGGGGCGGGCGCGCGTCCGGCGCAGGGCGGCTGGCAGGACGCTGCCGTCGCGCAGGCGGCGGTGCCGGAGACGGCCGCGCCGGTCCTGCTCGCCCAGGCCTCCGCCGCGCCATCGGCCGCCGGCAGCATGGCCGGCACCCCGGGCGGCTATCTGAAGGCCGAGCAGCTCGCCGGCATCCGCCAATGGCTGCGCCCGGCGCCGGCACCGCGCTCTGCCGAGCAGGCGCTCGACGAAGCCGAATACCAGGCCGCGCAAAAGCTGTTGCCCACCGCGCGCGGCCAGCAGGCCGCCGAGGACGACGTGTTCGACAGCGACAAGGTTGCGGCGCGCTTCGACGAAGCCGCCGGCACGCGCCTGGCCGCCTCGCCCACCCTGCTGGCGATGATCAGCCGCATGCAGGCCGACGCCGGCACCCTGGTCGGGCCGGTCAAGCTGCTGGTCGGCATGGGCGGGCGCGTGCGGCCCTTCGTTGCCCACCCCGAAGAGCCCACCTGCCTGTACCCGAAGGACATGGCCGGCCGCCGCGACAGCGACCTCGTCACCTTCCACCTCGCCAAGACCGGCTCCTACCCCTCGACCCACTCGATGGTCGGCATGCTGATGGCGATGGTGCTGGGCGAAGCCCTGCCGCGGCGCGCCGACGCCGTGATGGCGCGCGGCCTGGGTTTTGGGGAGAGCCGCATGGTGTGCGGCTTTCACTACTACTCCGACGTGATGGGCGGGCGCATCGCCGGCGCGGCCCTGTACGCGCGCCTGCAGGCCGACGCGGCGTTCCGCGCCGACATGGAGAAGGTCAAGCAGGAGCTGGCCGGGGCGAGATAAGGGCGGTAGGGGCGGTAGGAGCGGTAGGGGCGGTAGGGGCGCCTTCCATCGTGCTCCGCGCGGGGCTATAGTGGCATTGCCTTCGCCACACCTGTCGGGAGCTATTGATGCCGATCGAACTTGACCACACCATCGTCCCCGCGCGCGACGCCAGCGCGGGCGCCAAGCAACTTGCCGAGCTGCTTGGCGTGCCCTGGGGCCGCGCCGCCGCCGGCCCGTTCGTCGCCGTGTATGTGAACCAGGGGCTGACCCTGGACTTCATCGACACCGCGGAAGATTTTCCGGTGTACCACTTCTGCTTCCGCGTCGACGCGCAGGCCTTCGAGACCATCCTCGCGCGCCTGCGGGCGGCGAAGATTGCCTACCGCAGCACGGTGCACGGCGAGACCGACTACCAGGTGGACCCGCACTACGGCAACCTCTACTGGAACGAGCCGGCCGGGCACATGTGGGAGATCCTGCAGGTGAGCTACGCGCGCCGGCCTTAGTGTCCTGTCAATCAGGTCAAATACGCATGCGGCGAATTAAGCGCGTTTAACTTTCGCGGCATGTCGCGCGCCTATAATCGCCGCACGCGATGCGCGGCGTTTCCCCTGCAGTTTGGCCTGCTGTTTCTCTTTTGCCGGCCTGGGGATGCCGCGAACTGTTCCCGCATTGCCGCGCGCGGCCGCCGCAGCGTTTGCTGCGTACGTCCGGCGTCCCCGCCATCCGCCCCATTGCCTTTCGACCGGAGACAAACATGCTCAAGCTCTACTACCACCCCTCGCCCAATCCCGCCAAGGTCGCCCTCTATCTCGAAGAGGCGCGGATTCCCTACGAGTTCATGCCGGTCGACACGCGCAAGGGCGAGCAGCTCTCCCCGGGTTTCCTCGCCATCAACCCGAACGGCAAGACCCCCGCGATCGACGACGAGGGCGTGAAGGTGTTCGACTCCACCGCCATCCTTATGTACCTGGGCGAGAAATACGGCAAGTTCATGCCGGGCGCCGACCAGGAAGGCGAGTACCTGTCGTGGATGCTGTTCATCGCCTCCGGCATCGGCCCCTACTCGGGCCAGGCGGTGCATTTCAAGCACCACGCGGCCGACAAGCTTGAATACGCGATCCGCCGCTACCAGTTCGAGGCCGAGCGCCACTGGGGCATCATCAACGAGCGCCTGGGCAAACAGAAGTACATGCTGGGCGACACCTACGGCATCGTCGACATGAACCTGTGGGGCTGGATGCGCGCCGCCGCCTACGTGCTGGGCGAGGAAGCCTGGGCCCGCATCCCGAATGTGAAGCGCCTGTTCGACGAGATCAACGCGCGCCCGGCCGCCGCCGCCGCCAACGGGCTCAAGGACAAGCACGCCTACAAGATGGAAGTCGACCAGGCCGCGCGCGAGGTGCTGTTCCGCCATATCAAGGCGGCGTAGGAAGGAACAGGCGGACGAAGGAAAAAGCGGAGGAAGCGGATGCGGCGCGCCCGGCGTGGCGCGCCGGGCCGTATTGCAGGGCCGCGTAGAGCACTTGATACGCGCGCCCTTAGCTATCGCCATGCAAATCGTCCAGCGGATCCAGCGTCGGCCGCACGCCTCTGGTGAACGCCAGTTCCAGGCCGAGCTCCTGGGCGGCCTTGCGACCAGCGGCGGAAGTGGCTTGACCAAGGCAATACCCGACAAAAATAATAATTGTCGGGTATTGCGCTTGCGCGCACCGGGGGCATGCCCCGCGCCGCCCCGCGTAGCCTCACGCGGAGTGCCGCGCCCTCACTCTCCCAGGCTGAAGTAGAACGTCGCGCCCTGCCCGGGCGCGGCCTCGGCGTGGATGTGCCCGCCGTGGCGATGCACGATGCGCTGCACGATCGCCAGGCCGACGCCGGTGCCTTCGAACTGCGCCTCGTGGTGCAGGCGGTGGAACACGCCGAACAGCTTGGCGGCGTGCTCCATGTCGAAGCCCACGCCGTTGTCGCGCACGAAGTATTCGGTGCGCGCGCCGGCGCCGCCGTGGCCCTCGCCGGCGGGGGCGGCCGGCTCGACCGGCTCCGCGCTTGGGTGGGGCGGGGGCAGCGCGCGCGCGCCGATGTGCAAGCGCGGCGCCTGCCCGTCGCGCGAGAACTTGCAGGCGTTCTCGATCAGGTTGCGCCACACCTGGCGCAGCAGCAGGGTATCGCCGCGCCCGGCCGGCAAGGGGTCGAGCTGCACCTGCACGCGGCCCTGCGCGACCTCGGGCATCTCGGCCAGCGCCTCGGCGGCCAGGGCCCGCATGTCGACCGCGGAGAGTTCGATCTCGGCGCGCCCGGTGCGGGCGAATTCGAGCAGGCCGTCGAGCAGGCTGGACATGCGCAGCGCCGCCGCGCTGATGCGCGCCAGGCTGTGGCTGCCGCCGGGCGGCAGGGCGTCCTTGCAGTCCTCTTCCAGCAGGGCTGAGAAGCCGGCGATGGCGCGCAAGGGGGCGCGCAGGTCGTGCGCCACCGAGTAGGAAAAGCCTTCCAGGTCGCGGTTCGCCTGCTCCAGCAGCGCGGTGCGCTCGGCCACGCGCGCCTCGAGCAGCGCGTTCATCTCCTGCACCGCGGCCTCGGCGCGGCGCTGCTCGCTGACGTCGTGGTAGGTGAGGATCAGGTGGGCGCGCTCGTCGAGCCTGAGCATGACGCCGGAGATCAGCACGTGCACGGTGCGGCCGTCGGCGCGGATGAAGCTGCCCGGGGCGTTGTGCAGGATGCGGCCGTCCTTGAGGACGGCGTGGCGGCGGCGCTGCTCTTCCCGGTCGAGCCAGCGGATCATCGCGTTGGCCGGGGTGGCGAAGGCGTGCTCGCGGGTGAAGCCGCCGATGTACAGCGCCGCGTCGTTGATCTCGATGACGCGGTTGCCGCTCAAGTCGACCACCACGATGCCCACCGGGTTGGTCTCGAACAGCGCGGTGAATTTTTCCAGCGAGGCGCGCGCCTGGGCTTCGAGCTCGCGCAGGCGCGTCAGGTCGTGCAGGGCGAAGATGAAGCGCGGCCCGTCCTCGAGCTCGACCGTGGCCGCGTTCACCGCCAGGGTGCGGCGTCCGCTGGGCAGCTCGTAGAGCAGCTCGCGGCCGTGCACGGTGCGCCCGGCGCGCAGCTCGTCGAACACCTTGCGCGCGCCCTCGCGGTCCGGCAGCACGCCGGTCTGCTCGCCGGTGCGGCCGTGCAGCTGTTCGGCGGAAAGGCCGGTGAGGTCGAGCATGGCCTGGTTGCACTGCTCAACCTCGCCGCGCGGGTAGGCGGCGACGATCAGCGGCACCGGGGCGGTATCGAAAATACGGTTCAGCTTGCGCTCGGCGTCCAGCGCGCGCTGCCGCGAGCGCTGGAACGCCACCATCAGGAAGCCCATCATCATCGGCAGCACGATCAGCGGGTAGAACACGAAGTGGCGCCAGGACTGGCCCCACAGCAGGATGAACGCCGCGTTGATCAGGGCCCAGGCCGGCACGATCAGCACCAGCACCAGGTAGCCGGTCAGGCGGGTGGCGCGCCAGCCGGCCAGCAGCAGCGCGCCGATCGCCAGGCCCTGCGCGATCGCCAGCATGTACATGGAGAAGGCGGCCGCGCCGGCGGCCAGGCCGCCGCCCAGGGCCACGGCGAACAGCAGCGCCAGGGCGGCGCCCAGGGTACGCGCGGAGCGGCGGCGGCGCGGCAGCGCGGCGTGCGCGCCCAGCACGCCCATCGAGGTGGCGGCCGCCAGGAAGCCGACTTCCACGGCATGCAGCGCCGGCTGCGCCTGCGCCAGGTAGTACAGCACCCAGCGCGCGCCGTTGAAGGTCCAGGCCAGGGTCCAGAACAGCAGGTAGGGTTCGCTGCGCTCCTGGCGCCACAGATAGACGCCGGCTATCGCCGCCGCCGCGCAAAGCGCGACACCCAGGCAGGCGGTCAGGAAGGCGGGCTCGTTGAAAGGCAGCAAGGCGGCGCGGAAAGTGAAGGGGGCAAGGGCGTTGGCCGGGTGGGACGGGCAGGACCGGCCGCCACGCGGACCGGCGAAATTCGCATTCGATGCAAAAACGGCGCTGGCCCGGCGCTGGGCTGCTCCATGCTACTGCATTTCGCGGCGCGGCTCTCCGCGGACAGGGCGCGCGAGAGGCAATGCCGTGAGGCCGGGTCGCGCCGGGGTAGCCTGAACGGGCGCGCGCCAGAAGCGATATGATGCGGGCCGGCCGCCCTGCCGCGTGCGGGGCGGCCTGCTTTTTCGTTCTCGCTTTTATTCTTATTTCATCCCGGATTTTCATCGTCAAGCAGGGGTTGTGCGCGTGTTCAAGAATGTGATGCTGTACCGTCTGGGCGAGTCGTTCTCGCTGCCGCAGGCGATCGTGGAAGAGGGGCTGGCGACGCAGCGCTTCACCGAATGCCTGCCGAGCCAGGAAAAGTCGATGGGCTGGGTCGAGCCGCGCGGCGAGGAACATGGCGCGCTGCTGGAAGCGGTGAACGGCCAGTGGATCCTCAAGTTCAAGATCGAGGCGCGCATCCTCCCCGGCTCGGTGGTGCGCCGCAAGGCCGAGGAGCGGATGGCCAAGATCGAGGAGATCACGGGCCGCAAGCCGGGCAAGAAGCAGGCGCGCGAGATCCGCGAGGACACCTTCATCCAGCTGCTGCCGCAGGCCTTCACCAAGCAGTCCAGCTCGCTGGTGTGGATCAACCCGGCGGCGCGGCTGATGGTGCTCGACGTGGGCAGCCAGTCGAAAGCGGACGAATTGCTCACCGTGCTGTTCAAGGCGGTGCCGGGGCTGAGCGCGGCGCCGCTGGCCACCGTGCAGGCGCCGGCCGCCTCGATGGCGATGTGGCTCTCCGGCAAGACCGCGCCCGGCGCTTTTGACATGGACCGCGAGTGCGAGCTGAAGTCGACCGACGACATGCAGTCGGTGGTGAAGTACGCGCGCCACCACCTGGACATCGCCGAGATCCGCCAGCACATCGAGGGCGGCAAGGTGCCCACGCGCCTGGCGATGGCCTTCGAGGGGCGCATCGCGTTCACGCTCACCGATACGATGCAGATCAAGAAGATCAAGTTCCTCGAGGGCGTGTTCGACACCGAAGTGGCCGAGGAAGACCGCTTCGATACCGACACCGCGATCGCCACCGGCGAGATGAGCAAGCTGATCGGTGAGCTGGTCGAGGTGCTGGGCGGGGACGCGAAGTAGGGCGGATGAAGCGGAAGGCGCGCCGGGATGGCGCCGGGGTGCCACCCTCTGGTGCCACCCTCTGGCGCCGCCATCAGGCGTTGCTCTTAAGTGCCGCTCTTAGGTGCCGCTCTTAAGTGCCGCTCTCAGGTGCCGCTCTCAGGCGCGGCTTCACCCGCTGCGGTTTCACCAGCGGGGCGGCTACTTCCCGCGCAGCGGGTCGAGCAGCGGCTTTAAGCCGTTGTGGTCGATCTCCTGCATCAGCGCCAGCAGGCGCCCGATCTCGCCCTTGGGAAAGCCCTCGCGCGCGAACCAGTTGAGATAGTTGCCCGGCAGGTCCGCGATCATGCGGCCCTTGTACTTGCCGTAGGGCATGGCGGTGGTGAGCAGGCGCTGCAGGTCTTCGGGCTGCATGGGGCGGGGACGTCTCGGGAGAATGGGCAATGCGGCGCCGTGGCCGCGTGCGCATCCTGCCACAAAGCGGGCGGGCTGGGCGAACGCGGCGTACCGATTGGCCGCGCGGCTTCATACGGGCCGGGAGGGCAACCGTGAAACTGTGAGGGGATGCCTGCGCGGCATCGTCCGCGCCCCTGGCTCTCTCGGAGCGCCACGCGAGTCGCCACGCAGATTCGCGCCGGTTTTGCGATGGTTTTACCGCGCACCACGATTGCGCCGCGTTTGCCCAAGTTTGCGCGTCCCGCGCGAAATCGTGCCCGCGAAAGTGCGACTCGCACTCTGGCATTTCAACTACACATAGCGGAACCGGCTGCGTATCTTTGGAACCAGCAGAGGCGCCGTGCCGCACGCCACGTGCTTCCGGCGACACCTCATTCCACATCCCGACCGCCCGCCAATTCCCGTTCCCGGAGCCCCCATGACCGATCCCTCGCGCAACCTCACCGATGACGACGTCCACGCCGTCGTCGACGAACTGGAGCGGCGCATCGTCGAGCGCTTCTTCTCCAACGTCGGCAAGGGCGTGTGGAACCTGGTGTGGCGCGCCCTCGTCGTGCTGATGGCCGTGATCGCGGCCTACGGCGCCGCCAAGGGCATGCGCTGACGCCCGCGCCATCGCCCCGCCCGCACCCGACGCCGCCTCCCCAATCCCTCACGCAGAGACCCCGCCCATGACCATCAACACCGCCAACGCCCGCGTCCAGCAAAACGGCGACAGCCTCTCCACCACCTTCCCCGTCCCCTTCTACTTCCTTGAGGCCGACGACCTGCTGGTCTACCTCGGCGGCCTGCCGCAGACCCTCACCACCGACTACAGCGTCAGCGGCGCCGGCAACCCCGCCGGCGGCAGCGTCACTTTCAACACCGCCCCGCCCGCCGGCACCGGCAACGTCGTCATCATCCGCGACCCCGACCTGCTGCAAAGCACCCGCTACCCCGCCAACGACCCCTTCCCCGCCAAGACCCACGAGACGGCGCTCGACAAGCTGACCATGCTGGTGCAGCGCGCCCGCGATTTGATCAGCCGCGCGTTCACGCTGCCGGACGGCGACGCCTCCGGCGCCTCACTGACGGTGCCGGCGCCGCAGGCGGGGTATTTGATCGGCTGGAACGGAACGGGCAACGGGCTGGCGAACTTCGCCAATACCGGAGGAGGGAGCACCCTGGCGCTGCCCGTGAGCGTGGTCAACGGCGGCACCGGCGCCGGCCACGCCGCCGCCGCCCGGACCAACCTGGGCCTGACGCTGGGCACGGCGGCCGGCAACGTGCCGCAACTCGACGGCAGCGCCAGGCTGCCCAACAGCACCCTCAAACACCCCACCGCCGCGCGCAGCAGCAACACCATCCTCGCCGCCGCCGACAACAACACCTCGATCAAGGCGACCACCACCTTCACCCAGACCTTCACCGCCGCCGCCACGCTGGGCGACGGCTGGCATCTCTTCTATCGCAACGACGGCACCGGGATCGTTACGCTGGACCCGAATGGCACGGAGCTGATCGACGGCGGTGCTACGCTGAACCTGTACCCCGGTGAGGGCTGCATGATCGTTTGCGATGGCGCGGGGTTTAGGACTTATGGGCGATCGACGGGGATGGTGCTGGTGCAGCGTCAGGTGATCTCGTCCGCTGTCGCTCAGGTGGATTTCACTCAGGGGATTAGCAGCGATTTTGACGAATATATCGTCACTCTCACTAACGTCATCCCCGCCACTAACGATGTGGCATTGCTATTTCGTGTATCGGAAGATGGAGGTTCCACTTTTAAAGCGGGTGCGAGCGACTACGCAGGCCAAAGCAACATACTGCAAGCTGGGACTAATAACCCAACGGTCTATACAACTACGCAACTCAGCACAAACACCGCAGTTCCTAATACCACCGCTGATGGTGGTGTAAACGGCGAAATTCGCTTCTTCGACCCTAGTTCGTCGGCGCACTTCAAGAATTTCAGTTGGGGAACGTATGGTCAACGCTCTGGAACTGGGCAGATTTATGGAATGGGATCAGGCCGCTATATTGGAGCCACTAACGCAATCAATGCAATCCGGTTCTTCTTTTCAAGCGGCAACATCGCTTCTGGCGTTTGCTCTCTCTACGGGGTTCGTAAATCATGACTTTGCAGAGGACGGCAGGCGGTGCAACAGTGGATATGTTGCTCGCCATTCCATGAGTGTCAATACGCTGGCAGCACCGAGGCGCGCGAGTGCTTCAAGCCGCCACTCCTTGCCTTCAGAGCGCGTAATGGCTTGAGGGCGGCGTGAATGGCATGAACGAAGAGCACTCAGTGTCAAGGTAGTTGGTCACGTGTCGGCAGCTACACGAAAAGATTTTCTTCTAAATCTGTTCTCAACGTGCAAATAAAAGATCGAACACACCAAGAGTATCGGAATCGAGATCAGTATCAATTCAATCGCGTATTTTGGAACTTGCGCTGCTGAATTGATGGCATCAAATTTCTGTAGAAGTATGTAGCCAATGGGTTTGTGCAGCAGGTAAACCGAATAGCTCATGATGCCGATGCGTTCCAGCCACGAGAGGGGCGAGAGGGTGACCGCACAAAGTTGGGAAAACGTGCCAGGAAGAGGTGATTGATAGCTATCGTCTGCTTTCGCTATCAACATGCAGACGGCGAGCAGGACGAAGATGGGCGAGACGCCGAGGGCAATGTTGATGTTGTAAAACGCGATGTACTGCGCCCCGATCATGGCTGCGGCAGTAATGAGAAGGACGAATGGCCAACTCGCTCTTTTGAACATGGTTAAAGGGGAATGGAGCGAGACGATCATTCCAGCGAGGAAGAATCCGGCATTGTAGATGTGCGCGCCGTAGATGCCGGGAAAAATAGTCGGCCTGCCGCGCAGAAATACCGAGATGAAGAGCCAGCTCATAATCAAAACCCAAGCCACCAGTGCCCAGAAGAGGCGTCGCTTGCCAAGCCAGATCAGCAGCAGCGGCATAAGAACACAATAGTGAATCTCGATGATCGCGCTCCACACTGGGCTGTTGACGGAGGAGATCGGATTGGCGCCCGGTGAGTACGGCAGCCATGGCAGGGCGAAGGCAATACTTAATTCACGCTCCCATTCCCACGAGGGCAGCCTGGTGGGCCATAGACCGAGAGACTGCAGAGCGAAGAACAGTACGGCCCACAAGATGGCTGCGGACCACAACAGCGGGAACAGGCGTTTTGCTCGCGCCACATAGAACGAGGCGATGCCCGCCCTGTTTAACTCGAAGCGGCCTTGGGTAAATGCCTTCGTGAGCAGGAAGCCGGATAAGGCTAGAAATAGCCATACCCACTGAAACCCGGTGGGCATCAGCAATGGAACGTACCAGTCATTCCAGCCCGTTGGCGAGGCGTCGAGGAGCAACCCGCCAAGGTGATTGAAGACCACCATCAGGCAGGCGACGCCACGCATAACCTGGAAGTGATCGATGGGGCGCGGAACCTGCGTATTCGCGATCATGTTGGGTGTGTTGTTGATGCGCGGACGCAGTGAACTGAATTCATCGAAAAGCCAGAAATGCTCCGGATGAAGCTGAATTTCAGTGGGCTAACGTAGATCAGCGAAAGCGCGATTTTACTTTACATGGCGTCACGATCTTCTCCCATTCATATCAACTTCCCTTTTACTGTTAACTTGAACTAGCGCGAGAGAATCTCTCAATGCCTGAATCCGAAAATTTCAACCAATCCTTCAACCGCCTGATCGCTTCGGAAGGCGGCTATATCAACGACCCCGCCGACCCCGGCGGCGAGACGAACTGGGGGATCAGCAAGCGCAGCTATCCCGACCTCGACATCAAGCACCTGACGCGCGAGGACGCGATGGCGATTTACCAGCGCGATTTCTGGGACGTGCTGGGGGAGGAGGTGCATCCGGCCATCAAGTTCCAGGTGTTCGACTTCGCGGTGAACAGCGGAATCACGACGGCGATCCGCAAGTTGCAGAGCGCGATTGGAGTGGCGGACGATGGGCATTGGGGGCCGGTGAGCGCGGCCAAGCTCAAGGCCATGGATGTCAACGATGTGCTGATGCGCTTCATCGCCGAGAGGCTGGATTTCTGGCGGCGCCTGTCGACCTGGCCGCGCTTCGGCGCGGGCTGGGCGGGACGGGCGGCGGCGGATTTGCGCTATGCGGCGCAGGACAACTAAACATAGGGAGCAGTCATGGATTTCACGCAAGTCATCAAGACCATCGCCCCCACCGTCGCTGCTGCCCTGGGCGGGCCGCTGGCGGGCGTGGCGGTGTCGGCGCTGGGTTCGATCTTCGGCCTCGAGGAGCCGACCCAGGACAAGATCGCCGCCGCGATCAGCAATGCGCAGATGACGCCGGCGCAGGTGGCGCAGATCAAGGGGCTCGAGCTGCAGTACCAGAACGAGGAGCGCGAGCGCCAGTTCAAGTACGTGGAGCTGCAGTTCAAGGACGTCGACAGCGCGCGGACCCGCGAGGCGCAGGTGCAGGACCGCACCAACCGCAATCTGGCCTACACCATCGTCGGCGCCTTCATCGCGCTGGTCGGCGCGACGCTGATGGGCGTGACGCGCGTCGATTCGGTGCTGGCGGGCACGCTGGTGGGCTATCTCTCGGCCAAGTGCGAGCAGGTGCTGGCGTATTACTTCGGCAGCACGCGCGGCAGCGAGCGCAAGAGCGAGCTGCTGGCGCAGGCGATGCCGGTGAAATAGGCGGCGGGTCGGGACGGGCGGCGCGGCGGCTTGTCCCGAAACGCGCTGTTGCAAACGCGCTGCTGCAGACGCGCTGCCGCAGACGCGCTGCCGCGAGCCCGTTGCCGCGCCGGCGTGTTCGCTCACGCTTTGCGCATGCAGGCCGGGAGCGGGCCGGGCCTATTTGCTCATTTCCACGCAAGGAATCAGCCCGACCTGCTGGTCGCGCATTTCCAGTCCGCGCGGTTCGGCATGGGCGGACTGGACCTTGGTCGCGGGGCGGAGCCGCCGCTTGAATTGTCGCCCGCTTGGCTTTTGCTTTGGGGCCGCGCCGAAGAGGCGCCAGCCGGAATGGACTCGGGCTGATGGCATAATCGCCCCTTTGGAATCCCTTGGCCAAGGCATTCCCAACCTATTGTGGCGGCCCTTTACATTGAGCACCATGGAAGCTGGCAACCTGCACCGCGTTTCCCTGGTGATTCCGGTGTATCGGGGAGAGAGAACGCTTCCTACGCTGATCGGCGAAATCGTTCCGTTGACCGCGGAGGGCGTGACGCCGGGCGGTGCGCGGTATGTGGTCCAGGAAGTGGTGCTGGTACATGATTGCGGTCCGGACCGCTCCGACCGGACGCTGGAGGCGCTAAGCGCCGAGCACGCCTTCGTGCGGCCGGTGTGGCTGTCGCGGAACTATGGCCAGCACGCGGCTACCCTGGCCGGCATGGCCAGCGCGACCTGCGACTGGGTCGTGACCATCGATGAAGATGGCCAGCAGAATCCCGCGGACATCGCGGGCATGCTCGATTGCGCGCTGTCGCAGTCCTTGCAGCTGGTCTACGCGCAGCCCCTGAATCCGCCCCCGCACGGCTGGCTGCGCAATGCGCTCAGCAACACCGCCAAGACGATCACCGGCTGGCTGCTCAGCAACAAGAAGATCGGCCGGTTCAGCAGTTTTCGTCTGGTGGACGGTGAAATCGCGCGTACGCTGGCCGCGTATTGCAGCAGCGGCGTGTATCTGGATGTCGCCCTGTTCTGGATCACCGTGCGTATCGGCCATTGCCCGGTGCGCCTGAGAGACGAGCTTGACCGTCCTTCGGGCTATTCCTACCTGAAACTCCTGGCGCACTTCTGGCGCCTGATCCTGACCGCCGGCACCCGCCCGCTCAGGCTGATCACCCTGGTGGGCTTCGGCTCGGTGGTGCTGGCCGTGGCGATCGCGGCATACGCGCTGTATCAGAAGCTGTCGGGAGAGGTGCCGGTGCAGGGCTGGGCCTCGCTGGTGATCGTGGTTGCCTTTTTCTCCGGCTGCATCCTGACCGCCATGGGCGTGATCGCCGAGTACCTGGCCGTGACGATGGGCATCCTGATGGGCAAGCCCTTGTACGTCGTCGCCTCCAAGCCGACCCGGCCGGTGGTATCCGGATGACGCTGGCCTGGGTGATCGGCCGGGGAGGCCTCCTGGGCTCCGCCGTCGGCCGGACCCTGGAGGCGGCGCGCGTGGCGCAGTTTGTTCCGCCGGCGCGCTTTGCCTGGCACGACCAGACGCAACTGGCCGCCGATATGCGTGCCGCCGTCGGCGCGTTCGCCGCGCGCGCTGTAGGCGCCGCGGGCACCGCAGGCAGCACCGCAGGCACCGAAGGCACCGCAGGCGCGCGGGCCTGGGAAGTCTATTGGGCGGCGGGCGTGGGCTCCATGGGCAGCGCGGCCGGCGAACTGGAACCGGAGACGCGCGCGCTCGAGCTGCTGCTGCATTGCCTCGATGCGGAGCCTCGCCTGGCGTCCTTGCCCGGCCGCCTGGCGTTCGCCAGTTCGGCCGGCGCGATCTACGCCGCCTCGGCGGACCAGGTCATCAGCGAGCGCAGCGCCGATGCGCCGAACACGGCGTACGCCCGGGAAAAACTCCGCCAAGAGGCCCTGGTGCGCGCTTTCGCCCAGGCCCGGCCGGGCCGGGGAGCCCTGATTGCGCGATTCTCGACGCTCTACGGCCCCGGGCAATCCACCGGCAAGCAGCAGGGCCTGATCAGCCACATCGCGCGCTGCGCGATCAGGAACCAGCCGATCCGGATCTACGTCCCCTTCGACACCATGCGCGACTACATCGCGGCCGATGACGCGGCGGCCATCATGGTCCTTGCCGCGCGCGGCGGCGGCGACGGCGCGCGGATGAAGATCATCGCTTCGGAGCGGCCGACGACGATCGCCGAGATCATCGCGGCTTTCAAGCGGGTGGCGCGGCGCGCTCCAAGGATCGTCACCAGCAGCAGCCGCTTGAGCAGCGTCTACGCGCATCGGATGCAGTTCCGTTCGCAGGCCGATCCCGGCGCGGCGCGGATCGCGCGCACCACCCTGATGGTCGGCATCGCCCAGGTCATGCTGGCTGAACGAGGGGCCTTCGCGCGCGGCACCGGCGCATCGTCGGCGCCGCGATGAACCGGGAGAGGCTGCTCGAGATACTCAGGTTTCTGAGCGTCGGCGTGATGAACACGCTGGTGGGCCTGTCGACCATCTATTGCGCGAAGTGGTTCCTGCAATGGAACGATGTCGCGGCCAACGCGCTGGGCTACGCCGTCGGCCTGACCGTCAGCTTCACCCTGAACAGCCGCTGGACCTTCGGCTACAAGGGGCCGCGGCTGATCGCGGTGGCCAAGTTCGCGGCGGTCAGCCTCCTGGCCTACTGCATGAACCTGCTGACGGTGGTCGGCGCGATTCACCTGTTCGACCTCAACGGCTACATCGCGCAGGCCGCCGGCATCGTGCCTTACACGGTGACTTCCTATCTTGCGAGCAAATACCTGGTGTTCCGCGCCTATCGATAACCGAGGGGATAGCCGAGGGGCCGCGCGCCTCGCGCGCCGTCCGGCACCGCAGACCCGGCCGGCCCGGCGACCATGTCCGGCCTGGCCGGCCCGCGCGCGGCTCCAGCCCGCGCCGCGCGCCCGCTACGCCCGCTACGCCGCCACGCCCGCTACGCCGCCGCGCGCCGCTCCGGCAGCAAGAACTTGCGCAACACCACATCGGCCCCCAGCGGGCGGCCCAGCAGGAAGCCCTGCACCTGGTCGCATTTCATTTCCGAGAGCATGGCGAGCTGCTCGTCGGTCTCCACGCCTTCCGCCACCACCTCCATTTTCAGCGAGTGCGCCAGGCCGATAATGGTGGAGACGATCGCCAGGCTCTTCTCGTCGTTGCGGTCCAGCGCGTTGACGAAGGAGCGGTCGACCTTGAGCTGGCCGACGGCGAATTTCTGCAGGTAGGCGAGCGAAGAGTAGCCAGTGCCGAAGTCGTCGATCGAGAGATCGAAGCCGAGCACCTGCAGCTTGCGGATGGCGCGCATGTTCGCCTCCGTGTCGTGCATCGCCACGCTCTCGGTGATCTCGAACATCAGGCGCGCCGGCGCGATGCCGTGCTTTTGCACGATCGCGTACATCTCGTCCGCAAGCTGGCTGGCGGAGAGCTGGTTCACCGAGAGGTTCACCGCCACCTTCACCGCCATCGCGCCGCGCTTGTCCCACTCGAGGATGTTGCGGCACGCCTCTTCAACCACCCATTGCCCGAGGCGCGCGATCTGCCCGGCGCGCTCGGCGATCGGGATGAACTCGGCGGGCGAGATCTGCCCCAGCACCGGGTGGCGCCAGCGCAGCAGGGCCTCCAGCCCGAGCAGGTGGCCGCGGCGGGTGTCGAACTTGGGCTGGAAGTCGAGGTAGAACTGCCGCTCGCGCAAGCCGCTGTGCAGGCCGCGCTGGATCTGCATGGTGCGCTGCGCGGCAAGGTTCATGGCCGGCTCGAAGAAGCGATAGGTGTTGCGCCCGGCCGCCTTGGCCTGGTACATCGCCGAGTCCGCGTTCTTGAGCAGCGCCTCGACGCTCTTGCCGTTCTCCGGGTAGAGCGCGATGCCGATCGAGGGCGAGACCACCATCCCCGAGTCCTGCAGGTCGAAGTCCTCGGCGAAGCAGTCGAACAATTTGCCCGCCACGGTGGCCGCGCTCACCGCCTCGTTCAGGTCCTCGATCAGCACCACGAACTCGTCGCCCCCGAAACGGGCCACCAGGTCCTGCTTGCGCAGGGCCGCGCGCAGGCGCTGCGCCAGTTCGCGCAGCAGGTTGTCGCCGACGCGGTGGCCGAGCGAGTCGTTGACCGCCTTGAAGCCGTCCAGGTCCATGAAGAACACGCCGAAGCGGCGGTCGTGGCGCTCGCTGCCGTTGATCGCGTGCGCGATGCGGTCGTTCAGCACCACCCGGTTCGGCAGGCCGGTGAGGGCGTCATGCGTGGCCTGGCGCTGCAGTTCCTCGTTGGCCGCGCGCAGCGACGAGGTATAGGCCGCCTCCTTCTGCTCCATGCGCGCGTCCAGCACGGAAAGCACCAGGGTGATGGAGAGGATGGCGACGGTGCCCAGCAAAATGAAGGCGGCGAGCCAGTGCGGGTCGATGCCGTCGGCCGCGAAGCACACGCTGCCCAGCTCGAAATGCGCCGCCGCCATGCCGGTGAAATGCATGCCGGTGATCGCCACGCCCATCACGCAGGCCGCGCCGACCCGGCGCAGCAACAGGTGCGAGAGGTCGCCCGCCCGCAGCGTGAAGGCGATCCACAGCGCCGCGATCGAGGCGGCGATGGCGATGGCCACCGAGGCGGCCACCACCCAGGGGTTGTAGTCGATCGCCGGGAACATCTGCATCGCCTGCATGCCCGAGTAGTGCATCGCCGAGATGCCCAGGCCCATCAGCACCCCGCCACCCGCCAGCTTGCGCGCGCCCAGGCCGCCGCTGGTCACCAGGTAGAGCGCGAGGTAGGAGACGCCGATCGCGATCGCCAGCGAAGCGCTGGTGATCCACGCGTCGTAGCCGAGGGGAATGGCCAGCGACATCGCCAGCATGCCGACGAAATGCATCGCCCAGATGCCCACGCCCATCGAGAACGCGCCGCCCACCAGCCAATAGCGGCGGTAGCGCGGATCGGCCAGGCGGCCGATGCGGTTGGCCAGGTCCAGCGTCGTATAGGAGGCCAGCGTCGCCACCAGCAGCGAGAGCAGGACCAGCAGCGGATTGTAGGAAGCTTGCAACATGAATGTGTCCGAACTTGCCCGGGAAGCCGGGCGTTTCTCTTGGCCGGGCCCGGCCGACGGCCCCGTACCTGCTTGGTTCCGAACCCGCCTGGTTCCGAACGCTTGCGCGCCGCCCGGTGACGGCGCACGGAGCCCCGGCCTGGTTCGCGCGGGCCCATCCCGCGCGGCGGCATGCCTGGTCTACATGTTTCATAACGGCCGGCGCGGGTGCATATTGAACGGCCGAAGCCGCGAAGTCAGGCGGTTTTCGGGGTCTGTTGCACGGATGGCGGTGAAGCACGGTGTGAGGTTTGCGTGTAAATTCCGCGCGGCGCATCAAGGCGTGCACGGTGGCCGCCCCGGCAGTTAGAATGCCGCGCATGCGCTACGACCTGACCAGCCTGGAGCTCTTCGTCGCCGTCGCCGAGGAAGCCAACCTGACGCGCGCCGCGCGGCGCCAGCACCTGGCGGTATCGGCGATCAGCAAGCGCATGGCCGAACTGGAGGAGCAGGCCGGCACCGCGCTGCTGGCGCGCCACGCACGCGGCGTCAGCCTCACGCCAGCCGGCCAGGCCCTGCTGCATTACTCGCGCCAGGTGCTGCAGACCTTGCAGCAGATGGGCGACGAGTTGGCCGAATACGCCGGCGGGGTCAAGGGGCACATCCGC
>Ga0307511_10001128_pt1 | contig 28465 bp, 27 predicted proteins | sample 13_EM_MG_FD_200266 | JGI IMG/M metagenome (GOLD analysis project Ga0307511, IMG submission 200266) | Populus trichocarpa ectomycorrhiza microbial communities from riparian zone in the Pacific Northwest, United States - 13_EM | ecosystem: Host-associated > Plants > Roots > Unclassified | place...
TTTAGTACACCTATTGATTCGGTCTCTTTTGTACAATTTTTTGCCCTGTACTTGATCTGTTCAAGCTCATTAGCTTATTAGTATCTGTTAAATATAATTTTAGAAATGTGGAAGGGTTGGCTACTGGGCAAAATATAATTTAACTCTAGTGTAGTGTCAGAAAATTCTAGATGGAAAAAGAGTCTCTAAGTCAATTTAATGCGCACGATTGTTAGAAAGGAAGAAGCATTGTTCCCGGAAAATATGATAGAAATGTGTCCACGAAAAAACAATTCTAAACTGCCACCTTTCAAAAAAATAATTTACAGAAATACACAGAGCCTCCAATCACTTCTGCAGCCCTGCCAATTCTACATTTGCATATGCATATCTTGAGGAGTACAGCTTTTAACCATACTGTTGCCATCAAAATGCATGAATCATGCTTTAGCTGTTAACTTCCCATCACTAAACAGCGGCTTCTCATAATTTGCTTACAATCATGAACAGCACAGATTATACTTTCCGGACAATAACACGCCTTTCATGCTTATATTCTATTTCATCCCTTTGGTGCATTACTATTAGGGCTCGTCTCACCTGCCAAATGCAATCATAATAACAATAAGAACACTAATATGTTTAGTATCTATGATCTCAGATCTCAGAGAGAGAAAGCTGCTGCTTGCTAGGCTTAACCAGTAGAGGCCTAATCCATGGAGATCATAGCAATGTGAGTCTATTATGAAAAGGACAGCAGTCAGGCTAAAAGGTGTTTTCAGGCATCAGGCTTTGAGAACTTGAATGGGTTACAGTATGATTTTCAGTAAATCACATTAACAGATATGTAAAGTAAGAAGCAACTAAATGGTATTGAAATTAAATGCTTACAATTGATTCATTCATTCCCATTCTGGCAAGTTCATCAATCAGCTTTCTTTCTGATATGCGCATACCAATTCCCAGTCTTCTCTTTATCTGAGTTTCTGCTTGCTGTTTGTTAAGAAAAAGAAATCATTAAGCAGGTGAGTGACAGACAACAAACCAAGGAATATCAGAACAGGTTGTTGAGAAACTCATGACTGACAGAAAATAGAACAAAGGGTAGCAATGTCATTGACAAACCTTTATCTCAGGAGTAAGAGTCACTTGTTGATTTATTCCCGACTGTGCTGCTTCGACAGTAGACACCTTAAAAAGATTTACTGCTTCAATAACATCCGCCTCAGTGGCAACATGGGACCTAATTAAAAAGTTCATGAATGAGTGGCAAATCAATATACCAAAATAGAGACAAAGGGAAAATAGTAAAAGAAGCACGCAAATCTGTTTCAGCATGCTCTCAAACTTGTCAGCTTTAATAAACTATACTTACAATTTCATTTTTGCAAGAGCCTCACTCAATCTTATGATAGCTTCCAGCTGCCTTACAGTAATGGGTACAGCAGATGCCTCCCCAGTTTCATTTGCCTGCTTTCTCATATCCTAATCAAATTTCCAGATTGATAACTATCAGACTAGCAGCCTACAGCGTTCTTACCAAATACACATGGTGATAATGCATAAATAATTTAAAACCAATTTTCAAAAGAATTGCTTTGCAGTGTTGCTTATTGGCTGGCCAATAATCAAGTCAATTTGAGTAATTAGATCTGGGCAGTCAAAACTAAATCTTGGAACAGCACGTGGACTGGAACAAGTGTGAACACCGAGTTTCACAGAAAATGCATCCAATTTTATCCTCAGACAATCAAATAAATGGCAGCCTTTTCTAGAAAAGAATTAAAAAAACAAATACCTGTCTGAATCTGACGTACTCATTTTGCAATCTACTGGATGCGGACTCTGACAGCCGGGGATGGCATTCAGTTCGACAGTATTGTATGTACCTGTGAGAGCCAAAACCTACATCGTTTAGCTTCTCATGGTTTCCTCACCAAAGAAGGATTGTGAAGAGCATATTCTTGAGTTTGACAAAAAGATACCTTTTCAGCCAATTCTCTTCTTTAGCAGTTCTGCTATCACCCGAGGTTTTATTAGCAGAAGCATGAACCTTAATGATATGGCTAGCTATAATCTGTAACAGAAGATTTTTGGTTCAACCATTACATGGACTCACGGGAGTTTGGAATCGACAAGAATGCATGTGATACGTCAGCTGTTCTTTTTCAAATCCATCAAAATGAGCCTTTTGATTGGTGAGAAACAATCATATTTAGTTTTCAACATATAAACATGTAATTTTATGATTATATGGTCTCGTCTTTAAATCCATCAAGAAACATAATGGCATCCATACATTTCCTTGAAAAGCAAAATATCAACTCACGTGAAAATGCTTCAGATGAGTATGCAAATTACCTTATCTCGACCATAGTCTCTTTTATCCTTCACAATGAAGATTAAGTCAAATCTAGAAAGAATTGTTGTCTGTAAATCGATATTCTCCTGTGCAGTCTGGAAGGAGAGCAATAGTAATATTATCTTATGCCATCAAAATTTTGCTGTGAGAAATTGGCAAAAATGAACGAGAAACCATAGCTACTAACCTTGAGATCATCATAACGACCTGATGGAGGGTTGGCAGCTGCAAGCACTGATGTCCTAGAATTGAGTACGGTTGTTATTCCTGCTTTTGCAATGGATATTGTTTGCTGCTCCATGGCTTCGTGAATAGCCACTCTGATCCACACAGACAAAATCTTAAGCATCCCCCAGGAAACACAATTGGCAAGGTGCGGCATTATCTACTTCGAGTTCAATTACCTATCCTCTGGCCTCATTTTGTCAAACTCATCAATACAGACAACACCTCCATCGGCCAAAACCATGGCTCCTCCTTCAAGATAAAATTCACGCTGAAATCCACATATTTGTGATTTAAGTTAGAAGACTTTCATAGTGATATGAAGGAACAATATTGACTATCTAAAAAAATACGCTACATCTAAAGCAATGGATGAAAAACAAATCCCACTTCTATACATGCCAAAGAAGATTGAGAACTTACCGAGCTGCTATCTCGTATAACAGAAGCTGTAAGACCAGCAGCTGATGAGCCTTTTCCAGAAGTATATACTGCTACAGGAGCGGTCTTCTCAACAAACTTAAGAAACTTTACAAGCAAAGAAATTCTAAATCAGAACCTCACTTCACACGCACACAAAAACAAACACGCAACACACAAAGCATGAACTTTTAACATAATTAAGATTTTCCATGCTAGACAAAATAAAACAGTGGAGATTGGAGAAATCCTTTCAGTAGAAAGATGTAGAAAGATGCATAAATGAGATCACAACGCCACATCCCACAACTTCTAAAGAGCTCTTAACTCAATACTCAACCACATATAGAACTGACCTGTGATTTTGCAGTAGATGGGTCACCCAAAAGTAACACATTAATATCACCTCTCAACTTCACCCCATCTGGCAAATTCTGCACTTACAACGCAATTGTTCAAACATCAATAAGCAATATACAATCAACTGATTGAGTTTCAAGATATGTACCTTTCTCGATCCTCCAAATAAAAGACAAGCCACAGCTTTCTTCACATTCTCTTCTCCAAATATAGAGGGAGCAATCTTGGAGCATATGACTTCATATGCATCTGTTCTCGAGGCAAATTTTTTGAATTCTTCTACCTGCTCATGGTACATAGAGTCACTTGTCCACCAGAATCAGTGCCCAAAACACAAGCAAGAGGTTTCCTAGCAGCAAGGAAATTGGTTGCGGCAAGGCAGCATAGAGTTTAAGCCAGACAAAAGCAATAAGAAGGGCATGCCCTAGTGATAGAAATTTTGCCAGGTAAATTTAACTTCCTATCTATTCTCAAAATAAGCAGCAGCAGATAAAAACTTCTGCCACGCATGTCATACTCTAACCAAGTTAAATAACATGTCTCTAGAAACCAGTCATGCATGAAAAAAAAGTAGTGCTGTAATCTATCATGAAAGACAAAAAAGTGGGCGCTGAAAGTTGTTCAAGCAGTTTTAAACGGTGATTTCTAATTCTACCTCTTCTTTTGTGAAAGCTGCATGACCTCGAGAACTGGCCTCGTTTACTTCTTCTATTCCAACTACCCTGATATAAGGTTGTCTCACTGCAACTGCTCCTCTATGGCTGCACGGAGTTGAACCATTAACAACAATTCAATTACCATCAACCAATACGCATAAACATGGAGCTTCGAAACGTTCATATGAAGTATAATCATTCTTACGAGGCTGATGAATTGGCTGCTTGAAAGATACTATAAATCCCTATGATGGTCAATCGCGTGCCAGGTACAATTCTTTGAACAAGATGCCGATCCACGGAGAGAAGCATGTTTCTTGGAAGCTCTCCAGTAGGGACATCCTTTAACATCAACATAAACACAAACCAGTCAAAAAAAAGTTGTTTAACTCAACACCACCATTCAGTTTACTCAAATCAAGATTATTACCTCTGGATTTTCCTGCAATTTCAAGGTTTGCTGATCAACATACTTGCTCTTGTCAGGAACCACAATCCAAGGATCAATGGGGCAAGGTTCTTCACCAGCCTGCACAAAATCCCTTTAAAAATGAACTTTGAATCATAAAACCAAGAAATGCAAGGAGTCTAAGCAACGGGTTGAGATAAACCTGAGGAACATGGTCGCACGAACGAGGCACAATTGCCCCACCAAGGCCTGGACGACATGGAACTTCCCTTGTACTTTGACAATTCTTACACACTAGACTCACATAAGTTGCCTTTGCCTTAACCCTTGAAGCAGCTATGGTAATCCCAGCTATCTTGATCAGCTTAGAAATATATAGAGCCTATACACAGAAGACGGGAATTAAAACAAGGAGTATAATACACATGTTTCCAAATCCATAAATATTTTAATCTAAAAATTAATAGTGATAAGAAATAAGAACCATACAAGCTAAACTCTTCAACGTATTGGAAATGAAAAACAATTTCTTTCCTAAAAAATCAAACACAATATATTTATTTATACATCAAGATTTTAACTGCTAACCCCAAGCATTCGCATTGAAACAGGATCCTCCTTAGAACTCAACAAAATCTGCACTTCTCTTGTCTCCGGCTCCTTCATTTCCCCACTCTCTCCTTGTTCCTTCAACCTCAAACTCTGCAACACCTCCGCTGCCGCCGTCTCAAACTACAAAGATACCCAGAAAAAAATATTAGACAAAAAATGACACTTCATAGATCTCACAGATGCAACAGCGCGTGTTTTCCACGTAATTCATAAACGCGCCTACCAAGGGCAAGTAATCGGAGGGAGAGGAGCGGAGGAGGGAAGGAAGCTCAGCATCGAAAGCGAGGAGATCTTCAAGGTGGACAAGAAGAGATTTAGGATTGTTAATGAGACTTTCACGGTATGGGAAAACATTTTTATCAGTCTCCAAGTTTCGTATGAATTCCTTGAATTTACGGAGGATGGTGTGGCGGCTTGGAGTTGCAGCCGCCGCATCGGTTCCGGATTCAGGGAACTGCGCCTGGTCGCTGTAGTACACCGCTCCTTCGTCCCACCCTGACATCTTCTTGATTTTTCTCTAACTCAAACAGTCTCCCTCTTTCTCTTCTTTTCTCTGCATGTGTGTGTGAATGCAAAGAGAAGGGTAGGGGTTAATTCGGGGAATTTAAGAAGGGATGTTTTGGCGCGAGTATTTGGCGGGAAATTGGCGTGTGACACGTGCCTGTAGCGCACGACTATTCTCTGACTTAGGAGGGTTTTGAGACGTGTCGTTCTGTTGTTAGACGACTTATTGGCTTTCAACAGCACTCAGAACACATGCCGTTCGTTAGTGTTTGATCCATAGTTTTGAAACCTGGCTCGGCGGGTCGATCCGGGACCCGGCTGATCCGAATCTAGAACTGGGCCGCGTCTAAGTAAAAATTAATCAGAAATTTAATCCGGCAAAACTTAATCAATCCGATAAACCCTACTAAGACCCGATCTAAAAAGTGTGCTGGTACTATCAGTAGTTAAGACGAATAAGTCAGGCTAAAGATTCTTTACCCTCGATTCTTAGCATCTCAAGGAGACGATCCTCTGGAGAAGAACATCTAAAACTCTATCTCTTGAAATGAATACCTCTTCCTTGGCTTATGACATTTACCTAAACAAGCAAAGAAACACTTCAAAGAAAGTAGGAACTTACTTCTTTCTTCTTTGATACGTGCCTGCTACTGCAGCAGCTAGAGAGGTACGAATTCGAATATAAGAGCATTAGGGAGATTCTTTCTAGCTTATGTGATTTACTCCTTAAATTAAATAAGATAGTTGACTTATTTGCTTTTGAGAGGACATGTTGTTTACGAAAAGAAGAGAAGAGAAGACAGACGCAAAACTCATCCCGATGGATGCGAGACAGCAGAGGATGTGGGAGTTGCGGGTGCTGTGGTTGGGCACAAGAAACTAGAAGAGAGAGAGAGAGAAGTCGTGCAGTTTTAGAGAGAGATTTTTTTTTGGGTTGACCCGAATCAATTCATTTGACCCGTGACTCGATCATTATATTAGGTTGACTACCAAATCAGGTTTAAAAACTATGGTTTGATTTGTTTATCATGGCAAGAAAATAGCATAAATTAGTAAAATTAATGCAGGCTTATCGAGAAAATTGCTAAAAGATAAGGAGAATAAAAAAATTTATTTTCTTGCTTTAAATAAAGAATGAAGCGCATTTCTTTTTGTTTTAAGCTTCAACACATTCAGCACAAGATTACTTGCCAATAATATTTAATCCAAAAATACATAAAATATATTTTACATTGAGGATCATGCATGGATGTTTTCTGTTGCATGGAATTATAAATCTTTGGAGGGGGAGGACATGGCATCCCTTTGCTGTGGTTTGGTTGAGGCGTGAATACACAACACATCGCCTAGTAGAAACCCTTCTGGTTTTTACATTATACACTAGGAATGGCTGACCAACCTCCACTGGATCAGTCAAGGTAGCAGCATTATTCTACCCTCTACACTCAGAATATCCAGATTCTATGTACATCATATATTGCATCTCTGTCAGTTTCCTGCATTGATCTCCTCGGCAACCATGGAAATGGTCTCTTCGGGAAGGATTACTCTTAACCTTCAGGTTAAATTCAATCCTCAAGTCATTTCATTTCAAGACAAGTAGCGTTGATGTTTCAAGTACCAGAGTGCCCCTTCTGCTGCATCCTCTGCTGCAGCTTTCTTTTTCATCTGAGGAGACCCAACACATTCAAAACTCATTTCTGGTGCTTCTTCTATTTCCACAACCACCTTGTAAGTGAAGCTGCAAGTGCATGAATTCAGCATGTTAAGACAAGGTCCAATTAATTCAGGAAAAAAGAGGTCGTGCCTCTACAAAGAATAGCAAGCTACGGGACATGACACACAGGACTGATGAATTTCCATGATAGATATTTCGCTGCCAACAAACAGTGAAACAGCAGGAGAAGGAAGGGGAGAGAAGAAGAGACTGTGGTTGGGGGTCATGTAATTTGAATGAGATTCCAAGGGGAGGAGCATTCCATGAGATGCTTCGAACTTAAAAACAGCCCACGAGAATTTCCCAATGTTGGGTACCACTTGTTCATGAAGGGCAATTTAAACTGACCTCGATCATCTCATGTCATGCACAAACTGTCTGATTCAGCAGAAAGGGGACAAACTCCTCCAATGAATTCTCATTTATGACATACATGTAGCCTAATAGAAACAAAGTTGCAGAAAAAAACTCGGACTTTAAAATTTAAACCTATAACACTAATTATTCAATGACATAAAAGTTCTCAGTGCAAACAGTTTTCAAGATATATAGGTCAACATTCACCAAAAAAAGATCAGACTTACGACTTTAAGTGACTTGGTCCTTCTTCAGTGCAGCATTCAAACGAAGGAGGTTTCCAACTGTTAGCCGCACAGATTTCACGCAAACGAGATCTGGCTGTTCCAAGGTCTACTTTACCTGAAAAACAATTGCAAATGTCAGAATCTCTGTACTTATTGGCATCCTGCAAGTATGATAAGCATGACAAACCTGTGATAAGCACATCTCTGTCACATCTAAGATCTCCAGTAGCCTCACTGGGCTGCCCTCCAGTGAAATCTAATGGAGATAGAGACCAAGCATCAACAGCTTCAAAGCGGGGTGGACAAGAATCTCTCACTTCATAGCTGCAATTGATGCCAAAAGGTTCCTGTATCTTCGAGTTTTCAAACCCATGGGCATCAAGAGCTACATCTATAGGGGTCTCATCATATCCTATCAATTTGGCTTCCATCTTCTGGCTATTCCTTAAAACCTCCTCCAAAGAATTAGTCATTGGTATGAGGCCTTGATCCTGCATATCAGAGGTAATGACCTTCAGAAAATGAAGTTGGATACAGGACACATTAAGAATATCAAATAACCCCTTTGTGCATAGTGGCATAGGTATCAGGTGAAGCATAGTAATGGTTCAATTAGAAGCAGCAATAGATTCATGTGTGCACGTGTCCATGTATTTAGCACCAACTTGTTTCTTATTTTAAGAAATCACATATCAAATTTTCTTAGATCTACACCATTGTATTACAATTTCAAGGTGCAATTCCTCGATCTCTGGTGATTTCAAAAGCAAAGCAAGCATGTGTTAGGTGACACTCCGGAATATGGTTTTAGATTAACAGTTTTCCTAGAAGCCTCTCATCTTTACATGAGTCATAAATTTATGTACTACTGTGCTAAATGCTCATAAGCAATAATTAGAAAACAAATGCAAAACAAAAGCTCATTTATACAGCAAACGTGCATATTCCAATGCTAAGTACTGCTTCTTAAATTGGATTTGCAGACAAGTGAGTGATTCTGGAAGTGGACTCTGTTGTTGAAAACGTGGATCACACAGCATGCAACAACAATTAGCAATCTGCTACATATTTTTGTCACAGCTAAACTCCAACAGCTTGCAACATAATGTTGACTTAAAGAGTAACGGGTTTCTTAATTTGGGGTTCCATAATTAAATAGCCTAAAAGCTTCCAAACATTCAATCAGTTGAACAAAAGAATGCTCAGGACTTCAAAAAAAAAAAAAAAAGAGTTTTCCTATTGTCCATCGTATCTCCTCCCACTCCCAACACCTCAGTTTCCTAATATTCATTAGTTTAAACATTCTTGGCAGCTTTAAAAAAAATAGTCAGAAGAACTGACATTACTTGTTAGCATTTTGATGGAAAAACATGATTTTACATTAATGATTTAACTTTACTATAAATGGAGTCCAGGTGCCAGGAAATTGTTCTTCAAGAAAAATTTATAACTAAAAGTATCTGATTCAGTTGATAATCTCAGAGTAAGAATCAGTAATTTCACAAGGTGATGAGCAGGTAAAAAAGATCCACAAGTATACAGGTTTTACCTTCAGCCTAGCATATATTTTTTCTGAAGCCATTCTAATAGCCTCTTTTTTATTTGAGTTGCTCGCAGAAGCAGATATGTTCATATCTTTACCACTCAGTGTCACATCAACTGAAAAAGTCCTGCCCTTCTTCGATGCAGGAACCTCAAAGTCCCAATTATGAGACTGGCAAAGTTCTTTTAATTCCCTCACAGGATTTATCTGCAAATTGGAAAAGCTTGAGATTGGATTCAAGAAGGATAGCATTATCTTCCAGATGTGGTTCAAATCAAATCCCGTGTCAAGAAGAATGGCACCCACAGAAGACTCTACCAAATCACCAAGAACCTGTATTGGTAGCAAGATTATACAAAATTCAGAACTCCACTAGAATTGTAAAATGAAAATCCATATCAATAAAACATGCAGTATTAACAGAGCTCTAGCTGCTCTCACTAGGCACCACTAATATTCCTAACTTCAGAAATCTTCCATCAAATAATATTGAACCTCAATATTCAAATGTTTTTGCCAAAATTACCATTTCATAATAAGCATATTACATGATAACTTAAATAACAACAAAAATCTTGTCATCGGATCCCAGTCCCACAAAGTGGAGTAGAGGATAAGCATGGAAGAGCAAAGCACTACCCTCTAAGAAAATGTGACACATTTTCCAATTATAACAACCACCACAAAACACATTTGAAAGCAGCAAAGCCAAAGAACCAAAAGCATAGCAGTTCCATAGAAACTCCTTTTCCATCACTGGGACCTTACTCTAAAAATTTTCAGTCCCTTTTATCTAGACACCTTAATTCATGCTTGACAATTCTCTTAGAAGAGTTGATTTCCAAACCCAACCAAGGATTTGAAGAAGCAAATTAGTCAGACGGCAAGCAAAGGTTTTTTCCTGTCCAACCTAACCTGAACTCAGGTAAAAAACACTTGTTCCTTTGTCTTCTTACATTGCTGTTTTTCAATCATGATTCGGAGATTTGAATGTTTTCTGCAGTGAAAACTGGGAAAATATTCAAGGTTGCCAGCATATGATGTGTTACTGAGGCCTCTTATCTTGTTGATGATGCATGACACAAAGTCTTTAAAAGGCACATCTTGCCTCTTGTAACAGACATCCCAATTTCACTTATTTGATTAAAAAAATGATAATTTAACTGGCAAACCCCAGAAAGTGGAGTGGGCACTAGCCCCGTAAAGTTAATGATGTTTACCTTTGGGCATTTTGGTCCTTCGAGCAGACGCCTTTCTGATTTAGGTGTTCTAACAAAGTCCACAAATTTTTTTGTGGCCGCAGAAAGGGCATCGGAATCACAGATAAGATATTCATGGAAAGATCGATCAACAGCTACACTGGCAAAGGCCCTGTTGTTCACCAACACTGATCTCAGATCTGTCAAGTGACCTGGTTTCATTTTTGGATAAACTGAAAATAGATATGAAGTGATCAAGTAATCCAAGACAGCATCTCCAAGGAACTCCAATCTCTGGCGGAAACATCAAAGTCATAGCAAATTGCAGTATCATAACACCAAATTCTCCAAATTAGTTAGTTTGGAAAAAATTGTGAAGGACAGAAGACCATTTCTAGCCAGTTTCTCAATTGAAATAAGACCTAGTTACTCAATTGAAAATAAGAGTTCATACCTGATAGCAACCCCCTCCATTCTTGTGGGAAGGATGTACAAATGCCTGTAGAAGAAGACCTTTATACAGGAACCGATGCCCCAGCAAATTTTCAAGGGTAGCAAGGTCCATGGAAGGATTAAGCATTGCATAGGTCCTGCTTGCTTGGCAAATATTGATAACTTGTGAATCATCAAAATCCACTTTAATACCTATCCATCTAAGAAATGCAATTGCGGCTTTAAAGCCACTGTCAACTAGAAATGCTCCTATGAGAGCTTCAACCACATCAGAAACTGTTTTATTATGTAGCCAATGGTGACCTTTGCTGCATCTGACTTCACTACCCTTTGCTTGGCCAGTCACATGGCTTCCACATTGAGAATGAATAGTTCCTTCTGATTCCTTGGTGCAAATTCTAGGGCAAGGATGACCCAAAGCAAAAAATTGGTAGGGATCAAATGGTTGATCACGAATAAATACCTAAAAAGGGCTGAAACATATCACTTAGATGTTGAAACAAAAGAAAAAACTATTCAATATCAGAGCATGAATTTTCTTTGCAGAAATTGTTCTGTGTGGCAATAATGAATATGTACTGTTGGTCTTTGGAAACATATTTTCCTAACATTTCAACATAAAGAGCGGTGGCCGACGCATTAAACACGTGGAAGAGAGAGGAAAAAAAAGCAAACAAGACTCCTTTCCAGTATGACTGTCTAGGATAGTCACTTGCCTGCAGTTTTCATTAGTTAACATCAAATTTTACCCTTTCAGCCTTTTTGGAGGTCAATCCAACAACTTATAAATGCTAGATATGAGAACTCATTTTTTGCAATTTTTTAGGTAATGACAAGTATCAAAAAAACAAAGATAACTATTTGATAGATGAAAGACTATAGATGACTAATTATACAGATCATTTTCAAAAATATTATCATACCTGTAAATTGTTCCTACTTGCTAGCTTGAATAAATTGGAATTGTTAACAGCATTTGATCGTTTCCTAGTTAGCTCCCCTTCATCAAGGGTATCATGCAAAAGAAAAAAATGCCGACCGACAGCAAATTTGAGGAAAGCATCACCAAGAGTTTCAAGTCTTTCAAGAGAAAGACGTTCCTGACACTTCTCTGTGGTGAGAGCTTCTAAAACCTATAAATTAAGTAGCAGGTGTTAGCGGCAAAGGCAGTTCACCTATATGTGGATAACTTAGCAAATTGCCAGCAGAATTCTACTGGCACAACTACCCGATGCATTGCTTATCTTGTTTTACATAAGATAAGCAACTGCTTCTCAAGACCAGTACTCAAATTATTTTATACAGGGAGAACTTACTCTATGGGCGGTAACTTTATCTCCTTCAGAGAACGAAGCAGATAATATGCATTTCAATTCAATGGCTACAAGCAAGTTTTCCAATCGGTGCATAACTGATGGAAGTAGAGAAATAGAACTCCCAATGTCTTTAGAGAATCCTATTATCTTCAACTCACAAAGCTCAGGAGCCAAATCAACAAAGTGCTCATCCAGTTCTTGCAATTCTGTTTTAGACAAAAACTAATTTACAAGAAAAAACAAACAATCACACACACACACACACACACACAGAGAGAGAAGTAAATATCAGTATAAATTTGACAGAGTATCCAGAGGAGGAGAGATCAATGAAAGACAGGAAACAAAAATAGTGCAAGGCAGATGACTATAGGCATTTGCTCCAATGGTTAGGGAGGTGGGCTTGGCTTGATATATCCTAGGTATGTTTCTTGAAAAAAGAAAAGCTGATAGGGCAACAACAAGAACATATACCAAACAAAAGTTCCTTGGACATAATATAGTTACTCAGCCACCTACTAATAAGACATCATTCTTCAACCCATGCACGGTCTTAGTTGCACTCTTAATTTAATGGAGCAATTGTGAAAAAGTTTATAGCTCATCCATACCAGTTCAGCATGCAGCTTATATTTTACCACTGCTTATATTTCAAGTTATTTTTGTAGTTCAAGTGCTGAAACAGTATAATGCCATGAACAGGGATGATTTCAAGTTATTAACGCTATATTAATAAGACAGTTATTGATTCAGTCACTGACACGTCAAATTCACAACTACTGATTAGACCAACAGCATTCAGTACTTTTCTTTCATATGAAACCAAATTTCAGTTCATTATCCACCTATGCATTGCATGAATGATCCCATCCTACCATTACAGATGCTTTTGACTGTCTTCATGATGCTCAAAATTCTGCCTTCAGAAGAACACTAAAATTAACTGCACAAATAAATAAGCAAATGAACACTCCCAATCCCTAATGAAACTAAGTTTGTTGATGCCCAAGTTCTTCATGTTGTCCACAGCAACTTATTTTTTCATACCTTTTCTTTGTTTGTCATACTTTAATTGCATCTGAAAATGTAAGCCACATTTGCAGACCAAATTTAGTTACTAAAATCACTAGTTGATGCTAGTTCCCTTCTCAATTCGGATGCATCATACTTTAACTTCATTCCACTAATTTCAGAAGCCCTAACCAAAGCAGTAAGATGGCCACCTGTCATTTAGACTGCACTAGACAGGCAGATAACCCCTATCTCAACTATAATGTTCAAGCTAGATATGAAAGAGGCCAATATTACAACTTCAAATTTAGTGCACAGTCAAACTTATTGTGTTTTCTCATGAAAGAGATATGTTTTTGGTCCCTTTTCCATTAACTGGGTCAATGAAATTAAAAGTTGGAACCAAAAAAGAAAAAAATCTTGGAAGTTTCTTCTCTGCATAATTGCTCCAAGTGAATAGATAATTGCAGATTCCATACAACTTCAGGCAACATGCATAACAAAAATGAAAAGCAAAAGGAGAAAAATAGGAGTGAAAGTTTACCTGAATCCTCTTTCTTTCGGTTGCATAGCAAGTTGCGCAAACAAAAGAGTTGTTTTGCACGCAAAAGAGGTTGTTCTGGATATCTAAGATGAATGCCAAACCTAATAACAGGGAGTTTTTAGTTTAAATTTTCATCAAATTTCCCTGACATTAATGCTGAAACTATCCTTGGCATAAGAAGAAATAAGGACAATATAACACATAATGTTTCAGGAGGAAACTATAATGAAAGAGGTTGTGCTGGATATCTAAGAATGAATGCCAAACCTAATACCAGGGAATTTTTAGTTTAAAGGTTCATCAATAGCATAATAAGAAAGTAAAGACAATATAAAACATAATATTTCAGGAGGAAACTATATTGGTTTAAACATCTGTGGTGATATTTAAGAAACCAAGCCACATACGTTGTTGTTAAGTGATCCTTATGACTCCGAGTGTTTGAACCTTTGCATGGACTGTCACCATTCTTTTCAGGAACAATGTTAGTAATGAAGTAAAATTTTTTCTGGTGTGGAGTGTACACCAAACTATTCTCAACATCACGGATACTACTGCAGCCATTAGCAAGTTGCAAGCAATCATTTGAAGGAAGAATTCCCTTGTCCACAGCATTGGCTGGATTCTTGAAAACAGGAGATGATAAACATCGTCTGATAATCTCCCAATCTACAGTCACTCTCCTTTCAGAGACATGAAAAATAACAGGAAGCAATAGGTAGAAGGTTGGGCATGATTTAGATAATGCATCCTTTCCCAAGGGAACATATTCATGAACAAATTCTGATCGATCGAGAATGGCCTTGAGAAACAACTCTTGAAAGTTTGTTGCATGTGTGATCTGTACATATACAACCAGTAAATAGTTGGAACTATGTTAAGCATGACATTTAGTAGCAAAACTGTGGTTTACCTCATCTGTACTGAATTTTGAGAGTCCTGATGGGACAAGCTTTGTCATCACAGATCTACCACGAGCCAGGTGAAGTTCAAGACTCATTTTATCAGCCTCGAGTGGGAGTGGTGCCTTCAGAAAAAGACCAAACTGCTTATAGATCCTGTCTTCAGGAACAGGACAAAATTCAATATAGTAAGAGTTAAGGTGGATAGGCTTCTCCAATTCAGTCCACGATTCCTTCAGAACAGCAGGAACTAGCATCTCACGTAGTTCTCCTCGTGAATCCTTGTCTGCCAACAAACAAAAACATTATTGATCCAACAAACTGAGAATAAATCGCAAATGAAGAAAAAGAATTCTTAAGTGACTTGTTAGATTCAACCTTCGCAGTTATCTGAATCAGATGACACCAACTCCAACTCATTTGTGTCTTCTTGTTGTGGCAAAAGAAACTCACTCAATGCACCCAGTTTATGCAATTGTTCAATGGCTTTCAGACAAGCATCTTTTTTAGCAACTTCTATTGATGATTGAGGTGTACCGACTATTTTGTGTGTGGGAGCATTGGAGGGTAAGATTATGTGGCAAACAGTTCCTTCAGAATCATCAAAATAAAAGAATTTTGGCTTGGGGTCGAAATACCTGCAAAAAAAGTATCAATGATCTCAGTAAATATTTGTTAGAACAGCTGGAAATATTTCAACAAAATATAGTCAAATCACAATTTTGAACAAGAGCATACTCATCATGTGGGAGTTTTGAACAATACTGCTGCAGTAATGAGATGCTTAATCCAGAAGTTATGGAAGCGCCAGTTGCATGAACTTTATATATTTTTTCCTCAATACTATCAAATGTCTCCCTCGATGTACGGTCACATATTTCAATATTCATCCGAGCTTCATCTATTTTAAATTTCTCTATCAAATCTCTCTCCTTTTGGTTTCCACTGCATTACTAAGAAAATTATTCTACAAAAAAATAAAGTAAAACTAAAACAGCACATGGAAGGGCTTATATTATATACATGATATGCTTTAGAAGAGCACCTGTCCACCAAAAAAACATATTCAGATTGAGGCATACGTGCACGACCCCTTGATTGTATAAAGCTGGCAACAGTTTCTGGAAGATCAAATCGAATCACAAGACAGCATGTCTGAATATCAAGTCCTTCTTCACCAACTTTAGTTGCAAGCAGTAAGTTCAACTGCCAAACCAACAAAACCATGAGAATTAATAACCAGTCTAAGAGTATTTGGGGGGAGACAGCATTAACACATACCACAAACTCTAATCAGATAGATATTGCACTCCAAATCTATTCAAAATGTGAACAGTTATGCTACATGGCTATCCAGTATACTATTCCTAGCAGGTACCTCTAATCAACTGGACCCCGGAGTGCATCATAAAAGAATTGCTTCCTAGATGTTTTTCCTTTTTTCTTTCATGATTTCTCGAGTCAGCTTTCTGTGTAGGCATTATTACCACAATATGGCATAATGACAAAGCACGTTCTCAAGAGATTCAAATCTGAGTAGTGGGCAGACGACAGTAAAACTCAACTGACCACAGCATATCCAACACTTTGCTACTTTCTCTCGTACTCAATAGGTTAGCATACTCTGTTCTGTTTCCCTCTTATTCCTGTTTCTTTAGTGCAAGACTAAAGAGATCAATAGCTCTACTACTCTCATTGTGATCCTATTTCCTACTAACAATCAAAAACCCAAAATCTAGGAGTTTCAATGCCACAAAAGCTTAAATCAAAATATTTAGGTGGCCAGCAGATTTTTTTTTTTTCAATTCCCAATGAGTTAATTAGTACTTCAAGAAGGATCCTAATCCTTTCATAACAAAAATGTATAGTGATCAACTCAGTTAAGCCTCAATACCAAACTAGTTGAGATTGCTTACATGGCTCCTTTTCTTTTGATCACTTTAATTTGGAGCCAAACTTTCTTACCTTGTGATGCTAAATTAATTTCTAACAGTTCAGTCCACATTACTTTTACTCAACTCAGCTAAGCCTCAATACCAAACTAGTAGAGATTACTTACGTGGATCCTTTTCTTTTGATCAGTTTAATTTGGAGCCAAACTTTCTTACGTTGTGATGCTAAATTAATTTCTACCAGTTCAGTCCACATTACTTTTAATCCAACACTCCCCTTCCTCAATCCCACATTTCCATCATGGCACTCTTCCTTGCTGATGCATCCATAAAAGTTTGCACAAGACATGGTCAAACCATCCCAGTTGACCATAAAGTCTGCACACAATTCAACTACTGACACTCCTTGAATAAGTTCACAATGTAACTTTTCACCCATCAAGAAGTAGCCTCGTAGGATGATGTGCAACCAAAGACTCATATTGCATATCGTATGGTTTCCCACAAAACAGAAGTAATTTTCTTTTTAAGTGCCCAGTCAACCCCATCAGCTAATATGTAAGATGACAACAGAAATGACCAAGGCTGAAACATTACAGGCAATAAAGCAGTACCTTTCCAGTCCGGAACCTCTCAAGAATGACATTCATTGTCTTTCGTGACATACTCTTCAGTCCAGAGTGAACCCCAACAAGAAAATCACACTTCCAAGATGTTAAAAACTTCAGATTTTGTAGGATGTGTGATAGTGATCTTGCAGTAACAATCCTATTGACAAAAACTATACATTTCATATCTGGTTGTAACCTGAAAAGGGAAATGAATATCTTTCAAAAACCTGGTCATTTGTATTGATTGTTGATCGACTTAATGTACAAAAGGTCAATAACTTCCATGAAACACCAAGAGGAAAGCTTAGTTGAGTTCCATTCAAACACAGACAAATAACAAATGAAACAAAATCAGATAAGAGTCTTGCCATCATCAAAACCTTTTGGTTTGATTATGGTCCATAATCATTTTAGTTACTGCTACTGGAATCATAGTAACAATAAAAAGAGAGAGAACCTGGGGAAATTGTTATTGCAAATTACCCTTCAAATTAATCAAAGGATATATGTAGGTCAAAAGCTGTTATCCGCATATTATTCAAGTATAACACATACATGTCATTTTGAAAAAGACCAACATATAATTACCAACCTGAAGTTGGAAAGAATTTCAATTAGGCGTAAAAGCTTTCTTGAGAAAAATGGCTCCTTTAAAACCTCCACCTGTGATACATTGGATGTGACACCATCTACAAGAACAGAAGAAACAAGATGCTGATAAAAAGCAACAAAAGTAGCAGTTGAATTTCATACTTCATTCATTTGAACACCAATCATAACAGATTTTCAATTCAAAATTTCAAATAAGTGGGAATGACCATGCATGATTAGAAGCACAAAATAGGGTTATATATTTCCAATACTGCAAAACTAGGATGGAGTGCATAGCCAAGTTTGAAAGCTGGGACCAGAAAGTGTTTCTAGTTCGGCTCAGTTTTTACACATACTGTTCCCTTTTTTTCCTTTTAGATAGAAAAAGAAATTTATTAGAATACCATGAGAAAGAAGTACAGTGCAGGAGGAAGATAGCTTTAATAGTTCTCTACTTCATCCATGATTCAGCTCCTTTATGTTTTGGGCCTTCTAGCTTTACTGATATCAATTCAGTTACCACTATGCTCATTTACATCCAATGCCATTTTGAACTGCCTGATCCAAGTTCCAACTGGAACTGCTAATCTTACCACCTTGGACAAATCACGGAGGTGCTAACTATATGCATTTAAGACTAATACACAGTAAAGAAATTCCTCATTGCTCAAGTTGTTATGCCTACAAACCAGGACCATACTAAATTAGAGAGCATCTTTATGGAAAAAGCAATCGATTATCAATTGATATATTGAAAACATGAAACTTCCCAACATGTACCTAGTTAACAAATTGTTTTATTTCTGACTATGTATTTGTTTCCATAAACAATAGTTCTCAGCCCCAATGTGCTTGTCCATTTTGAGGAAACCCGCACTTCAACTAAACAATAATTAAGGCCAGATATAATAAAGCAACAAATTCATGGGAAATAACAGAACATTGATTTTTCAAATAAACAATAATTATATGCCATATCAAAACAGAAAGGAAAACATGCATTAGGATAGAGGGAATCCGTTTGAGTTTTTTATTTTCTTAGTACTCCAATAAAAACTGGCCCATTCTCTCATTTTCATTTATATTTATTTGAGCAAAATCTCAAATTTGACTATTATTATCTAGAAATATGTTACAGATAACAATGGAAGAAAACAAAATATGAAATACTTATGATGTCACTTCAAGGCCTCAAACTCTATGGTAGGACCATTAATGATTGGCCATCCACTGTAAGTTAGAAGCCAACTGAAGGTCAGTAAGACATCAACTTGAAGCAGTTAGACTCCTATGTATGATCATGATGGGTAGAAGACATTAACGGCAGCAGTTAAAAACAATCGAACATCAAAATACCTCTTGTACAATCAGCGGCAAAGACATTTGTAGCTTGATTTAGGTATCTATCACACATGGAGACATCACTAGTATTCCCTTCTGCTTCTATCAATGCATTCCACTCAGAGTGATCACCACTCAAAAGAATACGACAAGCCTTCAGAAAAATTGCAGGGGGGAAGAAAGGAGATAAATTAAAACTTATCAAATACTTCCCATAGAAGATCAGACAAGCAACAGATATTGAAATCTACTTAACACAAACAAGTTACATCAGATTGATGAAATAATTATCCCAAACAAGATAGTTCTCCTACGCCCCCAAATCACCAATCAGTTGCTACGTCTTGGTAAGTAAACACCTCACTTTTCAAGGATTATAAATGTTTCATTTGAAAAATATGTCCAGACAGATAAGATTTTAGTTCTACATCCTTTGCTTGTCCCACCTCAAATACCAATAGCAACAATCTCCCAAAAATTACATTCTCCAAGTCCCTTCAAAAAACTGATCATCAAACCCACCCCTCTTTCATAACCAGATTAATCACTGTGTTCACATGCAAATGTATAAGGATTATGCTTCATTGCAATTTGTTGCTATTATCTGTATTTCAAAAAATTTGCATTCCTATATGTAGGCAACTATTTCAAATAGGAAATTCCATATCAAATGTGCAAAAGATCATAGCTGCATAACTAGCTGAGCTCTATGTTACAGAATTGAATAACAAATTCATGCAGAAACCAAACTACAGCACATCTCAGATAGAACAAATATAGATTAGCCTGCAGGGAAAAGAAGTAAAGGACTAGAGCAAGCTAAACTTTGAAAGGAAACTTATTGGTTGAATGTTACGTGAACTTACCTGCAATGCTCCCCAAAGGCCAAGATTTTCCAAACAAAATATGATATTTTCATGCATTCTGATGAGCATTCTTTTTGTGCTTCGAAGACTTTCAAGACTTTGGTTTCCATCTGTTTTCTTGCCAATTTCCACTATGCACTGTTCTTATCACAAAGAAACAGCAAGCAATTCAGGGTGAAACAAATTTATAATTGACAAAAACACAATTAACTATAACACACCTGGCGCTTGACCCCCTCAAGTATATTATAGTAAGCCTCATAGGAGCTAGAAGTGCCATTTGCAACAGGACCATACAGATATACTCTAATTACAGGAGATGCTACAAAGCATTCCAACTCTTCCTTGTCTTCAACTGAATACACCTGCAAAATGGAAGTGAAACACAGGGACGTCAACTATAGATAATGTGGAACACCAAGGTCAGCACCACAAAACAACCAGCCACCATCGAAACAAACATTGGCACAGACTTGTACACAAAATTTGGATCAAATATTTCCAACTCAATCCTTTATCCATTTTATATAGTTTGTGGACTCAACACATCTGATAACCCAGGGTGTCATATATGAAGAGCTTTAGGATTTAGGACCAAGCTTTACTTTCAAAAAGTATTTTCTTTTATTAATAGTTAAAAGGTTAACAAGCCATATGCTCTGCAACTTTAAGAACTTTCAATGAGGTCATCATACTTCAACAAATTCAAAATGCACTTTTGAAAGTTGCAAATCAACCTATTTTAAGCTCAGATATCAGAAAAACGTTTTGACCTATGCAAGCTTAACTAGGGAAGTGTCTATGCATACATTCCCTGAATCACTCTCTAAGCAGCACAGGATCAAAACGAGGAAGAAAAAAGATTAAACATGCACTTTATTTTTCTTTTAATGAGGAGACTTCAACTTCCAACAGAATTTACAATAGATTGATGAGCCACAAATGCTTTCCATCTTTCATTTTCTGAATTACCTTGTAATGTTACAGTAGGAAAGAATCAGAAGCAGAATAAAACTCTCTAATAACAACTGAATATGACTGAAAACAGAACTGCTCATGCGCTTAATACAGTGGCAAAACACTCGTGAAATAACAGAATATCTTGCAGTATAATATTTTATAACTAAATGCAATCTCTGATAACATATCTCCCAGCAGAAGCCCAGACCAAAAACTAGCATGCAATTTAAAGCACACACATCTACCACATACAAGGCATGGATATTCCACAAGGCCAGAGCTCATCTTTAAATGAGCATATATAGTTAACAGGCCTTTGAAAATGACTATTTTGAAGAAAAGGAAAAGCAAGCATTCCACATATCTTATCCAAATAATTTTAAAGTTGCCAGTTTTCATCGCCTACCTTAGCATCAAGTAAATTTTCAAGACTATTGATGCTTCTTGGTAAATTTTCTCGACTAGAAGCACCTGGAAGATAACACATACACAAGAATTTAGAAACCAACAAGTTGAAGGAGGCTAACATCAAATACCTGAACCACACAGCAAAAAGCAAATTGTTAAACAATAGAATACGAGTATTTTTGCAAGCAAGGAAAGGATCCGAACATAAAAGTGCTAAGAAGAGTAGAAAGAAACTTTGAGATTGTAAAGTAGTTTGCTAGTCAAACACTTTGCACTAGAATTTTGGAATTCCTGACAAGTCCTTTTCAGCCGTTTTTTTTCTTCTATCCTTGACATCAAGCCACACAGTGGGGCATATAGATCCCCTCCTAACTCAAATTCTAATGAAGACTATAACTGACCCAACTCTCAGGTCCAGTCCTGGAAATTTTAGAGCAAGTATTTGAAACCATGGCACAGGTAACATCCCACTTCATAAATATGTTTCCCACATGAGAAGCTAAAGGTACACTCCAACTAGGAAAATTCTAACAAAAAAAAAAAGGTGCTAAAATTCACACCACTGAAATTTATACATGTGTATTTACATTTATTGCATGCTCACGTGCACAAAGATGTAATTACATTTTCTTTAAAATGGATATAACTCTTGCTCAAGTAACTATGATGATAGAGTAAAGCTAATTTTACCAAATACTCTTCCTAGTGTCTCATCCGAATGATCTTGCACATTGAATGAGTGGATCTCATAAATCCAGTGGTTGAAAGTTTTTCCAATATCAGTAAATATCTTTCAGTAGGATTAGCATTACGCATTCTGAAATATTTGATCTGCCACGTATATAATTAATGCACATTGTATTTGGACTTGATTTGGCAGATTACATTAATTGGATTGAACTACAGCCATCAGAGAAAGTAAGACAGAAACTGAAAAATCATTCCAGGCTACCAAGTACATTTAAGTCACAATGCATAGTTATCACATGGATGGTCAAGACAAAAGCGAACACAATAGATGCAAAAGCAATATCAGAATAAATTCTCTGCTAGAAAAATATGTAGGATAAAAATGAAAAAATGGATAAAAAAAATACTAAATGATACATTGAGTGCACATTAGGAGTGGTAATTCAAATGCATCAACCTTCTATATGTCCAATCACTCTCCTTTTCTTCATCTGCAGAATCTTACTAAGAACATGAGGTGATGGAGTAAGATTTCAAGGGAAGTTACTCTTTCCCTATATCTAGGCTATTTGAGAAGAAAATATTTAATGACTAATATCTGCAAAAGGATGTGGGAACCACCATTTGCATATGGTTGCATCCATAACCCATGTTTGTCTCAATATTTATTGGGAAAGATTTACTCTGATATCGAAGGGATATTTGGCATGTGTGTGTTACGCACTTCTCAATTGCCAAGGAGTCTAATCCTTTCTGTTTTTCCTTTTATCTTTCTATCTTTGCATTTTAAACTGTTCCAACAAATAACTATGCAAAAACCGTTGTCTTTTTACTTTAGTGTTAAATTGAAATAGAAGAAAAAAATATTTGTATGTCACTCAATCTTTTTACAAGGGAGACCTGCACAAAGAACCCCTATATTCAATTAAGAAAAATAAAATGTTGCGACCAAACAAAGTAAAATCAGCATTTTCCGAAAATTTACATCAGTGATACAGTAACCAGGATAAGATTCATATCCCCACAATATAAGCATTTAAATATTCTCAACACTTTGATGTGGAAAAGAAACCAGACACCTTGATACAAAATGCAGGAATGCAGTACCTTTCCCCACAACTGGAGATGCGGTCATGCCAAAGATACGGGGAAGTTTTCCATCATTATTTTTGTAGAAGACCTATACAATCATTGAGATACCAAGTTAAACAAACTAATAACATAAGGACATATATTTACATGCACATGCCTCTGTGTCTATGTGTGTTCGCACGTATAAACACAAATTCATGTAGCCCTTACTTTCATGATTTGTGCATAAGGATGACCGCTTTTGACTTGAGCATGATGACACTCGTCAAATATCAAAAGGGCAATTAAGTCCATCTTGATGAAGCTGTGACTTAAGTTATACAGTAGTATCTGAGGTGTCATGACAAGAACCTGCATAGATCAGTCAGAAAAAAATAAACTATTATCCCTGGATGATACTGAGCTATGAGAAACTGCTACTTCAATTCAAAGAAAAGAGTGACATCTTTTCAAAGTGGCTGAAAAGGTAGAACAACAGATATAAATGGTCTGCATCTTTTCTTACTCGAGATAAGAAAAATCAAAATTTAGCAAATGCCAATGTAGCGCATTAAATTTATCTAGGACAAATCAGAGTTGTCTCCTTCAGAGTACTCTAGTTGTTTATAAAAATCTGATCTCATAGAAAGCAACATGCTTGTCGAAGGTAAATTGAAGATTAAATATAAGGAGCAAGAAATTTTGGGTCTGAAATAAATGAACAAACTTAGTAATGAAATTAATTAACTAGTAAAACTACCTCATATTGTTCAATCTCTTTTTCCCAGCTAGAGTGGGTCTTCAATCGATTGGATTTTCCGCAATAGATCCCAACCTTGAAATCAGTAGAGTCCTCTATAACCTTGGCTTGCTGCAGAAACAATATCCATTCAATTCAAAACCAGTCTGTAGGCTGAGAATATTTAGCCTTGGCATTGATATATCAAACAGAGTTGCAAAATTCAGCATAAAAAAAGAGAACAAAAAATTTGCATGAATATGCTCACATAGCTATTCCTTTTACATAAATTGAATTGTATCTACAGAACTGGCACTCTCAGCATTAAGAGGTTTTTTACCTGAGAACTGAAAGACTAGGGTGGTATAGATTCATATGAAAACAGATGGTTTACACATTACTATAGAAAGTCTTAACAAATGCTGGGACATGGAATAATCATTTTGAAGGCATTATAACCATAGTGAATGACGCACAGTTAGAAAATGCATTTTTAAGTGTCACATGGAAGGAAAGAAACCAGGCTAACAGTATAGATCATCTGGTTATCAAGGATCATCTAGCTAATTTATTATATGGCTCAATACAGCTTCAGAGCATCAATGAGGCAATTATAGAAGTTTTCTTTTTCACTGATGTTCTTGATGAGCCCTGCCTCGGAGCTGATTCTGAAAAGGTAAAATCCAGTAAACAAGGCTTTGTGCTTCATTGTAAGTGATAACAAGCAACCCACAATGTATTTTTCTTTGACACATGTACTTTGTGAAGGTATCAGCTCTTGAGTTAGTCTAGTATTGAATCGGTACAATATAAAATAGTGACTGCCTAGTTCGGATTCAATTCATCTACTTGTAAGCCCGCTTGAACCAGAGCTAGATCCATTGAAGAACTGGACTACAGGATGAAAGACTAAGGTAGTGACACAAATAAAAGACCATGAGACACAAGCACTAAGCCTGCACTTTCATTTTTCATTTATCACTCTCCTAAAACAAGATTCAAACCATAGAACCACTCAGTCCCAACCCTGCCTGGAAAGCGGGTGTGGTGCGGCTGCGGTTGCAGTTGCACCAACGCCCGCGCTCCCAAAAGGAGCCTAAATCCCAGTTCCAAGACACATTGCCACTGAATACTGCATGGCATACCAGTCGATAACATTTAAGCTGCAACATTTATCTTGAAAGTATACATCATCCAAAAATCAAAGAGTAAATCAAGAAAAAAGATCTTTAGACAAGAGAACCTCACCTGATGAACAAGGGCAACAGTGGGTGCAAGGAAGACACAAGCACTCTTCTGAGGTTGCCTTATCAAGTGACCCATTTCGTATATAAGCAGGACAGCAATGTGAGTCTTGCCACAACCTGTCCCCAAATACACAATTATATTCTCTTCCAGAGCTTTCTTGCATAATTCCAACTGATACCTGAAAGTTCCAAAAACCAAAATACAAGAAGAAAAAAAAGGAAAATTAGCCGCATTTGCAACTGAAAATGCAAACCACAGAATGGGCTTCTCTCAATTAACTTTTCAGTTTCTACTGTCTAGCCTTTTTATTTTATTTTTTAAAAGAAAGAAAAAAAAAAAGCACCCTCTCGGTCGTTACTTCACTCACGCACACAATTAACATAATATTGATCCAACGTAACCATTTGGTATCCAACAAAAGCCAAATACGTTAAAAGAAGAAGAAGAAGAAGAAGAACCCATCCTTTTTTTTCCTCCATTTTCTCACCAGCCAAACAGAAAGTAACGAGCTTTGATCACTTCAAACACAAAAATTTAACCAAAAAACCATGACCCGAATAATTCAATGAAATAGCAACAAAGAACCAATTCTCTTAAAGAAAAAGAAGTCATCTTTCGTTGTCGTCCGTTTTCTCAACAACCAAACAAGAGAATAACCAACTTTGATCACTTGAAACACAAGAACTTACAAAACCCAACAAGAAACACGCCAAGAAACCGGAAGAAAAAGAGAAGAAACAACAGGACAACCAAAACCCACCAACAAAAACAAATAAAGAAAAGAAAAACAAAATTAAATGACATTACTTTCTTGCCATTTTTCTTGGGTCTTTCTCAGTCTTTTGAAGTCCAGAACCGGATTCCTCTCCATCACCAACAATCGAAGACGACACAACACGAGCATTTGTACCACCAACGGAGAGAGAACTATGTTCACCAGTAACATGACCGCCAGACATGGCTGGATGAGTGTACTCGGTGGCACCGTGTGAATTCTGAGTTTCTGTCTCTTTCTCTATATCTCTCTTGTTTTCTATAACCAGACTAATGTGTCTGTGCCAGCGTTATTTCCACGGGGACAGAGAAAGAGAGAGGGAGAGAGATTCTCTGCTTTTGTGAGAGGTAGTGGGAGAAGGAAAGAATTTATGAAGTAATTGCCGGGGGTTCAAGGCAAGCAAGAGGTCAGAAAGCACTCGGGGAAATATTTTTAAAAAAATTGACTTTATGCGAAAGAAGGGAGAAAGTGTGTAGTGGGGGGAGAAGAAATTGTTGGAAAGAAATCTGTATACAATAAGGTATAGAATTATTTGGTGAATTTCCCAAAGGTTTGTCCTTTGGTAGATTGATTGAGGGGTGCATAAAGTGTTGAAAAACTGGACTGCGATTTAGTCCAACGATTACATCATGGGAGGGTTCTTGGAAATCCATTGTTGGTCTTCAAGTGTGATAACATGACATGCATGTCGATGTTAGTTAACAAAACAACTAAATATCGGAGGCAATTTGTCCGTAGTAGAAGACATGTTTTTCCATTCGTGTAATGACGTTTTGATTCGCGCTCAAAATCCAAGAGTCCTGGTTTTGGTTACGGTTTTTTTACACGATAAATTAATTATTAAAGTATTGATAGAGGATATAAATGTTTTCGTTGCTTAATTTGTCTGTAGAGTGTTTTTTTTTCTTTTCATACAGTTTTTTTTATATAATTATCAAATTTATTGTGCAATTTAATCTTTTAAAACCGATTGATTATTATTTTAACTAAAAAAAATTGATGATGTTGACCGCTTGCTTAATGCCGTTCCTTCTGGTGGCGAGAAAAGCCTTTTATTGTGTTGTTAAATGCGTCACTATATCCTTTTCTTGTTAATACGTCGATAAAATTACTTTTCTTTTCAATCTCACATTTCAATTAAAATTTTAAAATTACCCTTTAATTTATTTACTTTTTATTTTTATTATCATTTTTTTAATTATTATTTTTTATTTTAGATCATTTTGTGTGATTGTTTTTTTTCTCCGATTTTATCCTTCAATATTTTATTTGTTGGGAGTTGGGCTTTGCGGTTTTTCCATGTATAGTGCTTTCGGTCTAATGAAAATCATGGGTTTTAAAAAATTGGAGTTTAACATCTTCTTCTTTTTTGCTTATTTTCTTTTTTGATTTCATCGTTCGACATTAATTCTTTTAAAAAAAATTAGCTTTATGGTTTTATTCGATTTCTTTTCTGTCGGGTTATCCCGAAATCATAAACTGTGATGCGAGTTTGGTAGATTAACCCGAGCTGGGTTGCCCCTAATTTCTCAGGTTGCTTGTCTATCATGCTAACTCAGATTGACTTGCACCGATTTTTTATACCTTTTTTTACCAAATTTTGCCCTTTCATATTTAATTGGATAAAAAATGAACAACATCATTTTCCCGCTCTTGGAAAAAGGTTTTTTCCTAAGTTATTGTAGTTTTTTTTATTTGATTGCTATCATTGTTTTTTTTTTCATCTGATTAAAATAAAATCAACTTATTTAACCAGTCAAGGCTATAACCATAGTCATTGAGTTTCATTTTCTTAAAAACGCACTTGCGACATCTAAACTATGGAAAGAAAACTAGCACGGACATGCAATATAACATGAGCCCACATCTAGTATATAAATATTTCTTATGAAGTATTTAGTCAATTCACATTTATTTTATTTATAATACATATAGATGAGCGTAGAAATTATATCGTTTATAATTTCTACATGCATTTAAATTTAAAAGAAATCTCAACAAATTCATAGTGAGATAAAATTTAATTTATGATACATGTATGAATTAGACATGGTCCATTTTTATGGTTTATGTATAATTTGATTTATTATCATTTTGTCAAAATTAGGAATGCAATAATGGTTGTTCTTTTCAGGGCATGCATGCATTGTCTTTTAGCTAGAGAAGAAAAAAAAGATAGAAATTAATAGGTGCAGAGTATATGGTTCAAAATAGTAGCACATGATTTTATTCAAGGGTTGATGATTGCTAGTAAGCACAAAGTTTTTTTGTTGTTGTATGGATACATACTTATTGATCCATGATGTCAGTAAATGCTTGATTATATCACAAATTGTATAATTAATGTGTTAAAATATAACACAATAAAATTTAGTATATCAACCATTTATTTAAATATAGTTTTTACATATTAGAATATTGAGTTCTTACCTACTGGAGTGACACAAACCATTGTACAACAAATAAAAAGTGAACAT
>Ga0307511_10001129_pt1 | contig 28450 bp, 22 predicted proteins | sample 13_EM_MG_FD_200266 | JGI IMG/M metagenome (GOLD analysis project Ga0307511, IMG submission 200266) | Populus trichocarpa ectomycorrhiza microbial communities from riparian zone in the Pacific Northwest, United States - 13_EM | ecosystem: Host-associated > Plants > Roots > Unclassified | place...
GGAAGGCCGTGCCCGTGCCGGTGATGACGTTCGAAGCCGCCGTCGTGGCCACCGTTCCGGCGCCGGCCGGGTTGGCGGTGTACGCCTTGCCGCCACCGGTCGTCCCTGTGTAGGTCGTGGCCAGGGTCATGCTGGTGTTGCTGGCGATGCTCTGGATGATGTAGCCGACGCCGGCAATCGCGATCGGCTCGCCTGCGTGGTAGTTGAAGAACGTCGTACCGGCGCCGGTCACCGTGGCCGAGCCGTTTGTGGCCGTGACCGTTCCCGGACCTGCGGCCAGATCGATGACGCCGTTTGCATTGGCATCCTTGGCGATGCGCACGACGACGCCGGCCAGGCCTGGCTCGCCCGCATCCTGGAAGCCGTTTCCGTTCAGGTCATTGAAGACCGTGTCGCCGATGGAGCGGCTGACGCTGAATCCGAAACTGGGCGTCAGCGAGCGATCGATGTTGGCTACGAGGTTGGAGTCCAGGCGCTGATCGGCGATGGCGTAGCTGCTCGTGCCGACGAAGTTCGTCAGCACGCCGGTGGTATCGGTAATCTTGATCGTGTAGTCGGCGCCGCTTCCCGGCAGGCCGCTGAAGGTGAACGTGCCGTCTGCAGCGGTAATCGTCGTGCCGATGACGTTGAGGCTGGCGTCGAGGATCTCGACCGAGACGTTGGCGATGCCGGCTTCCGTGTTGTCCCACGTGCCGAACGACTTCCAGGCCTTGAGCGCTCCGGTGGCCTGGGCGTAGTTGGTGGTGAGGGTCAGGTGCGTATCGTCGGTGATCGTGGCGATCGTGTATCCGACGCCTGCGATCTGGAACGAGTCGCCGATGTTGAGGTTCTTGAAGTTGGTGCCGGCACCGACGACCGCCGTCGATCCGTTCGTCGCCGAGACAGTGCCCGGGCCGGTGGAGAAGACCGTGTCCTTGAAGATGCGGTCCTTGATCGAGAACGTCGTGCCGGCGTTGGGCAGATAGCCGAAATCGGCGGAGAGGAACGAGCCTCCTCCGAAGACGCTGTTGAACTTGAACGTGTTGGATGGGCTGCCCGGCGTGGGGGTGGTGAGGGTGTAGCCCGCGGGGGTTCTGGCCTGGACGAAGTAGGTCTCCACTCCGGTGGCAGGTGTAATGCCGGAGAAGAGATAGCTGCCGTCGGAGGCGGTTCTGACCGGGACTTTGTAGGCCTTTCCGGCGCCTGTGGTTCCCGTGTAGTTCGCCGTCAGATTGAGATGCGTGTTGTCGGTGACCGTGTTCACCGTGAAGGTCACGCCGGCGATGGAGATGGTGTCGCCGTTCTGCAGGTTGGTGAACGTCGTTCCGGTGCCGACGACGGCCGTCGATCCGTTCGTGGCGGCGACGGTTCCGGCACCGCTGACGAGTGTGTCGACCAGAGCGTCGACTCCGACGTTGAGCACGCCGTTGCCGTTGGTATCGCGATAGAGCTTGACGGTCACGCCACCGAGGCCGATCTCGCCGGGATCGCGGAGTCCGTCGCCATCGGCATCGACCCAGGCCAGATCGCCGAAGACGGCGGTCGAGCTGGAAGCCGTATAGCCGATGTCGCCCTGGCTGTAGTTCTGTCCCGCGGTGAGGTTGAAGACCGTGGTGCGATTGTTCGTGTTGCCCACGGGGAACGACTGCGTGAGGCCGGCCGGGATTCCGTTTGGATTCCCGGTCGCTGTGGCTTCGACGTAGTAGCCGTTGCCCGGTGTGACATTGGGGAAGAGGTAGCGACCGTTGGAGTCCGTCGTGGCGGTGGCCACCGGTGTCCCGAACGAATCCTTCAGCGTGACGATGATGTTGTCGAGGCCCGGTTCACCGATGTCCTGAATGGCATTGCCATCGGCGTCCAGCCACAAGCGGCCGGCTACCGTTGCGGCGAGCACCGTCGGCGTCGCGACGACGTTCGTGACGGGGTTGCTGGTGAGCTGAATGGGAAGCTGAACCGACGACGTGGAGGCCGTGTTCGTCACCGAGGTCTGTCCCGTGGGGAAGGGGTTATTCACCTGGACGTTGAATGTGGCGGTAAGGCTCTGCCCTCCCACGAGCGCATAGAGCAAACTGGAAGACAGCACGCTCGGAGGATTGGTTGCCGTGTCGGCCACGTCGAAGGTGATCGAAACGTCGTCGATGTAGATGAACTCCGTACCGCCTTCGTAGCTGGTATTCGGGAAGGTGAACCGGATGGCGGTGTTCGCGCCGATCACGCCGGTGAGGTCGTAGCTGCCCGTTCCGCTCGACGCGCCGGTGATGGTGGTGATATCGGGGGTGAGGTTGGCGAATGCGCCGCCGACGCCGCCGTTGCCGGCCTGGACCCTGAAGATGTCCGCGGCGTCGACGCCGGTGTCGGTGCGGTAGTGGAAGGTGAGGCGTGCGTTGGTTGCGCCGGTCAGGTTGGCGGCGCGTGAGATGGTCATCTCATTCGAGTTGCTGTTGTCCATCCGCAACTCGTTGCCAACGATCTGAATATCTCCAGCAGCCGCATCGCCGTTCGTCGCGCCGCCGCCGGTGTCGCCGGCTTCGGTCCAGTTCCCGGCCCAGTTCCGCGATCCGACGTTGAGGTTGTAGGCCTGCGAGTTGAAGCTGTCGCCGACGGTCGACCGGTTGATCGTTGTCGTCCCCGCGACGCTGGACAAACCAGTCGGAAGCGAGTCGTAGATCGAGATTCCGGTGAGAGGATTCGTTCCCGCCGTGGCCGGATTGGTGATCGTCGTCGTGTAGGTGAAGATGTCTCCCGGATAGAGCGGCGTCGCGGCCGGAACGCTCGAGGCCTTGGTGATACTGACGCTGCCCGAGGCGACGTACGCGAAGTCGCTGGCCTCGAACGTCTGCGTGACCGCCGGAGTGGAGCCGACAGTCCGCGTTCCGGAGGCGATGACGTTGTTCTGGCTCAGAGTTCCGTTGGCGAACACCGATGTCGTGGCCGCTCGGAACTTGACCGTGATCTCCTGATTGGCGGCCATGTTGCCGCCGGTCTTGGCGGAGGACCACGTCAGAACGTAGGGATTGGCGAGGGTGCCCGCTCCCGTCACCACCGGCTCGATGCCAGTGTTCGTGACGAAGTAGGTCTGACCGGCTCCCGCTGGCGCTGTAGTAGCCAGCACGAGATTCGTGTTGTTGGTGATGCTCTGAATCGTGTAGCCGACGCCCGCGATCGTGATCGGGGTGCCGGCGGTCAGGGCGGTGAAGGTGGTGCCGGTGCCGACGACCGCAGTCGTGCCGTTGGTGGTCACCGTTCCCGCGCCGGCGACGCTGCTGGTGGAGGTCAGATCGGGCTTGATGATGGTCGTGAATCCCGGTACGAACTGCCAGTTGGGCGGCAACGTATCGACGACGCTCACTGCGTCCAGAGAATAGGCAACCGTGTTCACCTTGACGGTGAAGTCGGTGGTCGAGCCGCTGGCCGTCGACACCACGCTCGGATTGGCGGTCTTCTTCGTCGTCAGGACGAGCGAGACGAAATCAGTGCCGGGGAGCGCTACGTACCCGAGGTCGAGGTTGGGCGTGGGGGTGGCGGCGGTGTCGGCGTTCTCACCGTAGGCCATCGAGAAGAGGCCGGTGGCCCAGAAACGAGCGCCGTCGAGAGCGCCGGTCGGACCGGGCGGAACGAACTGGCTCTGCAGCCGGCTGAGCGTGTAAGTCTGGTCAGGTACGCCGTCGTTGTCGTAGTCGACGAAGACCTGCGTATTGTCCTGTCCGACCGTCAGGAAGATACCGTTTCCATTCGTCGGTGCAGTGGTCAGCGGCAGAGATCCCGGCGACCAGCCCATGAAATGTTCTTTGTAGAGAAACGTCGTCGGCAACAGACTGAAGCCCCACTCGAAGGCCTGACCGGTGGGATTGCCCTGGGCCGTCGAATCTCCGAAGCCGACACCCCAGAACGGACTGTTGGCGCTGAAGTAGAGCCCTGAGCCGACGGGCACGGAGGGATTTACTCCGATGGCGCGGTTGTACGACTGAGAGCTGTTCGCCGGAATGGAGAACGATCCCGACGTGGTCTGACTCTGCCAGTTGACCGTCAGCGGAGTGGCGCCCGGGTTGAAGAGGTAGTAGTCGGTGACTCCGTTGTTTGCGTTCGCAGCCTGTCCGAACGGTGCGTAGTAGTCATTCGTCCAGAAGCCGCGGGGGAAGGCGCTCAGTCCGCGCGCGGCATACGTCTGGTTGATGCGTCCGGCGACGTACTTGACCTGAAGGGTCTTGTCGCCGTTGATCACCGCGCCGGAATTCAGCGGTCCGCCGCCGGGGAAGGTCGTGCAGGTGACATGCAGCGTACAGGCAACCACGCGGTCGAGGAGAAAAGCCTCTCCCTTCTGCAGCACTACGCTCGTTCCGTCGCCGCCATTGTTCCAGGTTGCGTCGCGGTTGAGATTGAGGATGTCGGGGACGCCATCGTGGTTCACATCAACCGTGACCGTCGTGTTGTCTTCGGTGGCCTGGATCAGAGCGTAGACGCGCTCGAATCCGGTGAAGAAATTGACGGATGTGGCGAAGTTGTCTTCGCCGAACGGCAGCACGTACGTCGTCAACTGCGGCTTGACGGGATAGATCTCCCAGGCGTCGCCCTGGTTGCCGGCGCCGCGCGCTTCCATCCAGACCGCGCGCGTGACGGTGACCGGTCCGCCGGCCACGAAGATGCGATCGGCGCCGTCGTAGCAGCGATTGCCCGGGTTCGTCTGTCCTGCGCAAGTGCTGGCCACGTTGCGGATGTTGGGAACGTTGGATGACTCGAAGAGCTTGATTGTGCCGGGCGTGGCCAGCGTGTAGGTTTCGTCGGCCGTCGACGGATTGTTCGGATCGAAGTTGTAGCCGTTTTCCCAGTGGTCAAAGTAGACGGTCGTGTTCGAGGACCATGCCACGACCGAGATGACCGAGTGCATGCCGGTGGCCCCGGCATTGACGTCGAGGTCGTTGAAGATGAAGTACATGTTCTGCTCGTCGCCGGGCAGGAAGTACTCCGAATATCCCGCGGCCGCCTGGCCGAATGCCGAGCCGGCGGCTAGAAGAAGCAGCAGGGTGATGAAGATGCCGCGTAACGTCCTGAACTTCGTGACTTCTCTCATCTGGGATGTTCCTTCTGGATCAATGTCTTGTTGCAACGTTCAGTGCCTGCCACTGCACGGGCTGTGCAGACGGCAAGTGAGCCGGTGGCGTTGGGCTGCTAATTCTTATTCGGAATCGGATCCAACTTCGAATCTTCCCACAATCTGGTGTCCCCAAGGCAGTTAAGGAACCGAAAATGCCACGCTTGGCGGTTTATTCATGCGGAAATGACGCTTGCTTGCGCTGCGCGCGCCTATCGCACACCGATCTCAGCCGCTATCGCCCTGGCGTCGTAGATCTTGCCGTCCTTGATTACCGTCACCACGCGCCGGACGTCGCTGATGTTCGCCGCCGGATCGCCGTCGATGATGTCGAGATCTGCCAGCTTGCCAGGCGCGATCGATCCGAGCTGATCGTCATGCTTCATCACACCGGCCGCGCCGAGGGTCGCGATGCGCAGCACTTCGGCCGGTGGAATCCCTGCCTGGACGTAGAGCTCGAGCTCGCGATGCAGGGAGAATCCAGCCAGCGCATCGGTGCCGGCCACGATGGGGATGTGATTGTCGTAGAGCGCCTTCACCATGGCTAGCATGTTGCGGAACGAATCGCGATAACGCTGATCCATCCCCTCCGGAACGGCCAGACCGCCGGCGAGATAACCTCGTCGAACCTGCGGCGGAAGGCGGTCGGCGATCGCCGCATAGCTGGGTGACATCGTCCCTTTGCGCGAGGTCAACATCCCCTCGAAGACCGACAGCGTCGGATCGATGACGATTTTCTTCTCGCGCAGAAGATCGAGAAACGCCTGCACCGGCGCCGATTTCAGATCGAGCGATGCCGCGCGCTCGGCAACCGACGTAAAGCGCACCGGCCCGCGCGTGTCCTGAATCTCCGGCCAGAAGTTGAGGAAGAGAAAGTTGGTGTGCTGGATCTCGTCGTACCCATCGCGCACGACGTCCTCGGCGCGCATGAAGGCCGGCACGTGCCCGCTCACGCGCAGCCCGTGCGCATGCGCGAGCCGCGCGATCACCGGCACCAGCTCCGGCTTCACGGAGCTGTAGATTTTGACCTGTTCGTAGCCGAGCTTCGCGTAGTTCTCGACCGCGGCGCGGGCCTGTTCTTCGTTGTCGACCAGCACTTTCGTCGGACCGGCGAATTTGCCCGGACCGTCGATGATGCCGGCCATGACAATGCGCGGTCCGATTGCGGCGCCGCGATCGATGTTCTTGCGCAGGTCGAGCAGGTAATCGGTGTCGTTGGCCAGATCGCGCACCGAGGTGATGCCGTTGGCGATGTCGAGCATCCCGTCGTCCGGCTGGTTGTGCGTGTGCATGTCCCACAGCCCTGGGATGACCGACCGGTCCTGCGCGTCGATGCGCTCGAATCCCTCGGGAGCTGCGATTCCGACACCCGCTGCTTCGACTCGATTGCCGCGGATGACGATCGTCGTCCCCGGCGTCGTGCGCATCGTGACCGGATCGAAGAGCCTCGCGTTCGTGATGACGATGCCGCCTCCCGCGGGCGCATGCGCGAGGCGCGCGGCCGCGCGCGAGACCGCCTCATCGCGCCATTTGTCCTGCGATTCCAGCAACTGCGGGATGACGGAATCCCAGCCGTCGGCGATGACCGACGACCACGAGGACGCCGACGCGAACAACTCGTTCCGATCGTCGAGCCACACCGGCGACGGCGTGAATCCAAGACCGCTGATCTCGTAACAGGTGACGTGCTGCGACTTGCCGGCCGAGGAGACTGTCAGATCGCCGGAGCGAGTGATCAATGCCTCGCCCGCGGGAAACAGCGGCAACCGCCGTCCCGGCGCCGCGAGCAGCGCCCGCGCCAGCACCGCCGTCTCCTCCGGCGGTCCGTACATCGAGACGTAGAAAGCGTCGCTTCGGTCCGCGTTGCCGTTCTCCGCACCGTTCGACCAGGCGCCGTTCGCGAATGTCTCATTCACCGGCGCTTTGAAATAGTCATTGCCCTCGGTCTTCAACGAGGTCGTGATCGAGTGCGCGTCGACGCTCATCACCGTATGCGTTTTCGGCCCGCGCCCGCGGTCGTTGAATTCGAAGTCGACGGTCCGCGTATTGCCGCTCGTCGTCACCGTTTCGGTCCCGGCGCGATGCCCGGCCATGATGAAGGCGCGTGTTTGCGGAGGTGTGGTGTGAGCGCAAGCGGCGAGAGTGAGGGCGAGAAAAGGGAGCGGGCGGATTCGCATGTCCAAAGTGTACGATCTCGCTCGATGCCCCGCGCCCCCGTCACCGTTCTGATTCACACTCTCGACGAGATCGAGAACATCGAGGATTGCATCCGCTCCGTGGAGTGGGCCGACGAGATCTATCTGCTCGATTCATTCTCGAAGGACGGGACGATCGAGCTGGTGCGCGAGAAGTTCCCTCGAGTCCGCATCGAGCAGCGCGAGTACCTCGGCGCGGCGTCACAGAAAAACTACGGTATCGACCGCTCCACGCACGACTGGATCCTCGTCGTCGACGCCGACGAGCGCGTGACGCCGAAGCTACGCGACGAGATCGTGCGCACGCTCGAAGGTCCGCTCGATCTCTGGGCATACTCCGTCGGCCGCCTGAACTTCATGCTCGGCAAGCCGGTACGTTACTCCGGCCTGCAGCGCGACCGCGTCACGCGTTTGTTCCATAAAACCCACGCCCGCTATCCGAACAAACGCGTCCATGCGGACCTGCTCGTTGACGGCGCCACCGGCCGCCTGAACGCGAAGATGGATCACTACTACATCCGCACTTTCGATCACATGATCGCCAAGATGACGCGCTACGCCGACTGGGGCGCCGCGCAGATGTTCATCGACGGCAAAACGACGAATCTCGCCGGCATCATCGCCCACCCCATCGCCAAGTTCGTCCGCGACTTCCTCATCAACCTCGGCTTCCTCGACGGCACCCGCGGTCTGATCTCCGTCGGCATGCACGTCTGCTACACCTTCTGGAAGTACGCCAAGCTGTGGGAACTGACCCAACTCAAACGCCAGGGCAAACCCGTCCCGCTGCCGAAGCTCGATGAGGGGGAAGGGCGGTGGGAGTTGCCGTGGGTGAAAATTCAGGAAGACGGCCGGCGATGAACCACCCAAGGACTTTTTGGGTGACCTTATAATCGTGACGCTATGACAAAGGTCCAAGCGCTGGAGAGCGAAGTTCAAAATCTCACTTCCGAGGAGCTTGCCGAGTTTCGGTCCTGGTTTGCGGACTACGATGGTGAGGTCTGGGATCGCCAGATCGAGGCGGATTCGAAAGCAGGCAAGTTCGACCAACTCTCGGCGGAAGGCCTGGCAGAGCTCGATCGCGGCGAGACCACCGAACTTTGAGTCATAGCGCATCAAAGCAGTTCTGGCGGGAGTTCAGCCAACTGCCGGAGTCCATTCAACAGCTTGCCCGCGAACAGTTCGAGTTGTTGAAATCGAATTCGAAGCATCCGTCACTTCACTTCAAGCGCATCGGTTGTCATTGGTGCGTTCGGATAGGCCGGTCATACCGCGCTGTCGGCGACGACTCCCCAAACGGAATCCTATGGTTCTGGATCGGATCGCACGAAGAATACGAGCAGAAGTTCGGCTAAGAGAACCTTCCAAGCTTCCCCTTCGGTTTCCTTGCCTCCCTCATCGCCTCCGCCACCTCGATCGGCACATTTCGTTGTTCGAGATCGATCTCGCGGATGCTGATGCCGCCTTCGAACTTCCACTGGTGCTTGGGGCGATAGACGCCGATGTCATGCACTCGGGAGCCGGCGACGAAGCGGATGGTGCCGCGGCGGTAGTCGAAGGCGCGGCCGTTGCGGGTGTGGACGGCGGCGTCGATGCGGTAGGTGCCGGCCACGAGGTCGAGGGCGGGCATGATGAAGCGGACGCGCCCGTTGGCTTCGATGCGATCCGGGAGCAGGCCTTCGAGATCGGTGTTGGTTCCGTACACGCAGGTGCCGTCGGCGTGGTAGATGCCGATGCCGAAGACGAAATCGTCCTGCGGTACGCGGACGGTCACGTCCATCTCGATCGTTACCGGAGTGCCGGGCCCGAGGGCGACCAGCTCGTTGCCGCGATCATCGAGGAGGGCCACGCGCGACAACACGATCTCGCCGGAGCCCCAGCGTTCCTCTTCGTTGGGATCGTCGCGTGGAGCGTCAGCAATCTTTGTTTCGACTGCGGCGCGCGGCGGTGCGGTCTGCGTTGACGACACCGCCTGCAGATAGGCATCGACGACGCGAACGGGATCGCCGATCGTCTCCGGCTCGCCGTGATCGATCCAGAGGGCGCGGTCGCAGAGATTGCGTACCTGGTCGAGCTGGTGGGTGACGAAGACCAGCGTTACGCCGCGATACTTCATCTCCTGAATCTTGGCCACGCACTTCGCGGAGAACTCTTCATCGCCGACGGAGAGCACTTCATCGATCAGCAGCACATCGGGATCGACGTGGACGGCCACCGCAAACCCGAGGCGGACGTACATGCCGGAGGAGTACGTCTTCACAGGTTGATCGATGAAATCAGGGATGCCGGAAAAGGCCACGATCTGATCGAAGCGGGCCTCGATCTCTTTTCGCGACAGCCCGAGCATGATGCCGTTGATGTAGATGTTCTCGCGGCCGGTGATCTCGGGATGAAAGCCGGCCCCGAGCTCGATCAGCGCCGCCACGCGGCCGTTCACGCGCACGCTGCCGGTGGTCGGTTTGAGGATTCCGGAGATCAGCTTGAGCAGCGTCGATTTTCCCGACCCGTTGCGGCCGATGATGCCGAACGCTTCGCCGCGGTCGACGGCGAACGACACGTCGCGCACGGCCTCGATGCTCGTCTCCGGCGTCAGGGCCAGGTCGCGTTTGAGCAGCGCGCTCTTGAGCGTGGCGAACTGCGATCCGCGGCCCCACAGGCGGTACGACTTCGAGACCTTCGTTAATGCGATGGCGTAGTCGGACAAGGGTTGAAGTTTATCCTGACGACTCTGAGCGTAGCGAAGAGGAGGAAGGATCTCCGGCCACGGGCGAAATCTACGAAACCATCTCCGTCAACGGCCCTTCCGCCCGCCCTTCGATGAATTGCTGGACGATCGGATTCTGCGATCGCTGGAACTCGGCCGGCGTTCCGTCTTCGACGATGCGGCCGTTGTAGAGCATGGCCACGCGATCGGCGATCTTGAAGGCCACCTTCATGTCGTGCGTGATCGTGACCGTGGTCGTGTTGAGCGTGCGATCCATCTCCACGATCAGCTCGGCGATGACGGCGCTGATGACCGGATCGAGGCCGGTGGTCGGCTCATCGAAGAGCAGGATCTCCGGCTTGAGCGAGATGGCCCGCGCAAAACCGACGCGCCGCCGCATGCCGCCTGATAGTTCCGAAGGTCGTTTCGACGCCACGCCCTGGAGATGCACCATGTCCAGACATTCGTCGACGCGCTCGCCGATCTGCTTCTCCGTGAACTTCGCATGGCGTCGCAGCGGGAAGGCGATGTTCTCGAAGACCGACATCGAATCGAAGAGCGCTCCTTCCTGAAACGACATCCCGAACTTGCGGCGAAACCGATTCAGCTCCATGGCCGTCATCGCGCCGATGTCCTGACCGTCGATGACGATCTCGCCGCGATCCGGCTTCATCAATCCGATGATGTGCTTGAGCGTGACGCTCTTGCCGACGCCCGACCCGCCCACGATGACCAGCGCCTCGCCGCGATCGACGTCGATCGACATGTCGTCGAGCACTTTCTTTCCGCCGAGCGTTTTGTCGACGTGGCGGAGGGAGATCATCGGGAGGCTGGTTGCCATGTTGCCTGGTTGCCGGGTTGCCCATTCCTGGCAACTCGGCAACCGGGCAACCCGGTAACCCTCATCTCAAAACAACATCTTCGTCAAAAAGAAATCAGTAAACAGCACGATCAGCGACGCGCTTACCACTGCCTGCGTCGTTGCCCGGCCGACGCCTTCTGCGCCGCCGCTGGTGTAGTAGCCGCGCACGCAGCCGGTGAGCGTCAGGATCAGGCCGAAGACGGCAGACTTGATCAGGCCGCTCCAGACGTCGTTCAACTGCAGGAACTGGTAGGTGTTCTGCTCGTAGACCACCGAATTCGCTCCCATCAACTTCACCGCCACGAGATAGCCGCCGCCCACGCCGAGCGCATCGCCGAGGATCGTCAGGAACGGGAGCATCACCGTGCCGGCGATCACGCGCGGGACGAACAGATATTGCACAGGGTCGGTGGCCAGCGCCTGCAGCGCGTCGAGCTGCTCGGTGACGCGCATCGTTCCGATCTCGGCGGCCATCGACGAGCCGACCCGTCCCGTCGCCATCAGCGCCACCAGCACCGGCGACAGCTCGCGGAGCATAGCCAGCGCCACCACGCTGCCGACGAAATTTTCGGCGTGCACACGATGGAAGCCGTTGTAGGTCTGCAGGGCCATGACCATGCCGGTGAACATCGTGGTCAGGAAAACCACGGGGATGGAATCGACGCCCACGCGCACCATCTGCCGCAGCCATTCGCGCCCTTCGAACGGCGGGCGGAACGTCCAGAGGATCGTCCGCCACAGCATCCGGAACCAGAGCCCGGTCTCTTCGAAGAGGTGGATGAAAACGCGGCCGATGCGTTCGAGAAACTTCATACGGCGAAGCGGGAGCGTACTCGAAACGTGCCAGCGTAGCGATAAACGCGCGGAACGCGGGCGCTGATGCGGCAGAAGACTTCGTGCGAGATGGTCTGCGACCTGGTCGCCAACTCTTCGGCCGTGATCTTGTCGCCGAGGAGGATCACTTCGTCGCCGATGGACGCGTTGGGGATCTCGGTGACGTCGATCGTGACGAGATCCATCGATACGCGACCCACGACCGGAACGCGCTGCCCTCGAACCAGAACGTCAGCATTGTTCGAGAGCAGCCGGCTGTAGCCGTCGGCATAACCGACCGGCAGCGTGGCGATCCGGCTCGGACGCGTCGTATGAAACGTTGCGCCGTAGCCGACGGCGTGACCGGCAGGCAGCTCCTTGAGGCGCATGATCTCCGTCCGCCAGCGGAGCACCGGCTCGATCACGCCGGTTCCGATCGGGCGCGTTTCGTAGAGAGCGATGCCGATGCGTGCGAAATCGCCCGGCCGCACCAGCCCGCGAAGCATGGCCGGGGAGTTGGCGAAGTGATGGAGCGGCGCCTCGATGCCGGCGTCGCGGAGAATGGCCAGCATCCGGTCGTAGCTTGCGATCTGCGTCTCGGTGAGCGGATCCGTCGTGTCGTCGGCGTTCGCGAAATGGGTGTAGATGCCGTCGATGCGCAGTCGCGGCGTGGCGCGAATCATTTCGATGACCTGCGGCAGTTCACTGGCAATCACCCCCATCCGTCCCATCCCGGAGTCGAGCTTGAGATGGATGGTCACGTCGCGCTCGCGGCCGATCACACACACATCCTCGAGCTCCTCGGGGCCGACGACACCGACAGTGATGTCGTTGTCGAGCGCGATGACGAGTTGCTGTTTGGTTAGGGGCCCGAAGTTGAGAATCGGCAGCGTGATCCCGGCTTGGCGCAGCTCCATCGCTTCTTCGAGAAGAGCAACGGCGATCATGGCCACACGATCGGCAGTCAGCCGTTTCGCCAGTTCGACGGCACCATGTCCGTAGCCGTCAGCCTTGAGCACCGTGACGAGCCGCGAGCCCTCGGGGAGCGATCGCGCGATCAGCTCGACGTTGCGATCAAAACGATCGAGATCGATTTCAACGTATGTCGGTCGCAGCTCACGAAGAGTAGACATGTACGTCCTGCCCGTTCACGGCGCGCCCCCGCTCCGAGGCCAGAAAGCAGATGACCTCCGCGACTTCGTCGGCCGTCATCGACGCCGGCGCTCCGCCGCTGGCTGCGGCCCACATGCGCGTGTCGACCGAGCCGGGGCTGACGCTGTTGACGCGGATGCCGTATTGCTTGACCTCCACCGCCAGCGCCTCGGTCATGGCGATGACGGCCGCTTTGCTGGCGCAGTAGGAAACGTAGCCCGGAAACTTCTCCGGCCCGATGACGCCTGAGATCGACGCGACGTTGACGATGGCGCCAGCACGCTTGGCCATCATCGAGGGGAGTGCGCGCCGCGTGGCGAGATAGGTGCCTCGCACATTGACGTCGAACATGCGATCCCACTCTTCCGGCGTGACCTCGGCCATCAACTTGGGATCGATCATGCCGGCACAGTTGATGAGGATGTCGCAATCGCCGAGCTTTGATTCTGTGGATGTGAAGAGCCGCTCGATGGATTCCGGATCGCTCACATCGCCATCAACAGCAAACATCCCCTCGATTCCGGCGGTCGAAGCGGACCGCGCAAAACCGGCCACGAGCGCGCCGCGAGCCATCAACATCTCCGCGGTTGCGCGGCCAATTCCTGACGACGCGCCAGTGACTACAGCAACGCGACCGACGAATTCTTGGGGGGGCATATAATCGCCGGCAGGCTACCCCAAACCGCAGAGATTGAGGAGAGCGTATGAATCCAGAAGTTAACAACTGGTTGCAGCTCATTTTCCGATGGGGTCATGTCATCGCCGGCGTGATGTGGATCGGTCACCTCTGGTTCTTCAACTTCGTCAACGGGCCGTTCGCGGCCAAGATGGACGGGCCCACCAAGAAGGTCGTCGTGCCGGAACTGATGCCGCGCGCGCTCTTCTGGTTCCGCTGGGGTGCGGCCTGGACCTGGATCACCGGCTTCCTGCTCCTCGGCCTGATCTACTACCAGACCAAGAGCGTGCTCTTCGATATGGATGCGCCAACTCATGGCGGATTCTGGTTCTTCGGGAGCGAAAACGCGGTAGTTGCTGTTCGTGGCGGCTTCAATCCGTGGCTTTGGCTGGCGATCGTTTTAATTATGTTGGCGATCGGCTTCGTCATCTACAACCTCATCCTGAAGAAGGTCAAGAACGTTACCGGCGCTAGCGCGATCAACCTCGTCCTCTTCGTCATCGTCTACGGCGTCCTCGAATGCCTCGGCCACTTCAGCGGCCGCGCGCTCTACATCCACGCCGGCGGAATTTTCGGCACGATGATGGCCCTCAACGTCTGGATGGTGATCTGGCCGTATCAGCAGAAGATCATCCGCGGCATCAAGGACGGCAATCCCGCCGACGCCGAGACAGTACGCCAGGCCGGCCTGCGCTCGCGCCAGAACACGTACATGTCGGTGCCGCTGATTTTCCTGATGATCAGCAATCACTACCCGACGATCTACGGCGCCGATTGCTGGGTCCGCGATGGCGTCCTTGCCGGCGTGATCATTGCCGGCTTCCTCCTCGTCCGCTGGATGTATTCGAAGGCGGCGACGGTACAGGGATTCTGATGGTTTAGGTTGCCGGGTTGCCAAGTTGCCGGGTTGCCCGCTTCTTGATCAACCCGGCAACCGACAACCGACAACTTCGGCAACCCGGCAACCTGGCAACTCAGCAACCCACCCATGCTCCTCCTCCAGATCGACGCCTTCACCGACGAAGCATTCAAAGGGAATCCTGCCGCTGTCTGCTTCCTGAAGGGCGAGCGCGAGGACCGTTGGATGGCCAATGTCGCGGCGGAGATGAACCTTGCCGAGACGGCGTTCCTCCATCCTCGCAATGACGGCTGGAACCTGCGCTGGTTCACGCCTGCGGTCGAAGTCGATCTCTGCGGTCACGCCACGCTGGCCTCGGCGCATGCGATCTGGAGCGAGAACCTCAGCAGCGAAGAAGTGCTTCGATTTCATACCCGCAGCGGCGTGCTGACCGCGAAACGTGCCGGCGATCTGATCGAGCTCGATTTTCCCGCCAAACGCGAGGAGGCCATCGCCGCTCCTGCCGGTCTGCTCGACGCGCTCGGGACGACGAACGCCACGTACGTCGGCCGCAACCAGTTCGACTACATCGTCGAGCTGCCGTCGGAAGCGGAGGTTCGCAATCTCAAGCCCGATCATTCCGTCCTGAGGCAACTACCCGTGCGCGGCATCATCGTCACCACCCGAGGAAGCGGCGAGTACGACTTCATCTCGCGGTTTTTCGCGCCCGGTTCGGGAATCGACGAAGATCCGGTGACCGGCTCGGCGCACTGCTGCCTCACGCCCTACTGGGCTCAGCGCCTCGGCAAGACGGAAATGCTCGCCTATCAGGCCTCGCCGCGCGGCGGTGCGATTCGTGTCCGGCTGGAAGGCGATCGCGTGAAGCTGGCCGGCGACGCCGTCACGATCCTGCGAGGCGAGCTGCTGGTGTGATCACGATCGCGCGTGAATAGAATCCGCAAATGAATCGACGCAAATTTATCGGTGCATCCGCCGCCCTCACCGCACTCTGGCGAACACCCGCGCTCTTCGCGCAACGTAGCGAGCAGACTGCGGACGCTCCGCTTCCGCCCTCCATCGCTGCGCTCACCCCCATGCGCGATCAGGCCCGTCCGATCACGAACGATGAGCGGCGCGCGCGCATCGAGAACGCGAAGCGACGCATGGCGCAGCACAAGATCAACGCGCTCGTGCTGTCTGGCGGAACCTCGCTGGTTTACTTCGCCAACATGCGCTGGTTCGGCGGCGAGCGGCTCTTCGCATGCGTCATCCCGGTCAAGGGCGAGCCGTTTTTTGTCTGTCCGGCCTTTGAAGAGGATCGTGCCCGCGAACAGATCGCCGTCGGACCATTCGGATCCGATCGCGCCGACGTTCGCACGTGGAATGAGGACGAAAGCCCGTACGCGCTCGTCGCTCGCGGACTGCGCGATCGTGGCATTGCAACCGGCGCCATCGGCGTCGAAGAGACGATGAAGTTCGTCTGGAGCGACGGCATCGCTTCCGCGGCGCCGCAATCAAAGGTCATCAGCGGAACGGCCATCACCGCCGGCTGCCGCATGATCAAAGACGCGCATGAGATCGAGCTGATGCAACTGGCCAACACCGCCACGCTCAAGGTCTACAACGCCGTCTATCAGGCCATTCAGCCGGGCATGACGCAGCGCGACGTCTCCAACCTGATCTCGCTGGCCTACCGCCGCGTCGGATTCCAGGGCGAAGCGAGCGTGCAGACCGCGCAGTACACGGCGTTGCCTCATGGATCGTCCACGCCGCAGACGATCAAGGAAGGCACCATCATCATGCTCGACGATGGATGCACGGTGGAGGGCTACCAGTCCGACATCACGCGCACGTTCGTACTCGGTAAGGCCACCGACAAGATGAACAAAGTCTTCGACATCGTCCGTCGCGCCCAGAACGCAGCGCTGAAGGCGGCAAAGCCAGGCGCTCCGCTCGAATCGATCGACGCCGCGGCGCGCGAGGTCATCGTCGGCGCCGGCTACGGTCCCGGTTTCAAGTACTTCTCGCACCGCCTCGGACACGGCATCGGAATGGACGGTCACGAGTGGCCGTACCTGGTGAAGAACAACATGTTCGGCTGGGAGCGGTCGCTGCGCGCGCAACCGGGGATGTGTTTCAGCAACGAGCCAGGCGTCTATATCCGAGGCGAATTCGGCGTCCGGCTGGAAGACGACATGTACATCACCGCCGACGGCGCGAAGCTCTTCACGCCGCAATCGGAGTCGCTGGAGAAACCGTTCTGACGACCATTCGCGAGATGCTCGAAAACATCGAGCGCGACACGCTGGTGGCGCGGGCGGCGCGAAGCGCGGAGACGCGTGGACGCGATCGCGAGGAGGCCGAGGACGATCTCCGGCCGTCGTATCAGCGCGACCGCGATCGCATCATTCACTGCAAGGCCTTCCGCCGGCTGAAGCACAAGACGCAGGTCTTTCTCGCTCCCGAGGGCGATCACTATCGGACGCGGCTCACGCATGTGCTCGAAGTGACGCAGATCGCGAGGACGATCGCGAAGTCGTTGCGGCTCAACGAAGTCCTGACTGAGGCGATTGGGCTTGGACACGATTTGGGGCATTCCGCATTCGGTCATGCCGGCGAAGCCGCGCTCAACAAACTGGTCAAAGGCGGATTCGATCACTACCGCCAGTCGGTGCGCGTGGTCGAAGTGCTCGAGAACGACGGCCGCGGACTGAACCTCACCATCGAAGTGCGCGACGGCATCCTCAAACATTCGAAAGGGGAGAAGGGCGAGCTGCTGCGTCGCCGTCCGAAATCGCGCGCTCTCACACTCGAAGGCGACATCGTCCGGATCTCCGACATCATCGCGTATGTCAATCACGACATCGACGACGGAATCCGCGCCGGTGTTCTGTCCGAGGACGACATTCCGAAAGAGATCCGCAAAGCGCTTGGCAACAAAGCCGGACAGCGCATCGATCGCATGGTGCGCGATGTCATCGATGCCACGCTCTCTTGCGACTACGAATCGATCTCCATGACCGCCGAGGTGCTCGACGCGCTCGAAGAGTTGCGCGCCTACATGTTTCAGAACATGTATTTCACGCCAACGGTGCGCAACGAGTTCGTGAAAGCGCAACGGACGCTGACGGCGCTGTTTGAGTACGTGACCGCGCATCCGGAGGAGTTTCTGGCCAAGGACAGCGACGAAACGGTCGAACGCCTGGCCATCGACTTTATCGCCGGCATGACCGATCGCTACGCCATCAATCTCTACGAGCGCCTCTTCGTTCCGAGAGCCTGGGTTTGAATCCGCGCGCGGTGATTTTCGATATGGATGGTTTGCTGCTGGACAGCGAACCGTTGTACCGAATCACCTGGCAGACCGCAGCCGCGGAGCTCGGCTGCCCGATCGATGACGAGCTTTACGCGCATTTCGTCGGCCGCGGAAACGAGGAAGCGGAGCGGATGCTGGCGGAACGATTCGGCGACGCGCTTCCGCTCGATGAGTTTCGCGTTCGCTGGCGCCGAGGGTTTGACGAACGCCTCCGTCAGGCACCGCTCGCGCGCAAGCCGGGCGCAATCGAGCTGCTCGATTTTCTCGACGAACGCGGCATCGCCAAGGGATTGGCGACGTCATCCCCACGCGAGATCGCCCTTCGTTGCCTCGGCGATCTGTCCTCGCGTTTCGCAGCGATTGCGTTCGGCGATGAAGTCGAACATTCGAAGCCCGCGCCGGACCTCTTCCTTCTCGCATCGCAGCGACTCGGCGTTGCACCGGAGCATTGCCTCGTGCTCGAAGACTCCGAGGCTGGCGTTCGCGCGGCACGGGCGGCGGGGATGGAGGTGATCATGGTCCCCGATCTGATCGAGCCATCTGCGGAGGTTGCAGCGATGGTGAGAAAGGTATGCAGATCGCTTTACGAGGTTAAATTCAACATGGAGTTCGGCCCAGCGCGGCTGGGGCCTACGAATCGCCGTGTGTAGGGCCCAGTTGCGCTGGGCCGATCCCCCGTCGCCCCAAACACATCGCAAAATGAAAAACGCCCCGCAATTGACGGGGCGCTTTGATCGATGCGCGAATGGCTAACGCTTCTTGGCGCGCTTGGTGTTCACGGCCTCGCGAAGATCCTTGCCTGCTTTGAAGCGGACGTTCTTCGAAGCGGGGATTGTGATCTTTTCATTCGTGCGGGGATTGCGGCCTTCGCGCGCCTTCCGCTGCGACACGGCGAAGCTGCCCAGGCCTGGAATCGCGCAGCGGTCGCCCCGCTGGCATGAGTCGGAAACGTAGTTCACGAACGCGTCGAACGCGGCCGCGGCTTCCTTCTTCGAAATGCCCGCCTGTTCGGCGATTTCATTGATGATGTCACCCTTGCCTGCCATAGACGATCTCCTTCTGGTAATGCGACGAAACCCCTGATGTTTTCTGGGCTTTTGGCAATCTATGAGAAGGATGTTGGTTTGTCAACGGAGTTTCCGGCGCCGTTTTTTTCTGCGCGCGAGGCGAAATTTCGACGCTGTTTCGACGTAGAAAACGGCTCGTTCTCATGGGCTGTTTGGCCGTTTTCCTGGAGGACGCGAAGCGGCTCAGGATAGACTCGAAGCAAACGCAACGTGGACGAACTCCGCACTCTCTACCGCTACCGCCAGCTCATCGCCGCCCTCACAGCGCGCGATCTGAAGGCGCGTTACCGCGGCTCGATCCTCGGTTTTTTCTGGTCGCTCGCCAATCCGCTGCTGCTGCTCACTGTCTACACTGTCGTCTTCACCTTCTTCTTTCCGTCCAACGTCATCCGTCCCTATTCGTTGTTTCTCTTCGCCGGAATCCTTCCCTGGACGTTTTTCTCCGCCGCAGTGCTGGAATCGACGACATCCATCTCATCGAACGCAGGGCTGATCAAGAAAGTGATGTTCCCCGCCGAGGCGCTGCCGCTGGTGACCGTGGCCTCGCATCTCGTGCACTTCGCCCTGGCCATGCCGATCCTTCTCCTCGCCACGATCGGCTTCGCGTTGCACGGCGACATCACCATCAACGCCACGATGCTGCTGGTTCCGTTTCTGATGATTCTGCAAACCCTCTTCGTGGCCGGCATCGCCATGACGGTGGCCTCGGCGTCCGTTCTCTTCCGCGATCTGCGCGACATCCTGACGAACCTGATGCAGCTCGGCTTCTTCGTCACGCCGATCCTCTACCTCATCGATCGCGTCGCCTCGCGTCCCTTCCGCGCGCTGCTGCGGCTGAATCCGATGACGCCGTTCGTCGTCTCGTATCAGGACGTGCTCTTCTTCGGCCACCTGCCCGGAATCGCCGACACGCTGCTGATGATCGCCTACGCGTTTGTGTCGGTTTCGATGGGGATCGTCGTATTCAGCCGTTTGCGCGATACGCTTGCCGAAGCGATCTGATCTCGGTTCCACTTCGAAGACAGCAAGGAGATTTCATGAAGCGTTTTGCCTTGATGCTGGCGGTCTTTCTCTGCGCCCTCGCTCTCTCCGCCGCGCCGATCACGCTGCGCGTCGATGCCACGAACGTTGCCTCGAACGTCTACCACGCGCATCTGACCGTCCCGGCAACACCGGGGCCGATGACGCTGATCTATCCGAAGTGGATTCCGGGCGAGCACGGTCCGACCGGGCCGATCAACGGCCTGACGGGATTGAAGATCTCGGCGAACGGCCAGGCCGTGCCCTGGCTGCGCGATCAGGTGGAGATGTTCGCGTTCAACGTTGATGTCCCTGCCGGCGCGAGTGCCCTCGACATCGATCTCGATTTTCTCGCTCCCGCTCCCGGCGCGAACTTCACCGCGGGTGCGTCGACGTCCCCGCGCTTGGCCGTGCTGAGCTGGAACACACTGCTGCTCTATCCTCGGACATCGAACAGCAGCGACGCGCTTCAGGTCGAGGCTTCACTGCGCATTCCGGCCGGCTGGCAATACGCGACGGCACTGGAAACGCGGGGACACAGCGGCGACGAGATTCAGTTCGAGCAGGCGTCGTTGACCGCGCTTATCGACTCGCCCGTTCAACTGGGACAGACGCTTCGCAAGATCGATCTGGTCAGCAAGTCGCCATACCGCCACACACTGAATCTGCTGTCCGAGAGCGTCGAGGCCACGCAGACTCCTGACGATTTCGCTAAACAATACGGCCGCCTGGTCGATGAGACCACGGCACTGTTCGGTGCGAACCACTATCGCCATTACGACTGGCTTCTGACGTTGAGCGATGCCGTTGCGCACTTCGGCCTCGAGCATCACGAATCGAGCGATGACCGCACCGAGGAATCGACGCTGCGCGAGGACACGAGCCGCAAGTGGGTGTCGGGTCTGATGGCGCACGAATTCGTCCACTCCTGGAACGGCAAGTATCGCCGTCCTGCCGGTCTGGCCACCGGCAATTACGACAAGCCGATGACCGGCGAGCTGCTCTGGGTTTACGAAGGGCTGACCGAATATCTCGGCGATTTGCTTCCGGTCCGCGCCGGAATCCTTTCCGCCGAGGACTATCGCGAAAATCTTGCGGAGACCGCGGCCAACATGACCGAACACGTCGGACGCACGTGGCGTCCGCTGCTCGACACAGCGGTCGCCGCGCAATTGCTCTACGAAGCGCCGAGGTCGTCGACGAATTGGAGACGCAGCGTCGATTACTACCCCGAGGGCGAGCTGTTGTGGCTCGACGCCGACATGACCATCCGCTCGCTGACAGGCGGCAAAAAGTCCCTCGACGATTTCTGCCGCGCGTTCTATGGCGGAACGAGCGGACACGCGGAATTGAAGCCATATGCGTTCGACGACATCGTCACTGCACTCAATGCCGTTGCCCCGAATGATTGGCGCGCATTCCTCAATCAGCGTCTGTCATCACTTTCCGCAACGCCTCCACTGGGCGGAATCGAACAGGCCGGCTGGCGTCTCATTTACAACGACAAGCCCAATACCGCCCTGGAGTTTGGCGAAGGCCGCTCCAAGAGCGCCGATCTCAGCGCATCGCTCGGCTTCTCCGCCGGCGACAGCGGCACAATCAATGACGTCGTTCCAAACTCCGCCGCCGCAAACGCCGGCCTCACCCCCGGCGCCAAGATCATCGCCATCAACGGCCGCGCCTACAGCACGAAACGACTGCGCGACGTCGTCAAGGCATCAACAAGCGCCACAACACCGATCACGATCATCGCCCAGACCGGCGAGTTCTTCACGACAGCATCAATCGATTACCACGGAGGGGAACGGTATCCACATCTGGAGCGCGTGACTGGAAAGCCCGACTTGATGGAGACGTTGATAAAGGCGTTGTCGCCGCCACCTGCTCCGCCCGCGGCTCCCAAGAAGAAGTAAGCGCAAACGTAGGTCGGACTCTCCAGTCCGACCGCTCGTGAAAAACGCTGCCGGTAACTACCATCCGCGCAAGCACCGGTCGGACTGGAGAGTCCGACTTGCGTTTCATTGGGGATGAATTTCAATCATGAGAGGGCGAGGGATCAACGCCTTCCGGCGCCTCGGGTCATTACGCACCGGAATCATCAAGAGCACGATCGGCTGGCAGTGCAGCGACGAAACGCCCGAGAAGGGCAATTCCAAATAGAAGCCCCCATACCGCTTCGGTTGCGGCAAGAAGGCGAGCGAGACCAACCGGCTGGATGTCTCCGTAGCCCAATGTAGTGATTGTAACGAAGCTGAAGTATAAAGCATCCCACGCCGATGAAATGCCGGCGCTCATGCCAAATCCACTTTTTGCGGCAACGAAAAGAATGAGGCCAAACAATATGGCACCTTCCATTAAATTGATTACGCCAATCACGAACGTACGCCAGTGAGAGACGATGCGATATGGTCCCAACGCCGTGTCGTGGCGTAGACGATGGAAGACGACTATATTAGTGTACGCCTGACTGAGTTCTATCAGGCGGTATGCGGCGATAGTTGCTATGAAAATCAAAGAAAGGTCCGACGCGACCTTGTACAACATAAACTCTATTGCCAGCCATCCGACCACGTAGCAATCCATAAACTGCGCGGATGCCCAACGCGAGGCTCGCTTTACTATTACACGGCGAACGTAAAACGAGACAGACAGTCGTTCCAGTGCTAAGAACAGGCCGTAAAGTGTCGCCATCAGGATCGTTCGACGTGTTTCCTGGGGTTGCTCGCGCTCGAAGGCCACGCGCGCCGGACCCTCTATCTGAATCTTCGAAACACGTACGACGTCGGGGCGTCCGATGACCGTCACCCCGCTAACTTGAACTTCCAGCGAGGCACCCTCCGGCACGTCGTACACGATCGTGGGGGAAGAACTCATGGTGACGTAGAATATACGCCATGGCGAAGACGAGTGCTGGGCTGCTGATGTATCGCAATGCAGTACGGACCTTGCAAGTGCTGCTCGTGCATCCAGGTGGTCCCTTTTGGGCAAAAAAGGATGACGGCGCCTGGTCGATTCCGAAGGGCGAATTCGGCGAGGCCGAAGTGCCTCTCGACGCGGCAATACGTGAGTTCAACGAGGAGACGGGATTAACACCCGGTGGTCCATTCATCCCGCTTGGATCAGCAAAACAGCCAGGCGGGAAAGTAGTTAGCGTCTGGACTTTCCATGGCGATTGGGATCCTGCGACGCTACGTTCGAACGTATTCGTGCTCGAGTGGCCCCCGAAATCTGGAATGACGCGTGAGTTTCCAGAGGTGGATAGAGCTGCGTGGTTTGATACCCGGGAAGCGCGCCGCAAGATTCTTCCTGGTCAGGTGACGTTTATCGACCAAGTCGAAGCACTCGTGTCAAAAGGGAGCAACGTCGGCGCAGCGGAGCAACGTCAGCGGTCTTTGTTTGACTAACGACGGTTCTCGCCTGGTCGGCCTAAAGTCGTCACAACCTCACCGCCAATTCGCAATCACCGTCAACGGCGACGGGTCCGCCTCCCCTCCATTCGCGATCACCCGTCCGTCCGCCGTGAGGTCATAGTCGGATGAGGAGATCGGGTTCACGTCGAGGCGGTAGCGAGGGCGCGTGGCGGTGACGCCGAACCCGCCGGCGGTTTGGACGTCGACCTCGGTTAGGGTGTTGTCCGAGGTTAGGTAATCGAGGTGTGTGCCATCCGGGGACCAGCGGGAGGAGTGGCCGCCTCCGGTCGTGACCTGCCATTTGCCGCCAGTGCCGAGGAAGGGGATGACGTAGATCTCGTCCCGGCCGTTTTCGTTGGAGGTGTAGGCCATCCAGCGGCCGTCGGGGGAGATGCGGGCGTCGCGGGCGGCGAACTGGCCGGTGATGATCGATCGCGGCTGCTCGCCGGGGACGAGCGGGACGGCCCAGATCTGGGGATTGGCGCCGTGTCCTGGCCAGAGGGTGATGGCGATCCAGCGGCCGTCGGGGGAGACGGACGCGGGATCGGCGTCGCCGGCCAGGCGGGCCACAAGCTGGCGTGGTCCGTTGCCGTCGGCGCGGCGGCGGTAGATCGCGGCCTGTTCGGTTGGGGCGTCGCGGGCGGCGTAGATGATCTCGCTGCCGTCGTGACTCCAGACCGGCGCCTCGTTCATCGAGCCTTCGAACGTCAGGCGCGTGCGGACATCGCGATCGACGTCGATGACCCAGATGTCGGCGCGCGGATCGCCGGCGTTCGTGACCAGGCGATGGCCGTCGGGCGAGAGCTTCAGGTCGTAATACTTGGCCACATCGCCGATCGTGCCGAGGTTCTTGCCGTCGTGGGAGAACCAGACCAGGCGCGTGCCGGAGAGCGTGCCGCCGGGCTGGTAGATGAGCGTCCGGCCGGCGGCATCGAAGACGCCGTGCCACGTGGAGGCGTCAAAGCGAACGTTCTGCGCAACGATCGACGGCGCGCCGGTCAGCACGCCGCGCGCGACATCGAACGGCTGGCTGACCAGCGTGCTGTCGCGCAGCATGAGGAGTTTGCCGTCGATGTAGGCGACGTTCGACAGCGTCTGTGCGACGACGCGATCCGACTTGCCGTCGAGCGAGCGGATGTGAAGCGCCGTGGCCCGCGAGCCGGGCTCGAAATGATTCGCGGCGAGATAGAGAAACGACTTGCCACCAGGGAGAAACAGCGGCCAGCGATCGGTGGTCATCCCTCCGCTGGGTGTCGTCAGCGCCACGGGCGTTCCGCCGTTTGCGGCGACGCGATAGAGGCCGGCGCGCATTTCGGGCGTGTAGACGATGACGTTGCCCTCGCTCCACGAACCGCCGCGCGCGTTGGGAGCGTCGGTGATCACGATCGGCACGCCGCCGGAAGCATCGACCGTCTTGAGCTTGCCGTGCGCGAAGAAGCCCAGCGAGCGATTGTCGGGCGACCAGAAGGGAAACATGGCGTCGTCGCAGCCGTCGATCTCGCGCGGGTCGGGCGATTCGAGCGAGCGGACCCACAGCGTTCGTTTGCCCTCCGGCGAAACGGCCACGAAGGCGACGCGGCGGCCGTCGGGCGAGAGAACAGGCGAGCCGGCATAATCGCCGGTGAAGACGAAGCGAAGGCCGGGCGGTGGAACGATGGCCGCGGCGAACGGCCGGTCGAGTGCGGCGATCTCGCGCTTTCCCCACGATGCGATGGCCACGACAGCCGCAATCGCGACAGCAAGTGCGAGCGCCCATGTGGCACGTTCGCGCCAGTCGCGTCCCTTTGCGCGCGCAAGCGGGATCGACAAAGACGGATTCGAGACCTCGTCGCGGATCCACTGCAGCGCCAGCATCACGTCGTGCGCGGTCTGGTAGCGATCGTCGGGATCCTTAGCCAGGCAATTGCGGATGACGCGGTCGAGCGCCGACGGCGTCATCGGCCGGATCGAGGAGATTGGTGGTGGATCGCTGGCGATGATCTGGGCGATCATCCCGGCCCGGCTGGCGGCGTTGAAGGCGCGCCGGCCGGTGACCATTTCGTAGAGCACGCAGCCGAAGGCGAAGATGTCGCTGCGGGCGTCGCTGCGCGCGTATTCGATCTGCTCCGGAGCCATGTAGCAGAAGGTGCCGACGAGCGTTCCCTCCGCCGTCAGCGGCTCCTCGGGATGCAGCGCCGTGGAGCTCTGCGGCGAGGTCGAGGCGATGAGCGCGGCGTCCATGGCCTTGGCCAGACCGAAGTCGAGCAGTTTCGCGCCGCCGCTGCGGGTGAGGATGACGTTGCCTGGCTTGAGATCGCGATGAAGGATGCCGGTGCGATGCGCTTTGTCGAGCGCGTCGGCGATCTCGATGCCGTGGCGGAGCACGTCGGACAGCGGCATCGGTCCGCGCGAGAGACGTTCGGTCAGCGGCTCGCCGTCGAGATACTCCATGACCAGGTACTCGATGTCGTTCTGCGTTCCGACGTCGAAGAGCATGCAGATGTTGGGATGGTTGAGGCTGGAGATGGCCCGCGCCTCGCGCTCGAAGCGGGCACGGAGCTGGGCATCGCGCGCGAACTCGGCGGGGAGGACTTTGATGGCGACGTCACGCGAGAGCCGCGTGTCGCTGGCGCGGTAGACCTCCCCCATCCCGCCCGCGCCGATGGACGCAGCGATCTCGTAGGGGCCGAGCCGGGTTCCGGCAGGGAGGGACACGGTGGGGGAAGTGTAGCTGGAAGCGGGGTCTCGGGGTTTCGCGGTCGCGCAGTCTCGCGGTGGTCAGGGATTCCCATAACTGCGAGACCGCGAAACCGCGCGACCTCGCAACCGCGTTAGTCCCAACTCGTATCGTTCATCCTGGCCACGATCTTCGCTACTTCGATGTAGTCCGCACCTTCGCCGAGTTGGTTGAGCGAGGCCGAGAAGAGATGTTGCGTCAGGGCGAGCATCGGCGTGGCGGCGTGTTGCTGGTGGGCGATCGAGGCGGCGATGCGGATGTCTTTGTCGTGATGGGCGAGTTTGAAGACGAGCGGCCACTTGTGCTCGAGGAGGCGCATTGGGAGGAGATTCTCCGAGACGTTCGAGCGGCCGCTTCCGGCGTTGGTCACAGCAAGCGCGGTCTTCAGATCGATGCCGTACTGTTTGGCCAGGAGAAGGCACTCCGAGGTGATCCAGACCGTAGCGCCCATGATCGTGTTCGTCAGTACTTTGATGGCGTGGCCGGAACCGGCGGGACCGACGTGAATGATGGTCTTGCCGCAGAGTTGCAGGATCTCGCGAGCGCGGTCGAAGCCGGCCGGCTCGCCGCCGATCATGATGGTGAGCGTGGCGTTCTCCGCGCCGACCGTCGCGCCGGTGACTGGTGCATCGACGAAGGCAACGCCCTTGTCCTCCAGCCGCTGCGCGGTCTGACGGCTGGCGTTCGGATCGCCGCTGGTGGCGTCAATCCAGAGTGTTCCCGGCTTGAGCGACGCGAGCAGCTTGTCGACGATCTCATCGACCTCGACGCTCGTCGGCAACATGGTGATGATGACTTCGGAGTTCGCACACTCAGCGATGTCGCTAGCCAGCGTCGTGCCGTGCTCGCGGGCATGGCGCTCCGCCTTCTCGCGGGTGCGATTCCAGACCAGGAGCTCGTGTTGTTTGGAGAGGTGGCGCGCCATCGGGAAACCCATGGCGCCGAGACCGATGAATGCGATTTTCATGAACCGCATTCTAGGGGGTGGGAGTTGAACGCAAGAGGCAAAAAAGTGGGAGTAACCAGTGGCCTTGCTCCCACGCCCCACACCCCACGAGCCACTCCCTACATCCAGACAGCCGTTCGATCGAGACCCTCCGGCACGCGTTGCAGAGAGAGAGAGGTAGCTTCAGCAATTGTCCACGGGAGGCACGCCCATTCGCCCGCTCTTCCCGTGGCTTGGGTCCGAGGTGGGCACGTAACTGAAGGGTCTCGATCGACCGGCCGTTCGAATGTCAATGAAAATAAAAAAGGGGCTGTACGCCCCTTTGATTGCCTTACGGCACAATTGCTGTGCGGGTCAGTTTAGGTTCGCGCTGGCGGTAGGTTAGTGACCCAGCTCACAAAACTCAAGTTCGTTTGTACCAGTCGGCGTTGATCTGTGTGTAGTGCTTCCACTGCTCCGGCACCAGATCCTGAGGGAAGATGGCCTGCACAGGACAGGCCGGCTCGCACGCTCCGCAGTCGATACAAACCTCGGGATCGATATAGAGCATGGTGTCTTCGGCGAATCCCGCTTCGTCCTTCCGAGGATGGATGCAATCGACCGGGCAGACGTCGACGCAGGCGGTGTCCTTCGTTCCCACACACGGTTCAGCAATCACGTAAGTCATCGGGGATTCGCTCCTTGGACTCTGGACTGGGGCGCATTTTAAGTGAAGAAGTAACGGGTCAAGTGAAAAAATATAGGTCCGGCGAAGCAGATCGAATCGATGCGGTCGAGCACTCCGCCATGTCCCTGGATCGACGATCCCCAGTCCTTCACGCCGCGATCGCGCTTGATCGCGGACATCGTCAAGCCGCCGAGGAATCCCATTACCGTGATGACGAAAGCCATCCCCATCGCTTGCCATGGCTTGAACGGCGTGGCCCACCAGAGCGCGGTGCCGATGAGCGTGGCGGAGAGGATTCCGCCGATGAATCCTTCCCACGTCTTGCTTGGACTGATGACCGGCGAGATCTTGTGCCTGCCCAGAAGCTTGCCCCAGACGTACTGCAGCACGTCGCTGAGTTGCACGACTACGACGAGAAAGAAGAGCAGGCGGGCGTTCTTTCCCGCGTAGCCGGGAATCTGCAGCATCAGCAGCGCCGGCACATGGCTGACGCAGTAGACGCAAACCATCAGTCCCCACTGGATCTTGGAGCTTCGTTCGAGAAACGCATTCGGATCGCCGGAGATGGCGATGCGCGAGGGGATGAAAAGGAATCCGTAGACCGGGATGAGCACGCTGAAGAAGCCGTACCACTGCGTGGCCACGAGGTAGTACTGCAGCGGCGTGATGATGAAGAAAACCCAGAAGAGGGCGGAGTGATCGGCGGGGCGCGTCGGCGTGAGGGTGATGAACTCGCGCAGGGCAAAGAACGACAGCAATGCGAAGAGGATGACCGAGCCGAGGCCGCCGGTGAGGAGCGACAGGGCGAAGACGGCCGACATCACCCACCAGGCGCGGATTCGGGCGTTGAGGTTGTCGACGACGTCGTTACGCCGCCGCCAGCGCATGATCTGGCCGACGATCGTGGCCACGAGGAGCAGGGCGAGGACGCCTCCGAAGAGCAGGAGCGTCTGCCGGTCGCGAATCATGGTCACCATTGCCGCAGCTCCAGGATGGCGTT
>Ga0307511_10001130_pt1 | contig 28449 bp, 26 predicted proteins | sample 13_EM_MG_FD_200266 | JGI IMG/M metagenome (GOLD analysis project Ga0307511, IMG submission 200266) | Populus trichocarpa ectomycorrhiza microbial communities from riparian zone in the Pacific Northwest, United States - 13_EM | ecosystem: Host-associated > Plants > Roots > Unclassified | place...
TTGGTGGGGGGGCAGTAGGGGAAATGGATCGGAGTAAGACAACTGAGGGCTCACGGGTATCGTCGTACGACGCTGGGGTCGAGATGTCCGCACTGCCCGTCTAAGACCTGACCCAGGAAGCGCAGGTTGTAGGCAACTGTTCGTCCCGGCGCACGTAGTCGTAGCCGAAGGCGTTTTCGCCAGTGGATTCGCGGAGTTGGAAGCCGTCGATCCGGTAGCGCGCACGCCGCCCTCGGGTTTGGACTCCAGATGCGAGCTAGTGATGCCAGGCGCCTGTCTAAATTCTCGTTTCCGCAGGTGTCGTGGGAGTCGATCGCTCCCTTGTCATACTGCTACTCGATGTACTTTTCAAAAGCCGGTTTTCCATCGACGAGCGCCTGCAATTCACTCTCCGACTGCAACTCCTCCGATTGAGGGGAGGCTCCGGTCTGATCGCTCAGCGCTGCTCGTGCCGCGCCGCGCGCTGTTCAATCTGCAACTGCGCACGCCTGGTAGCTTGCTCCAGTCGCTCGATCAATACCGGCCGCGGCGGCAAGGTTGTCAGGTACTCAGCGACATGGATGCCGGACTTATCAAGTTCCAACAACTCGATCTGCTCGGACTTCTTGCCCGTGCACAGGATGATCCCCAACGGGGAAGCCTCTTCGGGCTCACGCTCGTATTTGTCGAGCCACCGCAGGTACAGCTCCATCTGCCCTTTGTACGCTACTCTGAACTCACCGACTTTCAATTCGACGGCCACCAGGCGGCGTAGTTTTCGGTTGTAGAACAAAAGGTCCAGATAGAAGTCGTCCCCGTCCAGCTGGATACGCTTCTGACGGGCGACGAAAGTGAATCCGACGCCCAGCTCGAGGAGGAACGATTCCATTTCCCGGATAATGGCCGCTTCCAGATCGCTTTCCTGCCAGGTGTCGCGCAGACCCAGAAAGTCAAGGACGTAGGGATCTCGCATGACGAGGCTCGGTGACATGGGCTGCGCGTCCTGCATCGTCGCCAGTTCCTGCGCAATCAATGCGTCCGGCTGCCGAGACAATGCTGTGCGCTGGTAGAGCATTGAATCGATACGTCCACGGAGCGTACGCACGCTCCAGCGTTCGGCGCAGCACATCTGAGCGTAATATTCCCGCTGAAGCCGGTCTTTGAGTGGTATCAGCGCAACGAAGTGTGACCAGCTCAATTGTCGTGACAGTGTCACGACAATCGGCTCTTCCGGAAAAGTGGCCGCGAACTGCACCATCCGGCGCAGGTTCTTCTCCGTGAAGCTCTGTCCATAGTCTCGAACGAGCTGAGAAGCCAATCTCGGCACGATCTGCTCGCCATAGCCGGCTCGTTCACCCGCCAGGACTTCAGTATGGATTCGTCGCCCGATACGCCAGAACAGCAAGGCCAACTCGCTGTTCACCGCTGCGGTCACGCGGTGGTGCGCGGACTCGATCAATGCCCGAATCTCTCCCAGTAACTCCTGTGGGAAGGCCAAGGAGAGGGTAGACATCTTTCGCCTAGTCATTACCGTTATTTCCTTTACAACTGCTCAATGCCGCTTGATCGGCATGTTAGGTTAATCATCCTGCGCGGAAGCGAGGATGCCCTACGCTCCGACGGTGTCAAGGCTAAGCCCTGCGGGGGCGGGCTTTAGCCCGCCACCTTGACTCCGTCTCTCGCCTCTTCGGGTGTTAGTTCTTCCGTGCAGGATGGGTCGGACTGATCGTCCTCGCAACCTTCGCCACCGTGGTGCTGCTCACGAGGGTGGAAGCGGCGATGCACAGCCTTGAGGTCGGTGATGGTTACCCGCGTATAGACCTGCGTAGTCTCAATCGACGCATGCCCCAACATCTCCTGCGGATGCCGGATCGGGGCGCCGGCCCGCAACATGTGGGTTGCGCAGCTGTGCTGAACAGGTGACAGGAGCAGGAGCCGATCACTATCAGCCCAGCGCCTGCCACGTAACGCTTTAGGAGGTCGCCCAAGCGGCCAGCCGAAACGACAGCGGCGGAACTCGCCGCCTGAGGGCGTCCTGTGCCCTTTCTGTTGAGGGACGGGTTCGGGATGCGGGGGCGTTGCTCGCTTACGCTGGTCGGCACGGCGTGCGGACAATGATGGGTTACTACGTGGTAATTCGCTGCGGGGGAAGGCGGAGAGGATTGAGAGGCTTTCTGGCGCGCGGGTTGAGTGACGGAAAACGGACGTTAACTGCGGACGGTGCACACAGCGTCCAAGTTTGGAACAACAGCGGCTCTAACACAACAAATTAGTTGCTGGGTTACTTGTCGAAGAGTATGGCCTGCGGCTGTTGAATTCGAGTGATGACACCTTCAAGGTCACATTCACGCACCGCGCGACGTGGGCAGGATTTGGCAGAATGGTGGCGAGAGCATTTCGGGTTCGCCTTCGATTGGCTTCCTGCGGCAGGACTTGGCGGCGGCGCTCGAGCACAGCGAAGAGGCCGTCGCTATCCGCGTGGAGCGGAAGCTTCCCTACGCGGTGCGAGCATCGCCGAGCTGCGCAAGGACCCACGGACTCACCCAAGTGCAGCTCGCCGAGACCCTAGAGCTCACCCAGCAGATGATCGTCTCCTACGCGATCGGCACCCGCCGCATGCCGGTCTCATTGTTGCCGGCCGTACTCGCCGTATCCGTCGAAGCGCTCATCGGCCAGAAGGAAGCCGCTCTCGGTAAACGCGAACCGCACCCAAAGCTGCAGCAGCAGATGGAGCGCACCCAGCGGCTCCCCAAAGCCAAGTAGCGCTTCGCAATGGAGATGATCGATGCGGTGCTTGCCCAGCAGGACCGCTGAGAGTCGGGCAGCTAAAAGGGGATCACGATGATGGGTAAAGCAAAGCAAACCGCGGTCGTCTCGGTCGAGCAGATCTCGCAGTCGATCCTGGTCTTTCGCGGCCACAGGGTCCTGCTCGATGAGGATCTTGCGGTTCTCTACGGCGTGGCCACAAGAGTATTGCTCCAGGCAGTCAGGCGTAACAGGGAGCGCTTCCCCGAGGACTTCATGATCCAGCTGACCGCCGCCGAGTGGGCCGTTTTAAGATCACAATCTGTGATCTTAAAGACCGGACGCGGACAGCACCGCAAATACCTGCCCTACGCCTTCACCGAGCAGGGCGTGGCGATGCTCTCTTCCGTGCTCAACAGTAAGCACGCTATCGCCATCAACATCGAGATCATGCGCGCGTTCGTGAGCTGCGCGATCTGCTCAGCTCCAACCGGGAACTCGCCCGGCGCTTTGCGCAATTGGAGACACGGCTGGATAAAAAGCTCACCGAGCACGATGAGACCATCGCTGCCATCCTCTCCGCCATTCCGTCAGCTCATGGGAAGAACAACGACAACGCAACGAACAATGCTTCGATTCCCAACTCTCGCGCAGTTGAGCGCGCGTACTCTGCACCCGCCGTGCTCCAGCAATACAGCTCGGCATCCGCTTTCGCAAGCTCCCTAACGTGCGCAACGACGCTCGGTATTGGCATTCGCTTCGTTCCGGCCGAGCGGACTAGCGTGTCATCAACATCAACGTCCACGACAAGGCTACGGTTGGAGTTCATGGGGTCAATCCGCAGTTGCTAGTCGAGGAGTTCTCCGCGACCCTGCTTGAGCAGAGTGGCAGGGACTTTATCGTGCCTGGCGGGAGAGGCTTCTCAGGCTCCGGTCCACGCGGAGCAGTCGGAGCGTCTTGCGGCTTGCCTGCCGTATCTTTTAGGTTGTCGTTGAGGAACGTGTTTGCTCGATCCAAATGGTCGTTCATATCCTTCCCATCACCTCTTGCGCGTGCTTGAGCGGCTTTATTCAACTCGTCCGCCTGGCGATTGGCCACCTCCCATGCATTGTATGCCTTCGTACCAGCGCCCGTGTCGTCGATACTTTCGCTCGGGTCTGGCGGCGTGAGGATCTCGTCAGCCAGACCTTGCGGATCCCTTCTATTGATCGGAGTGCCGCGAACATAGGCATAAGTATTGGTGCCGCCCATTAGCCCGATCGGGTCGCTCTCGACGTATCCACCAACAGCAGGATCGAAGTCACGGCGCCCGTTCTGATGCAGTCCCGCCTGCCCGTCGAACACTTGCCCTGGAAGACGCAGGTTGTAGGATTATTGAGGATCGGCGACGAAGCTCTTGACGGCTTGGCGGAGCGGGGTCGCGTGAAACTGCGCCGACACGAGGCAGAGAGAAGGGTTTGAGAGTCTGATCAAGATGCGAAAGTCCGAAGCACTGTGATTTGCTGTCTCATTCGTCATCAGAAATGTGGAGAACTTGGCGGTCTCTCCGGGCTTTATGTTTACGTGGTCTTTTGTGTCCCTGAAGTCCCCTGGGAGCGATGCGAGCGGTCGCCATGTACCGTTGAGATCTTTGAATTCGACGCTTGCATACGGCAGATCGAGAAACGCGTCCTTCCCAGTTCGAGTAACGGGGAGCGAGATTGCAGGCCGGACTTCACGATTTAGGAGCTCAAATTGCGCAGTAAACGAGCCCGATTCGGTGAGCGTGACGGATTTCAAAACCAAGTGAATCGCAGGGTCGTCCGGACTTGTGTATCGACATGGGTCCTCCGCGGCAGCCAGCGTGGGCGCGGAAGTTCCGACCAGCAGAATGAACACTGCGAAACCAAATGGGACTCGCATGTCTTAAGGTCTCCGATCTGGATTGCTGTAGTTGTGCAATTGCGAGACATCCCACTTGTTGATTGTTCCGATCAATGTATTAAGGAGCCCCGGATTATTGGACAGAGCGCTCCCCAGCCCTGCGGCTGTCGCCTGACATTCGGCTTGGGTCGAGAATTGGCGCCCTTTGTATCTGGCTTCCCGCAATTCGGCAATTTTTCTCCCCTCGCTATTGGCCCATGCCAGATAGTCACTCACGTGATCGCCTTCGGCCCGTCGTGCCCACGCGTTTACTTCGGTTGGAAACCCCGGGCGGATGTGGACATTCGTCATGAAGCTCACCACGAATTCACTAAATTTCGCGCCGCTACCGGAGCACTCACATTTCGCTTTGATGTTCCAATTGACCAGCGTGAGTCCGCCGACGCTTGAATCTACAGGGAGGCTCTGCGCCCCCGGAAACGCTGCATAATCGCCGTCCTTCAGATCGAAGGCATACGTTGTGAAATTGCTCCACACCAGCAATCCCAAGGGATCCACGAGTTCGGCTGGATTACTCAGTGCGTAGGCGAAGGTATTTATTCCACCGCGAAGACCAATTGGATCGCTTTCGACATAACGACCGACGGCAGGGTCATAGTTTCTCAAGTAGTTGTAATTGAGCCCACTCTCCGCATCGTAATACTGGCCCGGAAAACGCAGATTATACGTAAAGCGCTGCCCGTCTCCGTCGGCGTCATCGTCTGCGAAACCGTTGCCATAAGGGTCGCTGCTCCATCGCCAGACGACGACGTTGTCGGAGGCCCGACTGACGCGGCGCGGCGAATTGAGGTGATCTGTATGCACATAGTAGATGTCCAAGCCGGTACCACCGTTGGATCGCAGTGTCGCGACGGGTGTCTCCCCTAGCCAGACGGTTTCCTCAACCAGAGCGCCGCTCCCTGTGTACTCCCCGATGAGATGCCCCGCCTCGTCGTATGCGAATAGATCTGTCGCAGCGGGGGAGGTCTTCCGGACTCGCTGTCCGAGCGCATTGACCAAAAACGTCGTGGCCACATTCCCCTGCGTGGCTGACGCACCCGGCCAGCGCCGTTATAGCCAAGCCCCACCGTGCCATTGCTCGTCGTGTTTCCGGCAGCGTCGTACCCGTAAGTCCGAACCAATGTGCCTGTCGTATTGTCAAGGCGATTGCTGGTTGCACTCACCGATATCTCCGTCGTCCCCGCCACGACACCGTAGTCATGCTCAGCATCATCGCTTCGGCTGGCGATGCGACCGTCATCATAAAACGTGTACGAGGACCTTCCCGCGCTGTCGATCTCCGCGAGATATCCATCAAGATCATACAGGCGTGTCGTGTGCGTCCCATTTCCCCAGGCCCAGCCGCTCGGCGGCCCAAAGGGGCTGTACCGCACGTCGCTTAGAATCGCCGTTCCATTGAGGGCAATCCCTGAAATTTGGTTGTTTCCATTATACGTATACGTGAGCGTCTGTCCTGAAGGGGTCGTGAGTGAGGTCAGGTGGGCGTTCTGGTAAACATAGCCTACCGTGAGCGTCACCCCCGCCACTGTATGCTGCTTCTGAACGATGCGGCCCAGCGGATCGTATGCGAAGCTCGTGCCGCCAGATCCGTCGGTCAAGGCGGAGAGATGGCCGATTCCGTTGGTTCCTTGATCATACGTAAAGTCGAACGTCTGATCGGAATACGCGACTTGCGTAACCCTGTTCAAGGCGTCATATGAGTACGTCGCTGTCGATGAGCGCGCATCCGTGACGGTATGCGCGTTCCCCCCGCTGTCGAACGTGGAGTGCGTAACTCCGGTATCCGGGCTCCTTATCTGAGTCAGGTCCCCCAGACCGTTGTATGTATACTGGGTGGTCAGCCCTCGTGGATCCGTTACCGACATCAGATCATCGACGGCGTTGTACCCAAAGCTTGTATTCCCGCTGGCAGCGTCTGTCACCTGCTTTAGACGATTCAGCTCGTCATAGAGATTACTTGTATTGCGAGCCAGAGGAGCCTGTACGCTGGTCTGGTTACCGGCGTTGTCGTAGCCGTACACGGTGCCCTGGGAGTCTGTACCCGCACTGGTCAAGTCCTGCCACAGTTGACCTAGACTGTTGTAAAGCTGCGTGTGCGCCAACGCCAACGCGCCAGAAGGATCGTAATGTTGCTCTCGCTGCCGGTTTCCAGCCGCATCCAGCGTGTACACGATCCGATCACCCAGCGCATCGTCGACCTCGGTGAGCCGATGCGCTGCATCGTAGACGTATGACAGATAGCTTCCATCCGGAAGAGTGACCTTCTGCAGCAAACCGGTCGGGTAGTAGTCGAACCGGGTCTGTTCGCCTGCGGTTGTGCGTGTTTTCACCCGCTGCCGCAAATCGTATGTGAGCGTCGTGAGAGCTCCATTGGGGTCCGTGATGGACAGTGGCATTCCGCTCGCATCGTAGGAATTGAACGTCGTCGTGTGCCCGAGTGCATCCGACACCGTCTGCACTTGGCCGCACTTGGAACCGCTGGCGCAATTGTAATAAGTGTACGACGTCAGGTCGTTCACGTCTGTGCGCGGTCCGTTGACCGTCTGTACCTGGCCATATAGCCCCGAATTGTAGTACGTGTAAGTCCAAGTGCGCGCGGCGCCAGTCACGCTATCCGTGATCGTCTTGGTCAACACGTTTCCGTAGCCATCGTAGGTAAATGACGTCGTGCGGACCGGTGTTCCCGTTGCCGTCGCCCCCGTGTATACAGAAGTCGACACTGGCAACCGAAACGTCGGATGCCACTGCGTCGCCGTCGTACGGGTACTCGCTGTGACCTGTCCTCCGCCGTTCAATCCCTCTGTGCGCAACGTCTCAAGGTTTCGGGAAAGATCGTAGACGTAGTGTACCGGAACGTCACATACCGTTGGTTGTTTTCATCGGTAATTCCACTGAGCAGCCAGGAGTTAGCCGGATCTTCATATTGATAGGTTCTTGAGGTGCCATCGGGATATGTTACGGAGATCAGTCTGCCCATCGAATCGTAACCGTACGATACCGCGCTCTGGCCGTCAGGTAGGGTTACGGAAATCAGCTGACCGCTCGCGTTTGACGTATAGGTCAGCTGATAGCCGAACGAGTCCGTGACTCGGCTGATCGCGCCGTTAGTTCCGTATGAGATGGTGGTGACCATCCCGGAGCGTGTCGTGATACTGTTGAGGCGGCCGCCAGAATCGTAGGACTCCACATCGCTATTTGCCAAAGTCAGCGTCCAACCGCCGCCGGCGCTCCCTGCCAGCAAGTCGGCAGCGCCCGTACGATTGAGAATCTCGTGACCGGATCCGTCGAATGCTTCAAGCGTCCCGGCTTCGCGTTGCACAATGGCCAGGAGCTCGGAATTACCGCTGACTGCTATGAGATGGCGGTCGTAGCTGAAGTGCCAGTAATCGGAGACGCCTGCGATAAAAGGCCCCGAATCAGGTAAGCGGAACCGTCCCTGGCTGTTGTAGTAGTGGGCCAGCTCGAAGCCTCCCGCGCCGCCCATTCGATAGTCGGGCTCAGTCGTCATCTCCGCTCCGGTCACAGGCGAGACTTGGTGGCCGATCCCGCAGCAACGCTCCGCCGGAAGGAAGCACTGCAGGTTTCCGTTCGGCTGAGTACGCGAGAAGACGGTATTTGGGCACTGAAGCGCCCGCACCTTCCCCAGGATGATCTTGAAACCATCTTGGCCGCAAGGTGCATATACGCGCTGTCGCACATCGCTCATCAACAGACCGTTTTTGAATGTCGTACTGCCGCCGCACACCGTATCGCCGGTGTCGTCAAATCCCCATCCAGAATCGCTTGAGACCGCAGGAGAACAGCCGTTGGTTACAATTGTGATAAAGCGATCAGACTCACTGACCACATCGCTTTCGGTTACGGGTAGGTGGTAATTCACACACCCGTTAATGCCAGTCCACGTGCCGCCCGCCGCATAACACCAGCCCGCTTGGTAGACTGGTAAGGGCGCCTTCACATCGCAAGCGCCGTATTGGAACTTTTGTCCGTCAACCTGCGAGTCATTCACGGAGGAGGTAGGACGCACTTCAGGTGCCGTGCACACCGCCAGTCCGCCGGCGCCAATGCAGTCTTCGAGCTTGCATGAGGGATAGGTCTGGGCGCCCGGTCCACCCTCCCAGACACATTGGCCACCGAGTGCATGCGCAGGTCGTGGCCACGAAACAACGACCATCACTAACACGAACAACATCGATGTCAGACAGAATGTGCCGACTCGACGGGATACAGCCACCCCAAGGGGCAACTTGATTACAGATTGGTCGTTCATTGAATTGTCACTTGCATCGTTGCAGCGGCCGCGTAGTTCGGAACAATGACAACCGTATAGGTGCCAGCCGCCAGGTTCGTCAGGTTGAGGGCTGCGCCGCCAGTGCCCGAGATATTGCCCTCGGAAGTGTTGCTCGCGTCGTAGATTGTGAGCGCGACCGACTGATTCGCCGGCGTGGTCACGATCGAACTCGCACTCACCGCTACAGTCTGCCCCGCCGTCGCCGTGAAACTCAGCGCAGTGTCCTGCCCCGGTACCAGGCTTACGCTCTGTGGTGTGTTGAGCGCGAGTATCCCCGTGACATTCTTCGAGCCCGTAAAGTTGAAGCTCAGCGTCTGCTGCTGCGACCTGGACCAGATCTGCACGGTGTAGATGCCAGTAGTCGGTAGGTTGAGCAGACTGAGCTGGCAGCCCCCGCCCGGATCGTCGGGGCGGCAAAACACTCCCTTCCATCCGTCCGTGCCACCAGGCTGGTACACCGACATATAGGCGCCATCGCCCGTATTGGGCGTGAGCACCAGCCCCGTGACGCCCAGACCCACGTTCTCTCCCGCCGTGCCTGAGAAATATAAGAAATAGTCGTCGCGCAGCACGGTGGTGGCATAGCTGTTCGTCGATCCATCCATCGCCAGTGGCGGCCCTGTGCCCGCATCCAACATCACTTGCATCTCCGAAGTGGCCGGGTAGCTCGGAAGGATGACGACCGTGTAAGTACCGGCAGCCAGACTCGCTAGCTTGAGGATCGCGCCGCCCGTGCCCGAGGTGCTGGCCACCGAAGTGCCGCTCGCGTCATACAAATAGGCATACAGCGTTGTATTCGCTGGAATCGCAGAGATTGCGCTGAAAACAAGGTCAGCCCAGTGCTGAGATGCGAGGGCAAAGGTCAGCGTGGCGCTCTGACCGAGGTATGCAAGGTTCACCGCGAATGCGGTTCCCGAGCTCAGCGTGCCGCTCTGGTCCTGCGAGAACGTTGCCATGAAGTTCATGGTCGCCTGGCCCGATGGCGACACGGCGACTGTGTATGTACCGGTTGCTGGAATATTCAGCAAGTGCAACTCGCAACCTGGGCTCGATGCGGCACAGTTCTGAGTGGTTCCCGGGTTACTGCCCGGCTGATAGACAGTCAGCAACGTTCCGTCGGGCTTACTCACTCTCACCGTCACGGATGTGACCGAGTTAGGCGCGAGCGACAGGCTCGTCAAAGCCAGGCTTGCAGATTGGCCGGCGGTGCCCGTGAACGTGAGATAGGAAGCCTGCCCGGCGATCGTCGTAGCAAATGCGAGTGACGTACCATTGGAAAGGGCACCGTTTGGAGCTGCTTTGAGGGCGACTTGAAGCGCTGCGGTTAATGCACTGTTCGGAACAATGCGCAAGGTGTATGTGCCAGCCGCCAAGATCCCCAGGTTGATTGCTCCACTCGCCGTCAGCGAGTCGTTCAAGACGAGATTTCCACTAGAGTCGTAGACGTAAAAAACGACCGCACCGCTCGCTGGCGTGGTCGTGAGTGATCCCACGTCCAGAAGCAGAGCCTGTCCCGCGCTCGCCGTGAAAGTGAGCGCGGCGGTCTCTCCAGGAGAAGAGAGAGTAATAGTCGAAGTGCTGTTCAGGGCCAGAGTCCCTATCACGTCCGGCGAGACAGTCAGTGCAAACGCCATGGTCGCCTGGCCGCTCGGCCTCACGAGGATTGAATAGGTTCCGCTCTGGGGCAGATTCGTCAGACTCACCTGACAACCCGGGCGTGAGGACATATAACACGTCGCTGGGGTCAGTGAGGTGCCGTCCGGGTTATTGACGGTGATCGAGGCGTATGTCGAGGAGTTTGGCGTCAGGGTTAGCTGGGTGACGGCGAATCCCAGATCCTGACCGGCTGTGCCCACGAACGTGAAGTAGCCATACTGTCCAGGCACGTACGTGTGGAAAGTCGCGGTCGATCCATCCACGGGGAGCGCCGCCATGACGGCATTGGCAAGAACAACCTGCATGGACGACGGCGCACCGTTGTAGTTATTTGGTGTTATTAGGACCGTATAGGTGCCTGCGACGAGGTTGGTCAGATTGAGTGTCGTACTCGAGGCATTTCCTACAGTCGTAGGGTTAGGAGACAAAGAGGCGCCGTTTGGCGCGTAGATACTGAGACTAACGTTGGCGCCTGTTGGCGTGATGGCAACGGAGCCGAGGTACAAAGCGAGAGACTGACCTGCAGTCGCCGTGAATTTCAAGGACGCGTGCTGGCCCGCCACCAGGTTGATATTGACGGCGGGCCCGGGTGTACCGGCAGTAAGCGTCGCGGCGAAATCCTGGCTCAAGAGAACATTGAAGGAATACGTGGACAGGAACGCGGAAACCAGGTGCACGCTGTAGGTCCCGGACGTGGTCAGCGTAAAGTCACAATTCCCAGGTGGGTTCGCATAATTCACATAACTGCCGCATTGGGCTTGAGGCGTCCCGTCAGGCTTCAGGATCGAGGCAGTCACACGCCCTTGGTCATAAGAGGAGGAGAATTGAGTGAGCTGCAGACTGTAGGACTGCCCGGCAACACCCGAGAACGTGTACGTCGCATCCTGACCACGAGCGAGCGATGTAGGCTTGGGCGTGCCGTCGGTCGGCAGCGTACCGACGACATCCGTTTGAACGGCAACAGTAGCCGAGCCTGCAGTCACCGACGGAATGAGGTACAACGAGTAGGTCCCCGCCAGCGACAATGCCGGCAGATAAATGACACCGCCGCCCAAGAGCTCGTCGCTGGTGAGTACAGAGCCGTCGGGAGCCAAGACCTGATAAATTCCTTTGACGCTGACGTTCGTCAAAATCAGCGTCACCATTTGACCAGGTGCGCCATCAAAGAGAGCGACCGCAACCTGACCGACCGCGTTGGTGGTGAAGACGCGAGCGGGACCTCCCGGGACCAGCGCGCCAAACGCAGCAATGTTCGCCACGGTGTAGCCGGATGCCGGCACGAGGAAGTCGTCGACGCTCACCGCTACTCCGCGGGGTGTGGTGACTGAGAGGTGCCCCGAAGTGGCGCTGGAGGGCACGGTAAATTGCATCTGCGTGGGAGTTGCTGATGAGACAGAGCCCGGGGTGCCGTTCAGCGTGACGACGTCATTGCTTGCTGTCGCGTCGAACCCCCCGCCTGTGATCGTCACCACTGTGCCAGCCGTCCCGATCGTAGGACGGAACGCTGCGATGGAGACCGGAACTACCGTAAAGGGCGCATTGGAAGTGATCGATCCGTTCGGGCTCGTGACTGTGATATCGCCGCTCGTCGCGCCGTCCGGCACCGTCACTACGATTCGGTTGTCGCTCGCGTAGGTGACCTGCGCGGTGACGCCGTTGAAGGTCACCGTGTCCTGGCCCGCGATGCTGCTGAAACCACTGCCGTTGATCGTGACTGAGGAGCCGACCGAACCGGAGCTCACACTGATCGAGCCAACACTGAAAACGCTCGATCCCGCAGCCCGCGAAATGGACGTAGTATTCCCGTTGGCGTCGTACGTGTACTGAGTCGTAGAACCATCCGACTCGGTTACCTGCGTCACTCGACCGAGATTGTCATAGTTGTAATAGGTCGTGGCCTGCGCCGTAACGGCGAAGACCATTGCTACAACGATGGCCGCCAGCCGCGTCAAGATTGTTGCGAATGGCCTGACAGTACATACGGATGCTGGCCGTCCTCGAGCGACTGACTCCAGTCCGTGATGATCCCACGCGCGCCGACTCGCGGGCGGTCGTCCGTTTTTAGTCATTCTTTCCTGCCCGCTCCCACACGCGCACGCGTACTAATACGCTGTCTAACTGCGCATGGTTCCCACAACGAGATGACCCGCGGCGGACGTTCTATCTAGAGGAAAATGCTACGGCGCCCAGTGAGACCTCTGGGGTCCGAATGCAATAACGTCGCGGCCGCTTCCTTTTTCTTCAATACGCCGCAGCTACTCTCCCTGTTGCAGATGCCGGACGATGCGCGGAAGAATATACGATCAACGTGTGTTACTCCGCTATAGGCTCCGCGCCGGAATGTTGTTCAACATCAGCGCGGGGTACGACGAAGTCGTAATCACGCTTTGGATACAATACCTTAGCGACCGGACATTGCAGCCACCCTTCAGTGCTGCTCCGCTCCCAACGAATCGACTTCCTGAGTTTCGGCTACAAAAGAACCGATAGTGGACAATTGCCGTGCCAGAAGAACTGGCGACAGAGAATCAGTTGCAACAGTGAACGTGCGCACCGGCGGAAATGATACTCCAGCCGTTGGTTCCACAAGTTCTGCGGCATGTTCTATCGATTGGATGAGCGTGCGCTGCCACTCAGCATCCCCCGTACAAACGCCAAAGTCGATCGCCTGTACCTGTCCTTGCAGACTCTGATGAACGTGAACTTCGCATCGAATCTGGACGGAGCCGAGTAGCGCGTGGGTCTTCATTGGGTCGGACGAAGGCTCGGTTGGCAGGGCAATCGGATCGAGCTCAGGAATTTCGATTGGCACGGGCTGCAGGGAAGTAGCAGCGGCAGCGTTGAAGTGTCGCCGACCACGCATTCCATCAGCTCCGGCAATAGACTCCAATGAGGCGATCATGGCCGGGGGCGGGCGAAGCTCCTCGACAGAATGAGCGTTCGAGTACGCCCGCGTGTGCGCGCCGAAAGGTAGCTTCTGCAGAAGGGCTGCGATGACGCTGGCGTGCAAGACGGCCGTGGCACACAATATCGCGACACGACTTCGCAAGCGACTCTGGTCCATGGAGTCTGACACCCTGCCGGAGCCACCCGGCGCTGACAGCAGTTTACCGCGATACCGGCTGCAGCGGTTGCCAATGTGCTAACGGTGTTTCAGCCTCGTCCCACAAACGGCATCTTCGTTGCCATTACCGTCATGAATAACACGTTGGCCTCGAGCGGTAGGCCTGCCATGTAGACGACTGCGTCGGCTACGTATTTTACGTCGAATGTGGGTTCCGGCTTGAGGGACATGTCGGCTTGCAGGGTGCCGTGAGCCATGGGCGTCGCGAGCGCGGTGGCTGTGTTACCGATGTCGATCTGTCCACAGGCGATGTCGTACTCGCGGCCTTCGAGCGACGTCGTTTTCGTGAGGCCGCTGATCGCGTGTTTGGACGCGGTGTAGGCGACCATTCGGGGGCGTGGCGTGGTGGAGGAGATCGATCCGTTGTTGATGATTCGTCCGCCGCGGGGCTTCTGGGTCTTCATCAGGCGGAACGCGGCCTGTGTGCACAGGAATGCGCCGGTCAGGTTTGTATCGATGACTGACTTCCATTGCTCGAGGGTGACGTCCTCGAGCGGGGCCGGCGGCGAGCCGGTACCTGCATTGTTGAAAAGCAGATCGAGTCGGCCGAATTCTTTCGCGACGCGGGCGAAGAGCGCGTCGACGGAGCCGCGGTCGGCAACATCGGCAGTGACTGCAATCGCACCAGAGCCCGCCTCGCGCGCCACATCTTCGAGCGGAGGCAGTTTGCGACCCGACACTACGAGGGTGAAACCCGCCTTCGCGAGCGCAAGGGCAACGGCTCGCCCGATTCCCGAACCCGCGCCCGTCACTACAGCAATCTTGGCAGTCATCGCAGCCCCATCCGTTCCATCCAAGACAATCCCGCGTCGGTATCACCGCGGGGCCGGTACTCGCAGCCGATAAAACCGTCGTACTGTAGTCGATCCAGCGCTGCAAATATCACAGGATAGGCAATCTCACCCTCGTCGGGCTCGGCGCGCGACGGCACGGCCGCTATTTGGACGTTGCCGATATGGCGGCGATATTTTTCCAGCTTGGCGAGTACGTCCCCTTCGCTGCGGGCGACGTGGTACACGTCGAACTGCAGTTTGAGATTCGGGACAGCGAGATCCTCTATCAAGCTCACCGCCTCTGTTAGAGTCGAATAGAAATAGCCGGGGTTGTCGATTGGATTCAGGGGTTCCAACAACAGCGTGATGCGATGCGCCATGGCCTTCGTTGCGGCAATTCGCAGGTTGTCGACAAACACGGCGCGAGCGCGCGTGCGATCGGCTGCGGCAACATTGCCGGCCATCACGTGGATGGCGGTTGCCCCTGACGACCTGCAGTATTCGATGGACTGATCTACGGTTGCCAGGAAATCCCCAGCCCGACCTGGAACTGCGCCCAGCCCCCGTTCCCCCGCATCAAATCGACCCGGCGCCGTGTTGATTCCGAGCAGCGTTACACCGTTACGCCGAGCGGCTTCCGCGACATCCTCGGCGGGCACACCGTAGGGCCAATGCATTTCGACGGCTCGAAACCCGGCATGCGCTGCGGCATCAATGCGCGCGACCAAGGGCCTGTCGGCCCACAAAAAACCCAGATTGGCGGAAAAGCAGATCAAGGTACCGGTGCGACACTAGATCCAGTGGAACCCGCGTGCCACTACACCGAGTATGGCTGCCGATGTGCACAACATCCAGACCCTGGTCATTACCATGTCAACACGAATGGTTGACATCTTGTCCTTGATGGAGGTCATTTCATTTCTCACCTCAGTTCTCAGCTCCTTGAACTCAGTTCTCAGGTCCTTGAACTCCCCTCGCAGATCCTTGATCTCAGACTTCAGTTCGCCCACTCCCACGCGGATGTGAGCCACATCGACTTCGAGCTTAAGCAGGCGCTCCTCCACATCATCCTCCGCCACATCAGCCACGATTCTTCTCCTGAATTCTATACCGCGTGCTCCGCGGCGCAACGACATTCGAGCACCTGGATACACTCCGGGGAATCACCATAAACAGCCAAAAATAAGGAGAAATGCTCCGCCCCAACGTGCGAGCGGTCGCGCGACTTCCGACGTAGTCCGTCGCGTGCGTTCCGCGCGTGAGTTCCGAGCAGCGCACGGGCCATCGACCTGCAACAGTCATTGACGTACCCTGCGCCACAGCGGGCGCCCAATGCGTCATGTAGGCAGGGAGGCTTGGTAAGCACCCCGCGCGCCGACCCTAAGTGGGGCTTCGGTCCAATTACTGGAGGAAACGACTATGAGCGGTTTCTACGACATCGCTGTCCAAAGCATCGACGGGTCCCCCGATCTGCTGGGCAAGCTTCGCGGTAAGGTTGCGCTTGCGGTCAATGTGGCCAGCCGCTGCGGACTCACGCCGCAATACGAGGGACTCGAGAAGTTGCAGCGTGAGCTGCAGGACCAGAACTTCACCGTCATCGGTTTCCCCTGCAATCAGTTCGGCGCGCAGGAGCCGGGTACGGAACAGCAGATCGTGCAGTTCTGCGAGACGACGTTCGATGTGAGCTTTCCGATGAGCTCGAAGCTCGAGGTTAACGGGTCGAACCGCCATCCGCTGTACGAGTTCCTGACTTCACCCGACACCGGTGTGTCCGGGGACATCACCTGGAACTTCGAGAAGTTCCTGATCGGGCGGGACGGCAAGGTGTTGAAGCGCTACCCGCCTCAGACCAAGCCACAGGACAGCGGAATCATGCAAGACGTCGCGGACGCACTCTGAGCAAATGCACGCTGGACAGATACACGCCGGGCAAATGCACGCCAGGGAGGCGCACGCTGGACAAATCCATGCCGGGCAAATGAACGCCGGGCAGGTGGAAGCCAGGCGGATGCACGCCGGGCAAGTCTGCTGCACCACCTCCCACATACATAGGAGTGAAATCATGGCCGCGCAAGAAGATTCATCTCGTCGACGATTCATACGCAAGCTGTTACTCGGAGCAACGGTCGCGCCGCTGGCCATGGCGCGTTTGACTGCGAGCCGCGCTGCAGACCTGCCGCTGTTGAGTCCCGACGATCCGGCGGCTAAGAAGGTCAAATACACTGAAGATGCGAGCGGCGACAAGGGCGCGACGAAAGGCAACAACTGCGCAACCTGCGCGCTGTACGAAGGTACGTATGGTTCGACTCAAGGCCCCTGCCAGCTGTTTCCCGGCAAACACGTGAAGGCCGCGGGTTGGTGCTCGTCCTGGGCGCCCCAAATTTAATACAGGTGTAACGCTTGGCGTCGTAGATGGTGCGACCAGCATGGCGACCATTGCTGCCACGGGGATCGCTCAGGATCTCGAATTGGTCTCGCTGGCGCGCTGCGCCGGAATACCGTCGGCGTCAACTCACTCGGGACTGCAGGGAATGTTGAAGACGCGAAGACAGTTTCTCGCGCTGGCGCGCGCCGCGGGCGGTGTGGCTCTGGCCAGCGGCGTGGCATCCAGAACGAGCCTGGTCTTTGGGAGGCAGGCCGGCGCAGCGAGTGCCACCCTGCACGGGATGGAACAGGCCCAGACTGCCACGCTTGGCGGGACGACGGTCAACCTTGCAGGTCAACGTCAGATGTTGAATGCCATGACGTTGACGAGATTTGTCGACCCGTTGCCGATTCCCGCAATCGCTCCCAGCGACGGTACGCGCCCGAGCCCGGGTAATCGCAAGCTTCAGCTACCGTACTATCGGATCGAAATGTCCGAATTCGCGGCGGCGCTGCATCGGGATCTTGCGCCGACCCGCCAATGGGGCTACGGCGGCAGTGTACCGGGACCGACTCTCGAGACACGCAGTGGCCAGGGACTTCTGATCGAGTGGGTCAACAAACTTCCGCGGAAACATTTTCTGCCGGTTGATCACACCTTGCATGGCGCCGAGGCGGACAAACCCGAGGTCCGCACTGTTGCCCATGTACACGGCGCCAAGGCTCCTCCCGAGAGTGACGGGTACCCGGAATCGTGGCAGACGCCAGGGCAGTCGCGGATTTCCTACTATCCTAACGAGCAGGATTCCTCGACCCTTTGGTATCACGACCATGCGATGGGCATCACGCGTCTCAACGTCTTCGCGGGCTTGTTCGGCGCTTTCATCATCAGGGACCCGGCGGAACAGGCGCTCAACCTGCCAGGCGGAGCCTTCGATATACCCATCGTGCTCTACGACCGCACTCTCGATCGTGAGGGGCAGTTGTTGTATCCGGTCTCCGCGGCTGCGGATGCGCCTTTCGTGTCGGAGTTCTACGGGAACGCAATCGTCTGCAACGGCAAGATCTTTCCGTATCTCGAAGTCCAGCCACGCCGGTACCGGTTCCGGCTGCTGAACGCCGCCAATGGCCGCTACTTCCATCTGTCACTCACGGGGAATCGCCCCTTCCACCAGATCGGCTCGGATCTCGGCCTGCTGCAGTCGCCGGTCGAGCTGCGCAGCCTGGTGTTGTTCCCCGCCGAGCGGGGTGAAGTGATCGTCGATTTCACCGGCCTGGACGGGCAGGAGGTACAACTGAGGAACGACGCCGATGACATTCTTCAGTTCCGCGTGCTGAAACAAGAGCAGCCGCAGATATCAACCGAGGCGACCGCACTGCCTGCGATGCTGCGCTCCATCCCTCGCACACCTGAATCCCAATCAGTGCGCGAGCGCCTGCTCACGCTGTCGGAGCACGACGATGCGGCCGGCAATTCCATGCAGATGCTGCTGAACGAAAGCCACTGGGACATGCCGGTCACCGAGAACCCCGTGCTCGACAGCACCGAGATTTGGAGTTTTGTCAATCTTGCTGGAGATGCTCATCCCGTGCATCTGCACCTGGTGCGTTTCCAGGTGCTGGACCGGCGGCCGTTCGATGTGTTTGCCTACAACGCCGACAAATCGCTCGTTTACGCGGGTCCTGCCGTGGCGCCCGCCGCCAACGAGTTGGGATGGAAAGATACGGTGCGCGCCGACCCGGGGATGGTTACGCGCATCATTGTCAAGTTTGAGGGCTACGCGGGTCGTTACGTCTGGCACTGTCATTTGCTGGAACACGAAGATAACGAGATGATGCGTCCCTACGATGTCATTTTGCCAGCCAGGGTGAACGCCGGCGCGCGTCCGGCGTCCAACAAAAAGCAAGCGTGGCGGCGTACGCAATAGGTTTTAGCGTCACCGCAATGAAACGGTCATAGATCGCTCGCAAAGTCGCGGTCTGGCGACCGACGGTGAGCCGGCATAGCCGGCGCAAGAGGAGGAACATGATGAGCTTGTTCAGCAGAAATCGAATGGCAGCTTTCACGGGCGGCGCGGCCCTGGCGTGCCTCACCGGCCTGCCGGTGGCCCATGCAGACCCGGCGGGGTCCAACAATGACGCACAGTTCCGCCCGGCAACGACACAAAAAATCGTTGTCGTTCAAAACGACTCAGGTCATCACGACACCAATCCGCCCTACGATTCCGACGATCGCAGCCGCTCTACGCGCTCGCCGATCAAGCACGTCATCCTGATCATCGGCGAGAACCGAACCTTCGATCACGTGTTCGCCACGTACACTCCTCCTAAGGGGCAGACAGTCTCGAACCTGCTGTCAAAGGGAATCGTCAACAAGGATGGGACACCCGGGCCTAAAGTCGCCCTGGCGAAACAGTGGCAGGCGACTGACACCGGAACGTACTCCAACAGCCCGACGAAGACGCAGCCGTACAGCGTGTTGCCCGACATCAACACGGATGGCGCTCCGACTGTCCCGTTCGCCGCCAGTGCCGCGCAGGCGCAGGCAGTCGAGCCCGCGCTGCCGGATGGCGACTATTTCGAGCTGGCCAGCGGCGGTACTAACCTGCCTGCCCATTCGATCGATACGCGCTTCCCGTCGAACCTGCCCAACGCGCCGGTGGACATGAGCCGCTCGATTTCCTACAACGATTACGCCAGCAGCCCGGTGCACCGTTTCTTCCAGATGTGGCAGCAGCTCGACTGCAGCGCGAAAGCGGCCACGCGGCCCAATCCGAGCGGCTGTCAGAGTGACCTGTTCCCGTGGGTGGAAACGACCGTGGGTGCTGGAGCAAACGGCGCAGCACAGCCCGCCAACTTCACCGATCAGACCACCGGTGAAGGCTCCACTGCGATGCAGTTTCTCAACGTAGCGAAGGGCGACGCTCCGTACTTCACGCAGCTCGCGCAGCAGTACGCACTCAGCGACAACTTCCACCAGTCGATCCAGGGTGGCACTGGCGCCAATCACATCATGCTCGGCTACGGCAGCCTGATCTATTACGCCGACCCGGTGACCGGCAAGCCGCAGACTCCGCCCGCCGGCCAGATCGAGAATCCAAATCCTGTGGCCGGAACGAACAACTGGTACACGCAGGATGGATACGGCAACGCAAAGCTTGCCGCCGGTGGTTCCTACGTGAACTGCGCCGACGACAGCCAGCCCGGAGTGAAGCCCCTCAAGTCCTATCTGCGGGCCCTCCCCTACAAGGTGTTCAAGGATGGTGACTGCGCCCCGAACGCCTACTATCTCGTGAACAATTACAACCCCGGGTACCTGGGTGACGGCACGCCGGCCCCGCTCGGCCCCACGCAGTTCACGATTCCGCCGACACAGCAGAACAACATCGGTCTGCTGCTCAGCAAGCACCATGTGACCTGGAAGTACTACGGCGAAGGCTTCGATGGCGGCAAGGAGGATGGCGAGGCAGGCACGTTCTGCAACATCTGCGACCCGTTCCTGTATTCGACGCAGATCATGACGAATCCGACCTTGCGTGCGAACAACCAGGACATCACGGACCTCTATAACGACATCCAGAATGACACGTTGCCCGCAGTCTCGATCGTGAAGCCGGACGCGCTGCTCGACGGCCACCCGGCATCCTCCAAGTTGAACCTGTTTGAAGGGTTCACGCAGAAGATCGTCGAGATGGTGCAGCAGAACCCCAATGTCTGGAACGACACGGCGATCATGATCACCTTCGACGAAGGTGGCGGCTACTACGATTCGGGCTACGTCCAAGCGATCGACTTCTTCGGGGACGGCACCCGGATCCCGATGCTGGTGGTCTCGAAGTATTCGCGCGGCGGTCGCGTCGTGCATACGTACTACGATCACGTGTCGTTCGACAAATTCGTGGAAGCGAACTGGAATCTGCACGAGACGCTCTCGCCGCTCGGCCGGGACAACCTGCCCAATCCGGTCGCCACACGATCGAATCCGTATGTGCCGCTCAACCAGCCGGCTATCGGCGATCTGTTCGACATGTTCGACTTCGGTGAACACGCCCACTGGTAGCGAGCTGGTAGTACTATTGGGGGTTGTGAAAGTCACCACACCGTACACGGGCATGTTTGCCGGCCTTCTGGCAAGCATGCTCGTCCCCGCAGCCGCCCAGGCAGACGAATTCCTCGCGCTGCCGGGCTTGTGGAAAACGACTTACGAGCTTGAGGGGGCGAGCCCCGAGTCTCGCGGGCCCAGGGTGGTGTGGCATTGTGTTGACGAGCAAGCGGACCCGTGGGTCTCCTTCGCGCAACTGCAGGACCTCCCGGGCATGATCTGCTCGAGGAGCTCGCTGCAACGGAACAGTACGTCCCTCAAATGGAAGGCCCAGTGCCGCGGCCCGGGGCCTGACGCTGTCGCGGATGTGATCGAAGCTAGCGGCGCGATCGTGTTTGATTCACCGCAACACTACACCGGGTGGGTGAAATTCAGCGGGACGCTGATGGGCTATCCGCTGCAGAGTGGTTCGAAAATCGAAGGCGAGCGGAAGGCGGCCTGTACCAGTCCGTCGGATTGAGCCCTTACGCCACTGGCGGTGGCTGCTGCGTATCCAGCGCCTTGAGCATACGCTGATGCTAGTGCGCGGCTGCCGGTCCGATGAACTGGCCACGCCGGATCTCCTCGATGATTCCTTTCCGATACTTGCTGCCCGAGACCAGGCGCCGGCCATTGCGCAGGACGAACACGAACGCGCCTCTGTCGAGGCCCTGCGCGAATGCAACCTTGCGCAGATTGAGCAGCAGCGAACGGTCGATGCGCACGAAGCCCAGCGGCTCGAGCACCCCGGCCAGGTGCTTCAGGCTATGGTGCGCGAGGTACTTTTCATCGTCCACGTGAACGGCCACGCCGTTCGCGTCTGACTCGACGTAGTCGATCGTCTCCACATCAATGAAGTAGAGGCGCTGCGCCTTCTCTCCGGTGATCTGCGGCGAACCTGTCTGCACTTCGAACGAACCCACCTAACGTGGGACGGCGATTGATCGGGAGCCACCCCGTACGACCCTTGTTGGGGCGCTGGCTGGAAAGAGACGCCGCAGCTGTAGCAAGCCTTCGGTGAGGGCCTCGGGTCCCGTCGCTCCGTAACCCATGACCAACCCGGCCTCGCCGTTATCGGCTCCCCAGAACGAACGCAGCGAGCGCAGATCCATGTTGCGCTGTCGGGCGCTCCGCACGATGGCGTCGATATCGATCGACTCACGTGCCAGCGCGGTGACATGCATTCCTCCACTGGACGGAATGGGCTCGAGCCACGGGCTGAAATGGGCCTGCAAGCCGCTCATCATCAGCTCTCGCCGCTCCGAATACAGCTTGCGCATCTTGCGGACGTGGCGCGCCATGTGACCTTCGCCGATGAAGGAGGCCAGGGCGTCCTGTTCCAGGACCGGCGAATGCCAATCGCAGCATTGCTTGGCGTTTGTCACCGCACGCCGCGCCCAGGGCGGCGCCACCACGAAACCCAGGCGAATACCCGGAAACAAGCTCTTCGAGAAGGTACCCACGTAGAACACCGAACCGGAGCGATCCAACGTCTGCAGGGCATCGCGGGGCGTAGTCCCAAACCGAAACTCACCGTCGTAGTCATCTTCGATCACGACAGCGCCGTTGACGCGGGCAAACTCGAGCAGCTCAGCCCGGCGGCGCATGGACATCGCGACGCCGAGCGGGAATTGATGAGAGGGGGTTACGCAGATGACCCGCGTATCTGGAGGCAGGCGCTCGACGACCAGGCCTTCGGAGTCCACTGGCACTGGCGCCAGCTTTGCGCCGCTGGCCATGAAAACTGCGCGCAGGGGTGGATAGCCTGGATCCTCGAGCGCCACGGTGGTGCGGCCGGGTGTCACCAGGATCCTCGCGAGCAGATCGAATGCCTGTTGAGTGCCGGCGGTTACTACAACATCCTCGGGACGGCACGCGACTGCGCGGGCGAAAGAAACATGGTTGGCGATTGCTTCGCGCAACAGCGGCCTGCCCTGAGCCTCCACGTACGCCGCTGGCATCTTGGCCAGGGCACGGAGCGAGCGAGCCAACAGTCGGCGCCAGATATGAAAGGGAAACGAGGCGTTGTCAGGTACGCCAAGGCGAAAGATCGCGTGAGCGGGCGCAGCGGAAGACACCCACGCCCTGCCGAGATACGGGGGCGGAGAACGCCACAGAGCATTCAATCGGGGATCGGGCTCCGCCTCTGCCTCCTCAGATACGGAAGCGCGTTCGGTCCGCAGCGGAAGGGCTTCGGCAACGTAGGTGCCCGCCCCGTGACGGGCAAACAGGTAACCCTCGCTCAAAAGCAGGTCATAAGCGCCCATCACGGTGTTGCGCGAAACACCCCACGAGTCCGCCAGAATCCGGGTGGAAGGCAGGCGCAACCCGGGTTTCAGACGGCCGTCGAGAATTGCCGAACGCAGCTCCCGATGCAAAACACGCATAACCGCCCCAGATCCCCGGGGAGGTAGCGTAATAGCCAGCTCGAGCATCGCATGTTTGGCCATCGTATCCACCGGCTCCTCCTGGACCGAGTGACTAAGCGTATCTCCCCAGCGCACTGCAAGGCGACCCCGTTGCGACGTGTCGAGAAAGTGGCCCAGGCGGTTTCGGTGAAGGTGGCCCTATGCTTCATCTCTTGGCGGCGGCCTGGGCTGTCGCCAGGTGCCAGAGATGCATCACCGCGTAGCCACGCCAGGGCCGCCAGGCCTCGGCCCGAGCCTCCAGCAAACGCGCGGTCAGAGGTGAGCCGTCGACACCGGCAACGCGCCGCAGAACCAGGTCCCCGCTCAGGAAGGCATCCGGCTCCCCCAGCGCCCGGAGGGAGACGTATTGCGCGGTCCAGTCACCGAATCCGGGCAGCAAGGCGAGCGCAGCGGCCACTTCCGTCGCCGGCAGAGTGAAATCGACCCGCCCGTCCACGACCGCGCGCGCCATCTCCTTGAGCGCGCGTATACGCGCTCCAGTGATACCCAAACCATCGAGATTTGCGGCCTCGAGGGCGACAGGCGACGGGAAAAGATGGGTAAGCCCCTCAGTACCTGTCGCAATCTCATGTCCCGCACGCGCAACCAACCGCGCCGCCAGGGTGCGCCCGGCCGCGACGCTGACCTGCTGCCCGAGCACCGCACGGACGGCACATTCAAACGGATCCCACGCACCCGGAATCCTCAGCCCCGGCCGATTGTTGACCAAGGGTGACAGCAGCGGATCTGACTTGAATGCAAGGGCAATTGCAGCAGGATCGGCGGCCAGATCAAACGTCCTTCGCGCTACCGACAACAGTTGAAACAATGACGCAGGCGGCGCACCTCGCACGCGCAGTTCCAACGCGTCCTCAGATTCCAAGGGGCGTACGCACACGATTGCGTACCCGCTACTCAACGCAACTGTGCGGGCATACCCGCGAGCGTCGACTCGCTCCACGCCCGGCAGCGCCCGCGTAGCCAGAAAATCGTGCATCTGGTTCCAGTGATACGGTGGCCGGTACGCGAGTCGTAGCACAACCTCATCACGCGCCGACTCACCGCGCAGCCGCTTCCGCAATTCGCGTGGAGCCCGGGCATAGGTCTTCTGAAACGCGGTGTTGAAACGCCTGATGCTGCCAAACCCGGCCGCCAAGGCGATCTGGGTGATCGGCAGGTCCGTTTCGTCGAGCAGACGCTTGGCGAAGTGAAGACGGCGCGTCTGAGCGACCGCGATCGGTGAGGCTCCCACGTATTGAAGGAACAGCCGATCCAGGTGGCGAGCACCTACGCCCACGCGCGCCGCGAGAGTGTTGACGGACGTGTTATCGAGCGCACCGTCATCGATGAGTCGCAATGCCCGCCTCACCACAGCGGATGTCCCCATCCAGGCGGGGGTCCCAGGAGCCGCTTCGGGCCTGCAACGCAGGCACGGGCGGAAGCCGGCTTCAGCCGCCGCCGCGGACGTAGGGTAGAACCGCACGTTCGAACTCTTGCAAGTCGGTGCCGGGCATACCGGACGGCAGTAGATCCCAGTCGTGGTTACCGCAATGAAGAATTTGCCATCGAAGCGAGGATCGCGGCTGAGGCGCGCGCGTTCGAGCGCTTTTCGTTCGGGACCGATAATTTCCAGCATAGCGGTCACAATACCTGCCCACCCCTCAGGCGACTAGCCGTTTTCGGACGTGGTCAATTTAGATACGGCCAAGCGCGCCCCGGGCACCGTACAATGACCTCACGGTAACTGAGGTCGAGACGTGAGTGCAGTCATCAGCGCATTCTTACTGACGTTTGCGGGACTTTTCCCGATAGTGAATCCCATCGAGGCGGCGCCCTTTTTCCTGGCACTCACGCCCAATCTGTCGAACGACGAACGGTGCGGCCTCGCGCGCCGTGTCGCGATCAACGGCTTCCTGCTGCTGCTGGGATCCATGGTTCTGGGTCCCTGGCTGTTGGTATTTTTTGGCATTGATCTGCCTGTGGTTCGGATCGCAGGCGGACTGGTCGTCACCGCGCTCGGGTGGAAACTCCTGACGGAGGAGCAGTGGTCCGATCACGGTGAGACCAACGTGCAGCCCGGCGGTCCGCGGCGAGTCGGCAGTTTCTATCCCCTGACGATGCCGCTCACGGTGGGACCTGGCTCGATCTCGGTCGCAATCACTATCGGCAGCCGAAAGCCGGAAACCATGCTGGCATTTTCGCAGACGGCTCTGCACGCGATCGGCGCATTCGTGGGCGTGGTGGCAATCGCCCTCAGCATTTATATCGCCTATCGGTTTGCCGGAACCCTGGCGCGCTGGTTGGGGACCACGGGCCTGGAGGTGATGGTGCGACTATCGGCATTCATCCTGATGTGCATCGGTATCCAGATCGTCTGGAACGGCTACAGCGCACTCACCCTCGCCCACTGAGCGCCGCTGCAAAACAGTCGCTGACCAACTTCTGAGCCTCCTCGATGAGGCGGCTCAGGTGGTCGGTCCCGAGGAAGCTCTCGGCGTAGATCTTGTAGATGTCCTCGGTGCCCGAGGGACGGGCTGCAAACCAACCCTGCTCCGTCAGTACCTTCAATCCATCGAGGGGCGCGCCGTTGCCGGGGGCCTTGCTCAGGATCTGTGTGATTTTCTCGCCGGCCAGCTGCGTCGAGCGCACCTGCTCGGGCGCAAGCCGCTTCAGGATCTGTTTCTGTTCCTTGGTGGCCGGCGCATCCACCCTCTCGAACACCGGCTCGCCGAACTCACGTGTCAGCTCGCGGTACGCATCCCCAGGATCGCGCCCGGTACGTGCAGTCATTTCAGCGGCCAGCAGGCCTGGAATCAGGCCGTCCTTGTCGGTACTCCAGACGCCGCCGTCGAATTGCAGGAAGCTCGCACCGGCGCTCTCCTCTCCGCCAAAACCCAGCGAGCCATCCACCAACCCGCTCACGAACCATTTGAAGCCGACCGGCGCCTCGTACAGCCGCCGTCCGAGCCGTGCGGTGACCCGGTCAATCATCTGGCTGCTGACGGCGGTCTTACCAACACCCGTGCCTGCTTTCCAGCCCGGGCGGTTCTTGAACAGGTAGTCGATTGCCACCGCCAGGTACTGATTGGGCTGCATCAGGCCCACGCTGCGGGTCACGATTCCATGCCGGTCATGATCCGTGTCGCAGGCGAAAGCCACGTCGAACCGATCCTTCAGATGAATCAAACTCTGCATCGCATACGGTGACGAGGGGTCCATCCGGATCTTTCCGTCCCAGTCCACCGTCATGAAGCGGAAAGTCGGATCCACTTCCGTGTTGAGCACCTGCAGATTGAGCCGATAGTGTTCGGCAATGGCCGGCCAGTAGTGCACGCCGGCGCCGCCCAGGGGATCCACGGCCACGTTCAGGCTCGACGCGCGGATGACCTCGAAATCGATGACATTCGCCAGATCGCTGACGTAGTTGTTGAGAAAGTCGTAGCGGTGGGTCGTCGCAGCCTTCAGGGCCTTGTCGTAGCTGATGCGCTTGACGCCCGCGAGCTGCGCTTTCAACAGCTCGTTGGCCCGATTCTGGATCCAACCGGTCACGTCGGTGTCAGCGGGGCCGCCGTTGGGAGGGTTGTATTTGAATCCTCCATCCTGCGGCGGATTGTGCGAGGGTGTGACGACGATGCCGTCCGCGAGCCCGGCGGTTCTACCCCGGTTGTAGACGAGAATCGCGTGGGAAACCGCGGGCGTCGGGGTGTATTCGTCGCGTTCGGCGATCATCACATCAACACCGTTCGCGGCAAGCACTTCGAGCGAGCTCGCGAGAGCCGCGGGTGAGACCGCGTGGGTATCGATCCCCAGGAACAGGGGACCCGTGATGCCCTGCAGCTTGCGGTACTCGCAAATGGCCTGGCTGATCGCAAGCACGTGCCATTCGTTGAAAGCCCGGTCGAACGCGCTGCCGCGATGCCCGGAGGTCCCGAATGACACTTGTTGGGCCGGGACCGATGCATCGGGCTCGAGCTCGAAATAGGCCGTGAGCAGGCGCGGTACGTTGGTCAGCAAGCCGGACGGGGCCGGCTTGCCGGCCAGGGGGCTGAGTTTGACGGTGCTCATGGTGCTCCGGACAGGTTTGCTACGGTGAGCCCGGCCAGATCACCGATCCGCTCGATCGTCAGGTCGGCGGGCGGATAGACCGAGATGTTCGCCAGATCGAGCGCATAGTGCCCCTGGCGGACGAAAATCGTGGTGAGCCGGGATCCCCAGACCTTTTTCATGGCATCCAGTATCCGCAGCTTGTCATCCACCATGACGTAATGTTTTGCAGGATAGCGGCGCTCGACGGCCTCGAGCATCTGCTCCTTGTGAAGGTAGATCATCACGCGGCCCTCCATGGCATCCCACAGCCCCGAGCGTGTAACTTTGCGCGGTTGGAAAACCACGTCGCCGTCAGACAGGATGGCGGTGGGGCCGACCTGGCGGCAGTGCGCCACAGCTTGCAGGGCGCCCGGGTACAGACGGCTCGGAAACGGATAGTCAATGAGAAACCCGGACATTCTCAACAGCTGCGGATCATCGGGATCTTCGCTGCGATAGCGTTGCAACGCTCCGAGATAGTCCGCATACCCGAGCTCGGAGCGGAGTGTCTCGAAGATGGCCCAGTAACGCTCGCGAGCGGGCCGGCCAAACTCTCTCTCCAGGTGACCGCTCAGGTCAGCCGTGACCGCATCGTTGTCCAGCAGCGTGTTGTCCACATCGAACAGAAAGACAGTGTCCTGGCGGTCCGGCATCCGTATACCTGCTTGCGAGCTCGCTTGTGAACTTATCGGCGCGTCTTGCGTTTAGAAGGGAGGCGCCGGAACGAGCGCCATTGTGCCGTTGGAGTCCATATGAGTCAGCCCTATTTTCGCGCAGGCAAGCTGGTAGCAATTTCCGTGCTGGCAGCACTGCTCGGCGGATGCATCGTCGCAGCCCCACCCCCGCATCGATATTACGTGGGCACTACGGTGTACACGGCTCCGCCCCCACCCCGGGTCGAGGAATACGGCCCACCGCCCGCCGTCGGCTATGTCTGGCTCGGAGGCTACTGGAGATGGGGCGGGGAGCGACACGAATGGGTGCCCGGTCATTGGGAGCGCCCACACCCTCGCGAGCGG
>Ga0307511_10001131_pt1 | contig 28447 bp, 19 predicted proteins | sample 13_EM_MG_FD_200266 | JGI IMG/M metagenome (GOLD analysis project Ga0307511, IMG submission 200266) | Populus trichocarpa ectomycorrhiza microbial communities from riparian zone in the Pacific Northwest, United States - 13_EM | ecosystem: Host-associated > Plants > Roots > Unclassified | place...
GATATGGATACAAACTGGTTTAATAGAGTTAATAACAAGATAGTTCTTGACTACTCCAGTTGGAAAAAGAAACTCACTACCACTCGATCCATCCTCCTATGCCAGTGATGAACTCTACAAGAAAGTCACAAAAACCAGTTAGTAGTAGGAGGACTCTTATTTATAGCCAGAATGATGCAACCAGAGATCTCCATAAATGTAAATCTGCTAGAACGACGTACCAAGTAGTATACTCGGAAATACTACAAGACAGCGTTATAAGTATTGCAATATTTGAACTTGTCCAGAACCGAGGAGATAGTCTTAAGAAAAGCCAATTGGGAATAGTTAGAAGTCAATATATATGCTGATGCATTTTATGGAGGAGAAGGATCACATTCCCAAACTGGAGTAATAATAACTCTACGCAACTAGCTGATAGGATGGTACAGTCAGAGGCAGGATGTTGTGTCGTTATCGATTATAAAAGCAGAATACATAGCAGACTGCAAAGGAAGAAACCATGTAGCTTGGCTTCAGCAATTCCTTAGCGAATTAGGAATGACCACCAACCCTACACTCCTTCCAGACAGCAAGGAGGCATACAATCTCAACAACTCTGCAAGCAATTCTAAACTAAGAAGCTATATATTAAGATAATATCTGGGAAGGACAACCCTACAGATATTGTGATGAAGGTCTTGCTAATGACTTTAGTAAATGGTTGGAAGGAGCAATAAATGTTGACCACCTCATACCAATCCTCGATATAATGGAAGATGAATTGATAGCGCCCAGAATAAATATATGGATACTTGAGTAGGGGAGGGTGTAGGATATACTCTGGGATAAATGCAAGGCCGATTGGAAAGGTTGATCATGGGCAGAAAGGGAAACCCTGAATTATATGAGTAGGAACTGGGATAACTAAAAAGGCAAGTCTGAATTAAGGATTAAGAGATATAAGGAGTAAAATCCAGCGAAGGGCAAAAATAATAAGATAGTAGAACCATAGTTTTCCTACAATAGGGATATCTACAAAGTCTTGACAAATATATTTCTACTTCTCCCTCTCAAGATTCCTCCACACAACAATCTTGTAATCTTTACAATTTCAACCTTCTATCATAGCATAGAAATATGCTTCCTTTATCAAAATCATTCCTTTCTCCCTGTTGTTTTCCTCCCTTATAATTGATAGTTATTATCCACTTGAGTTGCTCTGATTGAGAAGATAAATGTAGCTTGAATCCCAGAAGCTCCGGCTCAAGTAACCCCCTACCAGCATGGCCGCTATGGCCATTGTCTTACCATTACTATAAGTCTCATAACCCGCCATAGGCTGGCACTGCATATTATACAGGGGGGTACATAGTAAATCTCCCTCAGGCACTATATATCATATATATGGAACTATTGAAAAATACCGAACCATGGAGCACTACGGATAAATAGAAAAAGATAAGATATAAATACATAAAATAGTAGAAAATCTAGGCCTCCAGTTGTAGAACAATATAATGTAGAAATAAATGAAAATAGAAGAAAATCAAGTCCTCCAGACTATACATATTTATATCTTATGTTTTTCTATTTATCCGTAGTCCTGTATTTCTCAATAGTTCCATATATAAGATAATTATATTAAAATATAATTATAGCAGTCAGATTGATGGGTGGGCTGCGCCCATTGATGAATGGGCCGTATTGACGTATTGGTCAGAACAAAACGCCATATTCATATTCATATGTATGTCATCTTCAACTCTTTGTTGAATGTGCACAGTGGTCTACCTTCCAACTCCACTTCACACATAGGGTTATCGCGACACCCCGACTCACTGTTCTTGGCTAGCTGGTCATGTCAGGCTCATTATTATCTCACCTATATGTCGGCCTCAACCCATACATCCTACTTGCCTGGGGCAATAACGGCTGCCACCATACGTACCTACCACCACCATAGCCGTTGGGAATAGCACTACCACACACCGTGCCAGCACACGTTGTATCGATCATGTATTTCCACATCACATCTTTATGGGACATCGTACATGTTTGGGGGTAATACATACATCGATCCATCTATTGTGAAATATACCTTTGTAGTCAGGTCTTCCTTGCGTAACCTGCATAAAAATAGATCACATCATGTCATGCAAAGCTAAGCATCATCATGGGACTATACCCTTGGGCGTCTTTGCGGACACCGGGAACCGAGCACAGCGAAACCCAGGACCGACACTTGATGTGCGTAAAAGGTTACACGGGATACCGGGGAATGAGGCAGCCGGCTACTCCAAGACAAATGAGGAAGCAGTGGCCGGAATGATATATAAGGGGCTTCAGCGGCTTTCAGGTACCGGATATACAGCAAATATTGAGGTATTGAAGCTTCAATATCAGGAATGCCGAGTTGGAATGGCCAGATATTGCCTTTCAATATCCATATCACCCGTCGAAGCGTGCGGTAAGACTGTAGTCTTACCTATGGTACGTTGGTTTTGCCAACTGCTGTATTAGCCTCCAAGATATCCCCTATTACTTTTAACTTGCACAGGCTTGGGGAGAAATGATTTCCACAATACAACCCCAGCGGGCATGTTAGCTACAGGCAGGTATGCGGTGATTCTGTATTATGGTGATCTTCAATATGAAGGTTGCGCTCAGGATACATGTGAAGTTGAGATACCGCTGGCTCCAAATGGGGGCTTACGACTTGGTGTCGGCACACAGTTTGTTTCTGCAAGTTGACGCTCACAACCATCTGATGGAAGTTTCACTTACACACTGCATCTATAGGCATCAGCGTATACTAATCACTTACCTAATTTACTGTCCGGGGTGACTGGTGGTGGTAATATTTTCTTGAAACTACCCCTCTAGAAGGTTAGGGAGATGGAAGGTATAACATTGGTGACATCGGCCAATGGAACTTCCAGTCCATTCTGAGGACACCGTTTTAACTTTGACACGCCCCCCCAACAAGCAAATGCGCGAGGATCTAATCACACATTCAAAATTCTTTGGTACATTTTTCATAATATGAAAAAGACTAAATTTTTTCAAGATTCTGCCTCGTCTTGCTATACAAATATTTATGAGAAAGCAAGAAAACTAACCATTTCGCAACGAATTAAACTTCTTCCCATATTTTTTGTGGGGATACTGCGTGCGGGTCGCTTGCAAATCATAGAAAATAAATAAAGTACCAAACTCCCAATGTCACAACACCCTGAATTCCACGTACCCTTATCCAGGACCTTGTAGCACCACACAGCTGTCGCCCCCTCCCGCTCGTTCCCATACCACACTCCGAAATAGTAGTGAGCGTCGACTACTGGTAGCTTCGATGAATCTCAGGATAACGTCGTGGATGGTGGAGGGTGCTATAGTTGTAGACGTCCTCTAGCAACCCTGCAATACGTTGAGTCAAGCGAAGGATTCCAAATATCTATAAATAATCTTAGTTTACACCCAACATATATGTACATAACCACAAAGGGGTCTTACGTGGATCTCGTTAGCCAGTTGCACCACCTCCAGCTGGGTAACCACAGAAATGCCCCTGTCTCGCAATTCAGCGAGGGTAATGTGGTTTTGCGGATATCGGCACCTTGCCCAACCACAGAAATGCCTTTTCTCGCAATTCAGGGAGGGCATTGCGGTCGTTCCAGACATCCGCACCTTGCCCAACTACCATCCGGAGCAAGTCTCCCGGCGATGGTACGAGTGGAGCGTAGTCTGATTGGAGTCCAGCCATCGATGGAGAACGCAGGAGCGACTGCATTCTTGGAGAAATGGAAGGACTGTTGTTTTGGGGGACACCCCCCATCGCCGGGTTGTTGCGGTTGATCCAGATTGACAACCGGAGTGATCAATGGGTTGGAATCCCCGAACATCACACCGGTCGCACCCATTTTGTAGGGGATTCCAAATTGGAGGTTCTGGGGTTGGCCGTAGCCTAGCTGGGGTAGATCGGAATCATTACCCTACATGTGGTGATTTCTACCCATCGATTGAGATAGGGAGAATTGTTGGATCACTTGGAAGAGCGGGAGCGGAGGTTATGGACACAGTGGTGGCCGCAGTGGGTGTGTAGCCACTCAAGATGCACTTCTGGTGCGAGTACGGAGATATCAAAGATCAGGTAGTTTTGAGAATATAAGTGCAAGCGCGCAAGTGAGTGGTTGCTTGAGCGTGCAAAATGTGATGTAGAGGTAATGGAGAGTAGCCATACTCAACGGGAGCAAGCACGTCTATATATACTTGATTGAGCCAACGTGCAGAGGCATAGGGTGTTGTAGGGCCAACCCCGAGGGCCATTGCTAGAGCCATCGGTGTGGGATGCCTGGCATACGCAAGTGGCTGCTGTACTATCACTGGCTAGTCGAACGCCGTAGATAGATAGAGCTGCAGAAACCACTAGCAAGGTATACTCGTAACCCTATGACGTTTGTGAACTTACCGTATACCCACTTGGCGAGTCAAGCCGCCCAACAAACGTTCTGAGATTACGCGTACCTAGTTAGAGCGAGGTATCGGCTGCCGGGTGGCACGGCGCTACTGTTTACTTTCGGTCATCCCACGCATTCCTCATGTACGTAGTCGACACATCCGGGCCTATGTGGATACCCGCGGAGTGAAACTCGTTGAAATAGTACGCCACGTGCACAGCCTACGCAACTGCGCCCCGGCATGCCTTACCGATGTTTTCTACCTAACCTACATACGACACCCATTCTCATACGCAGTTTGATGGTGCGACACCCCATCATGCCTCTGGCGTTATGGCCCTGGCAGTTGCATTTTGGTACCAATACATACTCCAGTACACGTTGTCTCAATCATGTATATGGATCATGATCCTTTCCTTGAGATCTTTTCTTCATGTCTTCTACATGTATTCTCACAGGGCTCGGAGGGCCTCCTACAGACAAGTCGAAGGGTTCGGCACCAGACGGTCAGAGTGGCACAGGCACGCCCTCTCCGGCTACACATGGATAAGAACCGACAGAGGTCCACAGAGGAGTTGGCTCAGCCACATAGGCAAGGGGGACAACCCAACGTGCGACTGCGGTCACCCCATTCAAGGCGGACACCACATCACCTTCGAGTGTGCGAGATTTGGTAAAGAGAGACGAGAGATCCTAGGTCCCCGCAGGACACGGGAGTCCCTAGACGAACCAAACTGGAGGAAGGAGGAAGGGGACGACAGCGAGTGGGATACGATCGAGGGATTTCTTGATTTCATCTATAACCAATTTTCGTAGGGTGGCGGGGGTTCTGTTCTGTTAGGTCGGGGTTCTTCATGTATCTATGGGTTTTTGCGCGCGTGGGCAGGATAGATTAACTTGTCCGCCCTTGAAACCTCCCGGGTTTCCGGGGGGCTCATCACGGCCCCCTTACGGGGCCGCATATGAGTAATGAGTTTCTTAAAAAATAAAAAATATTACATCTATTCTCACGGAGGTACATGTTCCGAGCATGATATATTGATCTATCTATTGTGAAGTATTCCTTGATTGGTCATATATCCGTGCTATCTCTTGCGTTCAGGCCTCAGCCTCTATCCGGGTGGCTACCTCTGTACTGGTGAAGATTTTAGTTCTATTTGTACCTACATGTCGCGGTATCGAAGTGCGCCTGAAATACCACATCTATGAATATTTGCCATAAGGTCAATGAATTGGACGGTTGCTACTCGCACACAAGCTGGGCATTTGGAACATGAACGCTACCTGGCAACGTGGACAAGCGGCTTGAGTAGTGCACGCTCTACACCATGATCTTCTGGTCAAGGGCTATTAAATAGCGTACGTCAAAATACAACTACCGGTCATCTACGTATTGTCAGGCGATATGAGTAACATCAGTTTGAGGTTTTTGTGTAGGTTATCCATGTAGTCAGCTTAGATATTCTAGGCTAAAATCGAGAAATGTCTCTCTTGCCTGCGCGGAAAGTCATACCCCGATCCACATGCTTATTAACTGTAGACAGAAGAACCTCCATAATTACATCCAGAGCTTGTCAACACCTCATAAAATGCTCCGGTCCATAGCCCAGGACTATGGTGGTAACATACCACCCTAATAGCATGCATATTTGTTTTTTCAAATAAATAACTGCTTCACATCTTTTTATTTTTTACATGTATTTACAAAGAGCTTCTTCGACTCAATCGATCACCACATCCTAAGTGGATTTGTAGAAGGAGAAGGTAGTTTTTATTTAGTCCCAAACTGAGTAGGTGCAGGCAATTAAACCTGTATACATAGTGTACCGGGGTTGCCCTGTGTTTCCTGCCGGCATGGGTAACTAGGCCGGAGAGGTATTTATGGGGTGTGTTTGCTGTTCGAGACACTGCCTCCTAGACTTTTGGTTATAGTTCTGATCGCGATACCGCGATGGAAGTCCCAACTAGTTCAGATAGATACCACCCCTAGTGATGACCCACAGCAGGGGGGTATTGGGTGGGATCCTGGAATACTTATCGAAACGTGTGCAACGATAATTTGGGAACGAGTAGAGAGAGAGACATCGTGGAAGACTTGCGTCTACTACGTGGAGAATAGTAATATGGGAACGTCCTTGATTCTTCTAGTAGTAGTGGAAATGGGTGTGATTAAATACAAGAACCTCAACAAGTATGAAAGCAAACCATGGCACTGATGATAGAGGAATATATGTTCTGACCCATTCAGCAATACGGCCCAGTCAGCAATGGGGTGCTATTGTTGGCTGAATCGCACTAATGACCGGCCCATTGAGCAATGGGCCCAGCCCATTCTGGAGTTAAGTGATTTACTCTGATTACGGGTTATGTAATCCGCTGCGGATAAGACTCTGTGAAGCTTACCACAAAGTTATCGTAGCGTAATAAATCCACAATCACCAATCTGCATAATATTCTTCATACGAAACTATAGAATAATTAAGCCAGACATCACCAAACAAGTAGAAGTATGAAAAATATAACATAAATCAAATACTAGGAATTAAATCGCCCAGAGGTATAAAAAAATGTAACAAAAATAAAATACGAGAAATAGAACTGCCCAGAGGTATGAAAAATATAACAAATAAAATATAACAAATAAAATGCTTGAAATCAAGTCCTTTTCCGCAACACCATAGAATGCAATGAACTATCTAAATCAGAGGCCCCGGCAGAAGCTGAATGCAAAAGAGAAGAAAGAGTTTCGTATGAAGTAATAATACTAGAATATTATGTAGATTGGTGAATGGGTCAGACCATACATATATAATAGTAGCGCTTATGCGATAGGCATGGCGGACTAAAATTAGAATTGATTCCCGGGATACATGTAGTAAGCTGACAAGCTGAAAGTTACATGTTACGACAATACTTAGCCTCGCATTTTAAATTCCGGAAGATCATGAAATGGCCATTTCGGCTCAGAATGATCTTAATCCGCTTGTGAAATAGTTTCTCTCCACAGGTGACAAAGCTAATCCACTATTATCGCTTTATTTTCGTGTCAACAACGCGGCAGAAAAGTTTTATCGGCAAGTAGTGAGAGCAGGACCAGTGGGAGCAGCCGAGAATGCCCCTTGAATTGATTGCGTAAACATCGCATTCATCTACATCTATATACATATATATTGCCTTCGTTATCCTGGTATCACGACTGGTACCCTCACGTGATCCAGTTCACCTCTATAAAACGTATAACCTGTCAACATCAACATACATAGCATTCTCTAGTCTCGAGCATTATCAACAAAACAAACTTCAGCGGCTCGTAGGTGCTTAACATGGGCACACCAAATGATGAAATCTTCAAAGGCTTCAATATCAGGAATCCCGGGCTGGAATGGCTAGATACCGTAAAATTTGCGAGTAAGACGATAGACTTATTCACGGTTGACGTCACGCGGGTAAGAATACACTGACTTATTCACATATGCTGTCTTTACCTGACGATATTCGACCCATTTCTCTCATTTCATGCCCCTAATGAACAACTTCCTCTTATATGGGTCAAGGGCCTGGATATCGATCGGGTGGTCCTCTTATCTATCAATGGCTGCTAGGTATTGCACCACACTTCGGAAATGAATTGCCGATTGTATGCTGTAATTAATAATGATTTACATATTGTCTAAGTCATTGAAGTGAGGGGAATCTCCTTCTGTCTTGTTCGCAGACACTTTCTGATAACTACATTGATACCGCCTTACTCACCAGATTCTACGGTACTGCCTTTCCAGAATTACGTTCCACATACTCAGTATATATCCGGAGATTTTGCAGTATATTTTTCAGTACTGCATACTAGAAGTTCTGCAAATGCAATCGCATATGCCAGACATGAGTGTCAAATTCGATCTCCCTTGCCATAGCCATTCGCCGTCATCACGGGAGTCCCTGATATCGAACGTGTGCAACGATATTTTGGGAACGAGCAGAGGGAGAGACATCGTGGAAGGCTTGCGTGGCGAATAATAATATGGAAACTCCCTCGACTCTTCTAGCAATAGTGGAAATGGGTGCAGTTAAATACATGATGAGCCGACAAGTATGTAAGCGAACAAATACACTAACAATAGGGATATACAGTAATAGTGGTGCTATGCATGCAATGCGGACTAAAATAAGAATTGGTCATGTGGAAAGCGTTTAGCTGATGAAAACCACATGTTACGACATCTGATACTTTTCCCCCTAATACAATTATTACTAATATCTTTTGCAGTGTTCTTTTCAGAACATAAACCTGTAGGAAATACTCTCGGCCAAGAATGCAAGGTCGATCAGGGGCAGGACACAGCAACTTTGAGTTATGCGGGTAGGAACTGGGATGCCCGGAACGGCAAGTTTGAGATTGGGTTCGAAGGATATAAGGAGCGAAAACCGGCCATGGAATAAGAGGAATCAGGACACTAGAACCATAGCTTCCAAGACTATAGCGATATCTAGATAGCCCTGACATTGAATACCTCTATCTCTCCCCCTCTCTCACCATTACTCCGCTCGTAACCTCGTAATCTTACAAAACCTTGAGTTGAATTTCGGTATGTCATAATCCCACCAAGATATTCCAGAGCGGGGTTTTTATGAACGGAAGTAAACCTAAGCCCACCCCTTTGTATCATCTGAGCTATGTAGATAGATGACCGAATAAATTCAACACCCCATTTACTATCTCATGATCCGACAGTCTCCCCTCCTGAGTTTTTTTCAATGCGAGCACCCACACATGATTATATTGTGCGTGCTCAGGGAGCGTTTCGCTCGTTTCGCGGGTTCCTTCTCCCACATTAAAAACCCTTTTTAGAGGTTGCAATTGAAAATATAAATGTTTTCATACTGGGTATATAACTACTTTACACCTACCAACTTCAGACCGTCATGCACTTGCAATGAGAGCTTATCGCTGCTGTAATACCACCTTGTGAGATCAGGAGCTATAAGTCGGCGATCGCCAGATATTCGTTGAAGGGTTATAAATAGATCCAAGATACATATCGATGTCTCGGAGGGAGTCCATTCATACATGCGCATGATTAAGAAACCTTACAGTACTACTTCTCGTGAAACACCCACATGAGCAACGAACTCGCCATGACTTCCAACAGACGAACCCTATGTCCTCCCTCTCTCGCTTAGGTCACCATCGAGATAAATACTATATATGTGTATATCATATTAGCGTACATATCCTGTGCTATTATTTTGTGGGTAAAAGCCTCAAGGCAATAGCCAGTTGCCTCACTATTTTTGGCCCTCATTTATGTATACATATGTATATGATATCTCCCGAAAGCAAAGACTTCTTAAGCTTTCTATTCCATAACAGTTTCGATATTTAAACCACTACTTCATTGTGTGACTCCAATGCGAAATAGGTCAGGCGCCGAGACTAGAATGGAATGGTAGTCTAGTTACCCAAATGGAAATATGAATTGGGTAGCCATTGCTCTAATTGGCGAACTAGTGCCTTGGCGAGGGGTATCTGGCCTTGTAAGAAGTATACGCACAGCGGTGAATAAATGTGGTCGATGAGGAATCACTTCACCCAACAGGATGCAGAAAAGAAGTAATATTGTGCGATTTACAGGTAAAAGCCCCTATCTACACAATTAATGAGGGTGAGCTCTACTATATAGAGGGAGCCTCTGTTGTGGGATTGGGTGCGCCGCTGATGTTATGAGCGGTGCGCGCTAGGCATTTGGGGAAATGATTATGTAATTGTTTGTCGCGTTGCAATTGCCTGTTTGGGGAGTTTCTTGGCCGGGAAAGTTGTAGTCTGGTTGGCACAAGCTCTCGTAGGGAAAGTTGGGGTTCGCGAGCGCTGCGGACATAAGAAACGGCGGCCTGTTCTCTGGGGATTAACTTGTGAGTACATTGAATCCAGTCGACATTCTAGCTCGCTAGTCAGATTAGTACCCTCATTGGGGGCCGCAGACGCATCATGGGGTCCGGTATAAAAAATACGGGAAAAAGGGCACCCTGGTCCTGGCCCGTTCAGAATATACATGCCGACATAACAATCCCTGATTGTAGGAAGGTATTCGCTTGGTGGTAGAGTGCACCACCGGATTTGCGTTCACAACCACGTTTCCGCTCAGCCCGGGTTCCAAGCATAGCTCAACCATATGGTCAGATCCGGGGTGGTGGGCGGAAGTGGCGGATTTCCTTATAAATCAGGATGAAAGTGTAATGATGCAGAGAGCAGGTTTCTTTTGTTTTTCTTCCTTTTCCGTCTTCAAGGGGGGCACCTAGTCTTGTATGTAGTTCCCCTCCGCTTCTGCACCTTAGCCTAGTACTGAGCTTTCTTTAAAAAACAAACAAATTGATCTAGACTCACCGAATATTGAATTATCAGCGAGTACTCTCTTCAACGAGGCCATTCTCTTTGGTGAAACCTCTTCAGCGGACCAGTCCTCTTCAGCAGCCTCATCCTCTTCCGCTGCCATTGCCCCTTCAGATCTCGTGATGACGGGAAATGGCTACGGCAAGGCAAATCGAATTTCACGCGACTGTATTGTGGTGTGTAGCATATGCGATTGCATGTGCAGGAATTCTAGTATGGAGTACTGAGGAGTACTGAAAAACCTCTGGATGTATGTGGAAATGCCATTCATGAAAGGCAATACCATAGAGTTTGGTGAGTAAGGCATTATCAATGTATCAGAAAGGAAGTTGTTGATCAGGGACATGGAATCGGAGAGATTGATTGAATGTTGTTAGGTGAGGACAGTAAATGTGAATAAGGCAGTGTTTTCCTACCTACGTGACGGTCATTAAGACTGCCTTCTTACTCGCAAATCTTTATGGTATCTGCATTCCAGCTCGGCATTCTAGATATTGAAGCTTTTCGGGATTTCATCATTTTTATTTTTTTTATTTTTACATACTCATTACTCATATGCAGTCCTGATAGGGGGACCATGATGAGCCCCCCGGAAACCCGGGAGAATTCAAGGGGTGCCATGTTAATATGGCCCTCCCGCGCGATATGTACAAGATTATTTCCCATATAACAAACACCCCCCTTTCCTTCAAGGATTTCATCATTAGATGTACCTATCTTCTGTATCAGAGTGCGGCTGAACCTTGTATTTGGATAATGTTCGAGACCAGAGAATGCCATGATGTTGACAGGTTATGCCTTTTATAGAGGTGAACTGGATCACGTGAGGGTACCAGTAGTAATACCAAGGATAACGAACAAAATATATACAGTGCCATGCGGAAAGTCTTCGAGATTCAGCCGCGCAGGGATCGGCGCACTTGCAGGCCGCGGCTAATCTATGCACGCCCTGCTAGCTGAGTGTAGCTGAGTGCTCAAACACCATGCCTTTGCCTATCTGTATCTACTAAAGTGTTATTAAAATGTAGCGTATGTCAGTATACCCGGCTGGAATAGCCATCAAAATAGCTAGTTAGCCGCGGCCTGCTGATCCCTGCGCGGCTGAATCTCGAAGACTTTCCGCATGGCACTGTATATAGATATGATTCATGAAATCTTAAGGTAATCAATTCAAGAGACATTTTCAACTGCTTCCATTGGTTCTGCTCTCGCTACTTGCCGATAAAATTATTCGGCCGCGCTGTTGACACGGGGGTGGGGCGATAATTTCACCAGCGGATTATGCTTATTCTGAGCCGAAATTGCCATTTCATGATCCTCCAGAATTTAAAATGCGAGACTAAGCATTCCAGGACCCCACTAGATACCCCCCTGTTGTGGGTCATGACTAGGGGTGGCATCATGCAACGGATCTGAACTAATTGAGACCTCCATCGCCACTAAATTATAATCAAAAGTCTACCTATGTTTCTGTGCCTCGAACTACAGACACATCCCAGAAATGCCTCGCCGGCCTAGTTACTGGTGACAGCAGGAAACGCAGGACAAGCCCCCCTTGCATTAAGTATACAGGTTTAATTACTAGTACTAACTCGGTGTGGACCAACAAATATGCATGCTATTAGGGTGCTATTTTACCACCATAGTCCCGAGAAGTGAGTGAACCAGAGCGTTTCATGCAGTTTTGACAACTTATGGATGTAATTATAGTGGTTCTTCGGTCTACAGTTAATACAGCATGTGGATCGGGATGTGACTTCCCGCGATGGTAAGAGAGACATTTCTCAATTTTGACCTGGAATATCTAAGCTGACTACATGGATAACTTACACAAAAACCTCGAACTGATGTTGTTACTCATACCGCCTGACAATACGTATATGACAGGTAGTTGTATTTTGACGTACGCTATTTCACAGGAAGGTAATGGTGTAGAGCATACACTACTCAAGCTGCTTGTCCACGTTGCCAAGTAGCGTTCACCATATACAGTCCGGTGGCAAAAGTTATCATACACTGCATAAAATGTAATTTATGTCTTGCTTCTAACTCATACAAAATTAGCCAATATGCAGTGTTTGGGGCTCTTTATGCAAGGGGGGGGTATGATGTTTTTTGCCACCTAGCTATACGTATGTTCCAAACGCCCAGCTTGTGTGCGAGTAGCAAGGAGATTTCCACTGTCCAATTCATTGACCTTAGGGCAAATATTCATAGATGTGGCAATTTAGGCGCACTTCGATACCGCGACATATAGTTACAACTAGAACAAAAACCTTCACAAGTACGGTGGTAGCCATCCGGATAGAGCTGAGGCCTGATAGCACGGATATATGACCAATCAAGGAATGCTTCACAATAGATAGATCGATATATTATGCTTGGAACATGTACCTCCGTAACAAGAGCTGTAGAAGACATGAAGAAAAGATCTCAAGGAAAGGATCAGGCTGATCCATATACATGATTGAGACAACGTGTACTGGAGTATGTATTGGTACCAAAATGCCTCTGCCAGGGCCATGATGGCAGAGTGGCATGGTCGGGTGTCGCACCAGGTGTCGTATGTGCTGCTGGGCTAGAGAGATAACATCGGTAAACCATGCCGGAGAGCGGAGGTGGAGTTACTTAAACAGTTACAACGAGTTTGGCCCCGCTCGGCTCCAGGTGTCCGAATAGACCCGGAAGTGCCAACTACGTACATGAGGAATGCTTTGCATGACGGTGATATGGGATTTTGTTGAAAATACACGGTGGCGCCGTGCCACTCGGCAGCCAATACCTCGCTCTGGCTAGGTTCGCATACTCTCATGGCGTTTGTTAGGTGACCTGACGCGCCAAGTGGGGATAAGTTACGAGTATGTCCTACTAGTGGTTTTTGGCTTGCCCAACTCAGGATATATAAAAAAAACTAAAAGAAAGCAACTCTAACTACGGCGCTCGACTAGCTAGAGATCTATGACGCACTCGATAGCTCTCGATAGCTAGTGCAACCACTTACGTATACAAGGAATCCCACCACGCATACACCTATGTGCCCCTAGGGGTTGGCCCTAGCACACTCCGTGCCTCTGCACGTTGGCTCAATCAAGTATATATAGACGTGCTTGCTCCCGTTGAGTATGTCTACTCTCCATTACCTCTACATCACATTTTGCACGCTCAAGCAACCACTCACTTGCGCGCTTGCACTTATATTCTCAAAACTACCTGATCTATTGATATCTCCGCACTCGCACCAGAAGTGCATCTTGAGTGGCTACACATCCACTGCGGCCACCACTGTGTCCATAACCTCCGCTCCCGCTCTTCCAAGTGATCCAACAATTCTCCCTATCTCAATCGATGGGTAGAAATCACCACATGTTGGGTAGTGATTCCGATCTACCCCAGCTAGGCTACGGCCAACCCCAGAACCTCCAAAATCCCCTACAAAATGGGTGCGACCGGTGTGATGTTCGGGGATTCCAACCCATTGATCACTCCGGTTGTCAATCTGGATCAACCGCAACAACCCGGCGATGGGGGTGTCCCCCAAAACAACAGTCCTTCCATTTCTCCAAGAATGCAGTCCCTCCTGCATTCTCCATCGATGGCTGGACTCCAATCAGACTACGGTCCACTCGTACCATCGCCGGGAGACTTTCTCCGGATGGTAGTTGGGCAAGGTGCGGATGCCTGGAACGACCGCAATGCCCTCGCTGAATTGCGAGAAAAGGCATTTCTGTGGTTGGGCAAGGTGCCGATATCCGCAAAACCACATTACCCTCGCTGAATTGCGAGACAGGGGCATTTCTGTGGTTACCCAGCTGGAGGTGGTGCAACTAGCTAACGAGATCCCTGCCGTAACGTAAGAGCCCTTTGTGATTATGCACATATATGTTATATATGTTGGGTTTTACTAATATTAGTTATAGATATGTGGAATGCTTCGCCTGGCGGAAGTAGGTACGACAGCTAGAGGCAACAGAAACTCACCAACCAATATCGAAGGCTCAACAACACGAGAGAAGTACTTCACAAAGTCAATATCCGAGCGCTTGACTCGACGTGGTTTGAAGATGAACAACGATAGCGCCTCCCACCATCACGTTATCCTGAGGTCACCAGTAGTCGGCGCTGACTACTATTCGGAGTGTTGTATGGGAGCAAGAAGAAGGACGATAGCTATGTGGTACTACAAGGTCCGGGATAAAGGTATAGAGAATTCAGGGTGTTGGTGACATTGGGGGTTTGGTACTTTATTTATTTTCATGATTTGCAAGCGACCCGCACGTAGTATCACCATCAAAAACCAGGAAGAAGTTTGATACATTGCGGAATGGTTCCTAGCACAGTGAAAGCATTTTGCTTGCTTCTCATAAACGTTTGTATATAGCGATGCGAGGAAGAATTTAAAACAAAATTTAGTCTCTTTATGAAAAATGTACCAATGAATTCTGAATGTGATACTTAGATTGATATATGTATTTCTTTTTTATTGGGCCTATCAAAGCTAATATACGAGCTATGCCCGATGCCATATGCAATTTGTAGGAGAAACCTCTATCGGGTGGTGGGGAGGGTCGACTCGCAGAAGGTACAAACAGTCTAACCAGAGTTTCCTTGGGTATGAAATGCCTGAGAACAAATTACCATGAAGTGAAAATCGCACACATCATCGGCCAGCAGCGCCTGTCTTCCCTAATCCTGCCGATATCAAAGTGGGTAAGCCACGATTGAGAGCCAGCAGTAGTATCTCAATTTGATATGAGCCCCGAGCGCAAATTTAATATTGGAGATCACCACATAACAGACTCACCGCATTCCTCCCTAGGGCAAACATTCCCCTATAGTCCTGTACAAGTATGATGTCTGCCTAGGTACTGGTAGGGGGACCCATGTACCACTATTGCCTTTGCAGTGGTGGGGTTGGCTGGGGTTGTAGTGTGAAAACCATCTATCTCCAAGTCTGTGCCAAACCAACTACCCCCTCACACAAACATTTATGCCTGATAGAGGCAACCCACACCCATACACAAACATCAGCACTATCCACACAGACACTGGTATAACATGCTACCAGTAGAGTACTGTGCATAATACAATACCTATGGTTAAGAAAATACGGATACCTCAGATTTAGACAGCTTTTGGCAGCACCAACGTACCGTACCTAAGACTGCAGTCTTACCCGCTAGCTTCCACAGGTAAGATATTGAAATGCAATATCTGGCCACTCCAACTTGGCATTGCTGATATTGAAGGCTTTCATTAATATTTCCAGATTTGAAAGCCGCTGAAGGTCTTATATTGGATAATGTCAATAAAATACGCGGTATACAGTTAACAAAGCAGGTGGATCGGGGTGTGGCTTTTGGGGAACACCGTAATAGAGATATCGATCATCAGTGTCATGTCGATTTTGACCTAGGCCTCTAGCAAAACCTTTATCTGATTCTGTTAGTTCTATGGCCAGATCATTTATTGATCTTATGCTGTATTTTGTCGCACCCTATTTCGTAGCCCTTGACAGTCTAGAAGATTCTGATATAAAGCATGCAACTTGAGGCTTGCAATTTTGCCGGAGCCTAATAATTCAGTGATCGTATTCAGCTATCTAGGCTATGACGGGGGAGCGCATCTGCGAGTGAAGAGTCGGCCGGAGTAACCACTGGGCCGTTTCCTGTTCCTCCCCTCCCTTGTTACATAACATTGTCTGCTAAACAAAGGAAATCCCCCTACACCACTCTCTGTCTTTATCGAGTTGATCGCTCCTTCGCCTCCCCTTCTCCATCAATGAGCATTCCAGTAGGTGTGCCGCGTTCTATATCACCCCGCAGCCCACATGTCGGTCGGTCGGTTCTCCCGATCATGTGTAGAGATGGGCCTCGGACTATCCGGATATAGACCCAACCCCTCAGTCCCTGTCTGTCCCACATTTCCGGTTTATTAGATATCTTCCCCTAATGCCACCCGATGTCGCCATACTAGGCTTATGCATCATCACTGTGACCACTGCTTCCTTATTTGCCCCGTATTTGTAGTAGGCTTCATGCAAGGAAGGAACGGTAACGGATCCACGACTACTAAAGGTATATTTCACAACAGATCTATCAATCTATGTATTACCCCGCAAAAGCGGGACCTCCTAGTACGGGTCCCAAAATGCAGGCCACTTGGTCTAGTGGGAGACGGCAAAGGGAGGACATGAGAGGAAGCTTTTGGGGACAGGGAGTGCTGTAGGGGCGTAACGGAATTTCTCAAATAAGCGGGAGGAGTCTAGGGTGGGCGAAGGTTGGACATTCCAGTGCCTGGATGCGTGCCCCCGCCATACACCGCGAGTAGTGATTCACAAAAAAAAAAAGTAATTACCCCTCAATCATGTAAGATGTCCGTAACAGATGAGATGTAGAAATATATGATTGATACAACGTGCGCTTGCATGGTGTGTGGTGGTGCCATTCCCAACGGCCATGATGGGGGTACATATGGTGACGTATGGGTCAGGTTATGATGAGGCTGGCATATCGGTGAGACCACAATGAGATCATAGCCAGCTAGGCAAGAACAGTGGACTAGGGGTGTCGCATGCTCCCCGATTACTCCGCTAGGAGATATGTGTGATATGTAGAGAGTGGAGCTAGACAAATGAACTGTTACGTGACTGTTGCCGCTCAACAACATAACCTATTTATCATCGACTACATGCTACGCGAGCCTGGCGCTCTCTCTGTGGAAGAACAGGCGTTCTTGGCGGTAACGCTCCACCCACTATCAGACATGAGGGCCTGAGGATAAACCTCGGCCACGAGGAGACAAACTGTCTTGATCTAACCACTCTCTACGAGAGGCTTGTGCCAACCAGACTATCCAACCACCATCACGTGCAAGACTTGGTGAAAAGACTTCACAGCACGAACGTCATCACGAGTCACTGCTCCGCCTATCACATGCACACAGTGACCTCTGGTGCGACAACCACTTGCGTATGTGGCTGACACAAGGCGTACATGCTCATGGCACTGGCGGTGGGCCTCGGGGGTTGCCCTACCACACCATGGCTCTGTATGTTGGCTCAATGGTGTATATATAGAGGTGCTTTCTCTTCTCCAACTTGTCCACTCCCCATCCCTCATACCATCAATTTATCCGTTCTGTATGTTCAAGAGACATCAGTCACCTGGACCCTCGCAATCATACCTTAATACAGACAACTCTCGTTATAAGCATACCCGATATAAGCATATATTCATTATATGCATGCCCCCCACATATGTAACAGGGCGGAAATTTCTCTCGATATCAGTATATATTCACTATAAGCATGTCACCTCTGGTCCCGACCGTATGCTTAACCTCTGGTCCCGACCGTATGCTTAACCTCTGGTCCCGACCGTATGCTTATAACGAGAGTTGTCTGTATATCTACGTGATCTATATTTATATTTCGATATCGATATCGGCGTGCTCGCACTCAGTTCTACCAGAACTGAACCTTGGTGGCAGCCACACATCCGTCGTGCTGCCAGGTTGTTGCCAACTTGTTGCGATAGTCCCCGCAACCGTGCTCATCTACACATGATGCATAATGATTCCGATCTACCCAACTACACTACAATCTACTGGACGTTAGCGGACAATCGCTGGATCTACCAGTGCCCTACAAAATGGGTACGGCCGGTGGGATGTTCGGGTATCCCAATCCATTCATCACTCCGATGTTCAACGGTAACAACCCGGCGATGGGGGCCTCTCCCAAAACAATAGCTCCTCCATTTTTTCAAGACCACAGTGACTCCTCCTGCTTTCTCTGTCAACGACTGGTCTCCCAACTAGACTACGGTCCAGACGTCATGGAGCACAAGCGGCGGTGGTGCGGGGATCCGTTCACAGAAACAACTGATGGGATCGCTCCGATACTAAACCCCGAGTCAATCGCTTCAACCCAGCGATGGGGGTGGAGGGGAAACATCATTCGCGGAGGTTATGAACTACCTATTCCCAACTCCCGATGGTCCAGGGATACGGGGCAGGGAACGGCCCAGGGGTTGGATAATGCAGCCGGGTCCTCACTCGGGCATGCGCTCCCTCGTCATATACCATAGTATAAATACGAGTACTGATTTACCAAAAAAAAAAAAAACTCCCGATGGTCGTTGGCTGAGTGAGCATCAGGACTTCTTCCATCTCCTCAACCGGATATGAACGGATGGAAGGATAACGGCTATGTCGTAGTGGGGGCAAAAGGACATCGAGATTTCCTAGAAACTATTCAAGGCTCAGCGACACCAAAGGGGTTCTTCATGACAGCGAGGCAATATCAGACAGAAAACACTGCTTTGTTGGACTCATCTAAAATCGAGAATGAGCGTTTGATTCGATAGGTTGTGGGTTGCGACAGGGGTGTCTGAAGGTTTCGGCTGCGACAATATGACGTCAGCAACTGCAACCTTGCAGTCTCGCTCGGTGATATACCCTCAGGCAAACAGCTGGATCTCCAAATATCTACAAGTACACCTACATATCTCCGTCGCATTATTCCAGACTTCTAGCAACCCAACTACACTCTAGTCAAGCAACACAGCCATTCGGACTGAACCAATGATGTACCGGCCGAGCGTGATCTGTTGTGCAGGTTCAGGAAGAAAGGCGACATTTATTCGGTGTTAGAAATAAATAGGCACCTAAATTTCGCTATTGGGCACCCACGACCATCTGATGCAACTTTCCCATAATCGCCGAGTCAACAGACATTAGCGCATAACAATAATTCGGGCAACTAATTGCCCGGAGGTCATACAGACTTGCTAACTACTGTTGGGGCGGCATAACGGTCGACGCATGGGATGATGACTGCATAAACGGGCTGGAACGGGTTAAAGAATTGAATGTTATCTTCTTGGGTTAATCGTGCTCCGTGGAAAAAAGGGCATTTCAGCTGTTGGATTTCCCTGCGTTCCCTTGCCTATCATCAAGCAAGTCTTCTGTTCCATAGTATACCAATATACTCTCTTCTACCTCCTGAACGAGACAAGGGCCGACGATCGATTTCTTCATCTATTGCTGCAAGGAATATATAGGGGTCAAGGGGTGGGCTTGAGGGTGTTGGTGTTGATGCATTGGGACTTGTGCACTTACTTTAGTTTGGTATAGTTGGCATGGATTGGGCTTGCACGCAATATCTTCACTGTTTTTTACGCAACTAGGGGGGATTGTAGGTGCAAGTGATAGCAAGGAAGGACAGCGAATACAGCGCTAAGAAATTGGTATCCCGGGCATGCAATGGCTGTGGGTTCTCTTTCTGGTATCTTCTTTTCTCATACAGTACAAATATTTTTGTATAGCTACCTGGCTAGATGGTAGGGGCTTGATATTTTGGAAGAAACGTCCTAAATTATATTTACTCTTGTTCATATCACTGGGGATTGTTTCAATGACAGATCGTCAACACATTTCCTATATTCAGTTACGCTTTATCAAAATTAAAACAGTGTACCGAAAATAGCCTACAAATCCCATACAAGTCTTATAAAGGGCCAAATTCAAGCACTACTATGACCGCCTTTAGGCAATAAATCAACGAAATTGTTGGGATATCCTGATGTCAGCTGATGCAGTGTGTATAGGAAGTAGTGGTCGCGTAATGCCTGAGAATACATGACGGAGAAGTGGACAGCCTACACATATTCCGATGTCCAAAGTCACCAGCCCCGTTTGGGAGGCAGCGGCATCTCAACTTGAGGAATACGGGGTTGGTGGTACATAAGTAAATCAATCCCGCATATTCAATTCGCACAATGGTGTTCCTGATGGGATAACGTTGCCGCAATGCATATGTGCAATGTGAATGATTACACTCTCCTCTTCCTAGCTCCAATCTCAAATGGCTGCACCTTGATATCTAGGGACACAATTATTGGGTGGGAATACTGATCTTTTCCTCTGAATTCACGACTTTCTCAGCCGTATTCACAAAGTAGCCTGAGGCGCCATGAAAAAGATAGCTAATGAGATCAACTAACGAGAACCTTAAAAGAAATACTGACAATATCAGACTCATCTATAATTGTATCAATACTAGCTACTTGTGTGCTTTCAGAGGGTCTGAACGGTTGGAATTTCCGGGATGTGAAGGGGGATTCCAGAATGTACGGGAAAAAGACGTAATAAGTAGACTCCAAAAAAAATAAAATGAATACCGGGACCTTGTTGAACCGGAAACCTCGTTGCCTTGCAGTATCGGAATACTCTTGAGCCCCGGCAACCAAAATACATACTTCTCAGACAAATCGCCCTTGCTATAACGGATTTTTGCTTATACCAGATCGGACAGTTTGCCAGAGGACCTGTCCACAAATCTCTATTAGTATCATACCGGACGAGACCATCCAAGTGCTGAATAAGCCATCATTTTAGACCTGGGCTTCGCAGGTTACACGTGACTTGTACGTACATGTAACCCCCTTTTGTATAACGGTACCTTGCTAGAAAGAGCAGGATTTTGGTCCTCCGGTATAGCAAGGTTAGACTATAACAAGCTATTCAATAGGGATGCAAAACCTCTGAGGACAAACTTCAAATAAACAAAAAACAGAGTAGAGATTCTCAACACAATACTGTGACGTCAAATTGGAAGGCGTTATTCAGCACCTGATCGTTGAGCCAGCAATGTTACCATTAATGGATAGGGCATGATACATGCTGACTAGTGGTTTATAGTGTTGGAACACGGTTATCGCCGCTGCTGAATAAGCATCTCCCGACCCAAATGGTTAGTCAGGACCGACATCACAGAAATTGACGAAGGTCCTGGGAGGTCTGCACTGCCGGAAGTAGGAACTGGTGAGAAAAGGATGAATCGCTCGGATCCCTGAAGTAGAATGTGGTGAGAACGGGCAGAGCATATGGGCGTTGATTCAATAGAGCACAAGCACGGTAGACAACGCAGTCTGCATGTGATTGCTTTGATAGCTTTCGCTGAATATATTGTGCTACCTACAATTCCTCCGTTCATAACCTCGCCATTCTTACAGATGGTAGCTGCGCAGTAGACGCCGGTGGAGGCTTGCTTGATTGGAAGCAGTGCCGCCATACACGGAGGTTTGAAGGTAACCGCAAGTAGGAATGTGAATGAACTTGGTTCGCTTTCCTTTGCTATTTCTCAGACCCGGGGGGCAGCACTAGCCCATTGTTCCGAGGGCATAGCGGAACGGATGCATTGGGGGCTTACCAGAATCTAAGGTCGGATGCGAGTATTGATCATGACTTTAAAAATGAAAGAAAAAACCTACCTCGGAAGCGACTACCTATTTGGGAAATTTCATTTCTTACATATATGTGGTAACTAAGCCTAGCTGAAACCTGTCTAACGACTGGTATGTTCAAAACTCCGTTACCGAGGGTGCTGAGGTAGGTTTTGGGGGCAGGTGAAGTATTTCCTTCCTGTCTTGAGCGCGGAAACCCTGTCTCTTAGGTTAATGTCTAAGCCTCCAAGTTCCGGACGATAAGTGGTGTGGTGCGGTGGCTAATTCCCATAACATATCATATATACAAGTACATAATTTCATTACCATAACCTTGATAATTGCTATGATTTTTTTTTTTTTTTTTTGGAGTCTATACGCCTGATCAGCCTAAGGCTATGCGGCGCCCCCGTTCCCTCCCCTTAAAAGGTTCGGTACACCCACGGGAAAACGGGCTACATAAACGTCCAGCCTTCCAAGCCAAGGAGATATCCAAGGAGATACCCCTCTTCCGCCGCCACACCCTTTACCGGTCCGTCCCCAATAAGAGTCTGTCACCCCCTCCACGCCCCTTCCGGCCCTCCCCTTACATGTATATCTCTTCCGCCTCCACGCCCCTTCCGGCCCCCCCCTAAACTGCTATGATACCGGTATGGCTTACCCGGGACAAGCAGAAACATACTGGCAACATGCTTAAAGCTACAGATCTTCTCATTTATCGCTAGCTTTGAATTTTGAATTATCGAAATGGTTATAAGGGAGAAAATAGGAGATGGACACTAGAAAAGCCGAAAACGAGGGACTTTGCAGAAAGCTATTGGAACGATGTTCAAGACCGGAAGTAGACGCATGGATTGCTTGGATGGCATGCCAATACCCGGGATTGGCAACACTCATTGACCAATCTTCAACAATGAGCAGAATATGTCTTGCATAATGGTGGGTAAGGAAAATCGTGGGGAATATGTGAGATGTCCGAGCATATGCTACTATGGAAAGTGGGGGTGTGCAAAAGGAAATAGAGAATGACAATAAAGAATGAAAGGCATAAAGATATGCAGAGAACACTCCTTTCGTGGTAGGCTAAATAGGTAAAATAAGGGTAATGCTTGAGCCAAAAAAAAAGACGACGCTCGCCTCCACGGGCACACCTCCATTAACAATGAATTTCAAGGAAAGGACAGCACCAATATTCATCTCCATATGTTAAAAAAAAAAGAATATTCGTCTCCAAGCATGCGCCCTGTATAGGACCAAACCCTCTGTTAGCATACGTAACCTAATGTTAACGCGAGGGAGAAGGTCCGGTACCTGTTAAGCTCCAAAGTGGATGAATGGTGCCCAATACATTGGTTGCGCAGGCTTCTCTTTCATCAATCCCATAATCGCAGTGCGGTAAGATACTGCCACATTATCCGTTTTACTGAGCGCGGAATAGAATTCCACTCCCATTTTGTGGCAAGCCTGGTCATCTGATGACCATAAGGTCCCAATGACATGGGTAAATCCAGCAATGTGAAAGGAGCTCACGACATGGGTTACCTCATCGAGGAGACTTGATGAGGTACTTTCAGCCGTACTGCATGCGGAGAGATAGGCTAGCCTCGCTGCTGGTAGCTTCAGTGCTGCAATATCTTTGACACGTAGCTTGTCAACCTCTTCTGTGCGGACATCATGCAAGATGGATTCCTTCAGAAGCAAAAGATGGCTGTCTGCAGGATTGATATCAGAAACCCCGTGACAAGCAAAGTGAGCAATGCTAAAGCCTGGAAGCAGCTGAAGGACATGTGCAGCGCTTGGCCTTTCGAGTGTTTCCACTGTACTGAAATTGTGTTTGATTCCGTCCGCCTCTTTAGCAACACCACTCAAAGAGCCCGCCCCTGGCGTTGTGGGCATGGTTACTAGTAGCATCGATAAATTTTGCTGAGGTTGTAATCGCCGGGATCGTGAATATTGAAGTGCCCTAATAGTGGATGTGTATGATGGAACACAATACTGAAGGGTAGTCGTGTGAACACGTCCTTTTCTAAATTTCGTGGCTGCATGAATCGGCGCCTTTGCCATTAGGCCGACTCCAATCCACCAGATCCGGGGCAAGGGTTCAACTTGAGGTTGACCGCCAACGCCCTTGGGTCTGGGGTAAAAACCTAGTTCCCGTAGTACCGGTTGTACGGCACCCATCCATAGCCATTCTAGTAACTCCCTCATATCCTCGTTATTGCCAATGCTGATGCCGCAGTAATTACTCATTGAAGCGTGTGAAAGGTCTGGCAAAGAAATGCTCTTAACTTCTGCTTTCGTAACAAGGATTGCATCGCTACGGAGCTCTGTGACATTCAGCACAACTATTGGTCCTTCACGTGCTGCTGACAATAGATACGCCTCGGATTCTGCGCGTAAGAAATTTTCGAAACCTGGATTCTGACGAATTTGCATAAGTATATTATCCAGATCTTGTGCAACCTTATTCCTTCTGCGAATGACACCTTGCTGGCTCCACAGGCGTTGATCTAACGACATGTCTGAAGAGTCTTGTGAAGGAATGGGCGAGTCCAATTCTTGACGTAAGGAATCAAAGTCGTGGGCTAACGTTGGGCAATGCTCCATGAGGTCTGATATATCACTCCGATAGTCTAGAAGCTGGCCATTTGTCACACCCCGGCCTAACTCTTGCAACCGTAGTGCCTCCAATGGTGATTCTCCCACTTCCAACGACACAGAGGCAGCAAGAGAGGCTAGTCCGGTGAGTTTTCCTAGAATATGTTGCTGGTCTTCTCGCTCTAACGATCTTGAAGTAACTAGCGGTAGTAGATGAACTGCATCGCGCAAGAGTAAGCACGCTCTTGACAAATCTTCGAGCGGGCCGAAAACCAACAAACTTGCAGCCATGGAAGCTGATTGTAGCCGTATCAAGATGGGGGCAGTAATGATACTCCACGACGTGAAGTATGCAGCAAGAGCTGCTTCCAAGTCCTGCCGATTTTCAGTTCGTTCATATAGCCTGATCGAAGCAGCCCCAAGATTGTACAACAGCATTGCTCGCGCAGGATGATCCTCTGGTATTGCCTGCACTGCTGCCTCCGATTTTGCGATGGCGGCCTCCAAGTCCTGCCGATTTCCAGTTCGCTGATATCGGCTGCTTAAGTGAAGCCCAAGATTGTTCAACCATTGTGCCCGTTTAGGGTCATCCACTGGTGTTCCCTGCACTGCTACCTCTAATTGTCCGATGGCGGCCTCCAAGTCCTGCAGATTTCCAGTTCGCTGATATCGCATGTGTAAACTGGTCCCAAGATGGACCAAGGGTAATGCTCGATCCGGGTGATCCGTTGGTGTTGCCTGCAAAGCTGCCTCCGATCGTGCTATGGCGGCCTCTAAGTCTTGCAGATCCCCAGTTCGTTCATATCGGCGGTTTAAATGGTTCCCAAGATTAGTCCACCATCTCGCTCGGCCAGGGTGACCCTCTGGTACTAGTTGTACTGCTGCCTCTGATTGGCTAATTCCGGTATCCAAGTCCTGCAGGTCTCCTTTTCGTTCATATCGGTTGCCTAAAAGTAGCCCAAGGTTGCTCAACTGTAGTGCTCGATCCGGGTGATCCGCTGGTGTTGCCTGCACTGCTGCCTCTGATCGTGCGATGGCGGCCTCCAAGTCCTGCATATTTCCAGTCCGCTCATAGCGGCTGCCTAACTTGCTCCCAAGATTCATCAGCATTACTCCTCGATTAGGGTGATCCGCTGGTGTTGCCTGCAGTGCTGCCTCCGATCGTGCGATGGCGGTCTCTAAGTCCTGCAGATTTCCGGTTCGTGTATATCGGCATTTTAAAATGTTCCCAAGATTGGTCAAGCGTCCTGCTCGCTCAGGGTGACCTTCTGGCATGGCCTGTACTGCAGCCGTTGATTGGGCAATGGCGGTATCCAAGTCCCGCAGATCTCCTTTTCGTTCATATCGCTGGGATAAATGTGCCCCAAGATTGTTCAACCATTCGGCTCGTTGAGGGTGATCCGCTGGTGTTGCCTGAACTGCTGCCTCCGTTCGTGCGATGGCAGCCTCCAAGTCTTGCAGGTTTCCGGTTCGGTTATATCGCCTGTTGAAATGAAGCCCAAGATTATTCAACTGTATTGCTCGATAGGGGTGATCGTTTGGTGTTGCCTGCAGCGCTGCCTCTGTTCGTGAGATTGCGGCCTCTAAGTCCTGAATATTTCCGTTTCGTTCATACCGCTCGCCCAAATGCATCCCAAGATTGCTCAACCGCCCTGCTCTCTCATGGTGATATTCTGGTGTTGCTTGCACTGCGGCCGCTGATTGCGCAATGGCGGCCTCCAAGTCCTGCAGATTTCCTGTTCGTTTATACCGGGTGTACAACTGGATCCCAAGAATGCTCAACCATTCTGCTCTCTCGGGGTGATTTTGTGGTGCTCTATACAATGCCGACTCTATTTGGGCGATATTGACATCCAATAGATGCCCTACTTGCTCATCTTGGCGATTTAAATGGTTCTCAAGATTGTTCAACCGGGTTGCTCGGTCAGGGTGATCCTGTGGTGTTGCGTGTACTGCGGCCTTTGATTGCGTAATGGCGGCCTCCAGGTTATGTAGATTTCCTGTTCGTTCATATCGGATCCTTAAGTAGACCCCGAGATTGTTCAAGTATCCTGCTCGTACAGGGTGGCCCTCTGGTATTGCTTCCACCGCTCTCTGTGCTCGCTCAATGGCTTCCTCTAAGACCTGCACCTTCATATTCTTTCGTCAAGACACCATGAACATCAGATTAAGTACCCAGTAAATTATTTAGCAACTAGGGCACAGGTAAACCTACCAAGGAACTATTCGCTCTACCCGAAGCCATCTCCTTAGTTCAGTGTGATAGGTGCAGGGATTGACGTGAGCTCTAGATTACATAACTGGTTAGCTAGATATAACTTCAACCGGAATTACCCACAGATCTTGCTTACAAGTTGTTGTATAAAAATTATAGTACTTCGCTAATGCAACAGATATACACTCTGAGACAAAATTCAGCCTATGTTTTTTGTTCACGTCGATTGAGGATATTGTCGTAGCTTCAGGGTGGAGGAATAAACTGAACTATGGTGGTAGTTATTGATTGATGGGATGCTCGGTCGGACACAGGACATATTTTATATTTCTCCGGAAACACCATCTCGACATGGACGCATGACATTATCACTCCCTCTATAGGGCTGCACAAAGCGGATGAAATAATACGTGCTGAGAATGGTGCTGAATTGCGCCTTTTGCCACTCACATAGCCCCCAAGATTCACACTTGTATATTGGCCAAGTTGGGAATATGTTGAGAAGTTCCAAAACAATTCCCTTGAAGATACTCCGGCGTCGTCCGATAGTGGGCAGGGCAGAACTGACCATAGCCACAGTTTCATCTTTCAAGTACATTGGGCCAAGAACATCGTGTCTCTGAGAATGGTGTGTGGCCCTGAAAATCGAGAGGACATGATCACAAATGATATCAGTGATAGGAGGTGACATCGCCCGATATTGATAGGTACCGAATTTCTTTTTCCTTGCAGATCAATTGCACATTCAGACGACGGCCAAGCATGCAGAATCACAATGTGACCTGTGCGCGGCAGCACCCGCCATCGTGCATTAAGGCCAATTGAAAGCAAAAACGCCATAGGATAAGGACATTGTCTGGGCCACGGCCGCAAGGCGGAGTCAAGTGTGTTGTATGTCATGTCCCTGAGAGAAGATTGTTCGTTGTCATTGTTTCTTATTGGGCGGGAGGCTGTGGCACATGGATAGTCGCTTGTACTCGATGGGGTCCGGGGAACCAGGGAAACGATGAACTGGTGAGTCAACTTACGATAAAAATTCACTTATGTGCGCGAATTTAGGCTCTGTACACAGGGCTGTGTTTTTTTAGTATCGTTTTCCAGCTGCTACCCCGTCGACTCGTCTGAAGATGCCTGGCTGAGAGTATGGGGTGGGGCCTATTGGCTTTTGCTGTCTTTTTACGACACGCTGTGGCAGCTCTGGTCTGCAAGCGAGCTGAATATGACCCTCGATGCTGGTGTCCAAAGAAGGTGGCGCCTGTGGTGTCATGAAGGTGGCATTGCACGGTCGGCCTAGGTATGTTGGAAAATGAATATGTCGTTCGCTCACGGGGGGTTGCGTTCATGGACAAGCGCTGCGCCTAGTCTACGGAGAAAACTTGTGTTCATAGAGAAGCCGTGCATTGGAGTACAGACTCCCCCAAAACGGATTTTGCCAACGGCAGGGAACAGGGGTTTTCGCCTAGTTGAGGTTTTCCCCCTGTTGGCTGAGGCGAAGGTATCTTGAGACTCAGCACTAGATAGACTTGGATGAATCCACGCCAGGTTTCTGGGTGGCTCGCCATGGGCCGACTATCCGGCCTCACATGCG
>Ga0307511_10001132_pt1 | contig 28400 bp, 22 predicted proteins | sample 13_EM_MG_FD_200266 | JGI IMG/M metagenome (GOLD analysis project Ga0307511, IMG submission 200266) | Populus trichocarpa ectomycorrhiza microbial communities from riparian zone in the Pacific Northwest, United States - 13_EM | ecosystem: Host-associated > Plants > Roots > Unclassified | place...
ATACAGGATCCATGTAACTCATCTAACATGTCATCAAGCCTAGGAATGGGGTGTCTATACTTTACCGTTATGTTGTTGATGGCTCGACAATCAACACACATCCTCCATGTTCCATCCTTATTAGGCACAAGTAGCACGGGTACAGCACACGGGCTCATACTCTCACGAATGTATCCCTTTTCCATCAGCTCATCAACTTGCTTTTGAAGCTCCTTTATCTCCTCGAGATTGCATCTATAGGCTGGTCGGTTAGGAATTGAAACTCCGGGTATGAAATCAATCTGATGCTCTATCCCCCTCAATGGTGGTAATCCGCTAGGAGTGTCGTCGGGGAACACATCATCAAACTCCTGTAACAAAGAAATAACAACACTAGGCACAATATAATCAAGATCATTAGTATTAAAGTAAGCCTCCTTGTACACAATATGGTCGAATGGTCTGATTTGTTTGGAGTGTTGGCCGAATATTTATTTGTGTTTGGATGGGTAGGTGAATGGGTTGTAGTGGTTTGGGTTCTAGCCGAATCTGATGGTCTTCTCTCCCCTTGTTCCTCACCTTGATTTTCTCTCCCCATCGTCTCATGCTCACTGTTTAGCTTTATTTGATCATCATACACCTGTTTAGGTGTAAGAGGTACAAGAGTGATGATTTTACCATCTTTTACAATGGTATACCTATTTTTAACCCCATCATGATTTGCCTTCCTATCATATTGCCATGGTCTCCCCAATAAAAAGTGACTTGCTTGCATTGGTACCACGTCGCACAGAACTTCATCAACATATTTCCCAATCGAAAATGGAACCACAACCTGTTTAGTCACTTTCACTTCACCACTATCATTCAGCCATTGCAATCTATGTGGTTTAGCATGCTTAAAAGTACACAACTTCAGTTTACTAACAAGGGTGGTACTACAAACATTAACACAACTTCCACTATCTATAATTAAACCACACACCTTGCTTTGTACATAACAACACGTATGGAAGATGTTCTCCCTTTGATGATTAGTTTCATCTTCCTTGACCTGAACCTGAAGTGTTCGCCTTATATAACCAAGGACTCCTGAACCGGTAATGCTAACTCATCCCTATCTCTATCCTCCAATGGTAGCATGCCTTCACCATTATCTCTAATAATCATGATTCTCTTATTTGGACACTCTAAAGCATAATGTCCATGTCCCTGACACCTGAAACATTTAACATCACGAGTATGTTTAGGTTGAGTTTTAGAAATACCTTTGGCACCAGTAGGGACATCAACTTTAGCCTTTGGTGTTTCGGTTCTGGAAGGAACAAAGGACCTCGGCCTGACACTGGCCGAATTAAACACTGGCCGAACATGTCCCTTCCTAAGTTGTCTCTCCACCTTCGTAGCCATGTGAACCATGTCCTCTAGCTCCACATAGTGCTGGAGCTCAACCACATTGGCAATGTCCCGATTCAACCCATTAAGAAATCTAGCCATGGTGGATTCTCTATCCTCAACAACATTGGCCTGAATCATTGCTATCTCCATCTCTTTGTAATGATATTCATCTATTGTCTTATAACCTTGATTCAGACCTTGGAGCTTCAGATATAAGTCTCTGTAATAGTGGTTTGGCACAAATCATCTCCTCATAAAGACTTTCATCTCCCCCAAGTCTGAACGGGTCGCTCCCCATTCCTCCTCCTACTGATTACAATTTGATCCCACCAAATCAATGCATACTCCGTAAACTCAATTTGATCCCACAAAACATCATTGATAACGTCAGAATTTGAACAGACATAAATCATGAAAGTTCTAGAAAATTATCTCAGCTTTCCAACAAAAAATGAATCGGTGCATTTGGACTTCTAGAACTCAAGATATGGGCTGAACACTGAACAGTGTCTGGGCTGTAGGACAGATTCTGACTTCTCCGTTGTTGCTAAGATTTGGACTTCCAAACAGTAGAATTGAGTCTTGGACTCCTCATGAATGTTTTAGGCCTATGTCTTAACTTTCTAGCCATATAAACCAAATTGAAATCCAAGATCTACAGCTCCAGACATCCCAATGACTGAACAGTGTTCCAGTTTGGACTGAACCAACATCTCTTTTCTAAGGTTAACCCTCTCTTTGTCTTCTAATTTTCAGTAGGTGAACTCATCAATCAATCTTTTGATTTATGTGATAGGCCTGCATTTAAAATGAGCATTTACCCTAAATTAAAGCTATCTTATATTATCTGGCTTGTTATTATAAAACATGCTTAAGTTAGGGAATTTAATGATACTTTAAGTGCAATATGATGATATAAAGCCTTAGTGAGAATGCACTTTTAAGTACTAATCACTACACCTTTTACCTCACAATTTGCTTTCTTTTGGTTCTTTAGGAACTGAAATCAACAAATCAAAGTCAATAGCCTTCGCAGCGTACTCTAATTATAATATTCAGACTTAAGAATCAATAAATATACTAAAAATAAAACAAAACAAAACTACGATTATGATTTTGCGAGTAGCAATGCAAATTTGTACGAATTGTGGACGAAACGAAGACACGAAATAAAACAGAAGCGAATATTAGCGAAAACAGTTACTTGACTCCTAGATAACCCAAATATAATAGAAAAAAAAAGTTTTGGACAAAAATAAACAGTAAGGATCATGTTTTGAAACTTGACGCAAATCTAACCTGTTACGCAATTTTTACGTAACAGAATTGAAACCCAGACCAAACGATCTCGAAATGACCTCTATTGGCCAGTATTGCGATTCCTTCCCAAACTCACTCCCTCATGTGTTCACATGGCTCTCATGTTATGCTTAAATATAGGTTTTTCACTAAAAAATGCTCTCTACGTCTTTTTCCTCTTGTCTCACCTTTCTTCGACTCTTGCGGAATCAAAACCAACACCAAATATAAAATAGCCTTAACAGCATATCCAAATATATGTATATAACTCAAGAAGCAAGAAAAATATGAAAACATTCAAAGACGAACGTACGATTACAAATTCACAAGTACCAAGCAAATATGTATGAAAAATGGATGTTTTTGAAGACGAGAAAGATAAAAAAAATGAAAAGGATATATAAAGAAACCTAAATATAATTAAAAAAATAACAGCAGGAAAACAAGTTTGATACGATCCGGGCAATGAAAAAACAATTAGAGTCGGATTCTAACATAAAATGTGTAACTGCCTAGTTTTACAGAAATAATCATAAATCTCAATCCAACCATTGGATTAGGCTGAAACATTACGTAGATTCTCCTAACATGTTGTCCTACCGTGGGTTAAAATTTCAAGTCAATCAAAGTTTGGGAAGGCATCGCAATATTGGTCAACAGAGGCTGTATGAATTTTATTATTTACTTCATTTTGACTTGTGGATTTCCTATTTGGCTATGATTCTTTTCCTACAAGGATGTGAAAGCTGTTTTTGGGAATTTTCTAGTCTTGCAAGAATATTTAATTGGCAACAACATAGTTTCCATGTGTGGTATGGACTCCATATTAATGTGGAATCCTTATGGTGTATGGAAACAATTATTCTATCCTTATTATAATAGAAATCTATCATTAAATAAGTTTCCAAGTTAGCTAAGAATACTTTGCAAACAAGGAAACTAAAGAGGAGGCAACTTTAGATTTGATTCTCCGAGCTCATATGAGACTTTTAAATGGCAGCAAATTTGATCCTATCATATTTAGGATATTAAATTCGGATTTATTATTGTTATTATTATTTTCTACTTAGTTTAGGGTTTATATATATTTTTTAGATTTAATTGTAAGTGGGCATCATAAAAGTTCACATTAGGGTTTGTTTCAGTCTAGAGTCAATATAAATAAAGGCATAACCAGACATGTAAATTAGACAATTCATATTAATAAAACTTCTTATTTGCCGCACTTTGTATGTGTGTGTGTTGGTGAGATAATCTCCCTTCCATGGTTCTTTAAAGAACTGAAAACGACTTATCGAAGAACAACTAACTTTGTGGCGTCATCCTTATACTTTTCGTTCGCGAATCAATATTCGTTGGGTGGGGGTTTTTTTTTCCAATAGTGTTGGTGCCTAGGTACAAGTTATCTTTGTGTCACACTCCTATCAAACCTGATACGATCCAGGAAAGGTCAAATTCAGATTTTTATGTAAAATGCACAATTGTCTAGTTTCACGGTGTCTTTGCATGTGGGTTGCGTGACCACGTGATCACGAGGTTCGTATCAAAACCTAATTTACTTGGTTTCCCTGGAATTTGGTGTCTTTGCGTGTGGGTTGCTTGACCTCGTGTTTAAGAGGTTCGCATAAAAGTTTGAACTACTAACGTGAATTAGACCCGTTACAAAAGGTTCCAATCCTGAATTTAGTTCCTATAGAAAACAAACTCCAAATGACCTCAAATGTTATATCGGGTGCGATCAAAACCATAAAATCCAGTATATAAAATTTGAGAATTTTATGAATTTATTTGACTCGAAATTCCCTTTTGATATGAATCTGACTTGTTACAGCAAGTTTTAATCCTGACCTTGGTTACCATAGTAAACGATCTCTAAATGAGCTAAATTTATATGGGTGCAATTAGGATCCTAGAGCCAGTAAGTAAATTTTGAGAAATTTCTAAATTGTTTTGGTCTAAATTCTCCTTGTTTGTGTACTGTGGTAGATGCAAACCACCAAGCCTAGACATGAAATAATCAAAAATAGAATTAAAGACAACTAAAGCTAAGGAAGCCGAAACTAACAAGAATAAAATAAAGGATATAACCTGATTTTTAGAGGCTAACTCTAATATCAACCTCTTGATCACGTTGTGATGTGGACCAGCCCAGAAACACCAGCAAGGACCCATTACATGTTCCAAATGGTCCAATGACTCGGTCCAAGACAAAGGCATTGAAAGAGGCATTGAATGCATTGGTTTTGAATCTTTCAACCAAGTCAAAATTAAAAGGTTCATTATGGTATCAAAAGGAGACCCTAGTACATCTTATCCATGTGCAAGAGGGGTCCAATACAATCTTATTTGGGCCATGAGGTGAGGACAACAAAGGAAACAAAAGAATCCTACTACAACTTGGAAAAAACATGGGTGGCTACCTTTTCCTTTTGTTTCTAGGATTAAGGGGCTGCTTGTAAGGCTATAAATAAGTCTTGAATCAGTTCTGTAATATTTTACTTCCTTCTCTTCTTCTCATGGCAGAACATGAGTTTAATATTAGGGCTTTTATTTTATTTTGTTAGCTACAGCCCAAGGCTTGTTTGGGCTTAATTAATACTTTGTTTTCAGTTAGGATCCAAGGCTTATTTGGATTAAGTTATGGGCTTTTCAGTTTAGGGTATGTGGGTCAGTTCAGCCCACAATGGTAGATCCATTAGAGTTACTTTTAAGAACTATTTAAACACATGTAACCTAAATTTTGGCAACCTTTGATGATTATTACTTCTGAATTTTTCAGTTTTAACGTGTGAGAGTGATTCTTGTAGTCTTCAGTTCTTGAACGAACTGAATCTGACTTATCGTAGATTACCTCGCTTCGTGGCGTCATTGTGTCACACTCCTATCAGACCTATGTCGGCTTTCCGGGATCAGATCTCAATCTTGATTGTGGGTTTGTGTGACCACGTGATCACGAGTGCACGTGGACTTACAAATAAGGATGAAAGCAGGTGATGAGTGGAAAACAACATTTAAGACGAAGCATGATTTGTATGAATGGTTAGTAATGCCGTTTGGACTTACAAATGCACCTAGTATGTTTATGCGTTTAATGAATCATGTGTTGCGTGCATTCATAGCAAGTTTGTGGTTGTGTATTTTGATGACATTCTGATCTATAGCAAGAACTTAACTGAGCATCTTGATCATTTGCGTAATGTATTTTGTGTGTTGCGTAGTGATAAATTGTATGCTAATCTTAAAAAGTGTGCCTTTTGCATGGAGAAAATTGTGTTTCTTGGCTATGTTGTAACTACGCAGGGTATCAAGATGGACGAGGAGAAAGTTAAGGCCATCCGGGATTGGCCTACACCCAAATCGGTAAGTGAGGTTTTCATGGGTTAGCTAGTTTTTACAGGCGTTTTGTGAAAATTTCAGTACAATAGCTGCACCTTTGAATGAAGTTGTTAAAAAGTCAGCTGGGTTTAAATGGGGGGAGGAACAAGAATTGACTTATGTTCTTTTGAAAGAGAAATTATGTTCTACACCTGGTTTGGCTTTACCTGACTTTACAAAAGCATTTCAAATAGAATGTGATGCGTTTGGAATGGGAATAGGTGATGTTTTGATGTAGGATCGGAGACTTATGCATTGGTAAGAGCACTTGAGACATGACAGCATTACTTGTGGCCAAAAGAGTTTGCCATCCATTCGGATCATGAGTCCTTGAAACATCTGAAAGGACAAGGTAAGTTGAATAGGAGACATGCAAGATGGGTTGAATTCATTGAAACCTTTCCTTACGTAATCAAGTATAAGCAAGACAAAGAGAACATTGTAGCTAATGCACTTTCATGCAAGTATGTTCTTTTACACACCATAAATACTAGATTGTTAGGCTTCGAATATGTGAAGGAATTGTATGATAATGATTCTGACTTTGCCAAGATTTATAATGCATGTGGACATTCAGCTTTTGGTAAGTTTTATTTGATGGATGATTATTTGTTCAAAGAGAATAGATTGTGTGTTCCTACTAGTTCTTTGCGTGAATTACTTGTTCGTGAAGCACATGGCGGTGGTTTAATGGGTCACTTTAGGGTTGCGAAAACCTTGGATGTATTGCATGAGCATTCTATTGGCCAAAGATGAAAAGAGATATGCAATAAATTTGTGAACAATGCATTGCTTGTAGAAAAGGAAAATCTAGAATACAACCACATGGACTATATAAACCATTACCTGTGCCTACTGAACCTTGGGTAGACATTGATTAGTACTTAAAAGTGCATTTTAACAAGGTTTTATATCATCATTTTGCACTTGAAGTATCAATAACTCCTTGACTATAGCATATTTTATAATAACATGTCTAATAATATAAGATACATTTAATTTATAGTAAATGTTCATCTTAAATGCAGGCCTATCACATAAATCAAAGGATTGATTGATGAGTTTAACTACTGAAATTGAGAAAACTAGAAAAGAGATGCTGGTTCAGTCCAAACTAGAACATCATTCAGTTATTGGATCATAACTGGAGTTGTAGAACTTGGGTTTAGGTCTGGTTTATATGTATGGAAAGCTAAGACATAGGCCTAAAACTTTCATGAAGAGTCCAAGATTTAAAAGTGCCATTTATGAGTTCAAATGGTAGCAACAACGGAGAAGTCGGAATCTGTCCTGCAGCCCAGACACTGTTCAATGTTCAGCCCATATCTCGAGTTCTAGAAGTCCAAATGCGCCGATTCTTATTTTGTTGGAAAGCTGAGACAATTTTCCAGAACTTTCATGAAGACTATCTGTTCAAATTCTGATGTTAGCAATGACGTTTTGTTCAAACAAGAAGATAAGAATTGTCACCAAGCCAAGATGTGGCCACCCACTCAAGAATTAGTCATCAAATCAATAGTTTTGAATTTTGGCCTATAAAAGGAGGCATTTGCCATGCATTTAGGCATCTTGATTTTCAGATCAAGATCATGTTCTTGCTCTCTTTCTTTCTAGTAATGCTTAAGTTTTTCTTTCATTAATCTCTTGTTTATATGTCTTTTATTTCCTTTGCTATACTTATATAATCATGTTCTCCTCTTGTTTATTTATGTTCCTCTTCTTTATTATGTGTAGCTAAGTTTATCATATCAAGGTGAAAAGGATACACTAATGGTGTAAGAATAAGTATAATATAAACTCAACATGGACTTTAATGTTTGATACTAATATGTTTTGTATTTGTTATCATATTCACTCTCAACATGGACTTTAAAGATACTCTTGCAAAGTTCACATCTGCTCTCAGTTTTCAAGAGAAAGGTAAGTTTCCATCTCAACCACAGCAAAATCCAAAGAGGTCAAGTAGCTCCGGTAAATCAGTCAAATCAGTCATCACTCTTCGCAGTGGTAAGGTTATTGAAAAACCCACTCTTGAACCATGTGAGAAAGATGATGAGTGAATCTCTGAGGGTAAGGAAGGGGTTAAATCTAAACATTGCAAAGAAAAGACTGATTTCCTCATGGCATGACCAAACAAAGGAAAGTAAATCACAACTATGAAATCTTTGAAATTTTCAAACAGGTAAGGATCAATATACCTTTTTTGGATGCTATTAAACTGATACCTTCTTATGCTAAATTTTTGAAAGACTTGTGCACCGTGAAGAGAAAATTGAATGTGAAAAAGAAAGCCTTTCTAGCCGAACAAGTAAGTGTCATTCTTCAAAACAATAATGCTTTGAAATATAAAGACCCTAGTTGTCCTACAATTTCATGCTTTATTGGAGAACATAAAATTAAAAGAGCTTTACTTGATCTTGGAGCTAGTGTGAATTTACTTCCATATTCGGTTTTTCAAAGTCTCAATCTAGGTGAGTTAAAACCAACTTCTGTAACTCTTTTACTTGCTGATAGATCTGTAAAAGTGCCTAGAGAAATAGTTGAAGATGTGTTAGTACAAGTTGATAAATTCATTTATCATGTGGATTTTATTATCTTGGATACACAACCTGTTCAAACATGTAATTCAATTCCAATTATTTTAGGACGTCCGTTTCTTGCAACTTCTAATGCATTGATTAATTGTAGGAATGAACTGATGAAACTATCATTTGGAAACATGACATTGGAGATGAATATTTTTAACATTTGCAAGCAACCTGGAGATGATAATGATTTACAGGAAGTAGATCTTATTGAAGAATTAGTTTATGATCAATATGAATCTACCTTGAGTAAAACAAAGTTTGATGAATCTGAAGAATTGCAAATGATTTATTCTCAGGAAGAAATCAAGGACAAGAAAGGCACCGACAATGTTGTCACAGATCATTTGTCAAGATTGACAATAGATTCGACATCCGACATCACACCAATCGATGATTACTTTCCTGATGAATCTTTACTTTCTTTTAGTTCAATGCCTTGGTTTGCTATAAATATCAATTTTTTTGCTTCAGGATTTTTGCCAGCTCACTGGAGTACCGAAGACAAAGGAAAGTTTTTGAACGAAGTGAAGAACTTTTATTGGGATAACCCTTACTTATTCAAATATTGTCCTAATCAAATATTTCAAAGATGCATTTCGGACAATGAGGTAAGTAGTGTCATTAAATTTTGTAATTCTGAGGCATGTGGGGGTCATTTCTCATAAAAAAAAGACGACTGCAAAAATCTTACAATGTGGATTTTATTGGCCCACCATGTTCAAAGACACACATGTGTTTTGCAAAGCTTGTGAAAATTTTCAAAAGTCAGGATTTATTTCAAAACATAAAGAGTTTTTAGATAATCTTCTATTGACTTTTGAGACGCACCCCAGTGGAGATGTACATCGTGCAATTCATGATTTATGTCCCCATTTTCATAAAGAACATGATCAACTTAGTCTTGAGAATCTGACTAAGAAAGACCGAGGGAAGCCTATCCTCGATCCATAGAGGGCGTTTAAGTCGTTCTTGGACGTAAAACCAAGGGAAGATGTGAGCAACAATTACAACTACGATTTGAGTCTTAGTTTGTAAAAATTTGTATTAATAGCATATTATTTTATTTTGTTATTTCTTATATTTGTTTAAGTGTGTTTCAGATTTGTCAATATTCGCTGTTTTAGGTGAAGTCTTGTATACTCTATCTTTTTACCTTAGGACATTGAGGACAATGTCTCGTTTTGGTTGGGGAGAGAGGGTAATAGTTGATATTAAAAAAAATTAAATAACTATGTTTTCTATTATTAAAACCATTTGCAAAACTATTGTTACTAAGATGGCAGAGTAAAGGAAGAACTTTAGTGACTCTTGAGACACATCTTCTGAATCATTCTTAACAAGGTCTATCAGAATACTTCTTGAAATATTCAGGTTTACAAACTCTCGCATTATTATCACTTGAATCTGCTCATATACTCATTTAACAAGTATTCTTTAACCTTCATTTTCACACACACACTTTAACATATGATTGTGGGTTGCACATTGGATTATTATATTATTTATGTTCTTTTGTTAAAGGTAACAACTAAGGGAAAGGGATAGTATATAATTTGCAAAAAAAAAAAAAACAAATTGATGATATTGATGATAATAAAAATGTAGATAAGTTTGGATTCGTAGCCTCCCTAACCTAAGCAATTAAGCCCGAAGGGGTGTTTTAACACCTAATTCTCTAAAGTCAACTGACTTGGGAACTATTGACCCAATGCTTGTTACATGGGTTAAGGAGAAAAGCTTAAGGAAATCAAACATTAGGTGTTTTAACTCCTTATCTTCTTGTTTTGTTGGAAAACTGAGACAATTTCCCAGAACTTTCATGAAGACTATCTGTTCAAATTCTGATGTTAATAGTGATGTTTTGTTCAGACAAGAAGATAAGGATTGTCACCAAGTCAAGATGTGGCCACCCACTCAAGAATTAGTTATCAAATCAATAGTTTCGAATTTTGGCCTATAAAAGGAGGCATTTGCCATGCATTTAGGCATCTTGGTTTTCAGATCAAGATCATGTTCTTGCTCTCTTTCTTTCTATTTTTGTAATGCTTAAGTTTTGCTTTCATTAATCTCTTGTTTATGTCTTTCATTTCCTTTGCTATACTTATATAATCATGTTCTCCTCTTGTTTATTTATGTTCCTCTTTTTCATTATGTTTAGCTAAGTTTATCATATCAAGATGAAAAGGGTACACTAATGGTGTAAGAATAAGTATAATATAAACTCAACATGGACTTTAATGTTTGATACTAAAATGTTTTGTATTTGTTATCTTATTCACTCTTAATACTTTGCTTGTTGTATGGTTAATCTAGATTTATGTTGTATAACCCTTGGTACAACAAATACTTTGCACTTTCATAGCCCAACTGTATGGTATAACCGACACCTGTGCTATGAAAGGAACTTGATTTGTTGTTAACATAAATTAACATCATGAATACCTGATAACATTTACAACTATTAGCATTATTCTAATAAGATAATTAATGTAATCATGTTAACAATTTATAATCCGATTAGAACCTCCTTTGTGTGTGGTTTCCAGTTGAGTAATAAAAAGAGTTTATACTATACTTATTAGAAATACCATTAGTGGATCCTCTAACCTTGACAATTGTTTTATCCTTGTTTAATTATTACATCAATATCCCATAATGTGTTTTTTTTTTGTTTTATCTCCCCCCCTCCTTCCTTGCATGAGGTAACCACATATTTATAAACAAAATGATTTGTCTTTTCCCTCCCTATTGCTTGGTTCTAAAACACTTTAGTCTCTTATTTTCTTCCTTTGCATTTTGGTCCCTTTGTCCAGATATTTTATTTTTCATATTTTATTTTTTCATATTTTTCTATTTTTTTGAAAAAGGCAACGTCTATTCGATGAGAAAAATCAATGATTTTGAAATTGGCGTGTTAAAAAGCTGAACGCGTTGAATTTTTTTTTGAAATTTGAATTCTTTTAAGACAACACTGAAAATACTAATAATAACGCTAATACATGAAAAATATATTTATAATTGTTTTTTTTTGTATTTAGAAAATATTTAAAAAAATAATGGGTCAAAATTGGGTTATGACACCACCTATGATCGTGGCATTAATTTTTTAAAATATATTATTTAGTAATTTAATATCATCACTAATCCACCATTCACTCCTACTCCTCTTTCTCTTTTATCACCGTCATCATCATCATCATAATAATGAGATGTTAAGCATTTTAATTTTATTCTAAATTTTTATTATTATTTCCAACAAAGTATTAGAATTAAGATTTTCCCTTTTGATTCTTTTATTCTCGTTACAATTCATTCATGATAAATAAATTGTTTTTCATAGGTTATATATTTGATATTGACTTAGGTTTATTACTATGATACGATCGAAGAAAATGTTGAATAAGGAAATTCGAATTCTAGCATTAATATGTCTATTGTCTAGTTTCATGCTATAGAGCATAATTTTTAATTTGAGTGTTGAATTGGACTGAAATTTTACCAAGAGTTTACAAACATATTTTTCTATATTGGGTAAAATTTTCATGTCAATTGGAGTACATAAAGGTCTTGCAATATAAGTCAGCAGATGTAATATAAATTTTTTTATTTGTTGTATTTTGACTTGTGCACTTCCCATTTTGAGAGGATTCTTTTCTTAACGATACCAAGATACTAAGTAGCTTATTTTTTGGAGTTTTATAGTTCTACAAGAATCTTTAATGGGCAACAACATATTTTTCAAGTATGGCAAGAATTCTTTTAATGTCCAAAAATATTTTTCTTAAAAGACTCTTTATTTATCATAATTACACAAGGAAAAGAGGACTAGCGGTATTTAATGACAAAATGTTTTGGGATTTTTCATCTTCTACATGGATTATTGAATAAACTTAATGTTTTTTCTTCATTTAAACAAAGAACAATCAAACTTATCAAAGTATAATTGACTTTGTAGTGTTTTCCTAATACTATTCATTTGCGATTCGCTAATTGTTGGGTGGGGGTTCATTCCAATAGTGTTGTTACCTTGGTTCAGGTAATTATTATTTCACACTTCTTATCAAACTTGATTTTTAGCTTTCTATGAATGTGTCAATCTTTCTTATAGTTTTTTGGATTTTTATATCCACTGGTCGCATCACAAAAACAAACATTGAGACCCCAAAACATGCTCAAGGTTAGCTAGCTAGTTGATGCGAACCTCGTGATCACGTGGTCACGTAACCCACAGTCAAGATTAGTGGATTAAAACTTACTGATGCGAACCTCGTGATCACGTGGTCACGCAACCCACAATTAAGATTGAGATCTGATCCTGGAAAGTCGAAATAGGTTTGAAAGGAGTGTGACACAATGGAAACATGCCCCAAGGCACCAACACTATTGGATTGAGTAGAATGACGCCACGAAGCCAGTTAATCTTTGATAAGTCAGATTCAGTTCGTTCAAGAACTGAAGAACGCAAGAATCACTCTCACACGTTAAAACTAAAAGATTTAGAAGTAATTATCATCAAAGCTGCCGAAATTTTGGCTTACATGAGTTTAAATAGTTCTTGAAAAATTAACCCTAATGGACCCCTTATGTGGACTTATATGAGATCTACTCAAAACTGATCCAAAAACCCTAAACTGAAAAGCCCATAACTTGATCCTAACATGATGCGAACCTCATGATCATGTGGTCACGCAACCCATAATCAAGATTGAGATCTGATCCCGGAGAGTGACACAATGAAAACCTGCCTCAAGGCACCAACACAATTGGAATAAAGTAGAATGACACCATAAAAAAACACTATTTCATAATTAATTTTTGTTATTAAGATCAATGTTTTCTTGACATGAATAATTTGTCTTTTTTCAAGGAAGAGTAAATAAAAAAAACATTGATCTTAATCATAAAAATAAATTATGAAATACCAATTATTTGTAAGCACACAAAAAGAAGTATAAAATCTAGCACTCATATTCTATTATTGTACCATAGGAGTGTGACATAAAAATAACTTGTACCTAGGCACTAGCACTATTGGAAACAGAAAACCCCCACCCAACGAATATTGATTCGCGAACGAGAAGTATAAGGATGATGCCACGAAGTCAACTGTTTTTCAATAAGTTGTTTTCAATTCTTTAGAGAACCAAGGAAGGGAGATTATCTCACCAACACATCAGCCCCTTCTTCCACACGAATTAGGCTCTTCTTGGACCTGAATTAGATGAATTAAAGGTTGTCCTTCATGCTCCTTAAATGTCCCAAGCCCCTTTAGGTCCATTTTTCTACATATGTTCTGAACAAGCCCAATCAATCCTTCTTTAAGCTTCTTTGCCCTAGCTCTTATAATTGGCCTAATTGGCACCTTCAATGGGTCGTTGGCATGATTACGCTTGGTGTTGGGCTGATCCTCATCAAATTCCCAAAGATATTCATGTTGTGATGATGTTTGGGTTTCTATGGTAACAAGAGAGACTACATGTTCAGGACAGCAACAGAGGATTGCATCTAAAACTCGAGCACCGAGTAAGTGTTTTGCATTTCACCATTTAAATTGTTCATGGCTCTAATTGTTAAATAATCACAATTCTTTAATTTTTTTTTTGTTTATGCACATATACCAATTGCAAACTGATTGTCAAATCATTGATAAGAAAAATTTAAATATTGATTAATACCTGACTAGTACTAGAGGTGTCAGTTTATTTGATGACCTAGCATTTAAATATTGATTAATACCTGAGTGGTGCTAGAGGCGCTATTTTATCTGATGACTAGGCATTTAAATATTCACTAGTGCTAGAGGTGTCAGTTTATCTGACGACTAGGCATTTTAAATACTGACTAGTACACGAGTGGTGCTAGAGGCGTCATTTTATCCAACGATCAAGCATTTAAATATTGACTAGTACCTAAGTGGTGCTAAAGGCGTCAGTTTATTTGACAACCAAGCTTTTAAAATTGACCAGTACCTGAGTGGTGATAGAGGTGTTAGTTTATCTGATGACCAAGCATTTAAATTGTAATAGCCCACAAAAGTCAATTGATTTTGATATATTGCTTATTCTTAATAAGCAGAAACCAAGAGTATTTTTTTGGTGTCACAATCCTCAGTATAATGTCTATTGCAACAAATTCTTAATTTCTATTCTTCTTAACTGTACCATTTACATGTTAATAGTTGATCATGTTTAAGCATTCATATAAACTACATACACGTAAGATACAATAGTATTATAGAAAGAAAATGTACATAAACACCATATGCAAAATATAAAGTTTACCAATACACCATAACTTAATATCCTCAATTTGAACATCGACATCATTCACTTTAACAAAATACAATTCATCTATTCTTACTACAACAAAGATTATTACATGATTATACAGTTTCACGAGGTGCATATTATGAGATTGCTAGATACCATGGTCATGAGATGGTCATGTTACAAATCAAACTTGATATAAGTGCATAAACATTAATTATGGTACAATTGAGCAAATAAGGATGTAGTCGTGGTTAAGATTAATTTCTAATAAGTAGGTTCACATTAATAACTTTCTATCAGGTCCATCTTGAATACATTACTTCACATATTCAGGCAACAGTAGTCCACGTTACTTTATTTTAAGCTATGTTCGACAAACAACTGATGACATATTATGGTCTAGGAATTCTTATACATATAGAATTCTTCAGTGCGTTAATAATTCATCCATAACTATAACAATTCATATAGTTTCTTAAACATGATTTCCGGTAAAAAATAATACGTTATAATCTTTTTTTCATTATATCGATGAATTCTTTCAACCGAGGCTATTCTCAATGTTCACTTTCGGTTGTCCTAGTGTGGAAATCATTAACCGAAATTAATCTCATCCTTTACTCTCGGCTATCCAACATGGATACCATTAGGGGAGTTAATCTTATCATTGTTCCCAGCTATCCAACATGGATACCATTAACCAAAGCTAATCATTAGCATTTATTCTCGGCTATCCAACATGGATGTCATTAGTCAAAGTTAATCTTGATGCGAACCTCGTGATCACGTGGTCACGCAACCCACACACAAAGACACCTATTCCCGGAAAGCCAAGTAAATCAGGTTTGATAGGAGTGTGACACAAATATAAGTTGTACCTAGGCACCAGCACTATTAGAAACGGGAACCCCCACCCAACGAATATTGATTCGCGAACGAGAAGTGGATGACGCCATGTTCTTCGATAAGTCATTTTTCTGTTCTTTATAGAACCAAAGAAGGGAGAGTATCTCACCAACACACACAAAGAGCGGCAAATAAGAAGTTTTATTAATCTGAATTGTCTAACCCTTACATGTTTGGTTATGCGTTTATTTATATTGACTCTAGACTTAAAGAAACCCTAATGGACCCTCCTTAGGTGGACTTATATGAAGCCCACTTACAATTGACCCAAACAAGTAATAAGAACCTAAAGACTAATAAGAAAATAATAAAAATAATAAAAATCCTAAAATTACCATCCTAAATATGCTAGAATCAGATTTGTCACCCTTAAGAAGTCTAAAATAAATTAGGAGAAATCTAATTTGGAAAATTTGTGTTCCTGCCCCCCTTTAATGTCCTTGATTAGCTTGGATTTACTTGTTTAACTTAACGTATAAATTAAAGTATCTAAAAGAACTTGATTAGCTATTCTAGGTTTGGATAACTAATGATAATCAATGGGTTACTTTGACTTTGGTATTTATATGGAACTTTATTAACTACTCATAATTGGAGGCTAATGATGTCAAGAGGTTTTTTGACATCGGTATTTTCAGATGAGAAATTAAGGTACTCGTATAGGGCAATCTAGACCATGATAACTATTGATATCAATGGGTCATATTGATAATGACATTATTTGTTGACTCCTATTAATCGATCTTAGGTAAGGGAGACCAATGATCATGTTAAGATTACTAACATCGGCAAAACCCTAAGGATTGGGAAAACAAAATGAACTTGGATTATCTAATTTCAAGAATTGAGGAGGCTAATAGCATCAAGGGTAATGTGAACCTCTTCAACACGCGGTCAAGCGACCCCCGCGCAAAGACATCAATTCCAGGAAAGCCAAGTAAATTAGGTTTGATAGGAGTGTGACACAAAGATAACTTGTACCTAGGCACTAGCACTATTATGAACGAAAACCCCAACCTAACAAATATTGATTCGTGAACAAGAAGTATAAGGATGAGGTCACGAAGTCATTTGTTCTTCGATAAGTTGTTTTTCAGTTCTTTAGAGAACCAAGGAAGGGAGATTATCCCACCAACACACAACAAGTGTGGCAGACAAGAAGTTTTATTAATCTAAATTGTCTAACCTTACATGTCTCATTATGCCTTTATTTATACTGACTCTAGATTGAAACAAACCCTAATGGACCTCTAATATGGACTTATATGATTCTCACTTACAATTAAACCCAAATAATATAAATAAACCCTAAACTAAGATAAAAATAATTATAACAATAATAAATATAAATTTAATATCCTAAATATGATATGATCAGATTTGCTGCTCTTTAGAAGTCCCATATATAAGCTATGAGAATCAAATCTGAAGTTGTCTCCACTTTAATTTCCTTGTTTGGAAAGTATCCTTAGACCATAAGGATGGATTCCTACTATAATAAGGATAGAATAAGTGTTTCCATACACCATAAGAATTCCACATTAACACGGAGTCCATATCACATATAAAAACTATGTTGTTGCCCATTAAATATCCAAGTAAGACTAGAAAATCCCCAAAACCAACTATCACATACTTGTAGAAAAAACATCCGAGCCAAGTAGGAAGTCCACAAGTCAAAAGAAAGTAAATAACAAAATTTATACATCCTTCGTTGACCAGTATTGCAATGCCTTTTTGGACTTCAATTGACCTAAAATTTTAATCCAAGGTAGGAAGACATGTGAGGAGACTCCACATAAAATTTCAATCCGGCTGTCGAATTGAGAATTATGACTATTTCTGTAAAACTGGACGGTAACACATTTTACGTCAAAATCCGAATCTGATTGTTTTTTCATTGCCCCGATCGTATAAAAAAGATTACCTTGGTATTGTTTGTGGATTTCAAAGAATTGGATTAGATATCAAGAAAAGGATAACCAACAATATTAGTGGTATAGTAATTTTTTTGTATTCTTTATAAATTCTTCTGGAAATGAAAGTAGAACTTGCCTATTAATGACTGACAATGAAGTCACAATTTGTATTCAAATTTTGGGAGATAAAGAATGATATAGGATATTAGGGTGAAGTGCAAAGAAGAAAAGAAAAGAAATTTCCATTATAAGCAAATGTTGTAGTATTTGGGTAAAAAATAAAAATAAAAAGAAAACAAAGGGATGTAGTGTTATTATTTTAAAATATTAAATATTGTTATAGTTCATTTTCATAATAATTATGTTGTTCTTTTCAGGGCCTTCCCATTCATGTTAGGGGCAGTCCTTTGCTTATTATGTTCTTGTTATTATAGAATAGAAGTAATATGTATTATTTTGGGATTAACTGTAATCTATTTAATTATGTAATAATGACATCAAAAATATTCTTTTGGTGCGTGGATATGAATAAATTTTACTATTATGATGTTCTTATAACTTATATGCATATGTTTTACTTTAATCCCTCTTTAAATTGTATAACTATTTATGAGCAAGTTTATGAATATCTAGGTGAAATGATTAGTACCATTGATGTGTTTTGAGATCCATGATGATTAGATTAGGATTGAAAATTGTGTATACAAGTGTAACAGAACACAATCGATAACTTGGGACCTCCCTTCCCGGTATAGGGGAGACTTTGATGAAATTTTAATGGATTATATAAAAAAAAAAATTGGTGTGAATAAGCATAAATATGTGTTTTTATCCCAGTAATTTTGGGATGCATAAATAGTGTTTTTGTCCTGGTAATTTGGGACTGTTAGATTATGGTTTTCATATAGGGATGCAAAACCATTTGTAATATCCTAAAAGGTGCTTTAGGTTGCCTGATATGGCGTCAAAAGCTAATTATCGAAAAACCTATTTCAACAAATGTTATGATTTTTGGTCAAGCATGCAAAAACATACTGTGAGGCCCCAAAACATGTCTTAGAAAAGGCGATAAAGCATTGAAAAGGTGCCTTACGTTGGCTGTTAGGGCGTTGAGAGAGCAAAATTACCAAAATACCCTTTTCAACAAAATTTAAGGTTTTTGCACGGGCATGCAAAAGCATACTATGAGGCCCTAAAACAAGTCTTAGGCAGTCCATTAGGAAGTCGAAAATGTAAAATTACCAAAATATCCTTTTCAACAAGGGTATGGTTTTAGCTTGGACAAGAAAAAAAGACCATGAGGCCCCAAAAGGTGCCCTAGGTTTGCTGGTAGGGCATCCAAAGGGCAATATTACCAAAATACTCATTTAAATCACGTTGGTAATGTAAAACATACCGTAAGGCCTTTAAAGGTGTTATACATTGCCCGATAAGGCGTTGAGAGTACAAAATTACCAAAATACTCATTTTCAATAAAAGTTATGGTTTTCGCACGAGCGTGCAAAAACATACCGTGAAGCCCCAAAAGGTGCTCTTGGTTTTTGCATGGCCAAAAGAGCTTCAAAAGCACAAAATTACCAAAATAGCATTTTTTAAAAAAAGTTAAAGCTTCAGCACAGGCATGCGTAAACATGTCGTGAGGCCCCTAAAATTGCCATAACGTTGCCGATAGGGCGTCAAAAGTGCAATATTATAAAAATTCCCATTTTAACAACAATTATGGTAAATGCACGGGCATCCTAAAACATACAATAAGGCCTCAAAACAAGCCTTAGATAGGCAGTTAGGGCGTCAAATGCACAAAATTACCAAAATACCCTTTTTCAATGAAGGTTAAGGTTTTAGCTTGGGCGTGCATAAATAGATCGCGAGGCCTAAAAGGTGTTTTAGGTTGGTCGGTAGGGTATCAAAAGCGCAAAATTATAAAAATAACCTTTTTGACAAAAACACATAATAAAGCCCTAAAACATGTTATGGTTTGAGGTTGGGCGTAAAAAGAGCAAAATTACAAAAATCATCTTTGTAACAAAAGATAAGGTTTTTGCTTAAGCATTCATAAAAATAACTTGCTTCTGTTGGCCAAGAAAACAAGTTTAGGCAAAATAGAGCAAGAAGGAATGTAAGCTTCAACTATGGTGGAGTTTTCTGCTAGAGAGAGAATTCCAGAGATTTTGGGCATCATGATGATTCAGGTGGAGAGTGGGAAAAAAAGATTGATTGAATCTTTGACTGTCATCACTACACAGAACATAAAAAGGTAAAACTCGTTGTCATTGAATTTACAGATCATGCACTAATATGGTGGGATCAGCTTGTTTTGAGCAAAAGGAGGAATGGTGAAAGACCTGTAGAGTCAAGGGGTGACATAAAGGTCATAATAAGAGAACAATTTGTTCCTAACTTTTATTATAGAAAGCTCTTTTAGCTTTATCTAACTTTACAAAAGCATTTGAAATTGAATGTGATGCATCTAGAATAAGAATCGAAGCTATATTAATGCAGGATCGAAGACCAATTGATTATTTTAGCAAGAAGTGGAGCGACATAGAACTATCCTACTTAAGACAAAGAACACTTGAGACATGGCAACATTACTTGTGGCCAAAAGAGTTTGTAATCCATTGAGTTCATGAGTCCTTGAAACACAAAGGACATGGTGAATAGGTGATATGCAAAATGGGTTGAATTCATTGAGACTTTTTCTTATGTTATCCAGTATAAGCAAGGTAAAGAGAACATAATAGTTGATGCACTTTTGCGCAGGTATGTTCTTCGAAACACTATGAGTACTAAATTCCTATGCTTTGAATATGTGAAGTCATTGTATGCTAATGATTATGACTTTTCCAAAATATATAATGTATGTGGACATTCGGCTTTTGGCAAGTTTTATTTGATGGATAGTTACTTGTTCAAAGAGAATCGATTGTGATTTCCTACTAGCTCTTTGCATGAATTGTTTATTCATGAGGCACATGGTTTAACGAGCCATTTTAGGGTTGCAAAAACTTGGAAGTGTTGTATAAGCATATCTATTGGCCAAACATGAAAAGAGATGTTTAACAAATCTATTAATAGTGCATCGCAAAATTTTTGGATGTGTTGCATGAACTAAACTCTTATTCTTAATAACTTGCCATCTCAAACAGATAGGACAAACTGAGGTAGTGAATAGAACTTTATCACAACTTTTACTTGTTGTTATTCAAAAGAATCTGAAAAGTTTGGAAGAATGTTAGCCTTTTTTTAGTTTGCTTATAATAGAACTGTGCATTCGACCACTAACTTTTCTATAACAAATAAGGGGCGTAACATGTTTTTTAACCCAGTGATTAGGTTTAGGTGTAAATGTATTAGCAACGATTTTTTGGCCATAAGAAATCAAAGCTATAGCCTCGTGGTGATGATCCATTCCAAGTTTTAAAGAAGATCAATAACAATGCTTATAAAGTTGATCTTTTAGGTGAATATGGTGTTAGTGCTACCTTTAATGTTGATGATCTTACATTGTTTGAAACATGTTTTGATTCAAGGTTGAATCCTTTTGAGGCTTTTTGAGGAGAGAGCAGATGATGTGGATTAGCCTACAAACACCAAAGACCCATTACATGTTCAAAATGGGCCAATCACAAGGCATTAAAAGAAGCATCAAATGGGCTGGTTGTGCAAGTTTTGATGATGCGAACCCTATCGGAATTTAATGGAATTCGCGACCCCAAGATTAATCTAATCCAAGTTCGTTGAGATTTGAATGAGCTTCTCATAATGGAAGACTTGCTCGAAGGCAACAAAACTATAAACCAACTCGATCACAACGCCTACACCTGGAGACGAGCAAAGAAAGTATAAATTCACAACAAAGAATTGTCAATTCTTTGAAGAGTTGAAAGTTCAATCAAGAACTAAGATTGAGCAACCAAAACGTTGGCTACAATGCTGAAATTATCATCCAAAGTCTAATATGAAATTATTTCTAAAGAGTATTTAAACTTCAAGCCAAAACCCTAGTTTCCCTAATAGGTCTTTCACATAAACCCAATTTAAATAATAATCAAACCAAGCTAAAATTAGCCCAAACTAATTAAAATAAACAAAATAAACAAGTCTAAAACCCAAACAAAATGTCTCTTCTCAAAATAAATAAAGTTTGATAGCCCAACTAATTAAATAAGACACGTTTGTTGTTTCTGCATTATGTCTGGCAGCAGCAAAAACCAACTTAAAATAGATGGTTCTCTCTTGTCTTAATGATCTAGAAGGCGTGCAATATACCATTGGAAAGGTATGGAAGTCTAGTTTCCAAATCAATTGAAATAACATCAAAATTAGATCTGTAGATCTTATGATCAAAAGAGTAACTAAAGTTCAAACTGTCCGAATCTAGTTTTCTTCTCCCAATCCTTGTGTAATGGTCTTGGTTCCACCAACAAGCCCCTCTTGAAGATGAATCAGATTAATCAAGGCTTGCTCTTTATTATTACAAATCCTCTTGAAATCCACCTTAGCCCTTATATCTTTAATAAGTCCATTGAAAGCTTCTTTGAACTTCTTAACCTTAAGCCTAGTAACTGGACCAACTAGAACCTTCAATGGATCCTTTAATGGTTGGATCGCATCCTTTAGCCAAGGCTGAACTTGGGGATCCTTTGGAGCATCAAGAGGAGGTATTCGTACATTAAATTCATGTGTAAAAAGGGTCCAATCCACCTTTATTGTCATGAAGTTTCAATAACAAGGATGTCGATTTTGTATCATTTCGGCCAGCCTTGTTTTGTGATGTTTCCATATGTTTTGTGGATTGATTCGTATTATGTGTGGGATCATTAATTATTTCCTTTAAATATTAGGATTTATTATTTTATTTCCTTGTTTAGTGAGGAGAAAACAAAGCAAAGGAACACAAAGGAATCCATGTTAATTTAGGAAACACATGTGGCAGCAAAGTTTTCTTGTTATGCAAGGAGAATAATTCAACAACTTAATTGTGTTTTCTAGTATTGGAAGGATACCAAGAGGTAGCAAAAAGGAGCATTAAAGGTAGCATCTTTTTCCTTCCAAAAGTAGGATAAAATACTAGGTTGATATCAAAATCATACTGTAACTTGGAAACCAAAGGAGGCGGCAACTTCTCATTTGGTTCATAGGATTATTGGGCAGCATTATAGGCTATAAAATACATCTTATATCAGACCTGCAATGTTTTTTTTTCTTGTTATCTTGTCACGATTGATAAAACCTTAGGATTTATGGGCTTTATTTTTATTTTGCTAGCTACAATTTAAGGCTTGTTTGGGCTTAATTAATAATTTGTTTTCAACTAGGATCTAAGGCTTATTTGGATCAGGGTTTGAGCTTACTAGTAAAGGTTTTAAGTCAGTTTTTGTAAGTGGGTCAATTCAGCCCACAAGGGTAGATCCATTAGTGTTAATTTTTCAGAACTATTTAAACACATGTAAGCCTAAACCTTAGGACTTTTGATCAATAATATGTATGAACTTTTCAGTTTAAAGTGCAAGAGAGATTCTTGCATTTTTTTTTGTTCTTGAACGAACTAAATCTGACTTTTAGAAGATTAACTAGCTTCGCGACATCATTCGACTTTATTCCAATAGTACTGATATCTTGGAACAAGTTTCCATTATGTCACGCTCCTATTAGATCTCTTTCAGATTTTCGTGGTCAGATCTTAATCTTTTTTTTTTTTATCAAATGTAAGAATTTATTAAGATCAAAAGTAACCATGCCACAAAAGTAGCAAGTACAAAATATATACAAAAAGAAGGGTAACACGTACCCTAAAATAAAAAAATAAGAGCAAAAAAGGGAACAAGCTCCCTAGGAAACAACATTAATTAAACGGCCAGAAGGACCCAAAAGCAGCCACCCATATTCAATAGGGACCATAAGAAACCAAGCAAGAAAACAAGAGAACCAATAGTGCACACTACCAACCGAAAAAGCAACAAGACTTCATTAAAGCTGATCACGTAGAAAACCAAGCAGAACCATGTAAGGCCAAGCAAAAACATCCTTGATTCCCTAAAAGGTGCCCTACCTAATAGAGCTTTGAAAGTGCAAAATTACAAAAATACCCTTTTCACCAAAAGTTGCAGTTTTTTACCTGCCATTAAAAAATATACCATGACATCGTAGAAGACACCATAGGTTACTCTGGTAGAGCGTCAAAAGTGCAAATTAATCAAAATACCTTTATCAACAAAAGTTGATTTTTTGCTCAACATGTAAAAACATATAATGATGCCCCAAATAACTCCTTTGGTAGGGTGTCGAAAGCGTAAAATTACAAAAATCCCGTTTTCAAAATAAGTTAATGTTTTTTTCTTGAGCCAATAAAATAAATACCGTGAGGCCCTAAAACATGCCTTAAGTTGGTCGAGAGAGCGTCGAAAGAGCAAAATTATCAAAATATCATTTTTGATAAGTTTAAGGCTTTTGCACGAGCAATCAAAAAATATCGTGAGGCCCTTAAACATTCCTAAGGTTTACGTGTAAAGCGTAGAAAGTGCAAGATTACAAAAATCCCTCTTTAGACAAAAGTTAAGGTATTCGCTTGAGCATGAAAACCCATACAATGAGGCCCTAAAATGAGCCTTAGGGTGCATGTAGGGTGTCAAAAGGGTAAATTTACCAAAATCCCTAAGTTGATAAAAGTTAAGGTTTTTCATGGAAGCATGCAAAAACATATTATGACACCTTAAAAGTTGCCCTAAGGTTGCCTAGTAGAATGTCGAAAGCATAAAATTACCAACATGACCTTTTTAAAAAAAGTTAAGGTTTCACACGAGCATGCAAAAACATATTGTGACGCCACAAAAGGTGCCATAGGCTGCCCCAACAAAGCGTCGAAAATGTAATATTACCAACATATTCATTTCAACAAAAGTTTTGGATTTCACACGGGCTTGCAAAAATATATCGTGAGTCCCCAAAACATGCCTTAGGTTAGCCGGTGGTGCGTCGAAAACATAAAATTACAAAAATACCCTTTCGACAAAAGGCAAGGTTTTTGCACTAGAATGCAAAAACATATTGTTACACCCCAAAACATGCCATATATTGGTCAGTTGAGTGTTGAAAGCAAAAAATTACCACAAGACCCTTTTAGACAAAAGTTTTTGTTTTCACAAGGGAATGCAAAAACTTATAATGAGGCCCGAAATTGTGCCTTAGGTTAGCAGGTAGGGTGTCAAAAGGGTAAATTTACCAAAATACCCCTTCCATCAAAAGTTATGGTTTTCACGCAGGCATTCAAAAAGATATTGTGAGGCCCCAAAACGCATACTAGGTAGACTATTAGGTAGTCGAAAGCGCAAAATTAATAAAATACTCAATTAAACAAAAGTTATGGTTTTTGCAGTGGAAAGAAAAAGCATACCGTGAGTCCCCAAAAGGTGTTATAGGTTTTCCTCGTTAGGCGTCAAAATAAAAATTACCAAAATACCCTTTACGACAAATTTAATATTTTTGCATGGGCGGGCAAAAATGGTATGCAAAAACATACCGTGACGACCCAAAATCTGCCCTAGCTTGTCCGGTAGAGCGTTTGAAGTGTAAAATTACCAAAATAACATTTCGTACGAGCATGCAAAAACATATTGTGACACCCCCAAATGTGTACTAGGTTGCCCCACTAGGGCATAAAAAGTGTAATATTACAAAAATACCCATTTCAACAAAAGTTATGGTTTTTGTATGGCATGCAAAAACATACTGCAAGGCACCAAAAAAAGCCTTAGGTAGGCCGTTAAGGCGTTAAAAACATAAAATTACTAATATGTTCTATTAAACAAAAGTTATGGTTTTCACACAAGCAGGCATAAACATAATGTGAGGCCCTGAATGTATAATAGGTTGGTCGATAAGTCGTCGAAATCGCCAACTTACCACAATATTGATTTCAACAAAAGTTATGATTTTTGCTCGAGCATGACAAAACATATCGTGAAGCCCTAAAAGGTGTTATAAGGTGGCCCGTAAGACATCAAAATAAAAATTACCAAAATACCATTTTGACAAAATTTAATGTTTTTGCATGGGCGGGCAAAAACATATCGTGACGACCCAAAATGTGCCCGGTAAAGCATTTGAAGTGCAAAATTACCAAAATGACCTTTTTAGATAAAATTAAGGTTTTAATACGAGCATGCAAAAACATATCGTGACACCCCAAAAGTGTTTTAGGTTGCCCCGATAGGGCATCGAAAGTGTAATATTACAAAAATACCCATCTCAACAAAAGTTATGGTTTTTGTATGGCCATGCAAAAACATATCGCAAGGCACCAAAACAAGCCTTAGGTAGGGCATTAAGGCATTGAAAACATAAAATTACTAAAATATGCTATTAAACAAAAGTTATGGTTTTCACACAAGCATGCATAAACATACTGTGAGGCCCTAAAAAGTATAATAGGTTGGTCGATAGGTTGTCGAAATCGCTAACACAATACTGATTTCGACAAAAGTTATGGTTTTTGCTTTAGCTTGTAAGGTGTTGAAAACATAAAATTACCAAAATGCTCATTTCAACAAAAGTTATGGTTTTCAAACGAGGTGACATCAAACAAAAGGAGAAATCACGTAAGGGGTTGTTGTTAGCCAAAAAAGAAGACATCAAACAGGCATTAGCTTCGGCGGGGGCTGTTTTCATGATCTGGGCAAAGCAATTACTACAAGTAGAAGGATTGGACTTACCAAGACAGATTAAGGAATTACTTGAAGAATTTAAAGATGTGTTTCCAGATGAATTACCTAAAGGGTTACCACCTATTCGTGGAATTAAGCATTAAATTGATTTGGTGTCGGGGTTGATGATGTGCATCATGGGGATTATAATCCATCTCGTAAAGCTGAACCTAATCTACAAGAAGATTCAGATGGCCCAATAACAAAAGCGAGAGCAAAACAACCGCAAAGGGGATTGATAATGCAAATAAAAAGCTAGCAATCTGTTCGGAATTGGTTCAAAGGTTCTTATTTGCCTACAATTGAAACTTGGACGTGGGAAAAGCCCTTAATGGTTCTTTTGATGTTGGGCTACTTGAGTTTGGATTGATAATGCAAATAAGTGAAGAAATTGATATTTTTTACGGTTAGAATAGTAGATGAATTTGAACCTGATTTTGAAGTCATCCATTGCATGTGAAGACAAGCCTAATCTAGGTGGATTTCAAGTTCAGAATGTGATGACTGAACAGTGTTCCAGTTTGGAGTGAACCATCATCTCTTTTCTAAGTTTGGCCCTCTATTTGTCCTTTCAATTTCAGTACTTAAACTCATCAATCAATCCTTTCATTTATGTGATAGGCCTACATTTAAGATGAATATTTACCATAAATTAAAGGTAGATTATGGTATCAAACTTGTTATTATAAAACATGCTTTAGTTAAGGAGTTATTGATACTTCAAGTGCAAAATGATGATATAAAACCTTGATAAAAATGCACTTTTAAGTACTAATCACACCCACCAACCAGCTTATTACTAGTCCCTAGTAATCAAAACGTTAAAATAGAAAAATAATTTGCAAATTCCACAAAGCAAGGCATTCATCATTCAACTTTCATTCATCTATCCAGATAAACAAACTCTCATTAAATTTATATATCTGCTCAATAATACCTCTTAAACAAGATATTAATAATCCTTTTGTGCTTAATATATCAACACATAGTTATAGGGCTTTACTTGGAAGAAAACAAAATTTTTGTTCTAATGTTTAAGGTTAACTTCCTTGGGTTAGGATTATTATCTTTTTTTTTTCTTTTTTTTCCTTTTTTTTTAATATATATACATATAACTTAAAACACAATACATCTTTAACCCATGTAACGAGCTTTCGGCTAATGACTCCCAGACCAATTGGTCTTAGGGCATTAGGTGTTGAAACACCCCTACGAGCTTAGTAACTCGGGTGGTAAATACTGATACGTAGATAGTGCAATGTTTGATTCCCTTAAGCTTTTCTCCTCAACCCATGTAACAAGCGTTGGGCCAATAGCTCCAAAGTCAGTTGACTTTAGGGTATTAGGTGTTAATACACCCCTTCGGGCATAATTGCTTAGGTTAGGGAGGCTACGAAACCAAACTTATCTACATTTTTATTATCATCATTTTTTTTGTTTGTTTGTGTTTTTTTTTTTTGCAGATTATATACTATCCTTTTCCCTTAGTTGTTACCTTTAACAAAAGAACATAAATAATGTAATAATCCAATGAGCAACCCATAATCATATGTTAGAGTGTGTGTGTGAAAATGAAGGTTTAGGAATACTTGTTAAATGAGTATATGAGCAGAATCAAGTGATAACAATGCGAGAGTTTGTAAACCTGAATATTTCAAGAAGTATTCTGATAGACCTTGATAAGAATATTTACTAAGATCCTTATAACAATTTTGTCAAATGGTTTTAATAATAGCAAAAACAGTTACTAAGTTAGTTTTTTTTATTGTCAACTACTACCCTCTCCCCCCAACCAGAACGAGACATTGTCCTCAATGTCATAAGGTAGAAAGATAGAGTATAGAAGACATCACCTGAAACAATGAACACTGACAAACCTGAAACACACTTAAACAAATATAAGAAATAATAAAACAAAATAATATGCTATTAATAAAACCAAAAGACACAAGGATTCACAAA
>Ga0307511_10001133_pt1 | contig 28367 bp, 23 predicted proteins | sample 13_EM_MG_FD_200266 | JGI IMG/M metagenome (GOLD analysis project Ga0307511, IMG submission 200266) | Populus trichocarpa ectomycorrhiza microbial communities from riparian zone in the Pacific Northwest, United States - 13_EM | ecosystem: Host-associated > Plants > Roots > Unclassified | place...
TCATCGTCGAGGGCACGCTCGCGCTGACCGGCTACTACGCGTGGAACAAGGTGTGCAAGAGCCGCGGCATCCTGCCTGGCATGCAGGAGCTGGTCCGCCGCATCGGCGACGACGAGCGCCGGCACATGGCCTGGGGCACCTTCACCTGCCGCCGGCACGTCGCCGCCGACGACGCCAACTGGGACATCGTCACCCAGCGCATGGGCGAGCTGGTGCCGCACTCCCTGGCCGCCATCCAGTGGGTGCTCGACCACGTCGACCCGACCGCCTTCGACCTCGACGTGACCGAGTTCGTCAACTACGCCGGCGACCGCGCGCAGCGTCGACTGGGCGCGATCGAGTCGGCCCGTGGCGCGGACGTGACGAAGATCGACCTGGACTACACGCCGGAGCGCCTGGAGGACCAGTTCGGTGACGAGGACGCGGCGGTACTGGCGCAGGTGTGACGCTCGCCGGCGGCCGCCTGGCGCGGACGCAAGGCCGTCGGCCGCGAGGGGCTTGGGCCGGAAGGTCGGCACAGTCAGGATCAGGACCTGCGACGGCCGGGAAAGGCAGGCTGCGGCCGGGAGTGCTGGCCGCAAGCGACTGAGGCCGGCGGGTGGGCGACAGGTGGGGAAGGTCGGTGTCGGTTGGGAGTGGCGGCTACTGGCCTGAATACAACTACTGCAAGTAGGTTGCAGTAATGGTGTCGATCGCGAGCCGGTTGCGCGGGCGGGCGGGGTTGTTGGGGCCGGCGTTCGTGGCGGCGATCGCGTATGTGGATCCAGGCAACGTGGCGACGAACACGCAGGCCGGGGCGCAGTACGGGTACCTGCTGGTGTGGGTGGTGGTGGCGGCCAACGCGATGGCGGGACTGGTGCAGTACCTGTCGGCGAAGGTGGGGCTGGTCACGGGAAAGTCGCTGCCGGAGCTGCTGAGGGACAGGTTGCCCAGGGGCACGAGACTGCTCTACTGGGCGCAGGCGGAGCTGGTGGCGATCGCGACGGACCTGGCGGAGGTGCTGGGCGGGGCGATCGCGCTGAGGATCCTGTTCGGATTGCCGTTGCTGCTGGGCGGAATCGTCACGGGAGTGGTGTCGACGGCACTGCTGGCGGTGCAGAACCGGGCGGGCCAGTCGAGGTTCGAGAGAGTGATCACGGGGCTGCTGCTGGTGATCGCAGTGGGGTTCGTGGCGGGACTGTTCGTGGCCCCGCCGGACCCGACGAAGATGTTCGAGGGGCTGGTGCCGAGGTTCGACGGCGTCGACAGCGTGTTGCTGGCGGCGGGCATGCTCGGGGCGACGGTGATGCCGCACGTGGTGTACCTGCACAGCGCGCTGGCCCGCGACCGGTTCGGGGCGGACCGGCGAATGCTGGGAATCACCAAGGCGGACGTGGGCCTGGCGATGGTGCTGGCGGGCACGGTGAACCTGGCGATGGTGCTGCTGGCGGCGACGGCGCTGGGCGGCCGCACGGACGGGAGTTCGCTGGACGGGGTGCACACGGCGGTCGGCGACGCCCTCGGCGGCGGGGTGGCGTTGCTGTTCGCGATCGGCCTGCTGGCCTCGGGCCTGGCGTCCACTTCGGTCGGCTGCTATGCGGGCGCGGTGGTGATGGAGGGCCTGCTGCGGCGGCGGGTTCCGCTGCTGGCCCGACGGTTGGCGACGTTGCTGCCGGCGATCGTGGTGCTGGCGCTGGGCGCCGACCCGACCAAGGCGCTGGTGCTCTCGCAGGTGGTGCTGTCGTTCGGGATCCCGTTCGCGCTGGTGCCACTCGTTGTGTTGACAGCAAGACGCACGGTGATGGGCGACGCGGTGAACCGGCCGGCGACAACGGCGCTAGCAGGGCTGATCGCCGGGGTCGTGATCGCTCTCAACGTGGCACTGGCCATACTTACGGCGTGACCCGGCGTATCACTCGTCGAGCCGCGCTCGGAATCGCCGCGACCACCGCCCTGGCCGGATGCGCCGGACCACCGACCGCCGCTCCAGCCCCCAGCACGACCACGCGTGGGACGACAACACCGCCGGTCACCACGACAACAACCACCACAACGACGACCACGGTCGCCCCGGGCGGACCGGCGGTCGAGGTGGTGCGAGCGACGAGCGGCCGGCCTGAGGTGGCGCTGACCTTCCACGGCGCCGGCCCGCTGGACATCACCCGCCAGGTCATGGCGCTGCTGGCCCAGCACAACGCCAAGATCACGGTGTTCGCGGTCGGCACCTGGCTGACCGACACCCCGGACGGGGCGCGCATGGTCCGGGACGGCGGCCACGAGCTGGGCAACCACACCTGGAGCCACCCGGACCTGGAGAGCTACCAGCCGGCCCCGATGCTGACCGAGATCGAGCGCTGCCGGGACACATTGTCCAAAGTGGTCGGAACGCCGGGCACGTTCTTCCGCCAGTCGCAGGGCCAACACGCCACCGCGCGTGAGCTCGCGGCGGCCGGCAAGGCCGGCTACGCGAGGACCCTGTCCTACGACGTGGACTCGCTGGACTGGACGGATCCCGGCGCGGCCGCGATCCGGCGGGCGACCGCCGCCGCCAAGGCTGGCAGTGTGGTGAGCATGCACCTGGGCCACCCCGGCACGGTGCAGGCGCTGCCCGGCATCCTGATTGATCTCGCCGCCCGGGGCCTGACCCCGGTGACCGCGACCGAACTGCTGAGGTGAGAAGTTGCCCATCCACGGAAGGGCGCTGCTCGCGCTCGCCTGCGTCGCGGCGCTGACCGCGTGCTCGTCGGCCCCGGCCGCGGAGGAGCCGAAGCCGACGCCCACACCGACCACCACGACCACAACGACCACCACGCCGCCGCCGACCTCGACCACACCGAAGTCCCTTGTGGACGGTCTGGCCGGCATGCCGCCGGTGAGCGACCCGCACAACGTGTACGCCGACGCGGGCCCGAACATGGTGCTGGACGCCCTGAAGCAGGACAAGCCGCTGGTCTACGTGCCGCACAGCGGTTCGGGCGATGTGTGGGTGATCGACCCGACGACGTTCCAGGTGATCGCCAAGTACCCGGCGGGCGTGGAACTTCAGCATGTGGTGCCCTCGTTCGACATGCGCACCCTGTACGCCACCGACGACCAGGGCGATCACCTGCTGCCGTTCGATCCGCGGACCGGCCAGCCGGGCAAGCCGATCCCGGTCGTCGACCCGTACAACATGTACTTCACGCCGGACGGCAAGTTCGCCGTCTCGGTGGCCGAGCGGCTGCGCAAGCTGGTCTGGTACGACCCGAACACCTGGCAGCAGAAGGACGAGACGGCCGTGCCGGACTGCGCCGGCGTCGACCACGCCGACTTCAGCCCGGACGGCCGCACCGCGGTGTTCACGTGCGAGTTCGCCGGCCGGGTCGCGGTTGTCGACATCGCGTCGCACAAGCTGCTGCGCATGATCGACATGCCGCAGCGGCACACGGTGATGGGGCCGCAGGACATCAAGCTGGCGCCGGACGGCTCCGCCTACTACATCGCCGACTCGGACGCCAACGGCCTGTGGGTGCTCGACGGCGCGGCGACGAAGGTGCTGCGCTTCATCCCGACCGGCCGCGGCGCGCACGGGCTCTACCTTTCCCGTGACGCCAAGCAGTTGTACGTCACCAACCGGCACGAGGGCTCGGTCAGCGTGCTCGACTCGTACACCGGCGCGGTGCAGACCAAGTGGCACATCCCCGGCGGCGGCAGCCCGGACATGGGCAACGTGACCGCGGACGGCTCGCAGCTGTGGCTGTCCGGCCGCTACGACCGCGTGGTCTACGTGCTGTCCACAAAGGACGGGTCGCTGCTCAAGAAGATCCCGGTCGGCAACCAGCCGCATGGCCTGTGCGTGTGGCCGCAGCCGGGCCGCTACTCACTTGGGCACACCGGAATTACTCGTTGACGTAGGCGATGTCGTCGTTGTTGTTGTCGTAGTAGTAACGGTTGTTGTGGTCGTCGGCACGACTGTGGTGGTCGTGGCGGTCGCCGCCGTCGTGCTGGTCGGCGGCAGCGATGTTGTTGTGACGGTGGTCTGCGCGGGTGTCGTCCGGACCGGGCACGGCGTCGACATGGTCGGGTCCGCGGTCGTCGTCGACGACGTGGCCACGACTGTCGAGGGCACCGTCACGGTGGTTGTCGGCTTGTCGGGGTTGCGGAGGGCGAGCGGCTGCGCGGCAAGCGTGCCGGCCGGCGGGTCCTCGCTCTCCTCGGTCTCCAGCGGCGCGGTCTGGCTAACCCTGGTCGGATGAAGCAGCCCGAACGGCGGGCCGGCCGCCTGATCCTCGTGCGCGGTGAGCAGCGTGGTGATGGCCATCAGGCCGGCGAACGCCGCGATGGGCACGATCACCACCGCGGCGAAGCATCCTCGACCGCTGGCGGGCAGTTCCCGATGAGTCACACGGTGATCATGGTGTACCCCGGCCGAGAGGGCACCCACGTCTGTATCGCTAGATCAGGTGATCATTCCACTTCGGACAGTGAACGGCCCCGGCGCGTGCCACGCCGGGGCCGCTTTGTCGACAACGCGACTATTGCTTGTACGGGGCCGCGGCCGCCTGCGCCGCGACGATGAAGGCGCCCTTCATGTCCGGCCAGAACTTGCTGTCCACGCAGGAGTATTTCGGGAAGAAGCCGCCGCAGGTGCCGCTCGCCGCGCCGACCTCGATGGTGAAGCTGGCCACGCCGAGCGTGCCGTAGGTGAAGTCGTCGGTGGTGCCGGGAGTCTCGTAGCCGACGGTGCCGCCGTTGGTGTCGACGGTGTATCCGTTGGAGGCGGCCATCTTCTTGCCCAGCACCCGGTACTGCGCGTCGTTCGGCGAGGTCTTCTCGGTCCAGCCCCAGGGAATGATGATGTCGTTGCCGTAGCTGTGCATCGTGATCATCGTGCCGCGGGCGGTCACCGGCGCCGGGTCGTTGTCGCCGCTGCCGCGCTGCACCGGGTAGATGGACCGGAAGAACTTCTCCAGCCCGGTGACCTCCGGCTCGCTGCCCTTGGCCGGGCCCTGGTAGGTCTCCGCGCACGGGTCGTTCGAGTCGCCGCCCCACTTGAAGGTGGAGTTGCGGTTGAGGTCGATGCCCACGTCGGTGCCGGTGCACGAGCCGTGGCTGTTGTCCTCGTTCTTGCGCTGCATCTTCGGCGAGTTGCCGCCGGAGGCCACCGCGTCGACGCCGTCCGGGTTGGCGATCGGGATCACCCACACCTCGGTGGTGTCCAGAATGGACGTTGCCGTGGCGTCGGAGCCGTACCCGTCGACCAGGTAGTCGATCCAGCGCCAGGCCAGCTCGCCGGTGGAGATCTCACGGGCGTGGATCTGCGACATCAGCGTGAACTTGGGCTTGGGCGAGGTGGTGGACAGCGCGCAGTCGCCGGTCTTCTTCTTGGTCAGGCAGATGGCCTCGATGTCGTGGCCGCCCCTGCCCTTGGTCTTCAGCCACGAGTCGCCGATGTCGTACACCGTGGCCAGGTCGGGGTGCGCGCTGGCCACCTGGCTCAGGTGCTGCTCCTGGCTGGACACCGTCCGGTAGCCGCCGTAGAAGGTGCCGGCGGCCAGGCTGCGCTGCGCGGGCAGGTCCTTGTAGATCGTGTCGAACTCGGTCGGCCGGTATCCCAAGTCGCGCAACGCCTGCGCGGTCTGGTTGGTGCCGGTCACGTAGGCCACGCCGTCGCCGCCGGTCTCGGCCACGTCGAAGCCAGCGGCGACGAGTTGGTTGACCTGGTCGCCGGTGGTGGGCACGCTCCACATGACGGGCGTGTCGTCGCCGGCGGCCGCGGAGGCGGACCCGACGAGCAGCAGTGCGGCGACTCCGGCGGCGATGCGGATCAGGGCGCGTTGCCTCATGGCGGCTCCTCACATCGGGATGGCGCCGCGTAACCATACCGACACGGTATGTGCGCCTGACTACCCGCCGTTCGTCTGGTTCGTCCGGAGGATCTCCACCGCCCGTTCCCGCATCTCGACCTTGCGGATCTTGCCGGTCACCGTCATCGGGAACTCGTCGACCACGTGCACGTAGCGGGGAACCTTGTAGTGGGCCAGTTTCCCGGCGCAGTACTCGCGCACCGCCTCGACGGTGATCTGCTCGGCGCCGGGGCGCAGCCGGATCCAGGCCATCAGCTCCTCGCCGTAGCGCTCGTCGGGCACGCCGATCACCTGCGCGTCCAGGACGTCCGGGTGGGTGTAGAGGAACTCCTCCACCTCGCGCGGATAGATGTTCTCGCCGCCGCGGATCACCATGTCCTTGATGCGGCCGGTGATCGCGACGTAGCCGTCGTCGTCCATCACGGCCAGGTCGCCGGTGTGCATCCAGCGGGCCGCGTCGATCACCTCGGCCGTCTTCTCCGGCTGGGCCCAGTAGCCGAGCATCACCGAGTAGCCGCGGGTGCACAGCTCGCCCTGCTCGCCGCGGGCCGCGGTGAGGCCGGTGACCGGGTCGACGATCTTGACCTCCAGGTGCGGGTGCACCCGGCCGACCGTGGACACCCGGCGGTCCAGCGAGTCGTCGGCGCGGGTCTGGGTGGACACCGGCGAGGTCTCGGTCATGCCGTAGCAGATGGTCACCTCGGTCATGCCCATCCGGTCGATGACCTGCTTCATCACCTCGACCGGGCAGGGCGAGCCGGCCATGATGCCGGTGCGCAGGCTGGACAGGTCGTAGTTGTCGAAGTCGGGCAGGGCCAGCTCGGCGATGAACATCGTCGGCACTCCGTAGAGCGAGGTGCAGCGCTCGGCCCGCACCGCGTCCAAAGTGGACTTCGCGTCGAACGCCGGCGCCGGGATCACCATGCAGGCGCCGTGCGTGGTCGCGCCGAGATTGCCCATCACCATGCCGAAGCAGTGGTAGAAGGGCACCGGGATGCAGACCCGGTCCTGCTCGGTGTAGCCGCAGAGCTCGCCGACGAAGTAGCCGTTGTTGAGGATGTTGTGGTGCGACAGCGTCGCGCCCTTGGGGAAGCCCGTGGTGCCCGAGGTGTACTGGATGTTGATCGGGTCGTCCGGCGAGAGCCTGATCTCCTTGAGCCGGCTGCGATCCGCCCGCTTGCCCGCCTCGACCAGCCCCGTCCACTCCGGACGGCCGATCAGCAGGACCGTGCCCAGGGCCGGGCAGTTCGGCCGCACCTCGCTGATCATCGCCTCGTAGTCCGAGGTCTTGAACGTCGGCGTGGCGACCAGCGTGCCGATCTCGGCCTGGTTGAGCACGAACTCCAGCTCGTGCACGCGGTAGGCCGGGTTGATGTTGACCAGGATCGCGCCCAGCTTGGCCGTGGCGTACTGGGTGAGCACCCATTCCGCGCAGTTCGGGGCCCAGATGCCGACCCGATCGCCCTTGGCCACCCCGAGGGCTTGCAGCCCGAGCGCCACCGCGTCCACGTCCGCCGCCAGCTCCGCGTACGTCCACCGTCGGCCGGACGCCCGGTCGACCAGCGCGTCCCGGTCGCCGACCCGGGCGACCGTGCGGTCCAGGTTGTCGCCGATGGTGTCACCGAGCAGCGACACGTCCGAGGTTCCTGAGGCGTATGCGGGCAGCGCGACCATGTCGCCATCCTCGTCTGTGACGCGGACCACTGCCACCCCCGAGCGGGGGTGCTGTGGACAGGCTCGGGGTTGTCCACATGTGGATCTTCCGCAGAGATCAACTCGGCGTGGCCGCGGATAGACTGGGTGCGGGGCCGGCCCCCTGGGATGGGTGGGGAATGATCAGAGCTCGACGACCAGGCAGGGGCCGCCGTCGAAGAGGCCGCCGTCCACGGCGAGGACCTTGTCGTCGGCGTAGGAGAGGGGGCCGTCGACCTGGTCGGGTTCGATGCCGAGCTGGTCGGCGATGATGCTGTGGCCGTGGACTATGCGCTTGCCGCCGAACTTGCCCATGATCTCGTCGGCGGTCTGGGCGCCGGTGGCGCCGCGGAAGGCGAAGCGGGTGGTCATCTTGTGCCAGCAGTCCCACCAGTCGGTGAGCTCGCGGCCGTGCATGATGGCCTTGACGGCGGTGTTGACCTCGTCGACGGTGTCGCCCCAGGAGAGGTAGGCGGTGGTGTCGGAGTGCAGCAGCAGGTGCTCGTCGACGACCACGGCGACGGGGCGGTCGGCGAGCCAGCGGACGTGCCGATCGGTGAGGCGGGTCTGGTCGGACAGCTGACCGCCGTTGAGGTGCCAGCTGCGGGCGAAGCTGCGGAAGCCGTAGTCCGACGGCACGGGGGTGTCGCCGAACAGGTGCATGCCCAGCAGCAGGACCTCGTGGTTGCCGAGCAGGGAGCCGACGAAGCCACCGGCGCGGTCGGCCTGGTCGGACAGGCGCATGACGAGGTCGATGACGCCGATGCCGTCGGGCCCGCGGTCGACGAAGTCGCCGAGGAACCAGAGGCGGTGCCGGCCGCCGGACCACTGGCCTTCGGCGGTGGTCAGCCCGGCGGTGTGCAGTGCGGAGATCAGCTCGGAGAGGTGGCCATGGACGTCACCGACCACGAACACCGACTCGTCTCGTTCGTCGTCGCCCACGGTGGCCACGATAGGCGGTCGGGCCCCCCGACCGCCGAGCAGACCGGTCACCGGAGCGTATCGAAATGATCTCCGTGAGCTGGGGATTCACGGTTCCGAGCGGTCCGCAGGCGAGCGGTCACCGAGCGTGCTGGAACGGATCGGCGGCGTTGCCGACGAGCTGGGCGATGGACTCGATCACCAGGGTCGGCCGGTACGGGAAGCGCTCGGCGGTGTCGGCCCCGGAGATGCCGGACAGCACCAGGATGGTCTGCAGGCCGGCCTCGAGACCGGACCGCACGTCGGTGTCCATCCGGTCGCCGATCATGAGGGTGCTCTCGGAGTGCGCCCCGATGGCCCGCAGCGCGGACCGCATCATCAGCGGATTGGGCTTGCCGACGAAGTAGGGCTCCCGACCGGTGGCCCGGGCGATGAGCGCGGCCACGGAGCCGGTGGCGGGCAGCAGGCCCTCCCGGCTGGGCCCGGACTCGTCGGGGTTGGTGGCGATGAACCGCGCCCCGCCGTCGACCAGCCGGATGGCCTTGGTGATGGCCTCGAAGCTGTACGTCCGGGTCTCGCCCAGCACGACGTAGTCGGGGTCGCTGTCGGTCAGCACGTACCCGATCGAGTGCAGGGCGGTGGTCAGCCCGGCCTCGCCGATGACGTAGGCGGAGCCGCCGGGCCGCTGGGTGTCCAGGAACTTGGCGGTGGCCAGCGCCGAGGTCCAGATGGCCGACTCGGGCACGTCCAGGCCGGTGCGCAGCAGCCGGGCCCGCAGGTCGCGGGGGGTGTAGATGGAGTTGTTGGTCAACAACATGAACGGGATGCCCTGGTCCCGCAGCTCGCCCAGGAACTGGTCCGCGCCGGGGATGATGTGCTCCTCGTGGACCAGCACACCGTCCATGTCCATCAGGTAGTTCCAGACCATGCCCTCATGATCCCCCGGCGACGGGGTGCAGGGCCACCTCGGCCGCCTTGACGGCGAGCCAAATCCTGGCGCCGGGCTCGATCCCCAGGTCGGCGACGGCGGCGGCGGTCAGGTCGGCGGCGAGCCCGTCCACCCAGGACGGACCGTCGACGGCGCGAGCGGCGCGCAGGCGGACCAGGTCGCCATGCGGCTCGAGTCTGCCGACGAGGGCGCCGAACACGTTGCGTGGGCTGCCGCCGGGCGGCTCGACGTGCACGGCGACGGCAGACGGCGCGAACACGGCGACGGCGGGCGTGCCCTCGGCGATGGGCTCGGGGACGTGTCCGCTGACGACGAGGTCCTCGGCGACCAGCCCGGACGGCCCGTAGACGCCGGGCACGAGGTCGAGGCCGGCGATCCGGGCGGTGAACGCGGTACGGGGGCGGCCCAGCACGGACCGGGTCTCGCCCTGTTCGACGATCCGGCCGTCGGCCAGCACGATGACCCGGTCGGCCAGCACCAGGGCGTCCAACGGATCATGGGTGACGAGCAGGGCTGTGCGTGACGAGCCGCGGAGCACGCGCCGGAGCATGGCCCGCAGCGCGGGGGCGGCGTCGACGTCAAGCGCGGCAAAGGGTTCGTCGAGCAGCAACAGCTCCGGCTCGGAGGCCAACGCCCGCGCGACGGCGACGCGTTGGGCCTGCCCGCCGGAAAGCTGGCTGGGCCGGCGGGCAGCAAACTCGGCAGCGTCCACATCGGACAGCAACCGCCGGACAAGCTCATCGGCGGCGGAGCGGGACACGCCCCGCGAGCGCGGTCCGAACGCGACGTTCGCAGCGACGGTCATGTGCGGGAAAAGCAGCGGATCCTGGGCCAGCAGGCCAATCCCCCGCAGATGGGGCGGCACATGCACGCCCGCAGCGGCGTCGTTCAGCACCCGGCCGGCGAGTTCGATCCGCCCCTCGTCGGGGCGCAGCAACCCGGCCAGCGCCGACAGCAGGGTGGACTTGCCGGCGCCGTTGCGGCCGAGCACGGCCACCACTTCGCCCGGCCTGACGGACAGTGTCATCGACAGGGCAAAGGAATCACGGCGAACGGTGATGTCGAGGTCGAGGCTCACAAGCGGCCCTCGATCGACCGGGGGCGGGCCACGGCGATCACCACGATCGCCAGCACGACCAGCAGCAAGGACACCGCGACGGCGGCGTCCACATCGGACTCCGACTGCACGTAGACCAGCAGCGGCAGGGTTTGCGTTGTGCCCTCGAGGTTTCCGGCGAACGTGATCGTGGCCCCGAACTCGCCCAGCGACCGGGCGAACGCCAGCACGAGCGAGGATCCCAAGGCCGGCAACAACAATGGCACGGTGACCCGCCGAAACACCGTCCACGGCGCGGCGCCCAGGGTCGCGGCCACGGCCTCGTAGCGCTCGCCGGCGGTCCGCAGGGCGCCCTCCAGACCGATCACCAGGAACGGCATGGCGACAAACGTCTGGGCGATGATCACCGCGGCCGTGGTGAAGGGCAGCCGCAGCCCGAACAGGGCCAGCACCTGCCCGCCGAATCCGTTACGCCCCAACAGGTACAGCAGCGCCAGGCCGCCAACGACCGGCGGCAGCACGAGCGGCAGCAGCACCACGGCCCGCAACAGCCGCAGCCCCGGCAGCCGCCCGCGGGCCAGCACGACCGCGAGCGGACCACCGAGCAGCAACGACAGCAGCGTGGCGGTCGCGCCCGTCCGCACCGAAAGCCACAGGGCCTCCAACGCGGCCGGGCTGATCACCAGCGCCGGCAGCCGGCCGAGGTCGCTGCGGGCCACCAGACCGATTACCGGCAGCACGACCAGGGCCAGCGCGATTGCCGCCGGGATCCAGAGCAGGACCGGGACGGACCGTCTCACGGAATTTGGAAGCCGACCGCGCCGAGCGCCTTCTTGCCGGCGTCACCGCGCACGAAGTCGACGAACTGCTTGGCGATCGCCGACTGCGGCGCGTTCTTCAGCACGGTGATCGGGTAGTCGTTGATGGCCTTGTCGGCCTCGGCGAACGGGATGCCCTTGACCTTGCTGCCGGCCGAGTTGACGTCGGTGAGGTAGACCAGGCCGGCGTCCGCGTCGCCGGACTCCACCTTGGACAGCACGCCGGTGACCGCGGTCTCCTTGCTGGCCGGGGTGATCGTGACGCCGGTGGCCTGCTCGACCTTCAGGGCCGCCGCCCCGCAGGGCACGGCGTCGGCGCACACCACGACCACGGTGCCGGGCTTGGCCAGGTCGGCGAAGGTGGCGATGTTCTTGGGGTTGTTCGGTGGCACCGCGATCTCCAGCTTGTTGCGGGCGAACAGCTGGGGCGTGCCGTCGTTCAGGCCGGCCTTGGTGACCTTGTCCATGTTGGCGGTGTCGGCCGAGGCGAACACGTCGGCCGCGGCGCCGTTGGTGATCTGCTGCACCAGCGTCGACGAGCCATCGAAGGTGATCTTCACGGTGACGCCGGGGTGGGCTGCCTGGAACTCGTCCTTGAGCTTGGTGAACGAGGTGGTCAGCGAGGCCGCGGCGAGCACGGTGAGGGTGCCCGACTCCGGCGGCGCGCTGCTGGTCGTCGACGTGCCAGACGACGACGTCGACCCACCACCGCAGGCGGTCAGCAGCAGCGCGGCCGACCCGATGGCGACGACGAGTTTCCTCACGACATGCCTCCCGGCGTTTCGATGATCACCTGCGTGGACTTGACCACGGCCACCGCCAGCACGCCGGGGGTCAGCCCGAGTTCCCGGACCGCCTCGGTGCTCATCAGCGACACCACGCGGTGCGGCCCGCTCTGGATCTCGACCTGGGCCATCACCTTGTCCTGGACGATCTCGGTGACCAGGCCGACGAACCGGTTGCGGGCCGACCGGCCCACGCCGGACGGGTCGGGCACGGCGTTGGCCTGGGCCCGGGCGAACACGGCGAGCTCGGCGCCGTCGACGACCTTGCGGCCGGCGGCGTCGACGCCCGCGGTGAGCTGGCCGGCGTCCAGCCAGCGGCGCACCGTGTCATCGCTCACGCCGAGCAGCACGGCGGCCTCGGACACCCGGTAGGTGGGCGGGTCAGGTCGAGTCACGCGCCGAGGCTAGCTCCGCTGATGCGGCACGAGAAGGGAGATAGCTCCGCAGATAAGGATTTGTTACCCGATCGGCTCAATCCTTGACGGCGATCTTGGCGATCTCCTTGCGCATCTCCACCACGACCTCGTTGCCGTACTCGTAGAGCAGCTCGCGCTGTTCGGGCGTGTAGTGCGAGAGGACCCGGGCCATCATCTCGGACAGGCCCTTGAACAGCACGCCGAACCGCTCCGGGTCCCGCTCGCTGAGCGTGACCTCGACGAGCACCTTGCGCCGGTCGTGCGGGTCGCGGACGCGGCGCACGTAGCCGGCTCGCTCGAGCCGGTCGATCACGCCGGTGACGGCGCCGGTGGACAGCCCGGACAGCTCGGCGATGCGCCCGGCGGTCATCGGCTGGCCGCCGCGGGCGGCCAGGTCCAGGCACTTGTGGTCGGTGGCCGACAGTCCGAGCTGCTCGGCGATGCGGGCATGGAACATCACCGTCACCAGGCTGCTGTCCCGCCCCAGCCACGAGAAGCGCTCCAGCTCCTCGTCGCTGACCGGGTAGACCGCCTTGGCCTCGGCCGTCTCGGACATCGCCACCACCTCAACCCGCTTACTTACTAAGACACTCGGCCCTAAAGACATCATAACCGCCGAACGCCGTTCCGCGGCGGTCAAGACTAGGGCGTCCAGCGACTACCCTGATCGTGATGGCACCCGTCGAGCTAGGCCTTCCGGGCGTGCGGAGCACCCCGGACACCTCGACGCGTCCCGATCTGCCGGGCTTGATCGACACCTACGGCCGCGTCGCCACTGACCTGCGGGTTTCCCTCACCGACCGGTGCAACCTGCGGTGCACGTACTGCATGCCGGCCGAGGGTCTGGAGTGGCTGCCGGGCCAGGATCTGCTGACCGGGGCCGAGCTGATCCGGCTGATCCGCGTCGCCGTCGGCCTCCTGGGCGTGCGCGAACTCCGCTTCACCGGCGGGGAACCGCTGCTGCGCAAGGATTTGCCGCAGATCCTCGCGGCCGCGGCGGAACTGCGCCCGCGGCCCCGCATGTCGTTGACGACCAACGCGGTGTCGCTGGCCCGCAAGGCCGGCCAGCTGGCCCTGGCCGGACTGGACCGCATCAATGTGTCCCTCGACACACTTCAGCCGGACCGGTTCGCCGCGATCACCCGCCGGGACCGCCTGGACGACGTGCTGGCCGGCCTCGCCGCCGCCCAGGACGCCGGGCTGACGCCGGTGAAGGTGAACACGGTGCTGATGCGCGGCGTGAACGAGGACGAGGCGCCGGACCTGCTCCAGTTCTGCCTGGACCACGGCTACCAGCTGCGGTTCATCGAGCAGATGCCGCTGGACGCCCAGCACGAGTGGGACCGCGAAAAGATGATCACCGCCGAGGAGATCCTGGACCGGCTCGGCGCGCGGTTCACCCTGACCCCCGAGCCGGCCCGGCGGGGCGCCGCGCCGGCCGAGCGGTGGCTGGTCGACGGCGGGCCGGCCACGGTCGGCGTGATCGCGTCGGTGACCCGGCCGTTCTGCGCCGCCTGCGACCGGACCCGGCTGACCGCCGACGGGGCGCTGCGGACCTGCCTGTTCGCCACCAGCGAGACCGACCTGCGCGGGCCGCTGCGCGCCGGCGCCTCCGACGAGGAGCTGGCCCAGCTGTGGCGGGCCGCGATGTGGGGCAAGGCCAAGGGACACGGCATCAACGACGACGGGTTCGCGCAGCCGGACCGTCCGATGAGCGCGATCGGAGGCTGACCGCGTGGTGTTGACCATCCGCTACTTCGCCGGGGCCAAGGCGGCCACCGGGGTCGGCGACGAGCAGCTGACCCTGAACCCGGAGTCCACGGTGGACGACGTGCTGCGGCTGGTGCGGGACCGGCACGGCGAGGGCCTGGCCCGGGTGCTCACCGCCTCCAGCCTGCTGCTGGACGGCATCGCCGTGCGGGACACGCGAATCCCGGTCGGCGGCGGCGTCGAGCTGGACGTCCTGCCCCCGTTCGCCGGCGGCTGACAGTGCTTGTGCCGCCCGTTCCGGGCGGGGCGAGGCCGCTCGTGACCGGTGCCTTCCCTAGCCGGATTTAACCCGCCGCATCGGCTGAGCGGTGGGTTGCGTCGGGCGGCGGCGGGTGAAATCCGGCGACGGTCCAGGCACCGGCGCGGCCTCGCGGCGACTCCGGCTGATCAGCCGGTGATCGCGGCGCGGATGCGGTCGGCCCAGGCGCGGCCGTCGACGGTGCGCAGGGCTTCGCGGTTGAGCTCGTCGGCGGCTTCGGTGTCGCCGCGGTACTTCCGCACCAGCGCCATCGCGTGCAGGGACCACGCGGAACCGCTGGGGTTGCCGGCCTCCCGGAAGATTCCCTGTGCCTCCAAGGCGAACGCGTAGGCTTCGGTCATTCCCGGTTCCCCGCCGCGGCCGATCAGCAACAGGGCCAGCAACATCAGCGCCCGGGCCCGGTACAGCGGCAGCGGGGCGGCCAGTTCCAGCGCCTGCCGGCCGGTGGCCAGGGCCTCCTCGACACGGCCGACGGAGCTCATGGCCATCGCGCCACCGATCAGCACCCACAGCCGGGTGCGCAGGTGGCGGACCTCGCCGATGGTGGCCAGCGTCTCGTCGAAGCACCGCATGGCTTCGTCGAACTGGCCGGACATGTGCAGGGTCAGGCCGACCACGGACCGGCTCATGGCCTGGGCCCGCCGGTTGCCGGTGCGGCGGGCGCTGTCCAGCGCCTCCCGGGCCAGTTCCAGGGCGGGCTCGCCCTGTCCGGTCATCTGGTACGCGGTGGCCAGCCGGTGCAGCACCTCGAGGCAGGCGTTCATCTCGCCCAGCGCCCGGAACATGCCCAGCGCGGCGGTCAGCTGCTCGATGGCCTCGTCGGGATGGCCCCGTTCCAGCAGGGCGGCTCCGAGATTGGCCACGCTGTGGGCCTCGCAGTGCCGCAGCCCGGCCTCCCGGCACAGCTCGATGGACCGCCGGCAGTGCTCGATGGCGTCCCCGAGCCGGCCCAGTTCCAGCAGCACGAAGCCGATGTTGGCCCGGCCGATCACCTCGATGTCGCGCAGCCCGGACCGCTGGGCCAGGTCCAGCACCTCGTCGAAGTAGCCCTCGGCCTCGTCGAACTGGCCCAGTTCGAGGTGGGAGTTGCCGGCGTTGTTGAGCGACGCGGCGGCCCCGTCGTCGGCGCCGAGCTCGCGGAAGATCTCGGCGGCGGCGAGGAAGCTGTCGATCGCCTCCTCCTGCCGGTCCATGTTCCACTGCGCGGAGCCGAGGTTGAACAGCATCGCGGCCTCGCCGCGCCGGTCGGCGGCCCGCCGGGCGACGGTGACGGCGGTGGACGCGGTGGCGAACCAGTCCACGTTGTACTGGTGGGCCAGGAAGTAGCCGCGCAGCGCGTCGGCGAGCCGGACGGCATGCTCGGACAGGTGGTGCCTGGCGGCGTGGCCGAAGGCGGCGATCAGGTTGAGGCGTTCGGCGTCCAGCCAGGCCACGGCCTCGGCCTCGGTGGCGAACTGTCGTCCCCGCTGCCGGCCGACGACCAGCCGCACCAGATCCCGGTACGCCACGTGGGCCGCGCCGATCGCGCCGGAGAGGTAGTGGTCGAGCAGCCGCCGGACCACGATGTCGCGTTCGGTGCGGGTGTTCTCCTCGTGCTCACGCTGGGCGGCGTAGAGCCGGATCAGGTCGTGGAACTGGAATCGGCCCGGCACCACCTGCTGTACGAGGTGCACGGCGGCGAGCTGGTCGAGCAGGTCCGCCGCGTCGGCGGTGTCGCCGGCCATCAGCGCGGCGGCGGCCTGCGGCGTGAAGTCCGGGCCCGGCACGAGACCCAGCAGCCGGAACAGCTCACGGGCCCGCGGTTGCAGCGTTGTGTAGGAAAGGTCGAAGGCGGCCCGGACCGCGGTGCCCTCGTCGCCGGCGATGCTCAGCGCCGACAGCCGGTTCCCGTTGCGGAGCTCGGCGACGTAGTCGGCCAGGCCCGACGGCGGTGACTTGGCCAGGTTGGCGGCGGCGATCCGCAGCGCCAGCGGCAGGTACGCGCACAGCCGGGCCAGCTCGGTGGACGCCGGCAGGTCCTTGAGCTCCGGCCCGAGCACGGCGCTGAGCAGCAGTCGGGACTCGGTCGGCGTGAGCGGCTCCAGCAGCACGGTGTCGACGTTGAGCAGCCGGCTGCGCAGGTCGTTGCGGCTGGTCACCAGCACCGCGCAGCCGGCGGCCGGCGGCAGCAGCGGCCGGATCTGGTCGGCTGCGGCGGCGTTGTCCAGCACGATCAGGATCCGCTTGCCGTGCACCAGGGAACGGAAGGCCGCGGCCTGGTGGTCCACGTCGATCGGGATCTGCTCGGGCGGTACGCCCATCGCGCGCAGGAACCGGGACAGCACCTGGGCGGTGCTCAGCGCCGGACCGAGGGCGTAGCCGCGCAGGTTGGCGTAGAGCTGGCCGTCGGGGAAGCGGGGGCGCAGCCGGTGGGCGAGGTGCACGACAAAGGCGGTCTTGCCGACCCCGGGCGGCCCCATCACGGCGATCGGCCCGTCCGGCAGGCCCGGCTCGAACCGGGACACCAGCTCGTCGATCAGCTCGGCGCGGCCGACGAAGTCGGCGATGTCGGCCGGCAGCTGCGAGGGCACGACCACCGGCCGCGCCGCCTCGGAGGCGATCGGCGCCAGCAGCTCGGGATCGTTGCGCAGCATGGCCTGGTGCAGCCGGCGCAGCGGCTCGCCGGGGTCGATGCCCAGCTCGTCGGCCAGATAGCCGGCGACGCCCTGGTATGCGGCCAGCGCGTCGGCCTGCCGGCCGCTGCGGTGCAGCGCCAGCATCAGCTGGCCCCAGAACGGCTCCCGAGCCGGATGCTTGGCGGTCAGCGATTGCAGCTCGGCGATCAGCGCCTGGTGCCGGCCGCGCTGGAGTTCGATGTCGATACGGCGTTCGAGCACCTGGAGGTGCTGCTCCACCAGCTGCGGGACCACGTTGCGCTGCAACGAGTCCGACGGCACGTCGGCCAGCGGGGCGCCGCGCCACAGCTGCAGCGCCTCGTCCAGCGCGGCCGCGGCGGCGGTCAGGTCGCCGGCGTCACCGGCCCGCGTGCCCTCGTCGGACAGCTCACGGAACCGTTCCAGGTCGACAGACCCTGGTGGCACGTCGATGTAGTAGCCCTCGGGCGCGGTCCGCACCAGCGCCGGGTCGCCGAGGGTCTGGCGCAGCCGCAGCACGTACGTCTGGAGCGTGCCCCGGGCCCGGGCCGGCGGATTGCCCGCCCACAGCCGCTCCACCAGCGCGTCCACCGGAACCACCCGGTTGGCCCGCAGCAGCAGGCTGGCCAGCAGCGTGCGGTGCTTGGCCGCGCGGATCGGCACCGGCCGGCCCGCGTTGGACACCTCGAGCGGGCCGAGAATGCGGAAGCGCAGGTCAGGGGACACGCCACCCTCCTCTCGGCCGTGCATTCGTGGCCTTCCAGCCTAGGAGCGTCCTGCGGCGTCCACTAGCGAAAAACGAACTTCCGACAGCGATCCCGCAGTCTAGTTCGGCGAACCCGGAAGTCCCATGCCGGACAACAGCGTGGCGGCCTCGGCAGTGTGGCGAGTGGACGCTTCCCCGTCGCCGGCGGCCCGGTAGGCGTCGGCCAGCAGGCGCAGCGCGCGGGCCTCCCACAGCCGCAGGCCGGTCTTGCGCAGCAGCGCCACCGCCCGCTCGCCGAAGTCGGTCGCCGACTCGTGCTCGTGCCGGCGCAGGTGGACGTGCGCCTGCGCGAGCAGCGCCCGGCCCTGGGCCAGCCGCAGCTCGTGCCGGCCGGTCAGGGTCACCGCCTGCTCCGCGCAGCTCATCGCCTGCTCGTCGTCGGGCACCGAGTAGGCCAGCCCGATCAGCGCCTCGACCTGGCCGAACCGGAGGTCGCGGTCGCAGCTCAGGCGCAGCGCCTGCTGGTACTGCTCGATCGCCTCGTCGACGCGGCCGCCGACCAGGGCGACGTCGCCGAGCGTGTTGAGCGCGTCGATCCGGGACCGGAACAGGCTGGGCGAGGCGGCCAGCTCCAGCGCGGCCGCGGCCATCCGCTCGGCCTCCTCCTGCCGGCCGAAGTCCAGCCGCACCAGCGCCATCGCGTTGAACAGCCCGGACTCGCTCTCCTGGTTGCCCAGCCGCCGGCTCAGCGCCACGCCGTGCGCGAAGTACTCCTCGACGGCCTCGAACCGGCCCATGTGCCGGCTGAAGTTGAGCAGGTTGTTCAGGCAGGTCACCTCGCCGTGCTCGATGCGCAGGTCGGCGCAGATGGCCCGGGCGCGGGCCAGGTAGCCGAAGCCCTGCTCGGTCTCGCCCAGGCTGACCTGCACCAGGCCCAGGTTGAACAGCACCGGGGCCTGCCGGGTCGGGTGGCCCTCGGCGATCTCCAGCGCGTTGGCGAACCGGGTGGCCGCGCCGTCCAGGTCGCCCATCTCGGACAGCGCGATGGCCAGGTTGGTCAGCGCCGAGTACTCGCCGACGCGCAGGCCGGCGCGGCGGAACACCTCCAGCGCGCGGGCGTAGCTGTCGGTGGCCTCGTTGGCCCGGCCGAGGCTCCAGTCCAGGGCGGCCCGGTTGTAGCGCATCGCCGCCTCGGCGACCTCGTTCCCGGCGGCGCTCGCCGCGGCCAGGCCGGCCTGCGTGACCAGCTGCCACTCGGTGGCCAGCCGCTGGGCGTAGAAGAAGCCGCGCAGCGAGTCCACCAGCTGCCAGACGATCTCGCCGGCGCCCTGCTGGATCAGCGGCACCAGGTTGGGCAGCTCGGTGGTCATCCAGTCCAGCGCCTCGTCCCGGTCGCCGAACCGGTCCGGCCCCGGGCGCGGCGGCAGCGGCACCAGGCTGGGCACCTCGGGGCCGAGCAGATCGGCGGCCTCGGCGACGGCGTGCAAGTAATAGGTGTGGAGGCGGCCCAGCGCCTGGTCCTCCGGCTCGGCCAGCGCCCGCTCGTGCGCGTACACGCGGAGCAGGTCGTACGCCTGGTAGCGGCCGGGGGTCAGCTGCTGCACCAGGTTCGCGGCCGACAGCTGGTCGAGCAGCCGCCGGGCCTGCGGCGGCGGGCAGTCGGAGAGGGCGGCCATCGCCTCCGGCGTGAGGTCCTGGCCCGGCGCCAGGCCGACGAGCCGGAACGCCCGCTTGGCCGGTTCGTCCAGCGCCTCATAGGAAAGGTCGAACGCCGCGCGCACGGTCACCGTCTCGTCCCCGTCGGCGGCCAGCGCGGCCAGCCGGCTGCCCTCGCGCAGCCGGGCCAGCTGCTCGGCCAGCCGCGGCTGGTCGTCGCCGATCATGTTGGCGGCGGCGATCCGCAGCGCCAACGGAAGATGGGTGCACAGCTCGGCCAGCTCCGCGGCGGCGGCCGTCTCCACCCGGACCACCTCGTCGCCGAGAATCCGGGACAGCAAGGTGTTCGACTCGGCCGGGCTGAGGCCGCCGACGTGCACGCGGCTCGCGCCCTGCTCGGCGACGAGCCCGCGCAGCGCGTCCCGACTGGTGATCAACACCGCGCAGCCGGGGTCGCCGGGCAGCAGCGGGCGGATCTGGCCGGGCCGGGCCGCGTTGTCCAGCACGATGAGCATTCGCCGGCCGGCCAACAGGGATCTCAGCGCCGCCGACTGCTCGTCGAGGTCGGTCGGCACGTCGTCGGCGGCCACGCCCAGCGCCCGCAGGAACCGGGCGAGCACCTGGTCCGGGCCGAGCGTCGGGCCCCGCGCGTGGCCGCGGAGGTCGACGAACAGCTGGCCGTCGGGGAAACGGGCGCGCAGCCGGTGCGCGACGTGCACGGCGAGCGCGGTCTTGCCGGTGCCGGGCGGGCCGGTCAGCACCACCACCGGGGTGGCCGGCGCCAGCCGCTCGGTCGGTGACAGCGGCTCGGCCGGCGCCAGCTTCTCGGCGATCTCGGCCGCGGCCGCCTCCCGGCCAACGAAGTTGATCACCTCGGGCGGCAGCTGCGCCGGCACGGATGCCTTGGCCCCCAACGGGGATCGCAGGCTCGGATGGTCGGACAGCACGGCCTGGTGCACGCGCAGCAACTCGGCGCCGGGGTCCACGCCGAGCTCGTCGGTGAGGTACTCGTACACCTCTCTATATATGTGCAGTGCGTCGGCGCGCCGGCCCGAGCGGTAGAGGGCGGTCATCAGCTGCGCCCAGATCTGCTCGCGGGCCGGGTTGGCGTCGGCCAGTTCGCGCAGCTCCGGCAACAGCTCCTCGTGCCGGCCGAGCGCGAGGCCGGCGGCGATACGACGCTCGCGGGCGTCCAGCCGCTCCGCCTCCAGGCGGTTGATCTCATTGTGCCGCAACGGATCCAGCGGCAGGTCGGGCAGCACCGGGCCGCGCCACAGCGCAAGCGCGTCGGTCAGCAGGGACCAGACGGTCGGCGCGTCGTCGGCCGTGCGGGCGGCGACCAGCAGTTCGCGGAACCGGGTGGCGTCCAGCGAGCCGGCCGGCACGTCGAGCGCGTAACCGTCCTGGGCGGTGCGCAGCGCGCAGGCCGGGCCGAGTTGCTGGCGCAGGCGCATGACATAGGTGCGCAGGGTGTTACGGGCGCCGGCCGGCGGCCGTTCACCCCACACCACGTCGACGAGTTCGGCGGCGGAGATCGCGTGGTTCGCCCGGAGCAGAAGCGAGCCGAGCAGCAGGCGCTGCTTGGCCGCCGGCAGCGGCCGCGGCGCGCCGTCGATCAGAACCTCGAGCGGGCCGAGCACACGGAACTCGATCTCGCCCGCCATCCAGCCCGCCCCCTCCCCTCGACCCGCCGGTCCCCAGAGAGAGCCTAGCGGTCCGCGGCGCGGTCCTGAATCGATCCAGGCCGGTGGCGCGCATGGCTTTCCGGGCAACGTTTCGGTTGCGCAAAGGCCATCGCTTTCGGGCTAAACCACGTGACCCAGGCCTCACGGAAGGTGATCGATCTCGACTTGGAAACGGCCAGATAACGGCGCTCTGACCTGCGTAAACAAACGGGATCGAGCGGCGTTGCGTCGTGTTACTGTGATGACGGTCACATCCTTCAGCATTTGGTGTTCCCGCCGTCGTTACCTAGTGTCGCTTCTCGGTCGACCCGAAACGACCGGCAGTACCCGAGGGACCGAAGCGCCAAACCCTGTTCGGCGGTTCCTCGGTCAAGAACCCCGAGCGAAGGACAACTACCGAACAGGGGCGGGGGAACCACCCCTGGGCGCCCGAGAACCGCCCAGCGGCTGAGCACCACCCGGAACCCCGGGCCGGCATGTCGACGGACACCCATGTGCCCGTTGAGCGTTCGACAGGCACTCCTGTGCCTGTTGAGCCGGCGAGCTTGTGACGCAGGCGCTGTAGCCGAGAGGTCAATGATTTCGTACCGCGGTAAGCACCGTCAGCAGTCCAACGCCGCTCGTACCGTCACCCAGGTCGCCCTGGCCGGTGCGATCATCGCCGCCCCGATGGCGATCGCGGCGGGTACCGCCAACGCGGCGCCGAGCGCGAACTGGGACGCGGTTGCCAAGTGTGAGAGCGGCGGCAACTGGGCGATCAACACCGGCAACGGTTTCTACGGCGGTCTTCAGTTCACCGCCAGCACCTGGCGTGCATACGGTGGTGGCGCCTACGCGCCGACCGCCAACCTGGCCAGCCGCGACGCGCAGATCGCCGTCGCCAACCGGGTGCTCGCCGCCCAGGGCCCCAACGCGTGGCCGAACTGCTTCCGGTCCGGCACGACCAGCGGCGTTGGCGCTCCCGCGCCGGCCCCGAAGGCCGCTCCCAAGGCCGCCCCGCGCAAGGCCGCCCCGGTGGCCCCGCAGGCGCAGGCTCCGGTGCAGGCCCCGAAGCTGGACGGCAACGGCGACTACACCGTCGTCGAGGGCGACACGCTGTCCACCCTGGTGGGCAAGCTGAACCTGAGCGGCACCTGGCAGGACCTGTACAACAAGAACAAGGACGTCGTGGGTTCGGACCCGAACCTGATCATCGTGGGCCAGAAGCTGACCACGAAGTGACGTCGCGGTTCGCTTGCGCTTGACCAAGACGGACGGAGCCGGAAACGGCTCCGTCCGTTAGGGCGTTTCAGGGGCAGTTGACCCATTCGTCGGTGCCGTCGGTGAAGACCTGGCGCTTCCAGACCGGGAGCTTGGCCTTCACCTCGTCGACGAGTTCGGCGCAGACCACGAACGCCTCGCGCCGGTGGGCGGCCGACACGGCGCAGGCCAGGGCCACGTCGCCGATGGCCAGGTGGCCGAGGCGGTGGCTGACGGCCAGGGCCCGGACCTCCGGATGGCGAGCGGCGATCTCGGCGGCCACGTCGGCGATGACGTCCTTGGCGCTGGGATGGCCGGAGTACTCCAGCTCGGTCACGCTCCGGCCGTGATCGTGATCACGGACCACGCCCTCGAACGTCACGACGGCGCCGGCAGTCCGGTGGGAGACCAGCGCGGCGTGTTCCGCGGCGGAGACCGGGGTCTCGCTGATCTCGGCCAGCACCACCACGGCCGACGCGTCAGTCGGCTCCGCGGCACCACTGTGCACATGAGACTCGCCGGGGCGCGGGTGGTCGCCGCCGGCCAACTGGTCGACCGCGTGGTCGAGCACACCGTCCAACACGGACAGACCGTCCTTCACTCCGCCGGTCGAGCCGGGCAGGTTCACCACCAACGTCGTGCCGGCCACACCGGACACTCCACGCGAGAGCACAGCGGTCGGCACCTTGGGCAGCCCGGCGGCCCGAATGGCGTCGGCGATGCCGGGAATCTCGTAGTCCAGCACCGAGCGGGTGGCCTCCGGCGTGCGGTCGGTGGGCGTCACCCCGGTGCCGCCGGTGGTCAGCACCACAGCCACGCCCTCGGCCACGGCCGCCCGAAGCGCGGCGGCGACGGGATCGCCGTCGGGCACCACCACGGGCTCGGGCACCTCATAACCCCGATCCCGCAGCCAGGCGGTGATCACCGGCCCGGTCCGGTCGGCGTACACCCCGGCCGCGGCCCGGTTGGACGCCACGACAACCCGTGCCCGCCGGCTCATCGGTCCTCCGGTCGCGTCCAGCTGCCGGTCTTGCCGCCGTCCTTGCGCTCCACCCGGACCGCGTCCAGCACAGCCGCCGGGTCGACGGCCTTGACCATGTCGTGCAGGGTCAGCCCGGCCACCGCGACGGCGGTCAGGGCCTCCATCTCGACCCCGGTGCGGTCGGTGGTCTTCACGGTGGCCGTGATGCGCACCGCCTCGTCCTCCAGCGCCAGATCCACCTTCACACCCGTGAGGGCGATCGGGTGGCACAGCGGCACGAGGTCGGGGGTGCGCTTGGCCCCCATGATGCCGGCGATCCGAGCGGTGGCCAGGGCGTCGCCCTTGGGCAGCCCGTCCCGCCGCAGCAGGCCGACGACCTCGGCGGTGGTCCGCAGCACGCCGGTCGCGACCGCGACCCGCGCGCTGGTTTCCTTGGCCGAGACGTCGACCATCCTGGCCGCGCCTACGCCATCGACGTGACTCAGCTCGCTCACGGGGTTGATGTTAGTTGGCCCGCGACGCGTTCTTGACCGCCTCGGCCACCGCCGGGGACACGTTGTTGTCGAAGACGCTGGGCACGATGAACGAGGCGTTGAGCCGCTCCGGCTCCACCACGTCGGCGATCGCGTTGGCCGCGGCCACCAGCATCGCGTCGTTGATGGTGGTGGCGTGCGCGTCCAGCAGGCCCCGGAACACACCCGGGAAGGCCAGCACGTTGTTGATCTGGTTCGGGTAGTCGCTGCGGCCGGTGGCCACGATGGCGGCGTGCTGCTGGGCCTCCATCGGGTCGATCTCCGGGTCCGGGTTGGCCAGCGCGAACACGATGGCGTCGGAGTTCATGGTGGCCACCTGCGCCGCGCCGAACAGGTTGGGCGCGGAGACGCCGATGAACACGTCCGCGCCGACCAGCGCGTCGTGCAGGCTGCCGGCCTTGTGCTCCACGTTGGTGCTGGCGGCGATCTGCTCCAGGTTGGAGTCCAGGTTGTCCCGGCCCGGGTGCACGATGCCGTGGATGTCGACGGCCAGGATGTCGCCCGGCTTCTGGTGCTGCAGCAGCCGGATGATGGCCGAGCCGGCGGCGCCGACGCCGCACACCACGACCTTGCACTTGGTGATGTCCTTGCCGACCACCCGCAGGGCGTTGCGCAGCGCGCCGACCACGACGATCGCGGTGCCGTGCTGGTCGTCGTGGAAGACCGGGATGTCCAGCTTCTCCCGCAGCCGGGCCTCGATCTCGAAGCAGCGCGGGGCGGCGATGTCCTCCAGGTTGATGCCGCCGTAGACCGGGGCGATCAGCTCGACCGCGCGGATGATCTCCTCGGTGTCCTGGGTGTCCAGGCACACCGGCCAGGCGTCCACGCCGGCGAACTTCTTGAACAGCGCGGCCTTGCCCTCCATCACCGGCAGCGCGGCGGCCGGGCCGATGTTGCCAAGGCCCAACACCGCGGAGCCGTCGGTCACCACGGCCACGGTGTTGCGCTTGATGGTCAGCCGGCGGGCGTCCTCGGGGTTGGCCGCGATGGCCTGGCAGATGCGGGCGACGCCGGGCGTGTAGGCGCGGGAGAGGTCGTCACGGTTGCGCAGCGCGACCTTGGAGGTGACCTCGATCTTGCCGCCGAGGTGGACCAGGAATGTGCGGTCGGACACCTTTCGGACCCGAACGCCCGGAAGTGCGTCCAGGCCGTCGGTGATGTCCTTGGCGTGATTGGCCGACATCGCGTTGCAGGTGATGTCGAACACGACCCGATCGGTGTGCGACTCGACGACGTCGAAGGCCGTGATCACACCCCCGACCCGGCCGACCGCGCTGGTCAGGTCGCCGGCAGCGCTCGCCGACGGCGGCGCCTCGACCCGAATGGTGATCGAATATCCGGGTCCCGGAACCGGCATGGCTATCCTCCAGATTCGACGCGGCCGACGGCCGATGAAACGAGCCTAAACCGCGTCGAATTCCGGAACGTGCGCGACTCGAAAACCGTCAGCGGTTGATGACGGTCGTCGGGTGCGTGTACGGCAGCGTCTCGGGGTCGACCGGGAACGTCACGTCACCGAACGGCGACAGCGCGCCCTGCACATCCGTGGCCAGCTCGCTGACCGGGTGCTTCTCACCCTCGATGTGCGGCCAGGACGGGTCGATGTGCGCGGAGCGGTCCTTCGCCACGATTCCTCCTCGGTGGAACGGTCCAACATGCACAGTGTGCCCGACGCGGCCCGAGCGGAACATCCAGCGTGCCGCACGGCTAACGTGGTGCATGATGGCCGGCCTCTCACTCGCGGACTGGTTCCGGGCGCTCGACGACGACGCGCTCGTCGCGCTGCTGCGCGCCCGCCCGGACCTGGCGACCCCGGCGCCCGCGGACAGCACCGTGTTGGCGACCCGGGCCGGTATCCGCGCGTCGGTGGCCCGGGCCTGCGAGGACCTGGACACCTTCACCCTGACCGTGCTGGAAGCGCTGCTCGTGCTGGACGCCGACGCCGCCCCCGTGTCGGTCCGCGAGGCGGCCAGGCTGCTGGCCGCCGACGCGACCCTGACCCGGGTGACCGAGGCCGTGCGCACGCTGCGGACCCGGGCGGTCGTGTGGGGCCCGGACGACGCGGTGTCGGCCGTGCCGGCGGCGCGGGAGGTCGCGCCGCAGCACCCGGGCGGTCTCGGCCGGTCGTCGCCGCACCTGGTGGGCCGGGACCTGACCGAGGTGCTGGCCGGCCTGGAGGAGCCGGACCGGCGGCTGCTGGCCGCGCTGGCCGGGGACTCGCCGATCGGGCTGACCAAGGACGCGGGCGCGGTCGTGCCGCTGGAGCGGGCCAGGACGCCGACCCAGCGGCTGCTGGCCCTGGGCCTGCTGGCCCGCCGCGACAACGAGACCGTGGAGCTGCCCCGCGAGGTGGGCATGGCGGTCCGCGGCCGCCGTCCACTCGGGACGGTCCAGGTCCGGGAACCGGGCCTCACCGCCATATCCCGCGAGCCGTCCGTTGTGGACAGCACCGCCGCCGGCGAGGCGTCCGAGCTGGTCAGGCACGTCGAGGGGCTGCTGCGGCTGTGGTCGCAGGAGCCCGCGCCGGTGCTGCGCTCGGGCGGTCTGGGCGTGCGGGAGGTGCGCCGGGTCGGCAAGGCCCTGGACGTCGACGACGCCCGCGCCGGGCTGCTGGCCGAGCTGGTGGTCGGGGCCGGGCTGGTCGCCGACAGCGAGGGCGTGGAGCCGGAGTGGGTGCCGACCACGCTCACCGACGCCTGGCTGGTGGCCGCGCCGGAGCAGCGCTGGGCCACGATCGCCGCGGCCTGGCTGGAGCTGCCGCGGCTGCCGGCGCTGATCGGCACCCGTGACGAACGTGACAAGGCGATCGGCCCGCTGACCGACGACCTGCGCCGGCCGCTGGCCCCGCGGGAGCGCCGCCGGGTGCTGGAGGCGCTGGCCGAGCTGCCGCCGGGCACCTCGGTGCCGAACGCCGACGAGGTGGCGGCCCTGCTGGCCTGGCGGGCGCCGCGGCGGGGCGGGCGGCTGCGGGACGACGTCGTGCGCTGGACTTACGCGGAGGCGGCGGCGCTGGGCGTGATGGCCCTGGGCGCGGTCAGCTCGGCCACGCGGGCGCTGCTGACCGAGGGGCCGGCGATGGCCGCCAAGCGGATGGCCGACGCGATGCCGGAGCCGCTGGACCATGTGCTCGTGCAGGCCGACCTGACGGTGGTCGCGCCCGGGCCGCTGGAGCCGCTGCTGGCCGCCGAGATGGCGCTGGTCGCGGACGTCGAGTCGGCCGGCGGGGCGACGGTGTACCGGGTCAGCGAGGCTTCGGTGCGGCGGGCTCTGGACAGCGGCCGCACCGCCGACGAGCTGCACGAGCTGTTCCGCACCCGGTCCCGGACGCCGGTGCCGCAGGGGCTGACGTACCTGATCGACGACGTCGCCCGCCGGCACGGGCGCCTGCGGGGCGGCGCGGCCGGCTCGTTCCTGCGCTGCGACGACCCGGTGCTGATCACCGAGGTGCTGGCCAATCCGGCGTCGGCCCGCCTGGAGCTGCGGCGGATCGCGCCGACCGTGCTGGTCAGCCCGCTGCCGCTGATCGAGGTGCTGGACGAGCTGCGCAACGCCGGCTTCGCGCCGGCCGCCGAGGGGGCCGACGGCTCCGTGCTGGACCTGCGGCCGCCGGGCCGCCGGATCCCGGCCAAGGCCCGGCCGTCGCGGCGCGGCCAGGCGCCGGGGGCGGTGGCCGATGAGCAGCTCGGGACGCTGGTCGACCAGCTGCGGGCCGGGGACCGGGCGGCCGCGACGCCGCGCGGCACGGCCGTGGCGGCCACGCTGGAGCTGCTGCGGGCGGCGGCCAGCGAGGGACGCAGCGTGTGGCTGGGCTTTGTCGACTCACGGGGTGTCGCGACGCAGCGCGTTGTCACCCCGGTGAGCGTCGCCGGCGGCATTCTCGAGGGCGTGGACCACGGCGAGATCCGCCGCTACCCCGTGCACCTCATCACCTCGGCCGCCCTCGTCGAACAGTCCAGCTGACTAACCCCCTTCTGCCACGTGTGGCCCACATTCGACTTCTGAAGTCGAATGTGGGCCACACGTGGCAGAAAAGGTGGAGTCGTCAGCCGGCGCGGACGGACATCCACTGGCGCATGGCGTGTTCGACCAGCGTGATCAGCGTCTGCTTGGTCGACTCCCGGTTACGGGCGTCACACGTCACGATCGGCACCGACTGGTCGATGGTCAGCGCCTCGCGCACGTCGTCGATCCGGTGGTGCAGCATGCCGTCGAAGCAGTTCACCGCGACCACATAGGGCAGCTGCCGGTCGTCGAAGAAGTCGATCGACGCGAACGCGTCGGCCAACCTCCGGGTGTCCACCAGCACCACCGCGCCGATCGCACCCCGCACCAGGTCGTCCCACATGAACCAGAACCGGTGCTGACCGGGCGTGCCGAACAGATACAGGATCAGGTCGCTGTCCAACGACACCCGACCGAAGTCCATCGCCACCGTCGTGGT